>Ga0134126_10003190_pt1 | contig 20497 bp, 19 predicted proteins | sample KB31752_FD_96881 | JGI IMG/M metagenome (GOLD analysis project Ga0134126, IMG submission 96881) | Terrestrial soil microbial communities with excess Nitrogen fertilizer from Kellogg Biological Station, Michigan, USA - KB3-175-2 | ecosystem: Environmental > Terrestrial > Soil > Unclassified ... | reverse complement strand
CAAGGCCAACCTCGCCCCCTACCTCTCCTTGCCCTACGCGGCACTGGAAGGTCTGGCCATGGGGGGGTTCTCCGCAATGCTCGAGCGGCGCTATCCCGGCATTGCCATCCAGGCAGTCGCGCTAACCTTCGGGGTGCTGATCGTGCTGCTTGTCGCCTACCGCACGGGGTTGATCCGTGTCACACAGCGTTTCCGTGCCATCGTCGTCGGTGCGACCGGAGCCATCGCCCTGCTGTACATCGCCACCCTGCTGCTCGGCTTCTTCCACGTCGATGTTCCGGTGCTGAATGCCTCCACGCCGCTGGGCATCATCATCTCGCTGGTGATCGTCGGAGTCGCGGCCCTGAATCTGGCGCTGGATTTCGACCTCATCGAATCCGGGGTCGCGCAAGGCGCGCCGCGCTACATGGAGTGGTATTCGGCGTTCAGCCTGTTGGTCACCCTCGTGTGGCTGTACCTGGAGATCCTGCGCCTGCTGAGCAAGGCTCGACGCTGACCGCGCCGCACATTGCGGCGTCGGGGAGCGCGCTCCGGCGCGCGAGGCCCCGACGACGCCCTGGTCGCAGCGACCTTCAGCGCTGGGGAAAGCGCTGCGCGGCCCGAGCGCGTGCCTTGGCGATCTCCACTTCCCGATTTCTGGGCGGCGCGGTCGTCTGCAGCGACAGCAACAGCTCCCTGGAAGTGGCCGCGATCTTCTCGACGGCCGCCTGAAAGGCCGCCTCGTTCATGTGCGAGGGCTTGTTGAAGCCACTCACCTTGCGCACGAATTGCAGCGCGGCCGCGTGGATCTCATCGTCCGTCACCGGCGGTTCGAAATTGAAAAGAATCCGGATATTCCTGCACATGGCTCCTCCGCCCTACACTGCACCCTGGCCTCACCGCGGAGCATAGCTGCTTGCGCCCCGGCGCTCTCGTCGGCTTGATAATCGCCGTTCTCGGCTGCGTGGCCGGCTGCGCGCGGAAACACCCGCCGCCGGGCAGCCAGTACGCCATGGCCGAGGTCCTGCTGCGTCACGAGCTTGCTGCGCCGCGCTCTCATCTGGGCCCCGGAGGCGCGCGTTGCCCTTGTTACGTGCTCGTCGGTGCGAAGGATTTCCCCCGGGAGCGCGCCGCGGCCCTTGCGGACACCGGGGTGACTTTCCTGCCCGAGAGCGCCTGGAGCGCCGCCCGGAAGGGCCTGCGTGTTCACATCGGTACGGCGCGAACGCGATGGAACGGCAACTTCGATGTCGTGGTCGGATATGACTGCGATGCGCAAGCATGCCGCGAGACCGAGAACGCGATCGTGCGCTATGACGGTTCGCGCTGGCGAGTCATTCGTTGAGAGCCTGAGGCGTTGGAGGCGATCGTGCCTGCGGGTGGGCACCCCCTTGCCGCCAATGAGGTCCGAAAACCGCGAGACAGCCACGATCGCAGGACTATATTGGGCCGCATGGAACTGGAAAACGCCGCTTGTTACCGAGCCGTGCTGGCTCGTGACGCCCGCTACGACGGGCGCTTCTTCACTTGCGTGAGAACGACCGGCATCTATTGCCGGCCGATCTGCCCTGCCCGTCCGCCGAAGCTGCAGAACTGCACGTTCGTCGCCAGTGCCGCCGCAGCCCAGGAAGCCGGCTATCGGCCCTGTCTGCGCTGCCGCCCGGAGAGCTCCCCCACCCTCGACGCCTGGCGTGGGACGTCCGCCACGGTGTCGCGGGCGTTGAAGCTGATCGAGAGCGGGGCGCTCGATGAGTCGGATATCGACGCTCTCGCGGCGCGCCTCCAGATCGGCGCACGACAGCTGCGGCGGTTGTTCCGGCGGCATGTCGGCGCGGCACCCATCACCGTTGCCCAGACCCGGCGCGTGCTGCTCGCAAAGCAACTGATCCATCAAACTCAACTGGGCATGACGGAGATCGCTCTCGCGAGCGGCTTCGGGAGCCTGCGCCGCTTCAACGAGACGTTCCAGCGGATCTACGGCCGCGCGCCGAGTCAGTTGCGAGAGCGCTCGAGCGGTGCCACGACGGTTTCGGGAATCTCGCTCCTGTTGCCCTACCGCCCTCCGTACGACTGGCAGGCCATGCTGCAGTTCCTGGCGACACGCGCGATCGCGGGAGTGGAATCGGTCACGGCGGATTCCTATGCGCGCGTGATCGGTGTCGGCCAGCATGTTGGATCGATTCAAGTGACCCAGGACCCCGCCCAGGCGGCGCTGCGGGTAGTCGTGCGCTTCCCGCAGTTGGAGGCGCTTCCGACGATCATCGCGCGCACCCGCCGCCTGTTCGATCTCGGTGCGGAGCCTTTGGCAATCCTCGAGGCCCTGGAATCCGATCCCATACTGGCGCCGCTCGTCCGCGCCAGACCGGGATTGCGCGTGCCCGGAGCCTGGGACGGCTTCGAGATCGCCGTACGTGGCGTCCTCGGCCAGCAGATCTCCGTGAGGGAAGCGACCCGACTCGGCGCCCGCCTGGTGTCGATGCTCGGCGAGCCCGTCGGTGAGGAGCTCGGGCAGCCCGCACTGACACATGCGTTCCCGCGGCCGGAGGCTTTCAGTGTCGCGGGCCTCGCGCCGCTGCGGGTCCCCCGATCCCGGATCGAATGCATCAACGGCATTGCCGCGGCGGCGCGGACCCAACCGGACCTGTTCGACCCCAGCCGGGATCTGGGTGCGGCCGTCGCCCGGCTGCGCCAAATTGCCGGAGTTGGCGAGTGGACCGCACAATACATTGCCATGCGCGGTCTCGGCGAGAGCGACGCTTTCCTCGCCAGTGATGCGGCTCTCCAGCGCGTCCTGGCTGTCAGAGGCAAGCGGCCGAGCACCGCGGAGGTTCTCGCACGCGCGGAAAGCTGGCGGCCCTGGCGTGCATACGCGGTACTGCATCTGTGGATGCGCGCTGCTGCGGAAGCCCCGGCGCGAGGCCTGGCCCAAGTCCCGGTGCAGCCGGGTACGTCCCCTAGCCCTTCTTCAAGGCAGCCGCGAACTGCGGCTTGGTCGCCGTGAGAATCTCAACCACCGCTTTGCGATCCGCCGCCGACAGTGCCGCATACTGGGGCGCGTGCTCCTTGCCCGTCAGGATCCTGACGAAGCGCGCATAGATATAGTCCCTGGCATAGACCGGCAGCGAATCAAACGCATCCGAGTAGATGAGAAAGCTGCAGGGGTACTTGAACAGCCGGGTCCTCAGATCCAGCTCGCGGAGCGACCGCCCGTGCCCATCGCGCGGTCCACGCGCCTGAAACCATTTGTCGAACCCGGAGTTGCCCGTGAGCTTGCTCTTGTAGCCGGGATCGCCGACGAACAGCATCTCATCCACCAGCGCGTCCATCTCGTCCTTGATCTGTTTGCCGATTTTGGCAGGCAGCGTGACACCGTGGCCGTCCGCAGGATCCTTGCCTGCCTTGGCGAGCGCCGTGCGCGTGTCCCAATTCACCTCGGTGATCCGATCCTGCACCGTCGATTGGTGCAGCAGTACCTGCAGCGCGACGATGTCACTCTTGTCCGTCAGGTACGGCTTGGTATCGAACAGGGCGTCGAGGTTGTCCAGGTTGCCGCGCCGCACACTGTCGAGGTTGATCAACTCCTTCACGTTGTGGACCAGCACGTTGCCCAGGTGAACTTCATTGCCTTGCTGCCCGGTGACGTACCAGCCTCCCCAGCGGTAACGGAATTCCGTGTGATCAGTCACGAGGATGGATCCCTCGTGGGTAAGAGCGTCGCCGTGGGTATTCACGTAGGTGGACATCAGGAGGAAGCGCGGCACGCCGCCCCCCGAATAGGACAGGGAGTCGTGGCAACCCAGGCAATTCGTCGTCTCGCGCTTGAAGTGGGCCGGAACCCGGCTGCCGTTCTTGAGCGTGTAGAAGACCTGGTCGAGAGCGCTGTCCATCGTGCCCAGCTCGATCTGCTCGGTCCCCTGCACCCAGCCGACGTAAGTATCTTCGTTGAAATACAGCGCGCGCGGACTTGCCGCCTGGATCTCCCCGGTCTGCAGGCTCGTCTTGGAATAGACCAGCACCTGCGAGCTCGGATCGATGTCCAGCGCCTTCAGCAGAGATCGCAGATAGCCATGCCCCGGCTCGAAATCCAACTTGACCGCGCCGCGATCCAAGGCTGCCTGCAGGCGGGCAATGCGGTTGTTCTGCGCCAGCCCCTCATAGTGCATGGGCGGATATTCGGTGTCGTAGCGCAACGGCGCGGAAGGGTCCGGCATGCCGAACGCGGGCTTCCCCGGCTCACCGGACACCGCGGGGGCCGGAGCCGCTGGAGCGGCTGCCGGACTGGCCGGTGCGGTCGGCGCCGGCAATGGCGCATGCGTAGGTCCAACCTCCGGGGAGGCGTCCTGAGCTTCCCCGGGCGGGGGGGCGGCGAACGCGAGAGTCAGGGCGATCAGTGCTGCGGCTAGCGTGAGCCGCGGTGCTGGCGTATTCATCCTGTGCATCCGTCGAATCGTATATCAGGCTGCAGCGCGACAGCCCGTGGAGTGGGAACTTCCTGCGTAAGCGACTACTCTATGGAACGCGGAGCGCCGCAAGCTGTGGGGGTATCTGCAATGCACAGAGCTACGGTTTCAGCGGTGGTGGCTTTGGTTTGTGCCTCCGGAATGGTGATCGCGGGTGCGTTCGCTGCGAAGGCGACCGCAGCGGATGCTCCGGTCGCGTCCAAGCCCCTTGCCCCGGTTGTCCATCTCTACGGCGCGGCCGACCTCGATCATCTGCGCGAGACGAACTTCAACCATTATCAGCGCGCTGAACGGATCATCGCCGATGGCAACGAGCTCTGCCGCCCTGGTGCGCCCACCCTGCAGCTGGCGGCCCGCTACGACGCCGATGACATGAGCTGCGCCGCCAATCTGCTCACCAGCTATCCGCCGAAGAAGCTGCTTGCTTTCCGGCTGGACAACACCCGCTACCTCGCGATGATCACCATCACCAACGATCAGCCGCGCCTGGTGAAGGCACACTGATCCGGGCTCGCGCCTCGGGTGGGGTCTGGAAGGCAGACTGCACTGCGCGGCGACCCCATGCGCGGGGAGCGCCTCAGCAACTGGTTTGCAGAGTGGCAGCCGGCTGTACGGTGATGGTGAACGGCAGCGTGGCGGTCGCCTCTTTGTACACCACGTTACAGGTCGCAGGAGTCCTGGCGTCGTTCGGCGTGAATGTGGCCGTCGTTCCCGAGCGTGTGATGCCAAAGCCGGTCGAGTCCTGAGTCAGACTCTGGATGCCCGCCGCGTTCGGGTAGCCATTGACCATGGTGATGCTCGCGCCGTCGACGGTGATCGTGCCGGTGTTGCCGTTGGCGAGCCATACGCCATGCGCCATGTTGGCGGCGCTGCGGATGCTGCCCGTCATCCCGTTGAGGGCCGCGATCCGCGCCTGATCCTCCAGGCCCATGAATTTCGGCAACGCAACGGCCGCAAGGATACCGAGGATGACGATGACGACCACCAGCTCGATCCTCGTGAAGCCCCGCTGCACGGACCTGAACATGAGCGCCCTTCCCGATTTGAGACGTGGGTCTGTCGACAGGCAGTGTAGCGGTCGCGGGGTGGACCCCTGCAGCCCGACATGACCAAAACATGACATCGGTCGCGGCGATCTGCGGGCCCTGTGATCCAGGTCACAACACTTGAGGTGGCGCCGGCGGGGCGGTGCTGCAGTGCGCCATTTCCTCAGGGAAACCCCGGCAGCAAAGGGCGCGCTTGCGTTCGTTCAGTTGTGCGAAGTACTGTCGGCGTTCGACATATCATGCAAAAGACCACGCTTTCTCCCCTATGAGCAGGTTTCTACAGCGGGGGTGGGGCCGCCAATTGCCCAGCGTGTGTTTGGCCGCACTCGCTGCCGCAACCAGCTACGTCCTGTCCGAAACGGTGCATCCCGTTGCCGCGGCGGTCTGCACGGCTGTGTTCGTGCTGCTGTTGGGTCTCCACACCCATTTCGGAATCCGCAGCCACCAGCGGCAGGCGCAGCGCGCGCTGCGCGAGAGCGAGCTGCGCTTGCAGCTGGTCGTGAACGGCTCCGGCGTCGCGATCTGGGACAGCGATCTGCGCTCGGGACACACCTACTGGAACCGCCGCACCTTCGAGCTGTTCGGCTACGCGCCGACTGAAGACGGCAGCGTTACCATGGAGATGTGGCGTGCGCGGCTGCATCCGGAGGATGAGGAGGCGGTGCGGCAGGCGTTCGAGCGCGCCATCAGGAGCAAATCCAACTTTACGGTCGAGCACCGCATCATTCGCGGCGCGGGCGATGTCGTCTGGGTCAGTGCTTTCGGTCGCTACTACTACGATGAGCACGGTAAGCCGGTCCGCTTCACCGGCATGAACCTGGACATCACCGAGCGCAAGCGGGCCCAGGAGGAGCTGCGCGCGGCGGATCGGCGCAAGGATGAGTTCCTCGCCGTACTGGCGCACGAGCTGCGCAATCCCCTGGCGCCGCTACGGGACAGCCTGCGCATCTTCGAACGCAGCCCCCTCAGCGATCCGGTATTGAACACGGCCCGCAAGATCATGCAGCGCCAGACCAGCCAGATGGTCCGCCTGATCGATGACCTGCTGGATGTCAGCCGCATCTCCCGCAACCGCCTGGAGCTGCGCAAGGAAAGCACCACTGTCGGCGAGGCGATCGAGAGCGCGCTGGAGACTTCCCGCCCCGCTTTGAATGCCGCCGGGCATCGGCTGAGCTTGCAGATGCCCGCCGAGCCCTTGTTCGTGCATGCCGACCGGGTGCGGCTGGCACAGGTTTTCGGCAACCTGCTCTCCAACAGTGCCAAGTACACACCTCCCGGCGGCGAGGTGGGGATTACGGTCGCCCGGGAAGGAACCGACGCGGTGATCAGTATCAGCGATACAGGGATCGGCATCGCCTCCGAGGACCTGGAACGCGTGTTCGAGATGTTCACCCAGGTGGGACGTGAAATGGAGCATCGCGTCGGGGGCCTCGGGATCGGGCTCGCGCTGGTATTACGGCTGGTACAGATGCACGGCGGCACAGTCACGGCCTCCAGCGCAGGAGCCGGCCGAGGGAGCACGTTCTGCGTGCGGCTCCCGCTGGCAATCGCTTCGACAGATGCGGTTGCGGCGGCCGTTTCCTCGCCCGGCGAGCCCGATCGCCGCAAGGTACTCGTCACCGACGATAACGAGGATGCGGCCGCGGCCCTCGCCCTCCTGCTCACCCACATGGGAAACGATGTGCAGATCGCACGCAACGGCGAGGAGGCCTTGAGTGTCGCCGCCCAATTCCAGCCCGACCTGATCCTGATGGATGTCGGCATGCCCCGCCTGGATGGGCTGGAGGCGACGCGCCGCCTGCGCAAGACGGAATGGGGCCGCCGTGCGGCCATTGTCGCGCTCACGGGCTGGGGCCAGGAAGCGGACAAGCACCGCTCACGCGAAGCGGGGGCCGATGCTCACCTGGTGAAGCCGGTCGATCCGCAGGCGCTGGAAAGGATTCTGGCTTCCGTGCAGGCTACGAGCGAGGGTCGCTGGCGCGCCTGAGGATCGCCGCGAGCTCCCGCGGGTCGGGTGGCTTGAGCAGGTGATCGTCCATGCCCGCCGCGGCGGTGCGCTTGCGCTCCCCTTCCAGGCCCCAACCGGTGAGCGCGACAATGTGCATCTGGCGCCCCCACCCTTCCGTGCGGATTCGGCGCGTGGCTTCCACGCCATCCAACAGCGGCATGCCGATATCCATGAAGACGACGTCGGGACGAAAGCGCCGGGCATGCTCGATCGCCTGCAGCCCATCCACTGCCGTCAGCACCTCGTGGCCCTCCAGGCGCAGCAGAATCGCAAGCGAGCCGGCGGCGTCGGTGTTGTCATCGGCGACCAGGATGCGCAGCCGTCTCTGCAGGTTGACCATGGCGGCTGCGGGCACTACGCGCGGCGTCTTCTTCTCATTCAGTGCCGGCAACTGAATGACAACGCTGCTGCCGGCTTCCGGCCCCAGATTCCGCACACTCACGCTCCCTCCGTGGAGCTGCACCAGGCTGCGTACCAGCGCCAGGCCCACACCCAGGCCGCCATCGGTTCGAGCCAGCTTGGCGCGCAGTTCGGCGAACACATCGAAGGCATGCTCGAACGCTTCGGGCGGGATGCCGCGACCGCTGTCGGTGATGGCCACGCTGATCTGCTTGCCTTCATGGCTTACGGTGATGGAGATACGGCCACCGGGCTCGGTGTAGTGCACGCTGTTGGCCAATACGTTGCTCACCATCTGGATGAGCCGGTGCCGATCGCCATGAATGGCCAGGCTCTGGTCGAAGGGCGCCAGCACGAGGTCCTGCTCGCGTGCCATGAGCGAATCGCGGCACGCCTCGACAGCGCCATCGAGCACGTCCTTCACTTCCACCCGCTCACGCTGCAGCTCGATGGTCCCTTGCTCGATGCGGCTCAAGTCCAGCAGATCGTCGACCAGCCGCACCAGCTGGCTCATCTGACGCGCCATCGTCGTGGCGGTCTGGCTGAGCATCCGGTCAGCGCCACTGCGGCGCCGAACGATCTCGATTCCGTTGCGCAGCGAGGAAAGAGGATTGCGGAGCTCGTGCGCCAGCACCGCCAGGAAGGCGTCCTTGGCGCGCGCATTGCTGGCGAGCTCCTCCTCGGCCATGCGCAACTGTGCGGTCGCGGTGTACCTGGCGGAATCGAGGGCGTTCAGCCGCTCGGCGTGCGAGACGATTCCCGCGAGCAGCAGGCCGAGAGCCGCAAACGTGACGACGGTGGCCTCGATCTGCTCGCCGTACAGGACGTTGGCGGTGCAGATCTGCACGACCACAGCGAGCGCGAACAGCAAGACGATGGACCACATCAGCAGCCGCCGTGCGCTCTCGCTTCCCGCCGCGTTGCTGGTCAGCAGCCGCACCCAGCCAAGGTCCGAACGGCGCAGCAGCACTCCGATGAACAGCGCCCCGAGGATGACTCCCGAGTTGAGACTGACGTTCGCGTAGAGGCCCATCGCGTAAAGAATTTTCAGGCTGAACGCGTAGGCAATCAGCACCGCCACGCAAAACACGGCTCCCGCGGTGGCGAGCGCAACATAAAGTCGTTTCGCAACGCGCCCGCGTGCCTCGGCAATCATCAAGCACACCGCGAGCATGGCGATGGCGAGCAACGTTGCACCCGCGGTACGCCCCGGTCGGAGAAACTGCCCCGTCTGCTCATGGACGACCGCATCGGGGAAGAGCCACCGGTCCAGGCCCCAATCGGTGTCCAGCGCGTTCTGCCAGAGGGTCGCAAGGACGATGACCAACGGAATGAGCGCGCACAGGCGGGTAACGGCGCGATAACGCTCTGCCGAAGCGCTGCTCAGGCCGAGTGCCAGTGAGCACAGGCACAGACACACCGCGGTGAGCGGCTGAGTCGCGCTCTGCCCCGGCAATCCGCTTTTCAGCAGCCCCACATCGAACTGCCAGCCGATCAGAACCAGGGCGCTCAGGACGAACGCAACTGCCGCCGCGGCACGCACGGGAAATTCGAGCGCATCAAAGGACTCTTCCGCTGCGCGCGCGGAATAGACTGCCATGAGAGAGGTCTCTCCCGGATTCTCGTTCTGCTAGAACCCCGTCTGGCGGTCTGTGCGGGCACTGGCGTGCCGGCCGGGAGCGATGCCCGGCAGGGCGATCCTATTACGGTTACCCCATCGGAACCAGCGAATTCCTCATGGGGCGAACGCCGTGACGGTCTTGTACCCCGTGGCCGCGACTTTGAGACTCTGTCCGGAAGTGACCAGCCAGCCCTGCGCGTGCCCGATATCGGCGCTGCCTCCGGGCCTGATATCGAACGCGAAAGCCTTGGAGCGATGCGCCTGCGGATCGCGCACCTCGACCATCAAGGTGAGAGGCTCGGCGGCGACATTGCGTAGCGTCGCCACCATCCCCTGCCCCATCCAGGCCGGTCGGAAGGAGACCCGCACCGGCAGGTCCGGTTGCGTCGCCTCCGCGAGCGCCACATCCCGGGTCGCCAGCGCAGCCTGCTTCTCCTGCAGGGCGACCTCCGCTCGCGTGAGCGCCTCGCGCAGATCCAGGTTCCGCCGCTCTGCCTGGGACACTTGCGTCTGCAGCAGCTGGCGCTGCTGATCGAGCCAGCGGACGTAGAGTCCTGCGGCAACCGCAGCCCCCGCCACCAGGACGAACGCCACAATCAGCCCCAGAGGCTTGCGCGGGGCTGGGGTTGTCGGCTCAGTGGCCTCTTGCGCGGGCGCTTCCATGGACACCTCAGCAGGCAAAAACCACGCTCCTTACCCGCTGGCAGAAAGCGCTGCCCATCACGGGACGCGGGCAACATTCTGCAATCGGGCTACAGCAGGCGGCCGCATTCTATGCGCAACTCGGGCGCGATCAGGAGCGCGACCGCGGGCATTTGCGGAGTCCGTCGCAATGAACGGATCGGGCAGCGAGCGCATCGGCCGACATAGCGCCAGCCCAGCGGAGCGGGTGGCGAGCGGATCGGGCAGCGCGCCGCATCGACTCCACTGTGCTTGCGGCAGCCGCTGCATTCGTGCTCTGCTCTGCGACGCAGCCACTTTCTTGCCGCCATTGGAGACCCTGGAATGGAAGCGCGCGAACTCCCCGAGCCGCAGCCGCAAGCGTTCGAGCTGGTGCTGCGTATCCGGCATCCCTCGATGGACCCCGAGGAGATTTCGGCCCAGCTGCAGATTTCGGCGGAGCATTGCTTCAAGGCGGGTGAGCCCCGCAAGTCCGGCGCCGGCGGCTCGGTTTACACCGAAACCTACTGGCTCGCGACGCTCAACCCTGGATCGTGGCCCGCCGACATCTCCGTCCACAGCTACATCCCCGGTCTCGCACTCACGCCCACGGGCGGTGCGACCGAGACTCTCAGCGAGATGGCGAAGACCGTTCTGGGACGGGCGCTTTCGGTCTGCGCGACCCGGTTCATGCGGCCCCATCGCGATTTCTTTCGTCGCATTCAGTCCGAGGGTGGGCAGGTACGGCTGCTCGTCGAGGTCAACACCGCCGCCGTGGGGGGCTTTACGCTCACGCCGGAGCTGGGGCGCGAGATGAACACCCTGGGTGTGCCGATCGACTTCGAGTTTGCTCCGGCCTGAGGAGCGGGCGCGCGTCGTTACAGGTCGATCGTTCCGCGTCCGAGCTCGATGACCTCGCCGCTCACGAAGATGCGCCGCTGGTCATCGACGTGCAGGTGCAGGAGCGAGGGCCGACCGGTGTACTCGCCCTGGGATATGCGGATGAACGCCGGCAGTGGCCGTCCCATCGCCAGCCACCACCCGCCGAAGTTGGTTGCGGCCGATCCCGTCGCGGGATCTTCCAGCGCGGTCACCCCTTGCGTGAAGAAGAAGCGCGCCAAGGCATGCTCGCCCGCCTGAGCGAATACATAGGCCATCCCGGCTCCGTCGGCGCCGCGCAGGCGCGCGAGCAACTCGGGGCGCACGACAACTTTGCGCACTGCGGCCTCGCTGGTCAGCGGTATGACCATCTGCTCCCGACCTGCGTTGACCCGCAGAGGCCGCTCGCCGATATCGGCCGTCACCACTCCGAGCATGTCCGCCAGCAGTGAGCGAGTTTCCTCGACTTCGCGCCAACCACGGGCGGCCGCCTCCAGCGTCCAGCTGCCTCCCGAGGCTTTGACTGGAATGATCCCCGCAGGCATGTCGAGTGTGAGCGCGTCTCCGCCGCGCCCCAGCGCACGGCAAACGTGCGCGGTGCCCAACGTCGGGTGTCCGGCGAAGGGCATCTCATATCGCGGCGTGAAAATCCGCACACCGGCGCTCGCCCGCGACGATGGCAGGATGAAGGTCGTCTCCGACAGATTGAACTGCAGCGCCAGCGCCTGCATCGCCTGCGTGTCCAGGGCGCTGCCGTCTTCAAACACGCACAACGGATTACCGCTGAGGCGATCGCCTCCCTGCGTGAAGACGTTCACGATGCGATAGCTCAAGCCCCGCTGCTTCAGGACCTGGTCTCCTTCGTGACGAGGTACTTCACGAGCGCGATGACCTGGTTCGGTCCGCCAGCCGATCCCTGGGTGATGCGGTATTTGCCGTTGACGATGAGGGTGGGCGTCTGGTCGACCTGGTAGGCGATCACCTGGGCATCGGCCTGTTTCATCTTCAGATCGACGGTGAAGGACTTGGCGGTCGCCAGAAACTTGTCAACCGACACGCCGGTCAGGCGGTTGTAGACCTTCGCCGCGTCCTCGATCGTCGGTAGCGGGCTCTTCAGCCTGTTGGGCGCGGCGAGCGTCGACAGAGGAGCGTCCGTTGACTTCCACACCTCGTCGTAGATGGCGTCCTGCGTCTTGTCCACCAGCCCCAGCAGCTGCGCGGTCAGAAAAGCGCGCTGGAACATCGGCCAGTCCTCCGCCACCTGAAAGGAGGCGGGCAGATAGTTCATCTGCGCATTCGCGGGCAGCTGGCGGCGCAGCTCCTTGATGTAGGGCTCGAAGGCGTTGCAGGCCGGGCAGCCATAGGAGAACACTTCCAGCACTTCGACCTTGCCGGGCGCGACGTTGGTGCGCTGAGGGGGGTCGACCAGGAAGTAGTTCTTGCCCTCCACCCAGGTGTCGGCGGCTTGGGCGATGGATACGGCGCCGAGCGCCACGAGCAGGGCCAGGAGCGTGGATTTGAGCATGGGTTTGCGCACTTGCGGTCCTTCTTGAGCCTGGTGGATTCTGCTGTGCGGCCCCTGGGATGCGCAAGCGGCCTCGCCCCCTCGGCCACGGCGGCCCACGAGCCCGAATGCCTTTCCTGGCCAGCTCGCATCCGGTATCGGCACACAATAGGTTATCGTAGGGGAACTTCGCTGATCGAGGCGTGACCGTGTCCGACACCGCCTGGCGCTATCTGACCACTTTTTCTGATTTCCCCTCCGCGCAGGCGTTCGCGAACGCGTTCCTGGCCGATGGGATCGCCGTCCGGCTGATCTCCGAGGCGCCCCTTCTGGGGCAGGCCTCTCCCGCCCGCGTGTTCGTGGAGGCCGCGCAATACCATCGTGCCCAGTGGATCATGTCCCAGAGCGCCATGAGCGATGAGGAGCTGACGTTGCTCTCCGGCCATGTGCCTGCGGCTGATTGAAATCGGAGCGAGCGCGCCGCTGCGGCGCTCGCGGGGCTGAACTTGTCATTTCCCTATCTGCAGGACCTGGTCAGGGCGGCCACCGGCATCAACTTGCCGCTGCCCCTGCCCACCTTCGGGCTGTGCGTGCTGGGCGCCGCGGCGCTGTCCATTCACGTCGCGAAGCTCGAAGTGCGCCGCCGGCACGGCAATGGCCAGATCGGCCTCGCGGTACGCCACGTACGGCGGGACGGCCAGCGCATCGAGGTCCCGATCGCCCCACAGGAGCTGGTCGTCGACTTCGGGTTGATGATCACCCTGGCGGGCATCGTCGGCGCTCGTATCTTCTCCATGCTCGAAGTGCCGCGCGACTTCATCGCAGATCCCTGGGGCCTGATCTTCTCGCGCCAGGGATTCAACTTCTTCGGCGGCCTGGTCTTCGGTGTCGCCGGCGGCATGCTCTACTTCCGCCGGCATCGACTGCCGGTGCTCGCCACTTGCGATGCGTTCGCGCCCGCGATGATGCTCGGCTATGCGCTCGGCCGAGTCGGCTGCCAACTCGCGGGCGACGGCGATTGGGGCATACCCGCGAACATGGCGTTGAAGCCACACTGGCTGCCCACTGCACTGTGGGCCCAGACCTACGACCACAATGTCATTGGGCAGACCCTCGCGCCGCCGGGAGTGTATCCAACGCCGTTGTATGAGATTGCGATGGGCCTGCTCGCGTTCGTCATTTTGTGGCGCCTGCGCAAGCTGCCGATGCGTCCGGGATGGCTGTTCAGCGTATACCTGCTGCTGTGCGGCCTGGAGCGATCGGCGATCGAGCTGATCCGCGTCAACCCCAGGATGAGCGTGCTCGGCCTCGAGCTGACGCAGGCCCAGATCATTGCCGCCGCGCTCATCGTGCTCGGAGTGGTTGGAATGGCTGTCCGCCTGCGCAGAGCCCGTGCGTCAGCGGCGGCGCCGTCGTAAAGCAGATATGATCGGGCGCCGAAACGACGGCAGGGGGCACGATATGGACGACCACACACTGAACCGGCGGCAGATTCTCGGCGGCATGGCGGCGGCTGGCGCAGCCGGCCTGCTGGGCGCTGCGGGAACGCGCGAAGCCGCGGCGGAAGGTGCCCCTGAGGTCGGATCGGCGCAGGCGCCGACGATCACGGACGTGAAAGGCAAGGTTGCCTACATCACCGGCGGTTCCAGCGGCATCGGCCTCGGGATCGCGCGAGTGTTCTACGAAGCGGGCATGAAGGTCGCCATCGGGTACCTCAACGAGATGCACATCGGCGATGCGCTCAAGCAGTTTCCCGCCAACGATCCGCGGGTATTCGCGATCAAACACGATGTCATGCAGCGCGACAGCTGGGACGGCGTCGCCAATGAAATCGAGAAGAAGCTGGGGGCCGTGCACATTCTGGTGAACAACGCCGGTGTCGGCCTGCAGGCGCCCGCCAGCACCGGCACCTACAAGGACTGGGAATGGGGCATGGGCGTGAATTTCTGGGGCCCCATTTACGGCATCCACACCTACGTGCCCCGCATGCTGGCGGCCAGGCAGGGCGCACAGATCGTCACCACCACTTCCACCAGCGGTATTCTTCCTGGCAGCGGCGCAGGGATCTACACCGTCTCGAAGATTGCCGCCGTGGGGCTGATGGAGGAGCTGCGCTTGGAGCTGCGCAACACCAACATCGGCACGTCCTGCTTCGTGCCTGGCCTGACGGCTACCAACATCGGCCAGAGCGAAAGCTATCGGCCCGCGGCATTGAAGAACGACGGACCCCCTGCCGTGGCGCCGGGCGCACAGCCGCGGCGTGCTCCGCCGGCAGGTACTCTACGCCCACGCCAGCCGTTCACCGCCGGCGCAGCCGCCACCCCCGCGGCGGCCCGACCGATGGACCCTCTCGTCGCCGCCCGTTTTGTGCTCGATGGCATCCTGCACAATGACCTCTACATCGTCGCGGAGCCGGAGTATCGCCTGGGCGTCGAGGCACGCTGCAATGCGCTGTTGGAATCGATGCATCCGTTCAAGCCGCTGCCCGAGCAGATGACGAGCAACCCCAGGCTGTACCGCACGGATATCTATCTGCAGGAAGTAGCGCATCGCAAAGCCACTCAGACGCGGGATATCAAGGGGACCTGACCGGAGTCTCCAGACACCGCGCCTCTCAGCGCGCAACTCGAGAGGCCGCGGGCATCAGGTGTGCACCGGGCACCGCGAGGCGAACCGAGTAGATCCCGTCGAGGCAGCACAGGAACAACTGCCGCAGGTCGTTGCCCCCGAAGCACAGGTTGAAGCAGAGATTGTCGGTTCCCGGGGTGCCGATGATCCCGAGGCGGGTTCCTGCGGGGTTGAACACGTGCACGCCGCCCTGTGCTGCACAATAGATGTTGCCGCGCGCGTCGGCTTTGATCCCGTCGGGCACGCCGCGCCCGCTCCCGCGAGTGGTCGCGAACACCCGCCGGTTCGTGAACGTGCGATCGGATGCGACATCGAACAGCAGTATGCGCGAAAGCGCGGTATCGGCCACGTACACAAGGCTCTCATCCGCTGAAAAGCACAACCCGTTGGGGTTGCCGCAGGCATCCGTGGCCAGCGTGATCTTCTTGTCGAGCGGATCGATGCGATAGATGCCCTGGACCGGCTGCGGGGTCTGGGACATGGCGCTGATTGCGGTTGCCCGGCGGCTGAAGTTCGGGTCAGAGAAATAGATCCCGCCATCGGAATGCACCGCCAGGTCGTTGGGTCCGTTGAGCTCCCGATCGGCGTAGTGGGACGCCATGACCTCGTAGCCGCTGCCGTCGTCGTGCATCCGTACGATCCGGTGCGTGGTCTGCTCGCAGCACACGATACGCCACTGAGCGTCGTAGCAGGTTCCAGCGGCGATATTCGAGTCGCTGCGCAGAACAACGAATCCCTCACGCGCACTCCACCGGCATAGCTTCTCCGGCTGCACCGAACAGAACAACAGTGACTGAGTGAGGGAGTTCCACGAAGGGCCCTCGGCGGAGCCGATTTCCTTCACCACCCTGACAACGTCCTGCCGCGAATCGAGCAGATCGTCGAACCCGGCCTCGTAGCGAACGCTCTTCACAGTCATGGGGTCAGCTCTCGCGCCTCGATGCGCTAGATGACAGGCCGAGCGCCCGGCTGATTCAGGCGCAGGCTCCAGATCCGGCTGTGCTCGGCGAACAGCAGAGTCTTGAGGTCTCGCCCCGCGAAGCTCAGCGCCGCGCAGCTTCTGTCAGTGGCGACGGTGCCGAGGTGCTTGCCACCCCGGTCGAACACGTGCACGCCCTCCCCGCTCCCCCAGAAGAGGTGACCCCGGCTGTCGACCGCCAGCTCTCCGTCCGGGTGAGCGCCGCCTGACACCTCCGCAAACAAACAGCGGTACTGCAGCTCGCCGCTCGGCAGGATCGTCAGGCGCATGATGCGGCCGCTCCGCGGCTCCGCGACATAGAGATAACGCTCGTCCTCGGAGTAGCACAACGACCCGGGACTGCCGATCGCCTCAGAAACCGAGACGATGTCCTTGGATTCGCCGTTGATCAGGTAGATCCGTGCAGGCCTGCCGCCGGTGCGTGCGTCGCTGCAATGGAGCATCCCGCTGGAGTGCCCCACGATGCCGCGGATATCCTCCAGCGGCTCGCCCTTGTACGTGCTGGCGATCAGCTCGCGCGTGCTACCGTCCTCCAGCATTCTCACCAGCGGCTGCTCCGTGCCGGCGGTTCCGAGCAGCCTGCCCTCGCAGTCATAGCGGACGAGGGTGCTTCCGGAGAACCCTTGGCGGAATACGCGCTCGCTGCGATTGCCGGCCAGCTCGTGAACCCAGCCGCCGACGCAGAACGCCAGCCGCGCAGCGCGCCAGTTGTAGGCGAGCGCGGTCACTGGCCCGTCGGCCTGATGCAGGAGCACCGGATCGTCTCGTGAAGAAACGACCGCTTCCAGCTCGGGCTCCTTTTTCGTCAGTTGCAGCACTGGGGTCAACCCTGCTCGAAGATGCGACCCGGTAGCTTCATCTCGAAGCGTTCCCCTAGACTAGCGCATCGTCTCGAGCCCCTGAAACGCCAGCCGATGCAGAGCTCCGTTGCTTCCTCCCCGGCGAGCCTCACCTGGCCCAACGCAGCGCGCGGCTGGGCGGTGGCGGCACTACTGGCACTCGCATCGATCGGCTCGCAGTTCGATCGCACGGTCATCAATCTCATGGTCGAGCCGCTCAAAGCGGCGTTCGCCCTGGATGACACCCATTTCGGCATGCTGCAGGGAGTGGCATTCGGCATCTTCTATGTGATTGCCTGCGTGCCGATCGGGCGGCTCGCCGACCGCTACCCGCGCCGCCTGATTCTCGCCACCGGCATCGGCCTGTTCAGTGTGCTCGCCTGCCTTTCGGGGCTGGCGCGCAGCTATACGCAATTGTTTCTGACCCGGATCGGGGTGGCCGTTGGCGAGGCGAGCCTCACGCCCGCGGGTCTGTCGATGTTGAGCGACCTGTTTCCACCGCAGCGCCTCGGTCGTCCGGTGGCCGCGTTCTTCATGAGCGCGCCGGTGGGCCAGGGGCTGGCCTTCATCATCGGCGGGGGTCTGCTGCAATGGCTGTCGACGGCAGCAGCGCTTCACAGTGTCAGCCTGGGAGGACTCGCCCCCTGGCAGGCCGCGTTCATCATCGTCGGGCTGCCCGTGGTGCTGCTGGTCCCTTTCTTTCTGCTCCAGAAGGAGCCGGCCCGGATCGGTCCGGGTGGAGCGTCTCCTCTGCCGGTGCGCGAGGTCCTGGGGGTCGTCCGCTCGCGGGGCTCAGCGCTCGCGCCGATGTTTGCCGGGTTCGCCATGGTGAACCTGGTGTCGTACACCTTTTTTATCTGGACACCCGCCTTCCTGCAGCGCACCTACCACTGGAACCCGGCACAGATCGGGGTGAGCTTTGGACTGATGCTGATCGTGTTCGGGACCAGCGGGGTGTACTGTTCCGGCGCGCTGAGCGACCGGCTCGCCGCGCGCGGCCATCTCGATGCTCACCTCAAGGTTGCCGCCTTTGGCTTCGTCGGCTGCGGTCTGTTCGGCGCCCTCGCGCCCCTGATGCCCAATGCCACGCTGGCCTTGCTGCTGCTCGCCCCCGCCCTCTTCCTGAGCATGATGCCCTATGCCTGTGCCGGAACGGCCATCCAGCTCATCGTGCCCAATCGGGCACGCGCCCAGATCACCGCCCTGTACATCACGTTCACGACCCTCGTGGGTTTGTTCTTCAGCTCCGTCGTGGTCGGGTTGATCACCGATCGGGTGTTCAGGCGTCCCGAGGATATCCGTTACTCGCTCGCCATCGTGGTCGCGGTGGCCGCGCCCCTGATGTTCGTGCTGCTGCTGGTGGCTTTCCGCCCGTACCGCCAATTGCGCCAGGGCGCCTGATCGAAGCGGCCGGCGCCGGCCGTGGGCGCCGTTGCGGCTGCGCAGGGAGCCAGCGCCGGGGCCGCGACCCCGGCCGCGGGCGCCGTTGCAGGTGCGCACGGCACCAGCGCGGCGGCGGCGACGATCAGAACCGCTCCGTGATCGGGGTCCTGACGAACCCCGGCGGGTAGTCCTCGACCTCGTTGCCGACGATGGTGTACTCCTTGCGCCGGCCGCTGAAGCGGCCCTCCAGCTCCATGTAGGACTGCGGATCGAACAAGGGGGTGGCGCTCATGCCACGAATGCCCGTGGCGTCCTGCTTGTCGCAGGTGTAGAGGCAACCCTGCTGAGCAAAGTTGTGCTTGCCATGCTCGAGCATGCCGTCCATGGCGGCTTTCAACAGATAGTGCATGGTCAGAAAGTTGAATCCGAGCGGATAGATCTCCTCCACGGTGACCTCCGCCACGCCGTCGCGGCCGGCGACGTCCGGATACATCTTCCAGCCGGGCACCTTGCGCGCGACGTAGCGAGCATCCTCCAGGTTGTTCAGCTTCACGACGGTGGTCATCTGCGCGCCCAGCTCGACGGCCTTGCGGCATCGCTCGATCCCTTCATCGAGCTCCGTTTTCGGGTCGGCATTCGTGCGGGCGATGAGAATGCAGTCCGTGCCCTCCAGCGCTGCGAGCGCCGCCTTCACTTTCTCGTAGTAGCGCTCGCGCGGGAGCAACCGTGTCGACTCTTCCATGTCGCCGGAGTCTTCCAGCTGCAGCGCGCTGGCACCTGCGCGCGCCATTCGCTTGCAGGCCCGGTACACAGCAAGCGGGCCACCGTAGCCGTTCTCGATGTCCGCCGCCAGCGGCAGCGGCGAGGTCTGGCTGATGCGGCTGGTGATCCACTCGATGTCGGTGAGGTTGGTGAAACCGTAGTCCAGCACGCCGTTCATGGCGATCGAGACCTCCCCGCCGCTGAGCATCATCGCGGGGAAGCCCACCATCTCCACCGCACGGGCCGATGCGCAGTCATACACACACGGTGCCACGACACACGCCGTGGACTCCTGGAGCAATTGTCGCAGGGATTTCCTGGCCATCGACCCATACCTCGATCTGCTGAAGACCTACCTATACCACGGGCGCCGCCAACGGCGTCCCGCTCATGAACGCGTCCAGATTGCGCAGAATGAGATCCGCCATCTCGGCGCGAACCTCCACAGTCGCGCTCGCGATGTGAGGAGTCAGTACGACGCGGTTGCTCGCGAGGAGTGCTCCCGGCACATGCGGCTCGTCCTCGAAGACATCGAGAGCAGCTCCCTGAAGCCTGCCCGCGGCGAGCGCCGCGGTGAGCGCTCCCTGATCGACGATCGAGCCTCGCGCGACGTTGACCAGGTAGCCTTGCGACCCCAGCGCATCGATCACAGAGGCGCCGACGAGATGCTGCGTCGACTCGTTCGCTGGGCAGGAGATCACCAGGACGTCCGAGGCCCTTGCGAGCTCCAGCACCCCAGCATGAAAGGGATACGGAACGGGCTTACGCCGTGGACCGCTGTAGGCTACCGGACCGAAGGGTGCCAATCGGCTCGCGATGGCCGACCCGATCTCGCCCAACCCCAGGATCCCGAAACGCCGGCCGGTCACCTTGCGTGCCAGAGGCCAGCCCCCCTTCTCCCACTCGCCCCGCCGCACGAACGCATCCGCCGCCGGTATTCCCCGCAGCAATCCGATGACCAGACCGACCGCCAGGTCGGCCACATCATCGGCCAGCACACCCGGGGTCCTCACCACGCGCACACCGCGAGCCCGGGCGAGCGAGAGATCGACTTTATCGACTCCCACGCCGTTGATCGCGATGATGCCCAGCGCGGGCAAGGCCACCATGAGCTCTTTTGGGCAGCCGATATGGCCACCGGTCACGACCGCCCGTATCGCGGCCGCGCGTTTCTCAAGCGTTTGCTGCTGAGCCGGCACGGGGAGCTCGAACCAGCGGATGACCTCGAATCGCCGCGCGAGCTCGCTCTCCAGATGCGCAGAGAAGGGGCAGAGCTGCAGCGCGATCGCGCGCGGCTCATTCACCTCGGGAGCCCCTGGATGGAGGGGTCCGGGTGCGGGACGAGGGAGT
>Ga0134126_10003189_pt1 | contig 20503 bp, 35 predicted proteins | sample KB31752_FD_96881 | JGI IMG/M metagenome (GOLD analysis project Ga0134126, IMG submission 96881) | Terrestrial soil microbial communities with excess Nitrogen fertilizer from Kellogg Biological Station, Michigan, USA - KB3-175-2 | ecosystem: Environmental > Terrestrial > Soil > Unclassified ... | reverse complement strand
CTGCGTAATGCTGAAGGGCGTGCATTGTTTCCAACGCCCAATCGGGATCATCGAACGAGATGTCTGCATCGACCCACGCGACGTATTCCCAATTCGGGTCCATCTCGTACAGCTTCTTCAAGCCAGCGTTGATAAGACCTTCTTTGATCCACAGTTCGTACTCTGAACCACCACGAAGTTGAACATGCCAAGGGCAGTTCGGATCAGTCACTTCGTGCAAGCGTCGCCCAAAAGCATGTTCGACGCAAATCAGTTGTACATTCGGCGTCGCTTCCATGCGCGCCTTGAACTCACGGAACAGCCTGTAGCGGCTTTCATATCGAACGGGGTTTGATACAACTGCAATGACGTAAAGCTTGGACTGCAAAGACATTCTGAAAACCTTATTTGGAAGTGGAGATGGGTCGGAACCCCTGTCTTCCCCCGGTGCGTGGTGGACCGCTATGGCCTCAATTCGTTTATATTCTGAAAAACTTCGAAATGCTAAATAATGGATCGAACTAGGAAAAGGATTTTCGATCCATGAAAACTTGCAACAAGTGCGGCATAGAGAAGCCGTTGACAGACTTCAAATTCAAGAACAAAGCTAAGGGAACGTATCAGTCCTACTGCACACCATGCAAGAAGGAAATCGACCGTCAGTATTACTTAACTAACCCGGAACGCGGCAAGTACGTCAGGGCCAACGCTCAAGCCATGAAGGACAGCAACCGTGCTTACATATGGGATTACTTCAAAGCTAATCCGTGTCCTTGTGGGGAAACAGACCCGCGTGTTCTTGAATTCGATCACATCGACCCTACAACAAAGAAGGGCAATCTTGCTGAATTGGTAGGTAGTCATAGTCTCGAAGTCATCAAGGCCGAAATAGCCAAGTGCCGAGTTCTATGCGCTAACTGCCATCGTCGCCACACCTACGAACAATTCGGGTGGAAGACTTTTTAATTTGGTCCTAAAGCGTGGGATCGAACCACGGACCTACGCGTTATCAACACGTTGCTCTACCAACTGAGCTACTTTAGGATGGTGGGTCCGGTTGGAGTTGAACCAACGTCTCCGGCTTTTCAAGCGGGCGCTTGCTACCGTCTCAGCTACAGACCCATGAAACTTATACAGCAGGGATCACACGATACTCGTACAGACCCTTGTCAATCATGCGGCGTTCGACCTTATGCGAACCGAACTTCTCTTTGCGGAAGTCTCGCAGACGTGCGCTAACACTCTGAACCGGATCGCATGTTTCTGCTGCGATCTTGTCAAGCGTGAACCAGCCACGATTGACCGTCTGATTCCAGACACGGCGTGCTTGTGCGTTGAATGCGTCGAAATTCTTGTGTTGAATCGCTACCATGATTTAGTATTCCTTCACAATTATAAAGTTGGCACATCGGTATGGATTCGAACCATCGTCTCCGGGTTTGGAATCCGGGGTCTTTCCTATTAAACGACCGATGCACTGAATTTTGGCTCCCCAGACAGGACTTGAACCTATGACATTCGCATTAACAGTGCGACGCTCTACCGACTGAGCTACTAGGGAATTGAAACTTGGTTGCGGACCAAGGGATTCGAACCCTTGTTTCACACGGCTTATGAGGCCGGTATGTAAACCATTTCACTCGCCCGCGAATTCTGTCTTCTATTTATACAAACGAAAATTTTGAGAATTTGGGGTTCTGGGTGAGATTCGAACTCACGCGAGCGCATCAGCTAAGACACGCCCCAACGGTTGTCGTCGGTGTACGCCTGTGACACCAACTAGACCAGACCTTAATCCACTCAGTCACCAGAACCACTGAATCAGCAGCTTGCCGATGACGATTGCCAGCCGAAGCAACCAAGGTCATCACGCATTTCTTCTGCCAGACGTTCTGCATCGCTGTTGCTGTCTGCACTGCTATACGCGAGGTTCAGGACTTCGCAGAAGGTTTCGACTTCGCTCTGCGATTGCAGGGTGATCGTGACCGGTTGGAAGTCCGTCGATGTTTGTTCGATACGCATTCTCTAGTTTCTCTTCACTTGGTTGATATTCATGGCGATGGAAGTAGGATTCGAACCCACGGACCCTATCTCTAGGATCAATCGCTTTCAAGGCGACCGCCTTAAACCACTCAGCCATTCCACCATAACTCCCGGTTCATGGTGTGGAACGGGTAACACCACCGTCCGTCTCAGGCACACCATGACCGAATACTTCTCAGACCGCTTTACAGGCTCGCTGCGACACTCGCAACTGCACCCGCTACGACCTTCTCTGCCGTCGATGCAGCAGCCGTTCCAGCGGCTTCTACGGCCTTCTGTTCGACAGTCGTAACTTCTGCTTGCGCTTCACCTTCGACCTTGGTCACGTCGGCCTTCGCTTGTTCGACGACTGCTTGTGCTTCACCTTCAACGGTCGTCACTTCTGCTTGCGCTTCTGCCTCGACCTTTTTCGCGAACGGATTGAGATGATCCAGCGCCGACTTCACTGCGCCTTCGACCTTCTCTACAACCGCTTCAACTTCGGCCTCGACCTTTTCAAATACATCTTGAACGCTCATTGTGTTTCCCTTATTTGATTCATTTCCCTTTCGGGGCTTAGGCGATTACATTTACGCCCATGAAGACAGACCTACTTATCCAGCAAAAAACTCGTCCACGACTTTCGCCGCGATCTTACCGTCGTACTGACCAGCATAATTGTCCTTCAGGAACTTCATCAGCGTTCCTTTGGAAGCAACCTTTGAATCGAACTGAGATAGAACTTGCTTCAGTTCCGATTCGTCCATCTGACGCGGAAGGTATGCTTCTAATGCTTCCTTTTCTTCCCACAAGACTTCGCAACGATCACCATCACGATAGTCACCAGCGACACGCAGACTTTCGTCCACGCCCTTGAGGAACTTGCGGATCACGGCAACGACTTCTGCATCCGTGGTGTCACGACCGGCATTCTTACCTACCATCGCCGCTTCACCGATCAGGGTCGTCAGCAACGACGCCTTGACCACTTCTTTGTTCTTACGGGCCGTCAGTTGATCGGCCTTGATTTGATTCAACAGACTCATTTCGTTTCCCATGACAAACAATCCAATCCCTTACGGGGATCAGTCGGGACGATGTACCGTGCTTGACTTACCACAGCCACTTTTACCAGTCGGTACTTAGGTCGTGCGATTCATCCGGTTTCTCACACGCATTCGCTGCCACGGCCTGACGTTACTCTTTCGAATAAACTCTCCGTGCTTCCGGGCGAAGAAACTTATGCTGCCGCGCGAGCGCCTTGCTTCGGCTTCGATGACTTCGACTTCACGGCACGAACAGGCTTGTTCTTGTCCTTGTACTCTTCGAGCGAACGACAACGCGCCGTGTACACTCGATTCTCGGGCTTCTTGCCGTGCTTCGGTGTCGTTGACTTCGGACCACCGTTTGCGAACATCTTTGCACGTTGGGCGTTCTTTGCTTGCTTCGATTGGCGCGACATATTGCTTTCCTTCTCAGTGTAGAGTGTACGGTCGGATGATGTTTCCGTACACGTCAGTTTTCACAAACTCGTTGCTTTCATACTTCTTCTTGAGACGTTCGTATTCGACGATAGTCAAAGGAACAATCCCAATCCGATTCTCCACAAGTCGTAGCGCTCGACCACGGCGTTGTACTTCTTTCAGAAATTCACGTGTCATTTCTCAAAATCTGGAAAAGTCTAAATATTGGTTTGAACCACAAAAACGGATTTCAAACCATGAAGACTTGCACCCGTTGTAAAGTAGACCAACCACAAACAAACTTCCGCAAGAAGGCACGTTCAAAAGACGGCCTACATCCTTGGTGTAAGGGTTGTTGCAAGGAAAGCGAAGCTGCGACCTATGCGAACAACCCAGAACGTCGGAAGGCAATTCGAGACAATACAAACACCATGCGTCAAGCTAATCGCGAATACGTCTGGCGCTATCTCGAAGAACACCCTTGCGCGTGTGGTGAAGCTGATCCACGCGTTCTTGAATTCGACCACATCGACCCATCAACTAAACTGGAAGACGTGTCCGAACTCGTTTCAAAATCTTATTCACTACAAACCATCAAAGACGAAATCTCCAAGTGCCGCGTCATGTGCGCAAACTGTCATCGCCGCCACACGTACATTCAACGTGGTTTCTGGTGCCCGGTGTAGGATTCGAACCTACGGTGTTGGATGCCTGCTTACAAGGCAGGTGCAATCGACCACTATGCGAACCGGGCAGTTCGTCTTTCGTTTCGGTGATCTATTTATACAACCACTTTTTCGAATTCAACGTCAGGAAAATTCGCTGCGACCCATTCCTCGGACCTACCGCGAGCAATCTGTGTCGTGAGATGTTGTTTCCCATCAAACGGCCAGATACCCATCGGCAAATCTGTGTACAGGATCAGATGGTCCGCACCATGACTCTCGCGAACCAGTACGATCTTCGTGATGTTGACGTTCATTCGCTAACCGGATCACGCAGGACGTAGATCGAGTTGTTAGTTTCGAACGTTGTTCCATCTTCGCCAACGGTTTGAACCGCTGAAGTATTCAGCCAGCCGCCCAAACCAACACGACCCAACCGGTAATGTTCGTATGCCACGACTTGCGCACGTTCGCCTTTCACGATGGGGCGAAGTGCTTCGGTGTAATACACCACAGGCTTCGTCTTGCGTAGAACCTCCGCTTGTGCAGCCAGTTCTACTTGTTTGCTAAAACTCATGTTCTCTTCTTCTCTTGTTTTCTTCAGCAGTGCTTGCTTGAAGGGTTCCAGTAGACTTCGGCTTGCATGTTGATGTTGTGGCCGAGAGTCATACCTTCGGGCCACGCGAGGTTTTGCATCACTCGCACATCCCAATGGTCGGCAACTTCGATGATGTTCTGGTACAGCTTCGACATCTCTTCGAGTTGTTTCGCGATGTACTTCGCCGCAACTTCGCGGTTCTTCAGATCGTACGGTCCCTTCATCACAGGAACACCACGTCTTGAACCGAGGCGATGTCCAGAACTTCACAGACAACGAACATCTTGCTGTTGTCCACCTGTGCCAGACGGGCCGCTTCGGTGCGTGCGGATTCGCGTGTCGGATGTCGCGCGGGGTTTAACGAAAAACTCATACCTCCCGTCTTTTTGCTGATCGAACCGACTATGAACTTGCCCTTGAAATCGGCTGGGTTTTTCGTCGTTGAATTCTGAATACTTGGCATGGTTTCTTCTTCCTTCGTAACGAGACTTCTCAAAGATTTGATGCTAACTTTCACCTTCTCGTAATTGTCGGTGAATTCGAAACCATCAAAATCGCTCCACTGATCCGGTGTGCGCCGTTGCAGTGGATAATAATCAACGTGCTTATTAAACTTCGTGCTGTACAGCCAGTCCGTTTCGGGACAATAGACGTACGCAGGGTACTTCGGCAAAGGAATCACATTTCCCTTTGCATGAGGCCGATCTTCCAACGCCTTCTCGACCTGTTCTTTAACTGTCAAGCCCACCACTACCTCTTCATGAAGCCAATCGCTTCTTCTTCGATTTCTCGAAACGTCATCCAGAAGCGGGATAGATCGGCGTTCGGCGGTTCGACCAACAGAGCATGAAGACCATCGACTGGATGCTTCACCATTCCGTCTTGACGCAAACCCGAACTCATCGACTTCTGATTGATCGTTAGGCGATATGACGTGTTGTACTGACGATCACGTTTGATCGCTTCGTAGTAGTGAATAAGTTGTGATGAATTGAAATTCGTCACCAAACGACTCATAACAACCGACTCGACGTTCTCTTCTTTGTTATCAATCATCGCTTCCTTCCCAATCAATAACGACATTATCTCACACTTCTGGGAATCTTGTCAACTACTTTTCTTCATTTCTACTTCTATTGTTGCTAGATGTCGTAGTAATCGACAACCATGTGTATTCTATCAGAATTCCCATAGTTGCGGACTTCGTGAGGGACAATGTTGTTTATTTCCCACACTTCGCCGACAGCCAAACACTTGACTTCATCCTGCACCACGAAGTAGACAGCCGGATTCGTGGTCAGCGGAATGTGTAGACGATGCTGAACTTCGAAGTATGGTGCTTGGTCGATGTGCAGCGGAATGTGTTTCCCGGCATGCAGCCGCGCAAGTCGAACTCGATCTGCACCGGGCAACTGCTTCAAAACGCCTTCCAGCGGTTCGCGGATCATGGCGTATGCTTCGGTATTCCGATAGATCGGAGAACCGGCAGTGACGCCATGACGGATCACGATGGAATCGACATCCTGGTTCAGCGGGTGCATGTCTGTCTTTCGACGGAATGCACCCTGCCAGACCTGTTCCGAGAGGGTGAGAACCGCATCGGTCAGGTCATTGACATCAAGGCGTCGTACGAAGCGATATGATGCGTTATCGGCTAATCTCATACAACTTCGAATTCGAAATCCGAGGAAGTGGAAAACGCGAGATATACTTCGCCTGTGTTGTTTCGGCGCGGGTCATCGTTACGACCACCGCGTCGGGTGTATCGCCAGACTTCAGCGCCAGTCCCAAGCTTCGATGCCTTCTTCTTGGCCCGGAAGACCGAGTTCACGGTGAAGTACCGCATACCCGGTCGATAACACGGCGGATACACCGTGAATGAATGTCGTGTCAGTCGCATGCTGCCTTCGGTTTCAGTTCTTCGATGAAGTTGTTGACCAACCAGTTCACGTCCTTCGCAGCCCACACCTTCAGGTCCGCACGGTCCAGCGAAAAGTCACGGGCGTCCTTGCCGTAGGTCAGGAACTTCTTGATGCCAAGGGCATTTGCCACACGCACGATGAACGTGGCAAGGTCTGCGTCGCCGTGACCGAACTCTTCGTCCAGCTTGTCCAGCTTGCGTTGAACCTTGACGAACGTGTTGTGCATGTGCGCCGCTTCACGTGCTTCGAGCGAGTGAATGTTCATGAAGCGCAGACCGATACCGTAGGGCTTGAAGTCGGTCGAAGGCGTACCATCCGACCAGTTGCGCTTCGTGATTTGCGAGTGAACCTTCAGGTCTTCGACAAACACGGCGCTCTTTGCGCCCGACGACCACGAACAGTTGCGGAAGCCGATGGCGTTCGGGCCATCGTTGTACTCGTCACGCATCGTGTCCGGGTTCGTGCGTGACGGAACCGCAGCACGAACCACGTAAGCCGTGATGTGTGCGTAGTCGCTTGAACGGTCGTTCTCGCAGCGGATCAGCAGGAAGCGTTCAGCGTTCGTGTCTTGGTCAGGGCTGTAAGAAATCATGTTTGTCACTCCGTGTTTGTTGTCGATGGAAATGATTATACAGACTTGGGAATTCTTGTCAACTACTTTTGTTCTTTTTCCCAATCCTTCCGAATCTGCTTGAGGGCCGTCTCGATATGGCTGTCGTTCAGCCCAGACCGGTACAACGTATCGAGGTAGTAGTACGGTTCGTGTGGGCTGTAGTGCAGCAGGCGCGGAATCGTGACCCAGCGAGGATGATCGCTGCTATACGACTTCTGCGCATTCACTTCATGAACCAACGCCCACATGACCGCCATCGACGTGTTTTGACTGCGTTCGATCTTGCAGTGCTTCGCGATCACGTCGATGGAATCCTTCAATTCTTTGTACTGCGCATCGGTCATTTTCATGTTCTGACTCCTGAGTTGGTATGAACAGAATCATACCTACAAGTTTGGGAATTGTCAAGAGATATCGCGACGTGCGATCATCTCGATCCAAAAGACGCCCGTTGGTATGTGTAGCTTCGGGAATTCTATACGACAAGGCCGGGTATGTCAAGAAACATTCCCGGCCTTGGGTCAGGGGTTGTTAAGGTTGTCGTTATCACAACCTTGGGAGAATCCTGAAAACTCCCCATAGGCCACAATCACTGACCCGGAACGATCAGCTTCTTCTCGGGCGGCGTCAGGATTTCTGACTTCTGAAATCGCGACAGGTAGGCTTGCATGAAGCCGTCTTCGGGCGCAGCCGAATAGACGATCTGCTGGCCGTTGACCTGAACCGTCTGGTTCGCACATAGGGTCGCGATTGGCGTGAAGGACGCATTCACCAGACCTTTTTCGTCAGGTTCACTTTGCGTGATCGCACACGGGTTGACCAGATTGACCAGAAGTTCGCCGGATTCTTGGTTCTGTTGCACGACGACTTCTGCGATGACGACTTGCCCGTTGGTCAGGGCCAGGATGGAAACGTTCGGATTGCTCATTATTCGTTGGTTGCTTGTTGCTGTTTTGCTTGCTTGGCGATATACGCTTGGCGGCGCTTCTCTTGGAATCGATCTTGGATGCCTTTGCCGTAGGACAGCTTCTTGGCCCCTGATAGTGTGCCGATGACGATGCCGTTCTGCGTGAGAACGATGTTCTTGCCGCGACGCTCGACCTTCACCGGATGTTCGAATTGCTGCTTCAGTTCGTCGGTTGCTTCTTCACCGTTTTCGTCGATGATAATGCTGTTGTTGCTGTTCATGTTGCTGTTCACTTGTTGGCGGATTGCATCGAATACTTCGCTTCAAGGTTCCAGTTTGATTTGTCCTTGAAGGCGATGACTTTGATTTGGGACATCGGCGCGAGATGGTTCAGGATCGTTTGATCGACAACTTTCAACAGATTCCAATCTTGAAGAAGCTTGGCGATTGTGTTGCGGCGTTCCAGATCATTGTCTACGAGGTCAGTCTGCTTGCCATCGAGTGCGAACAACTCTTTGAAATGCACAATGTAGTAACGACCTTGCTTGTGCAGAATATGGCATGACTGGTACAGCTTTTGTTCTTTCTTACTCGCCACACCGATGCGGGTAAGGGTTTCGCGAATCTTCAGGAAGTCGTCTTCCTTGTTGAGACGAACTTCCAACGGCTTGTAATCAAAACGGCCATCGGTGTGAAAGTTGATATTCAGGGTCATGCTTGCGTACCGCCTTTGGTATTTCTAATGTATTCAAGTTGCTGCGGTGTAAGGATACTGAGAGCGTCGATTGCTTTTTGGTCTGAATAACCATAGTATTCCTTCACCATTTCGAGGTTTTCAACTACTTCCGGTTTAACCCACTTGTCGTAACGCTTGCGCTTCGTTACGGTGCGGCGTAGGAATGCGAACTGCGCGGCTTTCTCGATGTGAGGACGGGAATTCATCTCGTTCGCGTAGATGACCGTATCCATCGAATTCGCTAGACCGCGATTGACGATGAACGGCTGATATTGCTTCTCCGTTTCTTCATCGACAATCAGGTTTTCTTTGGTGTAATTGATCGCGTTCAGGAAATCGAACGGCGAGAGCTTCTTTGGTGCTGCTGGGTCTTCGGTAGGGGCGGGGACGGTTGGGTCCATCCCCAAGAGTTCTGCCAGTGATGAACCTTGTTGTACCTGTTCTGCTTTCTTCTTTCTACCTGCCATCGTCATCCAACCAACTGCGTGATGACGAGTGACTTTCGATACGACGGCCTTCAACCATCAGATTTGAGAGGTCTTCTGGGAGTTCGGCTTCGATTTCATCGAAGATGCTGTCGTCGGAATGCTTACGTTGTTTCTTTGTCGTGCTCATATTTGTAGTTTTCATCTCAAAATCACATCGTCATGATGTTTTCACATTATACCACACTTGGGAATTCTAAGCAACAAACACTTAAAAGTACCAACTGCGGGTTTTCCTAAAACACGCCTTGAAGATCACTGCGCCAATGAAGGCAAACCACAGAATCCACAAGATGATAGCGGCTGCTGCGCATATACCAACTGCACCGGCAGTCCACAACAACCATGTTGGGATCACGATGGTCACGATAAGGATTTCTCAGTCACGGTCATCGTCACGCCACCGAATACATATGGTTCCCAACGACCACTACTACCCCTGTGGTCATATGAAGCATCGTAACCACCAGACATATTGTAGTCGAAACTGACTCGAAGGTTCTTATTCACCTTCGCGCCATTGACCGTGATTCCTGCTTGTTCCATCAACACGGCTTCAAGTTCTTGTTTGGTGAGATTATATGTAGTCGTCTTCTCGACGTTCGTAGTACCAATAATCATTTGAAGGACACCGACGCCATGAGTTCAGTAAAGCAGGCTGTCATGTTGATCGACTTGTCTGCGACGAAGTAGTCTTTGTACGTGTAATCAGCCACGATCAAGACCATCTGTGGGACTTCGTTGACAGCTTCCAACAACGCGTCGAACACGGTACGGAAGATTTTCTGGCAGTCGTTGTCCACGTTGTTCATGACCCATTGCCGCATGGTCTTGAAGTCTTTGTCCTTCAGCGACGCGATCAGGTCTTTGATGTCTGCATCGGCGACGTTGGCGAGAATGCCTTCGTCAATCGGCCCTGATACGGCATACCGTTGCAGTGCGTTCAGAGTCTTACGGAAGTCAGGGAAGAACTTCGTCATGGCCTGGGCCACGACACGCTTATCGAACGCGATGCCTTCTTCTTCGAGTATCGAACACACGCGCTTGAGGAACTTCGCAGCCATCAACGGACGGTCGTCCTTCGACAGACGGAACTCGATTGGTGCGCCGCATCGCGATTGAATCGGTTCGATCAGCTTGTTCACATAGTTGCACGTGAATATGAAACGGCAGTTGTGCGCATAGGCTTCGAGGAAGTTGCGCAGACCCGTTTGTACGGCTTGTGTGAGGCCGTCAGCTTCATCGATGATGATGATCTTAGGCTTGCCATCGAGCGACACCGTAGAGGCAAATGCCGTGATCTTCGTGCGAAGAACATCGATGCCATTTTCAGACGAACCGTTGATGACGATGTAGTCGCAACCGAGTTCTTCGGCGATGGCCTGTGCAACCGTGGTCTTGCCGACACCGGCAGAGCCACAGAAGATCATGTGCTGAATCTCGCCCTTGGCGACATAGCCAGTGAACAGGTCTTTGAGGTATTGTGGAAGAACGCAGTCTTCTACTTTGAGTGGGCGATACTTTTCGCACCACATGAATTGGTCAGCGGTTCTCATGATGTCAGTGGTATTCCGTTCATACGCATGCGTGCTGCTGCGCGGTAGACGTTTCGTTGATCTTCGGTCAACGAATCCCACGAAGGAAGGTCAGTAGTTCGCCTGTACCAATCCTTCATGGTATTCTCGAAGATCACACACGCGAGACAATCTTCAGCGTGTTCCATCAGACGACCGAGGCCGGGTCCGCCGCAAGCCAGTACTTCAGGCCACGCTCTTCGTTACGGAAGTGAATGAACTTCTTCTTCGACAACACGACTTCGTATGCGTCTGCGATCACCTTGAGGTTGCCCACGGCGAGCTTAATGTCGAAGTCATCGCCTTCATGTTCACCGACGATCTTCTTGTAACTGTTCGATGCTGGGGTCTTTGGATCACCCACAGACAGCGTGACTTTGCCCTTCTTGGCGATGAACGAAATCATCGGTGCGGACACGATTGCCGCTGCCTTCTGCACCGTGACGAGTTCTTCCTTCGTCACAGCAAACTTGAAGTATTCGTCCACGACGATGTTCTTGTTCGGCGGTGCGATGATGATCGACGGATCGGCATAGAAGTATTCGAACTCGCCAGCGTCCTTGACGATCTTCAGCGACTTCTCACCGAACTCGACTTCTTGATTCTCACTGAGGGAAAGCAGCGCAAGCAGCGAGGTCAAATCGTAGATCGCGAATTCCTGCGGGAACTCTTCTTTGACCTGTGCCGTGACGAAGATGTCCTTCATCGTGCTGATCGTGCGCAGTTCGGAACCTTCACGAACGAGGATGTTCGTGTTGATCTGCGCGAAATTCTTGAGAACTGCGAGTGTTTCTTGAGAGATTTGCATTGTGTATTCAGGGGATTACCGATCATCGCCGCTGCCGTGTTCAACACCACGGATACGACGATCTGTTGACTTCTCGATGTTCATTGCGAGTACATCCGAGGGTTTGACGCCGAAGTAGTTCAGCAACATCGCCCAATAGTAGATCGCATCGCCCATCTCTTTCATGAAGGCTTTCTTGTCAAATTCGCAGCCGGGAATTCCTTCATCCCGAACACGCTTCTTCAACTTCTCGCAAGCTTCACCGACTTCGCCGGGGAAGCCCAACGACATCACGTACAAGTCTTTGTCTGTGAGGTCTTCGGGCTTGGATACCGGCTTTGACGATGACCAGCTTGACATCGCATAGTCTGCGTAATCGTCAATGTTGGTCATTCGTGTATTTTACACCAAACTTGCGTTGTCCGCAATCGTATAGTGGTGCGGGTCTTTCGACGCATGCAGGGCCTTTAGGCGGGCGACATGGGGCGTCAGTTGATCGACCAGCTTGCGGTATCCGCCCTTCACCTGACGATCATCGTTCAGCTTGTCGGCGGCAATCGCATCAACGATGATGGCGATACACGCAAGGGCTGCTGCAAGATGAGGAACACCGTCATCCGGGTCGCATTCTTCACCTTCGAACCACGCATCGAGATGGCGCTTCGCAGCGTCGTAGTAGATACTGGCGCGGATGCCGAGGACGCGGAAGTTGGCACGACCATACTTCAGCATGCCGTTCAGGAAGCCGATGCAACCCATCGCGGTTGCCGTGTTCGGCCACAGGTGAATCGGCAACTTACCGGACCCGATCAAGTCCTTCGGATTCGAAGGCTTCGTCGTGTTGTCGGTCGAACGCTGTTCGACGATGCAGTCTGGGTTCAGGATTCGATTCGGATAGAAAACAGCCGGATCGGTCGGTTTCAATAGCGTGCTAGGAACCGTGTACCGACGTTTATCGAGCGCCGGTTGATCGTAGGAAGGGTCCGGGTTGATGAACGACGGCGACGTAGGATGAAAATTCTCCATCACGTTATCTTGCCAACCCCGAAAAGACGGCGAGACACCCGACGATTGAAGACCGCACGGAGACACAACCGACAGCGAGACGACTTTGCCATCCACGATGCGAGGCTCTACCTGCACGTATCCGGTCGTCTGAGGGGCTTCCTGTTGCTTCTGTTGGATCAACCCATGCAACGTCGTAACGAGGCCCGTAGCGGCCTTCTCAACACGTCCTGCACTGACTTGATCGGCCATCTCGCGCTTGACAGAAATCTGAAGCGTACGAAGCTTCTTCAGCTTGCGGTCAAGGCTATCGACGTATTTGTACGACTTTCGGATTTGGTCGTTATAAATGTCCACGACCGCCTTCGTACCTGCGTCTTTGAAAGGTTTCTTGCATTTGACAAGATCACCGATATACATCTTGGTTTCGGTCTTGTCGCTTTCGGCTAACCGGATTTGGTCAGCCAGGAGGGACTTCAGTTGTTGAAGTTCTGAATTGCTGAACGACATGTTGTTTCTTTACACTCTCTAGTTTTCTACTTCACCATCAACGTGACAGAATTATACAACAAAATTCCCAACACTGTCAACCAATGTTGGGAATTTCTGTCAGAAACAGAACCACCCGCCACACTTCCGACACTTGACGCCACCACCAGGGGCATCCACGACTTCGTGTTTGCAATTGGGGTCAGCATCCCACAGATCGCCACCATCATCGCCTTTGATGACCGGATCGTACGGTTCTTCAGGAACACCCAACGCCTTCAGATAGTCGTCGCGAAGTTTCGCAGCCTTGTCTTCGGGGATATTATGTGAGATGTAATACAGGTAGATAATTTTCCGCAAGGTCGGTTCAGGACCGTACACAGGCTTCGTGAGTTGCGGGGCGATGTCAAATACAGAAGTGTGGATATAGCTCATTTCATACACGTTGCAGATGCAAGACGTTGCCACTTACCGGGCGACATCTTGACGAGTTGGGCCAGCTTCAGGACCATCCGAAGGGACAGTTCACGAAGGTCATCGGCGTTCTCTTCCATGAACTCGACAACAGTGGCTTCTTGGTCTTCCGTGAAGCCCTGCTTACGCAACATACCTTCGCGCAGCACGTGCTTGATACGGATCATGTAGTCGCGACTCTCGGGCATGTATATTGCCAGATAGTGCGACCGGGAAATCAGCGCTTCGTAGTGCTCGGACATCCGGCCACCGCGATCCACCATCGACTGCATGTCGGTGTTCGTGATGAAGATGACGTTGCCTTCAAAGACAAACTCACGTGGGATAGCTTCGCCGTTCTCTGTTTCCATCGCCGTCTCTGCGCCCCAAGTGATCTTACGAACTTCCTTCGTGTCCGTAGCGTTCTTGAGGATGTTCAGCTTGTCTTCGTCGCCAAAGATCGAATCCGAATCGTCGAACACGATGGTGCAGTTCTTGAATCGATTCTCATAGAACACACGATATAAGCCAGTCAGACGCATGAAGCCCGACACTCGCTTCACCCGGAAGTTCGGGCCAAGGTTATCCAGCACGCGATCTGATTCGAACGTCTTACCGATACCGGCAGGACCGGAGATGATAAGGGACCGATTCATGCCGTGCGCCGTGGCCTCGGTCATGATCGTCAGTGCGTCGAACAAGTCGTCAAGTCGTTCTTCGATTTCTTCGTCCGTGCGCTCGACTGGAATAAGCGTCGATGCCAACTTGTCGGCGTGAGACTGCACCAAGTGCAACGGATTCTTCCGTGCTTGGGCTTCCCGATACGCCTGAGCGATTTCAGGGTTGGTCAATTCAAATGCTGCCAGACGTTGTTTCGTCATACGCAGACCGGACTTCGCGACACCTTTAGGCATAAGTTCACTCCCACATTCGTTTATTTTTCTGCTTCTTCTAGTGTTTCCTTTCTCTCAAATTTCGGGACGCATCCCGTCTATGAGCGTGACTATACCGACCCCCAAACTTGCTGTCAATAGGAAATTTCAACAAGTTTGGGTATCAGGGTTAGTCCGTAATGACGCTGTAGTTGTTCACCTTGGCGAACTTGATGTGGCGGTCGAACTTGTCTGCGTACAGTTCAGGATGATGCGAGATGACGAACACATGTGCCGATTTCGCAAGGTCTTTCAGAATCCCGACGATGTGACCAGACGAATCGGTATCGAGGCCAGCATCGGTCACTTCGTCGAAGATCAACAGGTTCGTCGCGACGGTGTTCTTCATCTTCGCGATTGCGATCCAGGTGAACAGGATCGAAAGGTCGATCTTCAACTTCTCACCTTCGCTGAAGGACTCGTACTGCAACACGTCTCGATTGCGCGACTTGATGACTTCGCTGAAGTTTTCGTCAAGGTTGAACGACGCAAAGAAATCGAGGGCGTTCAGGTACTTGTTAATCAGCTTGTTCATGATCGGCACGTACTGCTTGATGACATTGGCCTTGATGCCGGTGTCCTTCAGCATGAGTGCTTGTAGATCGAGATAGAACTTGTCCTCAGTTGCCGTGGTCTTGTCGGTCGTCAGCTTGATGGCTTCTTGTGCCAAAACCTTCAGCTTGGTTTGTTCCTCTTCGATGTTTGCTGTTTCACTTTTCTCGACATTCAGTTCGGCTTGTAGGCGAGTAATCACTCGCTGTTCGACGTTGATCTGTTGCTGAAGGTCTGATATGTCGTTGTCCAGCTTGCGGATGTCGCGGTTCAGAGCAGAGACTTCCGCTAGACGTTCGGTACAAGAATCGATCTGGGAGTGGAGCTTCGCTTCGGCTGCATAGAACTCGTCGTACTTGGTCTTGCGTTGCTCGATGGCTTCGGCTTTAAAGTCACCGTTAATCATCTGTTTGCAAGTTGGACAATCGTCGTGTTCGTTGAAGAACTCGATTTCCGAATTCAGGCGTGCCGCGTTATCGATCATCTTCTGACACAAAGTTTGAAGCTTCGCGCGCCGGTCGGAAACTTCGACACCATCTTCGGCCTTCTCTGCAAGAGAATCACGTTGGCCCGACAACGCTGCGATGTCCTTCGTGGCCTGATCGATCAGGCGTTGAGAAGCATCAATCTTTTCTCGCGCTTCCGTTGCCTTTCTCTCACGGTCATCATGTAGAGTCTTGATGTAAGATTTTTGGACATCGATCTTACTAGTCTGGACACGAAGTTCGTCTTCGAGGTCTTTGATGCGTTGCTTGGAGTCACTGATTTTCTTTTTGAGGATGTCCGTCATCAGGCCATAGATGCGGATATCCAACAGGTCTTCTACGATGTCGCGACGATTGGGTGTGGACAGTTGCATGAACGGCGTGTACGTCGCGTTGCCGATGATGACTGTTTGCACGAACGTCTTGTAGTTCATGCCGAGGATCACTTCTTCGAGATACTTCTGATCGTCTACACCGGGTACGCTGTTGCGCAGTTCACCGTTGACCCAGATTTCGAAGACAGCGGGCTTGATGCCACGCTTGACCGTGTACTTGTTCGGGCCGATGTCGAAGTCAACTTCGCAAAGCAGCGCCTTATTGTTGATCGTGTTGACCAGTGCAGGCTTGTTGATCTTTCGATATGCCTGATTAAACAACGCGAACGTGATGGCTTCGATGAAGGTTGACTTACCAGAACCGTTCTTGCCGGTGAACAGGGTTGTCGGTGCTTCATCGAGACGGATCACCGTGAACGGCTGGCCCGTAGCCATGATATTGCGGTAACGTGTTTCTCGAAAAAAGATCATTGTTCTGACAGGTATTGTTGATATAGCGAAGGACGGCCATCAAATCGTTCGATCAGATAGCGGTCGGCGTCAAGGACACCAGCGTGCCATGACTTGAATCGTGAGTAGTTGTAATGCCGGGAATACGGACAGTCGTCGGTGATGCCGTGGTATCCCATACCCCACCATTCAAGCGTAGCACACCAGCCTTGTACGTAGGCTGTGTGGTCATGCTTGACGGTAAGTTGAGGATCGACGTAATCGTAGTTTCCCCAAGCGATTCCGTGTGGATAGATCATGAGAACAGACAGTCTAGTGGCGAGTCTTGAATCAGAATAACCGGCTTGTCGCGCTTCTTCATGCGCTTAATCATGTCTTCGGTGCCAGTTGATTTACCATCCCAGAAGACGAGTGCTGCATCCGCATAGTCGGCCATCTCGTCGTTGCGGGCGAACCCAGCGCCTTTGTAATCCCAGACAGCAGGGCACTTCTCGACAGGGATGCCACGCAGAACGGCCCAATCGTGCCCATAGCGGTCTGGGCCACCAACCTCGGGGTCACGTGACCACAACCAAACAAGAGCCATTCCTGAGACGATTTGGGTGATCCTATGACAACGCTCGTCAAGTTCACGGTACACTTGTTCACGGTTGCGAAGGATTCGAGAGCCAGCGACGATAAGCTTCATTGTTCAAGTGCCTTGGCCTCTGTGTACAACAGGATCAGTTCGCGCTTCAAGCGGTTCTTATCCAGATCGGTATCTACACCATCGACGTAGTTGCGCAGCAGCGTAGGCGTGTCATCGAGGTCCAGCTTTTCGAGGTCGATGTCTACGTTCTCGTTCTCGAAGTCTTCAAGGTTCTCGATGATCTTCAGATCGTGCAAGCCACATTCGTTAAGTGCGGTCACGAACAAGTCGAACTTCTTGAAGTCGGTGCGCTTCTCGACGATCAGCTTGACGTATTTCTTCGAGAAGTGATCCACATCGATATTCGGCTTCTTCTTGAAGTCGATCTTGTCTTCGTCGTAGATGATCTTTTCGAACAGCGTGAACGGGCACGGATGGAACGTCGTTTCGCCGGTATCGGTATCGAAGATATGGATGCCACGCGGGTCGTTCCAGTCGTTCCACGTCAGTTCGTGAGGCGTACCCACGTACATGATGTTGCCGTCTTCACTGCGCGTGTGATAGTGGCCTGAGAACACGCGTTTGTACTTCTTGAAGAGGTCACGCGAGATGCCCTTGTGCGCTTCCACGCCCTTGTACATCGCGAACCCATCAATCTCGAAGTGGCCGAAGCAGTAGTCCGAATCCGACTTCTTGATGAACTCGTAAATCTCTTCTTCGTTGTCACGACAAATCCAAGGGATGATGTCGATGGTCGTTGCGCCGTAGGGCAGTGTGATCGGCTTCGAATACAGCGTCACCATCTCGCAATCAGACAGCAAAAGTTCGGGACTGTTGACTTCGATGGTGTTCGTGAAGAACGCATCGTGGTTGCCGATCAGCGCCTTCAGGATCAGGTCATTCTCTTCCAGCTTGTCGAAGAAGTATCGTCGGGATTCCGAAGCGCTGAACGAATCGACGCCCTTACGCTTGTCGTAAAGATCACCGAACTGCCAGCACTGGCGGATGCCGAGGTCGCGCATCAACGGGAAAAACCACTGAGAATATACACGTTCCATGAACACGTGATACAACGGGCGACCGTCGAACACACCGAAGTGTGTGTCGCCCAAAAGTGCAATCTTAGCCATGATTGGCGAATTCCTTATGTAGATTCTCTCGATATGTTCTGATTGCTTCCGCTGCGTCACTTACCAGATCGAAGAATCCAACATGGAAAATCTTCTTGTTCATGGCTAGTCTGGCAACCCACTTGTTTTTCTGTTTGCTCCATGAAACACCCTTGACGCCAGAAGTGTTTGTTCGCCTAAGCGGAGTGTTCAACATATTCTCTGTGTAAGAGGCAAGTCTCAGATTCTTTATTGCGTTGTTGGTTGGATCATTGTCGATGTGGTCGATAAACACTGAATCATCAAGTTCACCGAACATATAGACCCAAGCAAGACGATGTGCATAGTACAGCTTGCCGTCAACTTTGATCCTGACATACCCTTCGTTCGGACGGGTATAGCCAGCAACCGAACCGCGTTTGATTCGGCGGGATGTCGGGTTCTTCCATACGAATACCCCAACTTCAGGATCAAAACTGAATAATTCACGCAAACGTTCTTGCGTCGGGTTAGCCATTGATTTCCAGCAGGGTCACGGCGGATTTCATCGCCTTGATGTTGTTGTTCAGTTCCTTGATTTTGGCTTGCAACACGGCCATCGGATCGTCAACGAAGTAGGTGTTGCCATGCGAGGAATGAACCAGTGCGGCTTTACCGTTCTTCTCAACAACCCACGCCTTCGTGTCCATTTCCCAACCAAGGTGATACATGTCGAAGAATGAAAGTGTCTTATACTCTTCACCATCTACGACGACCGTGGCATTGCGCGCACGTTCTTTCTCGTAGTTGATTTCGTTCTGACGCTTGCGGATCGCGGTCTGAATGTCCGGTCCAAAGAACTCTTCAAGTTGGTCGAATTCTTCGGGAACGAAGGTCCACAAGTTATCGACAAAAGTGTAGAGAGTTTCGTCGTCCATCTGCCAGATGTCATCGGCTTGTGCCAACAACTTCTGTGGGACCTTATTGCTATTCTCGATCTTCATGTTCTAGTGCGTCTAGCGCTTGTTCAATCTGCTGCTGCAAGTGATGAAAACCATCGACGAGATACTTGATGTCAGTGAAATCCGAGTAGACTCGAAGACCATAACATCGGACGAAGTAGAGGACCAAAGTCTGCAACTCTTCGTCACTAAGTGAGTTCACATCAAACATACGTGATGCCACGGTTGTACAACATCATGCAGTAGTTCGCGATGTCAATCACGTCTGCACTTTCCTTCGCCAATTCGTTGAATAACAGCTTGCGAAGGAAGTCAGTAGAGCACTCTTCTGGTCGGTCCCAACCACCACGACCTTTCTTGCGGCACGCGGCCAACTTGTTCGTCATAGCGACGGCCAGGGCTTCAACGCCGTCTTCATCGATGACTTTTTGAAGATCAAACGGTTGTGTGGTCATGACTTCAGGATTTTCAAAAGATGGTTGGTCTGATAGATCGCGTCATCAACCGAACTGTGTAGGTTCGTTGCTTCGTCGCGCTCGACCTGAATGAGTTTGCCGAGGGTCCGGTAGTCGCACTCGTCACGAAAGTTCCAGGGACACGGAACGCCAGTGGCCTTCATCGCTTCTTTGATGACGATGCAATCGAATGAAGGGCTGTTACCCCAGATCGGGGCGGTGCGGCCACCGAACCACAGGCAGAATTTCGTCAGGGCTTCTTTCAACGGCTGTGGGTCTTTCTTCCACATGTCCGAGATGGCGGGGTCCTGCTTGCGCCACCATGCGACCGTATCGGGGTCTATGTGTAGCCCGTAGGTTCGGGCGTCGAACGGATCGATGTTGATACCGAAGGTATCCATGATGCCGTCTTTCAGGGTGAACTTGGTCGCACCGATGGAAACGATACATGCATTCGTCTCCAACGATAACGTTTCAAGATCGACCATGAACTGTTCTTGTTCTTGATCGAGGATGTCAATCATAGGTTATTCGTCGAACACCAGTGCGTTCTCTGCAACCGGCATGGGCTTCTCTTTGAGTTCTGTCTTGCCACGTTTTTCATGTGCTTCACGATAGTCGTGGGCCTGCTTCATGTACTCGATCAAGTTCGTCTGGAACTCGCCGTTGTCGTGTTCTTGTCGCACCAGATCATCGATGTCCATCTGGCAAATCATCTTGCCCTTGATCGCAGCTTCTTTTGCTTCACGTTGGATGCGTCGGATGAACGCGTTCCATGCTGCTGTCGTGTAGTAGCTGAAGATGTACTTCGAGGTTGATGGATTGAACGAATTGATGCCACGCAAGCAATTCTCGATGGCGTCAAGAATCATCTCGTCACGGAACGAGTAGTTGATGAAGTTGTGCTTGTATGCTGTG
>Ga0134126_10003188_pt1 | contig 20506 bp, 18 predicted proteins | sample KB31752_FD_96881 | JGI IMG/M metagenome (GOLD analysis project Ga0134126, IMG submission 96881) | Terrestrial soil microbial communities with excess Nitrogen fertilizer from Kellogg Biological Station, Michigan, USA - KB3-175-2 | ecosystem: Environmental > Terrestrial > Soil > Unclassified ... | reverse complement strand
TGGGGCGCGGTGCGGAAGTGCGGCTATGCCTCTACACGAATTACTGCGAAGCGCTGGATCAGCGGCACCGCCAGGTGACCTGCGAGTTGTGGGACCGGGAGGCGCTCAACGAACCCGGCCTGCGCCTCTCGGCCGACGGCAAGCGGCGGCTGACGGCACCTCGGTGGTCCAGCCGCCCAGCGCCGGGACGCAGCGGCTAGAGGGCTAGCGACGCCAATCGACGAACACCAATCGAACACATCGAGCCAGGCGGCGAAATATCCGCGCAAAGCTCAAGTTGGGGTCTGCGAGGTACATGGCAAAGTGCTGATTCAACAAGGCGAAGATCACCGCCGTGGCATCGGTCAACGGCAGCCGTGGCGTAAGCCGCCCGGCATCGCGCAGTGCCTTCAGCAAGCCGCGGATCTGCGTTTGGGTGCGGGCTTCGGCTGTGCGAACGAACTCGGTCAGAACTCCCTCGTTGCCGATGCCGGGAAATGCGGTCAGCCGCAATAGTTCCCGGCTCGCCCAGTTGCGGCCGCCCAGGGTCCGGTACGCCGACAGCAGCGCCACCATCGATTTACCGGGATCCGTATGCGGGCCTGCCACGATTCTTTGCGCCCGGGCAAACGTCGCGTCCAGACCGGGCTCCAGCAGCGCGATCACCAGTCCCTGCTTCGAAGTGAAATACTTGTACACCGTGGCCACTCCGACGCGGGCCTCGGTCGCGATCTCATCGAAGGTCGTGGCGGCAAATCCCTGTCTCTCGAACAGGCGTGCGGCTGCCCCCAGCATGGTGGCGCGGCGCCTTTCCTTCTCCGCCTCGCGGCGACCCGTCATGGCGGCGCGGCCGCCGCGATTCGCTTGCGGATGGTTGCGACCAGATCGGCGACCGGTTGCTGCGGATGCAGCGCCTGCACCACCTGTCCGTCGGGGGCCACCACATAGAACAAAGTTCCGTGATCGGATATTCGCGCCGCCGGCGAGCTTTTCCAGGACACATCGAAGGTGCGTGCAGCTTCTGCCACGGCCTGTGCGCTGCCGGTCAGCGCCCGTATGCGGGGATGGAAATGCGACGCGAATGCGCGCATGACCGCCGGGGTGTCATGCGTCGGGTCCAGGGTCACGAATAGAGGTTCGATGGAATCCGCGGTGGTCCCCAGATGATTCAGCACCGTCGTCATGACGGTCAAGGCAGTGGGGCAAATTTCCTTGCACGAGGCGTACCCGAAATAGACGAGCAGCCAATGTCCGCCGAGCTCTCGAGAATCCACGGGATGTCCGAATTGATCAATGAGGCGGGTTTCCGCGGCGCCGGAGGCGTATCGCGCTAAACCCGAGCTGAAGATGACGGCAATCGCGAGAATGCGGCCTATGCTCATATGGCCACGATCCAGCCCATTGCACCTCGCTCCGCCATGTGGCTTTGATGCGGATGAAACATGTAGCGGCCGCGGCGCGGCAGCCGAAACTCGATGACGGCGCGTTCGGCGGGTCCCAAGCTGACGATGTCGGTGTGTTCCTGAGGGAGCAGCGAAGTACCGGAGCGATACAGGTCGAAGGTCTGGGCGTGCAAATGAAAGGAAGCGATGGGATCGGGGTCCAGCATGTTGATGAGGTAGATGCGCACCAGGTCGCCGACGGGCACCTTGAGTGGATACCGCTCGTAATATCCCGCCAGGCCGTTCCAGGTATAGATATCATTGCGCCCATCGCCGTCGGTGTCGAAGCCGCACAGGCAGAGAACGAACTCATGGGCCGCCGGCCGAGGTTCGACGGGATCGACGATCATCGCGCCGTACATTCCCTTGCGCAGATGCCATCCGTAGGGCGGCACGTGGCAATGATACGGATGCAGGCCCGCCGGAGCCGCTTCGAACCGATACACCTGGGTCTGGCCGTTGCCGACGCGATCCAGCCCGTCTTGCATGACGTCGTGAGTGCCGTGGAAATGAACGCTGTGCGCCATATTCGAGTGGTTGGTCAGGGTGATCTTCATGCGCTCGCCGAGCGTCGCCCGGATGATGGGGCCCGGCACGGTGCCCCCATAAGCCCAGACCTTGACATTCTGTCCGGCGGCCACCTCGAGTGTGGTTTCAATCACGGATAAATCGAATTCGCGCACATCGGCCGAATACGGAGTGCGCGGCGGCGGAATATGGAAGCGGTTGCGATCCGCAATCAGGTAGGCCGGAGGAGCGAATTTCGCCGGGTAGCCGGCTCCCGAGGCATCCGGCGGCGCGCTCGCGCAGTCGATGTCCAAGGCCGGCAGGAACGCCGGCCGCACGTCCTTCGCCGCCGACCGCTTGGTCACGGACCAGCCCGCCGCACCGATCAGCCCAAGGCCGCCGCTCAAGCCGCCGATGCGGAACAAATCGCGGCGGCGCAGGGACATCTAGCTGATACCGCCGATGAATGCGCCCAGCGCCAGTATCACCAGATACGCAGCCGCGCCTCCGAGCGCGAGCAGCTTGACGCGCGGCGTGAGCCGCGTGCCGCCGAAAAACAAATAGCCGAGGGCTCCGGCAAAGGGCAATGCAAATATGGCCAAGGACCAAATCCAGACCCGCGCCGCGGCCGCATCCTCGCGACGTCCCAGATCCCACAGCGCGAGCGTGCTCCAAAGCACGTACAGCAGCAGAGGCAGCAGGTACGCATAGAGTCCCAGAATCATCCGCAGGCTACCGGGCAAGGTTACCGTCATGACATCTCCCATCCATCGTGCATTCTAGCTGAGCGCCTTCGGCCCCAACGGGCCGCCCGCGAGCCACAGTCCGGCCGCCAGCGGAGGCAGCCAAATCAAGAGTCCGGCAATCACGATCGCAATCCGCGGCGTGCGGCGCAATGTTTGCGCGGCGCCGAGCAGATACCAGGCACCTCCCACGAGCGGGACCAGCATGACGAAGGCGCCCCAAGCGACGCGGCCCGGCTCGTTCGCGCGTTGGGCCAGGTCCATGACGGCGAGAGACGCCCATGCCGCGTACAGCAGAAAAGGCAGGAGATACAGATAGACGACGAACCACACTTGGAATGGAGTCATCGGATTGGCGAGCGAGAAAAGGGATGGCACGGCGAGTATCTCTGAGGGTTAGAGCTGCGGGGTCGGGGTCTTGATCGCATCGAGATTCAGCTGCAAATCGGCGAATGGGTGCACCGCGGGAATTACCCGCGCGTCGGCGCCCTCGGGAATGCCGGCCTGCGCGGCCGGCACCGGCCGCGTGCGGTAATCATTCAGCGTGAATCGTCCGGCGCGAATCTGCGCGATGGAACCGAAGAAGGTCATGTCCCCGGAGAGATCCGAGGCTACCGGAATGCGAAACTTGCGGCAGCCGTTCAAGGTTTGCAGTCCCCACGGCAGGGAGCTTCGGTACACGTTTCCGGAAAAGCAATTGCCGATCGTTCCCAAGCCGCTTGCTGCAAGATCGGCTCGCCCGGAATCGAGCACGGTATTGTTCCGGATCACGTGCCCGGTCGAAGGCCAATAGTGACGGTCGAGAATCGGGATCACGACTATGCCGTTATTGCGGCTGCGCACGACGTAATTGCGCTCGACGTGATTGTTGTGCGTTCCCACCAGCGCAATTCCGTTGCCAGCCAAAGTTTCGGTGGCATAGAAGCCGGCCGCCTCGTTGTCCAATCCGCTGTCGCTGATCACATTGCCGATGATGGTGGTGTCGCGCCCCGGCGGGGTCAACTCGATGTCGAAAGTCGTGGTGCTGATGCCCGAGCGGTTGTGCGAGAAGCGCGAATTGATGACGTACATGCTGCCGCTGGAGTTCGTTCCCGAATAGCCGAGGCCGCTGTACTCGCCGACGACGTCGTTCAGCACGACTCGGCACGGGGCGCACTGGCCCACATAGAATGCCGAGTCCGGCGAACCGCTGGCGTAAGAATGCTCGAACAGTCCGTCCGTCGATCCGAAGGCATAGATGCCGTAGTCGCCGTTGTTGTAGGCGGTGAGATACGATCCGCGAAAGCCGCGCACTCCGGTCCAATAAAAGCCGTTCAAGGTGTAGTTGCGGGCCGTCATGTTCTCGATGGCCACGCCGTTGGCCCCGACCATGATGCCGGTGCCCAACTCGAACTTGCCGTCGAGAATCACGGCGTTTCTATCCACGCCGCGCAAGGTGATGCTGGGAGTGGTGACGAACACCGCTTCGGTGTATTCGCCCTTGTCGATCAGCACCAGATCCCCGGGATTGGCCGCGTCCACGCCGTTTTGAATCGTCGGATAATCCTGCGGCACGCGCCGGGTCACGCCGGTCGCGCTCTCGACCGCGGCAAGCACGCCGCGCGTTCCCGGCGGCGTGTAGTCGACGTTGCCGACCACGACGACACCGACCATGCCCACCTTGCCGTCCGGGGTGGCGTGGAAGCTGCAATAGAACGGATAGACGCCTTCCTTGCTGAAGACGATTTCGCTCATGTCCCCGGGCCGCATCTTGATGTTGCCGAAAGTCCTCTCGCTCGACCAGGATTTGTCGACGGCGATGGCATTGTGATCGTTGCGGCCGGCATTGATGAAGACGATGGAGCCGCCGACGGGCACGCGCACGATGGCGGGCGAGTAGCTGTTGTCGGCCATCGAGACCAACACCGTGCCGGTGGGCTTGACCGCGGGCTTGCCGCAACCGTCCAGACCCAGGACCAACCACAGCGAGCAGATCGCATACATTGCCGCTCTGCCGACGAGCCCCGCTGATTGAGCCATGAATTGCCTCGCGGATCGATCCGAAACGTATAGTATTTCTAGATTTACTATTTATTTCGCTCGAAGGTACGCGCAACGACCCGGGGTGTCAACTCGCGGCCGCGGCGCCGGTCGCGCGCGGGGGAGGAGCGGAATCCCTGTCCCCCGCGCGCAATTGTCCGAGGTCAAAACGACTGCCGGAATTCCACCCCGAAGGTGCGCGGCTGATTCACGAACAGCCGTGGCCGGCCCGGAACCTCCGCCGCAATCGAGCGATTGTCGCCGAGATTGGCAACCTCGTCGGCCAGATTCTTGCCGACCAGCGCCACCTCGAACGGTCCGTGCTGGAACGCGAATCGTGCGTTGATGAGCCGGTAGGAGGGACGCTCGCGCGGAACGCTGGGGTCGTTGTTGCCGCTGAAGCTTCGGCCGACGTACGAATAATCGGCGCCGCTCACCAGATTCCAGGTGCCAGTCAGCTGGGTCGTGTACGACACGGAGCCGTTGCCGGTCCAGTCGGGCACCTGATACACGGGCGAGCCCACTTGCTGCGGTGAGGACTGGCTCTGCTCGGTGATTTTCGCATTCTGGTAGCCGACGCCGAGCGATAACTCGAGCGGCTCCGTCGGTCGGGCGTGCAGTTCCATCTCGCCGCCCTTGCTCACCGCCGCCCCGGCGTTCGCCCGGTACTGGAATCCGCAGCCGAGAAGAATCTGCTGCTGAATGTTGGGCCACTTGATGTAGAAAGCGGCCGCATTGAAGGTCAGGCGGTGATCCAGCCAGGATGTCTTGGTGCCGACTTCGTAATTCCACAGCGAATCGGACTTGAAGCTGCGCGTGTCCGCGATGGTGATGTTGGGATCCGCTTGGTGAAGCGCCGCGACGCAATCATTGGCCGTACCCGGCGTGCCGGGCGGCACGATGGGTACGATGCCCCCGGGCCGGAAACCCTTGGCGACGTTGACATAGACCATTTGGTCGGCGGTTAGGTGGTAGTCGGCTTCGAATTTCGGCGTGACGCCGCTTTCGGTCGTGGTGTCGCCCGGGCTGACGATGGCTGGGCCTCCGCCCGTGGCCAGTCCCTCTTCATAGCCGGACGAGGAAGTCTTCACTTGGTACCAGCGTAGCCCGGCCGTCAGCTTCAACCGCTCTATGGGCTGATAGGAGACCTCGCCGAAGGCCGCCGGCTCCTTGATCGTGGTGTGGAAGTCCGACGCGAATATCAGGTTCGGGTAGTCCGGATTGTTCTGGCCGCCCAAGGTGGCGTCCAGGCCGGGAACCTCGGATGGCGGATAGTAGGCCGCGAACGGCAGGCGTCCGTGGAAGTCCGAATAGAACCCGCCAACCACGAATTGCACCGGCCCCTTCAGATCGGAGGCGAAGCGCACTTCCTGGACGAAACGCTGATAGGTCTTCTCCTCGCTGATGGGACCCGGCTGCGGGGAGCCTACGCCGCTGCAAGCGCCCGCAGCGACTGCGCCGGCATCGCAGCCGCTCGTGATCGCCGCGTACACGAAGTCGGTTTGGTCTTCGGTCTCCCAAACCTGCCGGTTGAAGAAAGCGGTCGAAGAGACCAGTTCCCCGACGCCGGTTTTCCAGTGCACGCCGATCGAATACAGCTGCCAGGAATCATAGCCACCTTCCGGAATGTTGAAGGTGCGCGCCTGAGTGAAGCTGGCCGGAACCATGGCCTGCGGCAAGGTGTAGGGTCCCGACGGCACGGGATAACCGAAGCCATTGCCGGGCATGGACAGGTAATCCGCCATCGGAAAGCCGTTGTAGGTGGATTTCTGCATCATGATGCGCGGTGTGACCGTCAGGGCATCGTTGAACTTGACCGTGAGACTCGCAGCGCCTCCATAGGTGTTGATCGCGGCCACGTTATTCACCGTGGTGATGCCGGTGGTGGCGAGCGGCGTGCAAGTCAGCGCCATGGCGGCGGCGGGATCCGTGCAGTAGCTGCGCTTGAGGTAACCCGCCTCGGTGTCGTAGAAACCGCTCAGGCGCAGCGCGGCGCGATCCTGGATCAAGGGGATGTTGACGACCCCGTCGCCGGTATAGTTCGGCCGGTCGGTGCGCGCCGTGGAGGAAATGCCGCCATGCACGTCCGCGCTGAACTCATTCAGGTTCGGCGTCTTGGTGATGATGCGCACCACGCCGCCCATGGAACGTGCGCCGTACAAGGTGCCCTGGGGCCCGCGCAGCACTTCGATGTGATCGATGTCGAGGACCCGTGGATCGATCGAGTCCGGCAGGGGCGTGTCGTCGATGTAGAATCCCGTCACATTGTCGCCGGAGATGCCGCGGATCGAGACCGTGCGCGCGGTGGCGACGCCGTCTCCGGTGGGCGCGAATGCCAGGTTCGGCACCTTAGTGGCGTAATCGAAAAAGTTGTTGATGCCCTTGGCCTGCAGCGCGGCGCTGCTGAAAGTGGTCATGGAAAGGGGCACTGTTTGCTCGCTCTCCGAGCGCTTCTCGGCGGTCACCGTGATGGTTTCCAGCTCGTTCGACGCGGCGGCGGTGTCGGCGGCGACTGCGCGCAACGAGCCCATCGAGCCCACCATGGCGGCCATGCCGATGCCGGCAAGATAATGCTTGACTACTTTCATTTGTTTCTCCCTGCGAAATTCGATTTCTACTAAGATCAGGATATCGTACGGGATTATTGCGATCGTAACCACGTCCGTGGCAAGGAACACACAATGACCTTACCCAGAGAGCCCCGCATACACCCCGTGTCCATTGCCGCGCTGCGGCCGACGCAGATTATGGTCGGAATGCGCGAGGTCAAGGCCAAACGCAAGAGTTGGCGCGATCACCCGGACCGAAAGAAGGCGGATTTCCTGGGTAAACACCTGATTCCCGTCATATGGGGCCCGAAGGACGAGTACTACGTCATCGATCATCATCACCTGGCTTTGGCGCTGCATCAGGAAGGGGTCAAGAATATTGCGACCACCGTCGTGGCGGATCTGAGACGCTTGCCGCGGGATGCATTCTGGGTGTATTTGGACAATCGCGGCTGGCTGCATCCCTTCGATGAGCGGGGCCGGCGGTGCACCTACGCGGAGCTGCCGAAGCGGGTCTCGGCCATGGTGGACGATCCGTTTCGCAGCCTGGCCGGCGAACTGCGCCAAAGCGGCGGCTTCGCCAAGGACACGACCCCGTTCAGCGAGTTCCTGTGGGCGGATTTCCTGCGCCGCCGCCTGAAGCGCAAGTTCCTCGACGATGATTTCTCCGACGCGCTGGTGCGGGCATTGAAGCTCGCCAAGAGCGGCGACGCCGACTATCTGCCCGGCTGGTGCGGGCCCATTGCTTGAGCGGGACCTCGCTGAATGAGTCGCGCGCCGCCGATGTGCTGACCGGTCTGTCGGTCGCCGGCTTGCTGCTGCCCGAAGCGGTCGCGTATTCCGGCCTCGCCAACCTGCCGCCTCAGGCGGGCGTCATCGGCTTGTTCGCGGGGCTGTTTTGCTACGCGCTGATCGGCGGCAGCCGCTACGCCATCGTCACCGCCACTTCGTCGTCCGCGGCGGTGCTGGCAGCCGCGACCTCGGTGCTGGCCGGCGGCGCCGCCGGCGCCGCGGCGGGCGGCCGGCTTGCGCTCGCCTCGATACTGGTGGCGGCGACGGGCATTGCCTTCGTGCTCGCGGGCGCCGCGCGGCTCGGCGCCATGTCGAACCTGATTGCGCGGCCGGTGCTGCGCGGCTTCTCCTTTGGACTGGCGCTGGTCATCGCCGTGAAGCAGTGGCCGCATGTGGTCGGCCTGTCTGCGCACAGCGGGGATTTCTTTCCGCTGCTGATCGAGATGCTGCGCAGCGCCGGCGCGTGGCAGCCGGCAAGCCTCGCCGCGGGTGCGGGTGCTTTGATCGGGCTGTTCCTGCTCGAGCGCGTGCCGCATGTTCCGGGCATGCTGGTGGTGATTGTCGCGGGAATCGCCGCCGCGCCCTGGCTCGCCGCCCACGGCGTGCTGCTCACCGGTCCCATTCACCTGGCGCTGGAGCTGCCGTCGTTGGCGCTGTCCGCGAACGGCCAGTGGCTGCCGCTGGTGGAGTTTTCGCTGGCGCTGATGTTCATTTTGTATGCCGAATCCTACGGTTCGATCCGCACTTTCGCTCTGAAACACGACGACGCGGTGCAGCCGAACCGCGATTTGATCGCATTGGGAGTCGCCAATATCGTGTCGGGCGTATTTCAAGGCACGCCGGTCGGCGCAGGCTATTCGGGCACCTCGGCCAACGAGGCGGCGGGCGCCCGGTCGCGCGCCGCGGGGTTGTATGCGGCGCTGACGGTGCTAATACTGGTGTGGTTGTTTCTGCCCTGGATCGAGCGCATACCCGCTCCCATACTCGCGGCCATCGTCATTCATGCGGTGAGCAAATCGCTGCGCATCGCGGCGCTGCGTCCCTATTTTCGATGGCAGCGCGATCGGCTGGTGACGCTGACGGCGGTGGCCGCGGTTTTGGTGTTCGGCATGATCGACGGTTTGCTGGCGGCGATCGCGTTCAGCCTGGCGATGCTGCTGCGTTCCTTGGTCAGTCCGCGGATGTCCGTGCTCGGCCGGGTCGGCGCACATGATTTCGTCAGCGTGGCGCGCTTTCCGACCGCACTGCGTACGCCGGGCGTCCTGGTGCTGCGGCCCGAAGAGCCGTTGTTTTTCGCGAACGCCGATCCGCTGCTGGCGGCGGCGCGGCAGCTGGTCCTGAGGCAGGCCGATGCGCGGCTGGTGGTATTCAGTCTCGAGGAGTCGGCGGACCTCGACGGCACGGCGCTCGAAAGCCTGGGCGAGTTCGCGCAGTGGCTCGCGGCGCGCGGCATAGCGATGCGCGTGGCGCGCTTGAAGGAAGCGGCCCGCGACGCACTGGTGCGCGCGGACTTCGGCGAACTGCCTTTGAGCGGCCTCGACTATTCCAGCGTCGATGATGCCGTCGGCGGCAAATCGGCGGGACCGCCCGGCCGTCCGGCATGAGCCAGTCCTAAGGTCCCTGGCGCGGACCGCGCTATTTCCCCGTGAAATTCGGCGCCCGTTTGTGACGAAATGCCTGCACGCCTTCGGCAAAGTCCGCGGTGTCGCCGAGTTCGGCCTGCGCGTCCGCCTCGAGCGCCAATTGCTCCTCCAAGGTGCGGGCCGGCTGCACATTGAACATGGCCTTGATGCGTTGGAAGGCTTGAGTCGGGCCCGTGGCGAAACGCTGGGCGATGGCTTCGGTCTGCTTACTTAGCTCTGCATCTTCCACGCAGGCCCAGATGAGGCCCCAGGCGGCGGCGTCCGCGGCAGTCAACGCATCGCCGAGCAGCGCCAGGCCCTTGGCGCGCGCCGTACCCACCAGCCTGGGCAGATGGAAGGTGCTGCCCAGATCGGGCATGAGTCCGAGCTTGGGGGCGAACAATTGCAGAAACGTCGCGGAGCGGCCGGCCAACACGATGTCGCCGACCAGCGCGAGGCTCACCCCCGCGCCTGCCGCGACGCCGTTGACCGCGACCACCACCGGCGGGCGCAGCCCATGCCAGTCCTTCACCATGGGGTTGAAGTGTTGGTGCAGGCGGGAACGGATGGCCGCTCCGGAGCCGTGTCCGGGGTGCTCGGTGAAATCGCCGCCCATGAGGTCGGCGCCGGAGCAAAAGGCGCGGCCGGAGGCGTCGAGCACGACGGCGCGAATCCTCGAGTCGGAGTCGATCGCCGCGGCGGCGGCGCGCAGGTCGGTGATCATGGCCAGATTCAGCGCATTCAACCGGTCCGGCCGGTTGAGGGTGACGTACGCGATGCCGCCGCGCCGTTCGAATAACAGAGTGTCGAATTGCATGGCGGCTCCCCGTGTGCGTCGCGTCAGACTACGCCATAATGTTGATCACGCGTCAATGATCCCGCGGAGCCCTGCATGCCCATCCCTTCGATTCTGCGAGACCGCTTGCGACTGCCCGTCGTCGGCGCGCCGATGTTCATCGTGTCCACGCCGCGCCTGGTGCTGGCGCAGTGCAAGGCCGGCATCGTCGGATCGTTCCCGGCATTGAACGCGCGGCCGGCGGCGCAGCTCGACGATTGGCTGGCGCAGATCACCGCGGAACTCGCCGATCACGCGCGCGCGAACCCCGGGGCCCGGGTTGCGCCCTTTGCGGTCAACCAGATCGTGCACGGCAGCAACGATCGGCTGGAGCACGACGTGGCGCTGTGCGTGAAACATCGAGTGCCCATCGTCATCACCAGTCTGCGGCCGCCCGCCGAGGTGGTGGCCGCCGTGCATGGCTATGGCGGCATCGTGTTTCATGACGTCATCAATTTGCGCCATGCCGAAAAGGCCGCGGCGCAAGGAGTCGACGGCATCATCGCGGTATGCGCGGGCGCCGGCGGCCATGCGGGGGTGCAGAGTCCGTTCGCCCTGGTCAAGCAGATTCGCGAAATCTACCCCGGCACCATCATTCTGTCGGGCGCCATGAGCACGGGCGGCGATGTGCTGGCGGCGCAGGCGCTGGGCGCGGATCTCGCCTACCTCGGCACGCGTTTCATCGCCGCCGAGGAGGCCAATGCCGGCGCCGAGTACCAGCAAATGCTCATCGACAGCCGCAGCGAAGACATCGTCTATACCTCGTTGTTCAGCGGCGTCGCCGGCAATTACCTGCGCGGCAGCATCGCGCGCGCCGGTCTCGACCCGGACAAACTGCCCGAGGCCGACAAGACGAAAATGAATTTCGGCACCGGCGGCAATGCCGAATTCAAGGCCTGGCGGGATATCTGGAGCGCCGGGCAGAGCGTCAGCGGCATTCACAGCGTCGAGCCGGTGGAGGCCTTGGTGAGCCGCATGGAGCGCGAGTACCAGGCGTCGCGCGCCAGGATCGCATGCTAGAGAGTGACGGGACTTGCTCCGTGCCTGCGGGGTCCGAGTATCCAGCGACCGGCCGGATGGGGAGATGTTCCGTCTCTGCGGCGCTCCGCCCTTACACGCTCCGCTTCAAATAGCGGAACAGGACCGGGTGCTCGGCCTGCAGCATTTTGCGCAGAGCCAACTCATCGGTGGTCCGGTTTGCGCGGCGTGCATCGATCCAGCGATGCACCCTGCGATACGCCTGTTCGGCCGGCGTGTTGCCTAGGGCCAAGTCTACGGCGAGATGTCGGTTGAGCCCCGGCTCGCGCAGCAGCAGCCAGGCGGGAAAATCTGCGGCGGTGAGCGCGGGTTCCGGCGGGACGCCGCTTGGCCACAGTTCCTCCTCGGAATCGACGAACCGCCGCCACAGCGTGCTCATGCCGGTGTCCGGTTGCCGGCGATTGCCGAGTGCGTCCGCGGCCTCGCCCGGTGCACGCCAGCACAGATGGAACCACGCTGTCAGCGCGTCGCTGCGGCGCCGTTGATAATAGCAACTCTGCGCCAGGCGCAGACACAGCGGCGCATGCAACCACCACTGCGGTTCACGTTGGACGGCGTCACCGGCGCCGGGCCAGTCCTGCGCCTGAACGAGGGCAAAACTGCGGTGAAGATTGGGTTCGCTGATCGAGAAGGCCTGACTCCACAGCGCGTCGGCCAGTTGCCGCCACAATGGCGCGAGCAGATCTCTCGCTTCCCAACCCAAGAGGCGCTTGGCGGCCGGAGTGATGCCCGACAGAAACGCCAGTTCCTCCCGCGGATCATCGATGGGCCGGCCCAAGTGCTCTAAAGCGGCCAGCAACCGATCGAAGGCGGCGAGATCGGCATGGTTGGGCGCCTGAACGTACAGCCGGTCCAGTTGCCTTTGGGTTTCGCCCAGGTTCCTGGCAGATAGTGCCCGCACGATGCCGTTGGTCAACGCGACCACGGGATTGTCGAAAAACAAGTCCATTTGCGGGGCGTTTTGCGCCGGTACGTAGCGGCTGCCGATAAGCGTATTCATATGCGCGTCGGCACTGAGGCGCAGCGGCTCGTCGCCGTGATCAACCGCACCCGAAACCCAGGGGTAAAAGGTCTGCGGCTGTTCGACGAGTCCGATACTGCGTGCGTAGCCGGCGGCAGATTCGAGCTGTGCTCGGATTTTCTCCTTGTTGCCCATGAGTACATCGTCGAGAGAATTGATTTCCCGACGGCGCCAACTCTCGTAGTCGCTGTGGATCAAGCGCCCGGCATCGATGAGGAACTCCAGGGGAGCGAATGCACCCTGTTCCAGGATTTGGGTGTCGATCTGAGTTTGCAATTCGATATCCATGGTCATGGCGCGAACAATGCCTGCAGGTCCGCCGAACTCAGCTGCGACGGTGAGGCGCTCTTCTCGGCATAGAGCTGGCTCACCAGCGCGTGTTTGTCGGCTTGCAGTTGCATGATCTTCTCTTCCACCGTGCGCTGGGCGATCAGCTTGTACACGAATACTGGCTTGTCCTGGCCGATGCGGTGCGCCCGGTCGGTGGCCTGCGCCTCGACGGCGGGATTCCACCAGGGATCGTAGTGGATGATGGTATCCGCGGCCGTGAGATTCAACCCCGTGCCGCCGGCTTTGAGGCTGATTAGAAACAGCGGCACGCCGCCGGCTTGAAATCGCTTCACCAGTTCGGTTCGCTGCCGCGTCTCGCCGGTCAGCAGGAAATAAGGAATGGACAGATCCTTTACCGCCGTTTCAATGAGCTGCAGCATGGAAGTGAACTGCGAGAAAAGCAGAATTCGCCGGCCCTCCGCGATCAGTTCGGGCAGCGTGGTCGACAGCCAGTCCAGCTTGGCTGAGGGAATGATCTCCGTTTGCGCGTCAGTATTGATCAGCCGGGGGTCGCAGCAGGCCTGGCGCAATTTCAACAGGGCGTCCAGCACGGTGATGCGGCTCCGCGCCAGGCCTTGCTGCTCGATTGCCTCGCGCACCCGCCGATGCTGACCCAGTCGGATGCCGTCGTAGAAATCTCGCTGTCTCTCGTCGAGCTCAATGGGTTCCACGATCCGGATCTTCGGCGGCAGATCCTGCGCCACCGCATCCTTGGTGCGGCGTAACAGGAAGGGCTGAATGCGTTGCTTAAGCGCGGCTGCGCGCTTGGTGTCGCCACCGTTTTCGATGGGGGTGCGGTAGTGACGTTGAAATTGCGACCGCTCGCCCAGCAAGCCGGGCTGCACGAAATCGAATAACGACCACAGTTCGCCCAGATGATTCTCCATGGGCGTTCCCGTCAAACACAGTCGGTGCTCCGCGCGCAGTGCTCGCGCCACTTGCGACACTTTCGCCTGCGGATTCTTGATAGTCTGCGCCTCGTCGAGGATGACGAAATAGAACTCCCGCTCCAGCAGAATCTCGCTGTCGAGCAGCAATAGCGGATAACCGAGGAGAATGACGTCGGCCGAGTCGATGGCCGCGAACGATTCCTTGCGCTTGGCGCCATGCAGGATCAACGATCCGAGTTCGGGCGCCAAGCGGCGGATTTCCTGCTGCCAGTTGCCGAGAACGCTCACCGGAGCCACGATGAGCGAGGGCTTGTGCAGACGACCCTGTTGCTTCTCGATGACGAGATGAGCCAGTGTCTGCACCGTCTTTCCCAACCCCATGTCGTCGGCCAGGATACCGCCCAGACCATGGCGGCGCAGAAACTGCAGCCATCCCAGGCCGTCCTCCTGGTAGGGGCGCAACGTCGCTTGAAAGTGTGCAGGCGCGGCCAGGGGCTGGATGCTGGACGAGCCCTTGACTGCCTCGATGAGGTTGAGCAGCTTCGGATCATCGGATCGTAACGCGGGTGCGTTCGGTTCGAGCGCGAATTGCGCCAGCCGGCCGGCTTGAGTTGCCCGCAGGCGGAGCGCCTCATGCTCGTTCAAGCTGTCCCGATCGCGCAATTCCACCAGCGCGTCGGCGATGCGGTGAATCCGTGCCAGTGGCACCGGTAGAAATCGTCCGTCCTCGAGGCGGACAGCCAAGTGTTCGCCGGTGAGGAGGCTCAGCGCGTCGTGCTGCCCCGCCGTCTCTCGTCCCGTTGCGCCTTGCAGATACTGGATCAGCGCCGGCAGCAAGTTGACAGCATGGCCATCCACCATGACGCCGAGCCGCAAGTCGAACCATTCGCGCGATTGCCTGGCCCCTCGCGGATGACTCGCCCGCGTTGGCCGGGTCGTTTGCAGGTCCGCATACCAATCATCCGCCGCGGCGAGCCGATACGGGAATTCCGGATCGACGGTGATCTGCCATCCCAAGGCCCGCAGCGCCGGTACTCCCTTCATCATGAATGCAAGCCACGCCTCGCCGCCCCGTGCGGTGGCGGTAAGAAATCGATCGAGTTGCGCGTGCAGTTGCCGCTCCAATTCGCAGTCGCGCGTAATTTGGTAGACGACGTCACCATCCCGCCGGCGCACCGCGGGGCGTTCGTTGCGCAGCGAGCCGCTGTCGATGGCCATGCCGTTGTAGATGAAGTGCAAGGTCGCCGCTGGGGCGGCGGAGAGTACCAGCCGGGGTCGCAGACTGGACAGTGCTTGATCCTGTACCGTCATCTCGCGCAGTCGTGGGAAGCCTCCCGCACAGGGTTCGCACGAGAGATTCGCGTTGAGGGCCGAGACTTGCGCCGGGTCGATGCCCGGGCGATTCCAATATTGGCGCAGCAGATCTGCGGGGTAGGGCAGCTCGAGAGGCCCGCAGTCGCCGGATGCCGTATCGATATAGACTGCGGGCTCGAGTTCCAACAGAAAATCGAGCGGCTCGGGCGTTTCGCCGCTCAACCGCTGATCGCCGTTCGGCAGGACTTGCCATGCGAAAAGCACTTCTCGGGCGCCGGCCTGGCGGAGTGCTCTACCTTGAAGCGAGCGCCAGAAAGTGCGGCCGGTGGCGAGTGCTCGCTGCAGCAGATCGAATCCCGCCGCGCCCGCCAGATCCCACGGCCCGTCGAACTGCCGCGCCGTGAGCGCGTCGAGAATCCTTAGGTCCTGCGTGTCCACGTAACGGGGGTAGTCTCTACTTCCGTCGGGAATTCGCAGAGCGAAAGGGCAGGCTCCCGATTGGACCTGCCCACTGCCCGCCAAGGTCTGGGTAACCCACACGGAAAGCTGCAATCCTCGCACGGCATCAGGCTCGATGAGGTAGCCCAGCGACTGCCGCAGCGGAGCGCCTCGATGCAAGGCACTTTCCTGCGGCTGTGGTGAAGGACCTCTGCCTGGGCTGAGTTCCATGCCAGTGCGCCGATCGTCGATCGCCGGCGCGCCCGAGAGCCTGGCTGCAGTCATCACCACCGCCGCCACATGCACGCAGGGACTGCGCTCACCGCAACTGCACTCACCCTCGATGGTCGGGGCATCCGCGCTTTGACACCGAACATAGACGCGCTGCCGGTTGCCCGCGATCCCGGTCACCACGCGACCGTTTTGCAGAACACGCACGTCGGATACTCCGCCGAGGTCGATCAGCTGTCGTGCCGCGCGGCGCAGCGGGGCGTCGAAGGTCTTTTGCAGTTGGGCGAGGGGAGCGGCGGCGGCATCAAGTGATGCATCAAGGTCGATTGGCATTCGAGAATTCTATTCCAGCACGGTCAACACCTCGTCGCTCTTTGCTCGACGTGACCCGGTGTTGTTGGCGAGTAAAAAACTTCAAGGATATCAATGGTCGGGGCGACGGGATTTGAATCAGCGACTGCTACGTTCCGAATGTAGGAATCCGACGCCAACACCCGGATTTGAATCGGAACTGTATTTGGGGTTCCCGGCTTGCTTGCAGCCTTTGATCGTTGGCATGACGCGCCCTGGGGATACAAGGTATTCTTGGTCTCTTTTATTCTATTCTTTCCGGCAACTATTCAGCTCGCGCGAATACGCGGAAATATCGCAGAAACGCACGCATGGAAAACATTCCGAAATTAGGTACTTGCTCCAAAAAACGCGGCGTTTTGATCAATCGCCCGGTGCTTCGCTCCCATGACGGGTAGGGCGTTATAGCATTGCGCGTGGCTGATTTGTTTCGAGCGAGGTGACATCCAATTGCGCATGAGCGCCGATCAACTGCCCGCCGCTCTGGCCCGCGGCGTTGCCGGAACCTATTTGATCTGCGGCGACGAGCCGCTGCTGGTCGGCGAGGCCGCGGACGCCGTGCGCGCCGCCGCGCGAGCGGCGGGCTATGCGGATCGCACGGTGTTTTTCATCGATCGCAGCTTTTCCTGGGATGAATTGCGGCACGCCGGCCAGGCATTGTCGCTGTTCGCCGAGCGCCGGCTGTTCGAGCTCCGAATGCCCAACGGCAAGCCGGACAAGGGCGCGCAACTGCTGGCGGAATTGGCGGCGCAGCCGCCTCCCGACGTTCTGTGCCTGGTCATCACGGACAAGCTCGATAAGAAGGCGAGCGATGCTCCCTGGGTAAAGGCCGTGGAGAAGCACGGTACCTGGGTGACCGTGCGGCCGGTGGAGCGGGAGGCGTTGCCGGCCTGGCTGCGCGCCCGCGCCAAGCTGCTGAATGCCGTGATCGAGCCGGCCGCGGCGCAGCTCATCGCCGAGCGTGTGGAGGGGAATCTTCTGGCCGCGAAGCAGGAACTCGACAGCTTGAGCCTGCTCGCCGGCGGCGCACCCATCAGCGCCGAACTGGTGCTCAGGGCAGTGGGCGACAGCGCCCGCTACGATGTGTTCCAGCTGGCCGAAGCGGCCGCGGCCGGGGATGCGGCGCGCGCCCTGCGCGTGCTGCTCGGATTGAAAAGCGAGGGAGTGGAGCCGACGCTGGTGTTGTGGGCATTGGTGAGGGAATTGCGCGGGCTGTGGCAGGCGCGGGAACGCAACCGTCTGCGCTCCTCGGCCCGAGGCAGCGGCTGGCATCTGGCCGCCACGCCCTCGCCGCGTGCGCTGTCGAGGCTCAAGACGCTGCCGCTGGCGCGCCTGCTGGGCCAGGCCGGCCACACCGACCGGGTCATCAAGGGATTGGCCGCGGGCGATGCCTGGAGCGCGCTCACCGGGCTCACCGGCGCGCTGGCCGGTGCTTTGCAAGCGTCCCCGGATTCAGGCAGGGTAGCCATATGAATCCCATGGGCATTTTCGGCGGAACCTTCGATCCGATTCACTACGCGCACCTGCGCACCGCCTTCGAGTTGCAGCAGGCGCTGCGCTTGAAGGAGATTAGGTTTCTGCCGGCCGGCAATCCGCCGCATCGCGATCAGCCGCTCGCCGATGCTCAATTGCGCCTGCAAATGGTGCAGCTGGCGACCGCCGGTCAGGAGGGCTTCGTGGTCGATGACCGCGAAGTGCGCAAGGCGGGCCCCTCGTATTCAGTGGAGACCCTGGCCGAACTGCGGCACGAATACCCCGACCGCAGCCTATGCTTGATCGTGGGCATGGATGCGTTCCTGAGCCTGCCGAAATGGCATCAGTGGCGCGAATTGCTGCAATTGGCCCACTTGGTGGTGGCTCATCGGCCCGGCTGGCGTGCGCCCGGCATGGGGCCGCTGGGCGAGTTGCTGGTCGATCGCGGCACCGGACGCATCGGCGATCTGCATGAAACGCGGGCCGGCTGCATTTACATCCACGCCGTGACCCAGCTCGAGATCTCCTCCACCGAGGTGCGCCAGCTCATCAGCATGGGCCGCGATCCGCGCTTCCTCATGCCGGATGCGGTGCGTAAACTGATCTTGGATACCCACTGTTATTCCAAACCACGGACAACGTAGTGCCAATCAAAAAGAACCCCTCGAACCGCAAATCCAAGGATGGTGCCGCCGCCGCCGGCCGGCACAGAGCCCTCGCCAAACCCGGAGCCGCCAAATTCGGAGCCGCCAAACCTGGAGCCATCGCCAAGCCCACAGCCATCGCCAAGTCCAGGACCACCGCCCAACCCAGAGCGGCCGCCAAGCCCCAAACCGCTCCCGCCAAAGCGAGGCCCTCGCTCAAGACCGTGGTCATCGATGCCCTGGCGGACATGAAGGCGTTGGAGGTGAAGGTGCTGGATGTGCGCGGCCTCACCGATATTGCCGATTTCATGGTGATTGCCAGCGGTACGTCGGACCGGCACGTGCGCTCCGTCGCGCAGCGCGTGGTGGAGAGAACCAAGGAGGCGGGTTTCCGTCCGCATGGAGTCGAGGGCCGGCATGACAGCGATTGGGTTCTCATCGATCTTTCCGAGATGATCGTGCACGTCATGTTGCCGCGCGTGCGCGAATTCTACGGGCTCGAGAAATTATGGGATATGACGGCGTCGAAGCGCGCCGCGCGCGCTTGAACTTGGGCGAGCACCCCGCATGAAATGCCGGTTGATCGCGGCGGGTACGCGCTTGCCGGATTGGCAGAACGGCGGGTTTCACGAATACCAGAAGCGATTGCGCACCCCTCTGGTGCTGGAATTGCAGGAAATTGCCGTCGCGCCGCGCCGCGCCGGCGAGGACCCGCAGCGCGCCGTCTTGCGCGAAGGCGCCGACATGCTCGCCGCGCTGGGGCGGGATGACCATGTCGTGGCCCTGGAGGTTACCGGCCAGTCCATGAGCACCCCGCAATTGAGCGCCTGGCTCGCCGGACGCATGCGAGAGGGCCGCTCGCTCGCGTTCTTGATCGGGGGCCCGGATGGACTGTCCCCGGCGTGCCGCGAGAGGGCCGATCATAGCTGGTCGTTATCGGCGCTGACGCTGCCGCATGGGCTGGTCAGAGTCGTGGTGGCGGAACAAATCTACCGCGCCATGAGCTTGCTCGCGGGCCATCCCTATCATCGAGCTTAAGGTGCCGGGGTTCGGTATCCTTGGCGCATGTCATCCGATTTCGTCTACCTGGCCTCGGGCTCGCCGCGGCGCCGTGAACTACTGACGCAAATCGGCGTGCCATTCCGCGTGGTGGCGGTGGCGGTGGACGAGCGGGTGCGGCCGGGCGAGGCGCCCGCGGCCTATGTCGCGCGGCTGGCCGCGGCCAAGGCGGACGCCGGGTGGGAGCAGAACCGCGAGCCGGGCGGTCCCGTATTGGCCGCCGACACGGCGGTCGTGCTGCAGGGAAAAATACTGGGCAAGCCGTCGGATCGACGGGACGCGATGAGCATGCTGCAGGAGCTCTCCGGATGCACGCACGAGGTGCTGACCGCGGTGGCCTTGCGCACCGTGCGCGGCTTGCAGTCGCGGACCAGCCGCAGCGAGGTCACTTTTCGCGGCATTGCCTCGGCCGAGGCGCAGGCCTACTGGGAAACCGGAGAACCTTGCGACAAGGCGGGCGGCTACGCCATTCAAGGCCGTGCGGCCGTTTTCATCGCGGCCTTGAACGGCAGCTATTCCGGCGTGATGGGCTTGCCGCTGTTCGAAACGGCCGAGCTGCTGGGCGACGCCGGTATGGCGCACTGGCTCAAGGGCCCTCGAGCGTCATGAGCACCGAAATTCTGGTGAATGCGAGCACGCACGAGGCGCGCGCCGCGGTCGTCGAGAACGGCGTGCTGCAGGAAGTGTATCTGGAGCGCGCCAGCCGCCGCGGATTGATCAGCAACATCTACAAGGGACGAGTGTCCCGGGTGCTGCCGGGCATGCAGGCGGCATTCATCGAAATCGGCATGGAACGCACGGCATTCCTGCACGCCTCGGACATCATCGATCCGCGGCATGCGGACACCGGCATCGAACAGCCGCGCACCGAGAACATCCGCTCGCTGGTGTCCGAAGGCAACGAAATCCTGGTCCAGGTCGTGAAGGATCCGCTGGGGACCAAGGGGGCGCGGCTCACGACCTACATCACTCTGCCGTCCCGATACCTGGTGTACATGCCCAAAGGCAGCGGCGTCGGCGTGTCGGCACGCATCGAGGACGAGGCCGAGCGCGAGCGCCTGCGCGCCGCGGTGCAAGACGGCCTCACGCAGGGAGAGAATGCGGGATTCATCGTGCGCACGGCCGCGGAAGACGCGGCGCCGGAGGCGCTGCGGGCCGACATGATGTTCTTGCGCAAGCTGTGGGAGGTGGTGCGGGAGAAGGGCCTGCGCACCCAGCCCGGCAATCTG
>Ga0134126_10003187_pt1 | contig 20508 bp, 14 predicted proteins | sample KB31752_FD_96881 | JGI IMG/M metagenome (GOLD analysis project Ga0134126, IMG submission 96881) | Terrestrial soil microbial communities with excess Nitrogen fertilizer from Kellogg Biological Station, Michigan, USA - KB3-175-2 | ecosystem: Environmental > Terrestrial > Soil > Unclassified ... | reverse complement strand
TTACCTGGCGGGGAATGTGGGCAGCGGCACGGTACAGGAACTGGCACAATGGGTTCAGTATGTGAATTTCGACGGAAAGAGCCCGATGTCCGACTGGCGCAAGGCCAACGGCCGCGAAAAACCCTGGCATGTAAAATACTTTGGCGTGGGCAATGAAGCCTGGGGTTGTGGTGGGAATATGACGCCGGAATACTATGCGAATATCTACCGGCAGTATGCTACGTTCATGGGAGGGGATCATATTTTCCGGGTAGCTTCCGGTGCAAATTCAGGCGATTATCACTGGACCGAAGTGATGATGCGGGATATTCCGCACAATCTGCTGGAAGGCGTTGCGCTGCATTACTATTCTGTGATCAACTGGGAGAAAAAAGGCCCGGCGGTTAATTTTACTCCGCAGCAATATTTCACCATCATGCAGGATGCGCTCCGGATGGATGAACTGGTGACCAAGCATTCGGCCATCATGGACAAATATGATCCGAAGAAGAGGATTGCCCTGGTGGTGGATGAATGGGGTGGATGGTATGATGTGGAACCCGGTACTAATCCCGGATTTCTATACCAGCAGAACACTATGCGGGATGCGATGATTGCGGGGGTAACACTAAATATATTCAACAACCATGCGGACCGGGTACGGATGGCCAACCTGGCCCAGATGGTAAATGTATTGCAGGCGGTCATTCTAACGAATAAGGAAAAAATTATTCTGACACCAACCTATCATGTAATGGAAATGTACAACGTGCATCAGAATGCGGAACTGATTCCGGTTACCCTGACGAATAACGTAAACTATGTGCTGGGCAATGAATCCCTGCCTGCCATTTCCGCATCTGCGTCAAAAGACAGTCTCGGGAATGTACATGTTTCCCTGGTGAATATTGATCCGGATAAAACAAATACAGTAACGCTAAAATTCCAGGGGTCCGGGTATAAAAAAGTCAGCGGAAGGATTTTATCTTCCCCGAAAATACAGGATCACAACAGCTTTGATGATCCGGACAAGATAAAACCGGCTGCATTCCATGGCGCGAGCCTGAAGGGAGAGGAACTGCAGGTAAAATTACCAGCTGCTTCTGTGGTAGTGCTTACCTTAAACTGACTAGCTTTTTCTTTCACTCTGTTTCAGGGCTGCATATTCTGTTGCCGTCATGCCGAACTGTTTATAGAAGTTTCTGCCGAAATTTGTCTGGGAACCGTACCCCACCATATCAGCCACTTCGTAAATCTTATAATTTCCTTCGGCCAGTAGTTCCGCTGCTTTTTTTAACCGGCTGATATGAATGAGTTCGTTGGGCGTGAGATCGGAAATGACTTTTATCTTTCGGTAGAGGGTCGGGCGGCTCATATTGAGGTGCTTTGCCAGTTTTTCAACGTCCAGCTCCGGATCTTCCATATGCTCGCATATCGCTTCGCTCACTTTCTCCAGGAATAATTCATCCGCTTTGGAATGCGCCATGCTTTTAATATGGATCAGGGGCGAGCTGGCAAAATACTCCCTGATCTTTGCCCGGTTGGCCAGCAGGTTGGCAATCTGCACCTGCAGAAATTCCGGCGAGAAAGGTTTTTCGATATACGCGTCTGCACCTGTTTCCAGTCCTTCGATCCTGGACTGCAATGTATTTTTTGCTGTTAAAAGAATGATGGGAATATGGCTGTGATCAAAATTTGTTTTGATAATCTTGCAAAGTTCAAAACCATCCATTACCGGCATCATGATATCGGAAATGACCAGATGTACTACTTCCTGTTCCAGCAGGTTCAGCGCCTCGCGACCGTTTAGTGCCTTGAGGACGCAATATTTTTCATTTAATTCATGTTCTATGAATTCCAGAATTTCTTCGTTATCGTCTACTATCAGAATGACGGGGTTCATGAATGGGAGTCGGCTTCGGTTATGGAATGTGTTAGTGTCTTTTCGACGGAGAAACCATTTTCATTTTCCTGCTGTATGGGCATTTTCAAAATAAAATTATTCAGATTACTTTCCGGTTCCCGGAGTTCCAGCGTGCCCTTGTGGAGCAAGGTCAGGGAACGGGCAAGCGCGAGGCCAATGCCGGTGCCTTTTTGTTTTTCCGTTTCCCGCATGCGGAAGAAAGGGTCAAAGATCTTTTCTTTCATATTTGCCGGGATCAGGTATCCGTCGTTGCTGATTTCCAGGGTAAAATAATTGTTCTTCGAAGAGGCCGGAAGGAGATGGGCATGCACTTTCCAGTCGGCATATTTTACGGCGTTGCTGAAGAGATTGCTGAGTATTTTATTGGTGGCTTCCACATCAACCGAGGCCCATATTTCCGCGGGCGGCAGCTGAATGGAAAAATCCAGGTTTTTTTGTTCGGCGAGCGATTTGAAATTCTGCCAGGTTTCTTCCACCAGTTCAGAGATATTCGCCTTAACAAAGTTCAGGCTGAATCCCCTGATCTCGGTTTGCCGGAAATCCAGCAGTTGATTTGTAAGATCGATCAGCCGGTTGGTATTCTTATCCATGATGTGCAGGCTGTCTTTTATTTCGGGAACCTCTCCTGCTTTTTTAATTACTTTTTCCAGAGGCCCCTTGATCAGGGTAAGCGGTGTCCGGATTTCATGCGCCACATTTGTAAAGAACTCAATCTTAGCCTGAAAAATTTCTTTCTCTTTGGCTATTTCCAGCAGTTCGATCTTTCTCCTGTTTTTTTCTTCCACCCGTTTATGATAATTTCTGGTAAAATAAAAAACGAGGCCGATGGCCAGCAGGGTATAGCCCGCATAGGCCCAGGGACTGATCCACCAGGGCGGCAGAATTTCAATGATCAGGCTGGTTTCCTGCTCATTCCAGATACCGCTGCTGTTGGAAGCTTTTACTTTAAAAGTATAAATGCCGGGTGCGATTTTAGTGAAATAGGCCTTCCGGTTGCGTTTGAGGGGCGTCCACTCCTTGTCAAGCCCCTCCAGCTTATAAGCATATTCCGAAACTTCGGGAGCGGTATAACCCAGCGATGCAAAATCAATGCTGAAAGTGGCCTGATTATATTTCAGCACGATCTTATCCGTGTAACTGATGGATTTTTTGAGTGGTGAATTTTTTTCCCCGATTTTAAGTTCGTCATTATAAACCTGAAATCCGGTGATATACAATGGCGGGATAAAATTGTTTTTAACGAATTTATCCGGCTCAAAACGGATCATGCCTTTGACGCTTCCGAAATACATGCGGCCTGCGGAATCTTTATAGGCCGAGCTGAAATTGAACTGATCATTCAGGAGCCCGTTTTCCCTGCTGTAAACAATCAGGCGTCCGGTTTCCGGGTTGAAACAAACCAGTCCCTTTGAAGTGCTGATCCATAAATTATGTTTTCCGTCTTCCAGCAAGCTCAGGATAAAATCGGAAGGAAACCCGTTTTTCGTGCCGTACCGCAGGAAATTTTTTGCGCTGCGGTTGAACCTGCATAAACCACCTTCCGTAGCAAACCACAGATTGTGCCGGCTGTCCTCAAAAATGCTGTTTACCCTGTCGCTGCTGAGGCTGTTTCTGTCGCCGCTGTTATAAATGTAACTGCCTGCGTTTCCGGTTTCGGGATCATAGTAATGTACTCCGTTTCCGTAAGTGCCGGCCCATACCGTGCCCCTTTCATCCGTCAGCAGGGAGGAATACCAGTTGTAGAGGGGCATGCCGGGCAGCGGAGTAAAATAATCTTCCTTGCGGTTATACTGATAGGCGCCGCGGGTCGTGCCCAGCAGGATATCTCCTGTTTTGGTCTGGTCGATGCAATAAATAAAATTACTGCGCAGATCATGTGCTCCGGTATCCTGTCCGTAGTGACGGATCACTTTTTCTGTTTTCAGATTCATCACGTCGAGCCCGTGTTCGAAAGTCCCTATCCACAATTCATTTCCGGTGGCGAGCAGTCCGTGAATATTACTGTAGGTAATACTTCCTTTGGCCCCCGTGGGTTGAAAATGGGTAAATAGACCGGTAGCGGTATCCATTTTATTCAGTCCCGCGTCTTCCGTACCTATCCACAGATTGCCGGAATGATCCTGGTGTATTTCGCGAACCACATAACCGCTCAGCGAATTCTCTCCGCTTTTCGGAAAAATTTTGGTGAAGGGAGCATAGGGTTTGGGATAATAGCTCACGCCGCCAAAATAAGTTCCTGCCCAGATCCCGCCTTCGCGGTCAATGCAAAAAGTGTAGACTGCATTGTCGGAGATGGAATAGGGATCATTGTATTTCTTCTGCAGATGGGTACTTTTACCCGTGCTCATATTATAAATAAAAATACCCGACTCGGTCCCCATCCAGATTTCTTCTTCCGAGGTCTGAATAAAACAACGCCCGAAGATTGCGGTCCTGTCCGGGTTATAGGTGAGAATATCCTTATAGGTGGAATTGCTGATATTGAACAATTTGGCCCCGTGTATGGAAGTGCCGATGAAGATCATTCCGTTTTTCGTGCCATACAATTTTTCTATCCAGTGATTTTCAGCATTGGGCGTTTGGCTGAACATGTCGAAGTCAGTAAAGGAATTCGCTGACCGATTATATTTTTTTAACAGGCCCGTGGTAGTGGAAACCCAAAGATGCTGATCGGAAGAAATGCAGATGGAAGTGGCTTCAAAATATTTTGCAATGGGATAAGGGTTCAATTTTTTCCCTGCAAAGTCATACCTGTTTAACGTGAGGCCCGTGATAAACCAGAGACTACCCTGCGGATCCATTTTGACATCAGTGACAGCCCCGACATTGCTCGTATTCGGCAGCAGGCTGAAACGTTCCAGCGTTGCGTCGTAGCGGTACAAGCCGTTTTCAGTCCCCACCCACAGAATACCGTTTTGATCTTCATACAGACTATGGATAAAATTGCTGCCGATACTTCCCGGACGATCGGGATCACTGCGGAATATTTTGAAAGAATATCCGTCGAACCGGTCGAGCCCGTCCTTGGTACCAAACCATACGAACCCGTTTTTATCCTGAATACTGCAGATCACGGCATTGTTGGAGAGACCGTTCTCCACCTGGAAATGCCGGAAATAATAGGACTGGGAGAAGAGGCCATTGCAGATCAGCAGGATAAAAGCCAGTATGGAGTATTTTTTCAGCAACCGGATGGAATTTACTGTTCAGAATCCTTTTAAAAAGCGATAAACCATTCCTAATGTAAAAGTTTCGCGGGAATTAAATACCTGCTTAAAGTGGTCTGAGATCATTTGATGAAACAATGATACAATATAGAGTTAAAAATAAAATTATTTGGTAAAACTTCACAGCACCAAACAATGCTATATGAAAAAACGTCTCTCCGGATTATCAAAGGCATGCCGCTGCCTCCTGGTAATCCTTTTTATTTTTATGGAAACAGGAGTGGCTTCAGCGCAATCTCCGGTCACGGGAGTTGTCCGGGATCAGAATGGTAAACCGGTGGCCGGCGCTACCATAACACTTAAAGGGAAAAAAATCAGTACGGTATCTGCGGAAGACGGGACTTTTACGATTGCAGCCAGCGCAGGAGATCTGCTGCAGATCACTTCCGTGAACTTTGAATCTTATGAAGAGCGGATCGGTTCCAACGGCCGAAACCTGAGGATCAGTTTGAATAATAAAACCAGTACGCTGAATGATGTAGTGGTGGTTGGATACGGAACGGTTAAGAAATCCGACCTCACGGGTTCTGTTGCGGTAGTCAATGTAAATGATGCAAAAAAGACCGCCACCTATGATGTGGCTAAAATGCTGCAGGGCCAGGTTGCCGGGGTTTCCGTTCAGGGATCCGGAGAGCCTGGCGGCTACGTGCAGATCAAGATCCGGGGAATCAGCACCTTCGGTAATAACAGTCCGCTCTTTGTAATAGATGGTGTTCCGGTAGACGCGCCTTTTGATTTTTCCACCGATGATATTGAAAGCATTCAGGTGTTGAAGGATGCTTCCGCGGGCGCCATTTACGGATCACGTGCAGCTACAGGCGTGATTATCATCACAACGAAAAAAGGGAAAGCAGGACAGATGCGGATCAACTTTAACAGTTATGCCGGCATGCAGAAAGTCCCGAAAACCATTCCGATGACCAACCGGGAGCAATATCAAAAAATTACCTCCGCCGCAGAGCAAAATGCCGGCTTAACTATTGCGCCCGCCAATGATCCGAGCAGCCCTTCCTTTGTATCCGGCGTCAATACAGACTGGCAGCACGAAGCGCTTAAGACCGGGCTGATCCAGAATCACAGCGTAGGCCTTTCCGGCGGATCCGATATCGTGAATTACAATGTTTCGCTGGGCTATTTCGATCAAACCGGGTACCAGGTTGGTCCGCAGAAATATGATCGCTACACTTTAAACAGCAACCTGCAGGGGAAAAAAGGCAGGCTGAGCTTTGGCGCGAAAGTGGCCTATACGCAATCGCACAAGGGGAATTATGCGGCCACCAACGGACATGCCGTATTCGGCGGAACCGTTACCAGCATGCTCACGGCCATACCGACCCTGCCGGTTTACGATCCAAACCGCCTGGGCGGATACGGGGGCAGCGACCAGGTGATCAACCGCGCCATCTCCGCCAATGTGGTCGGCATCAATAAACTGGTGAACGATTACAGCAACCGGAACCGCGCGTTGCTCAATGCCTGGGGAGAACTGGAAATTGTAAAGAACCTGAAATACCGGCTGAACCTGAGTTACGACAGAACCGATTACAAGAATTTCCATTATGAACCCAAGTTCGACATGGGATATTATTACCTGAACGACAAGTATTATATGTCCGAGCAACTGGGCCGCGCTAATACCGGCCTGATTGAAAATACCCTTTCTTATTTACTGCAAATTGGAAAACACAAAATAGATTTCCTTGGCGGAATGACCTACCAGGAAGATCACAGCGAATACATCACCGGCACGGCTACCGATACGACAGATCTGCTGTTTCAGACTTTTGGCGCCGTAGCGAACGCGAATGCGAAAGGTGTGACCAGTTACCAGGATGCCAGCACCTTACTATCTTACCTGGGCCGCGTCAATTATAATTATGACGACCGGTATCTGCTGACAATCAACTACAGAAGGGATGGATCTTCCCGGTTCAGCCCCTTTCAACGGTATGGGAATTTCGAAGGTTTTGCGGCGGCCTGGAACGTGGCCAATGAACATTTCATGCATTTGCCGGACGCCATCAGCAGCCTGAAACTCCGGGGCGGCTATGGCGAGCTGGGAAATCAGAACTTCGCCAACTACCGGTTCCAGTCTTATATGAATAATACCAGCAACTATGTATTCAATGAAGTGCTGGCAACCGGTTCAACCGTTGTGTCGGTTGCCGACCCTTCGCTGAAATGGGAGTCAACCAATACTACGAATGTCGCTGTTGACCTGGGGCTCTTTAACGAAAAGCTCACGTTTACGGCTGAATATTTCAACCGTGTATCAAAAGACATCATCACAGATATTCCCATTCCCTATTCCGTCGGTTCCTTTCCGCAAACGCTCACTACCAATGCGGCGTCCGTAAAGAATTCCGGAATGGAATTCACGCTTACCTACCGCAATAAAGCGGGCGCTTTCTCCTATAATATCAATGCTAATGCCTATACATTAAAAAATAAGGTCTTAAAACTTGGCGGCGCTAACAATCCCATTTATGGTGCAGGTTCCAAAACCGAAATCGGCCGGGAAGTTGGTGAATTATACGGCTACCAGACAGAAGGCTTGTTTCAGAATGCAGCGGATATCAGCGGACATGCATTTCAAACGGCCTCGACCGCGCCGGGCGACGTGAAGTTCAAAGCGCAGAATGGCAAGGAAAATGACAACACGTATGCCATTACCGATGCGAACGACCGCGTTTATCTCGGATCGGCTATTCCGAAACTTTATTATGGATTGAATGTGGATCTCGGCTATCACAATTTCGATCTCTCCTTCTTTTTCCAGGGAAATTCCGGAAGCAAAATTTTCAACGGAGTATATCAGGCGGTGATGGCAGGACAATACGGAAACAGTCATGTGGACGAGCTGAATTACTGGACGCCATCCAATACCAATACACTTATTCCCCGTCCGGTGATCGGCGATCCAAATGGTAACGGACGTTTTTCCGACCGTTTTGTTGAAAGCGGATCCTATGCCAAACTGCAGAATGCGCAGGTCGGGTACACAATTCCTGCTTCCGTGCTGGAAAGAACGCATGTCTTTAAGAGTTTCAGGCTGTACATATCGGGACAGAACCTGCTGACCATTTCAAAATACAAGGGATACGATCCTGATTTTATCAACGACGGATTGTTCAGCCGCGGATTTGATTACGGTTCCTTCCCCAATCCGAGAACACTGATGGTTGGCCTGCAGGTGGGTCTTTAATTCAATGACATTTCAAAAAGATAATTATGAAAATGCTAAATATAAAATACCGGATCCTGCTCTTTTTCTTTTGCGGTTCGGTAATCAGCTGCAATAAAAAACTGGAACAGGTAAATCCCAATGCGCAAACCGCTGCTTCATTCTGGAAGACCGGACAAGATGCGCTGGAAGGCGTCAATGCAGCTTATGCTCCTTTATTGCTTGACGGTGCTTACATGCGGTTTACGCCGATATTGCTGGACGTGCGGGCAGATGATGTAAGAAGCAACAGTCCGTGGACTGCCATCTCACAGGTGGGCCGGTTTACCTTAGGCACCAGCATACCCGATGGGTACGGATGGGCATTCGACGAATATTATGAAGGTATATCCCGCTGCAATCAGGTACTGGATAATGTGCCGGATATTGAAATGGATGCATCGCTGAAAAACCGCATACTCGGGCAGGCTTATTTTCTAAGGGGATTGTATTTTTTCCATCTGGTGGATCTCTTCGGCAACGTGGCTTTACCGCTCACTTCTCCCAAAACGACCGCGGATTTTTTTGTTAGCCAGTCTACAGAAGAGAATGGATGGAAGCAGGTGATGGCGGATTTTAAACAGGCAATCGATCTCCTCCCCGTTTCTTACAATGATAACGATGTGAATGGTGCGGACCACGGCCAGCTGGGCAGGGCCACCAAAGGTGCAGCCATGGCTTATCTCGGGAAAGCCTATTTGTTCAATAAAATGTTTTCCGAAGCATCGGCCCAGTTTAAAGCAGTCATTGATCTGGGCGTTTACGACCTGATGCCGAATTACAAGGACAATTTTACGGAAGCGCACGAGAACAATGTGGAATCCATTTTTGAAGTGCAGTTTTCCCTTACTGCCGGCGGCACGGACCTGGGCTGGCAGGGAATTCCTTCCTCCACCTGGGGCAAGACTTCTGCCAGGGCCATTACTTTTGGCGCGCGCGGGTTCGGATGGACGGACGTTCAACCCACTTTTTCCGTATTTAATGAATACCAGCAGGAGAAAACCATCGGAGGTGAAGTGGATCCCCGCCTGGATGCGACGATCTTCTATAATAAGCCAGGTGGAGAACCCATGTATCATACCACATTTTTGAATGCTTACGGCGGGAACCCGGCGGACCTGAATGATATCTTCTGCCGCAAATATGAAAATGGCGATGGCAACAAGGGAGATGAATACGACTGGAAGTCGGGCATCAATGAAAGGCTTATGCGTTATTCGGATGTGCTGTTGATGTATGCGGAATGTCAGAATGAGCTGGATAACCGGGCCGAATGCGCGAAATTTATTCAGAAAGTCCGTACGCGGGTAAATCTTCCGGACCGCGAGGCTGAGTTTTCAACCTTCACACAGGAACAGATGCGCGATCAGATCGGACATGAAAGACTGCTGGAATTCTGTCTGGAAGGGCACCGCTTCGATGATATCCGCCGCTGGGGGTGGCTGCAGGATCCGGCTAAGCTGGCCTGGTTAAAACAGCGGGATGAAGAATTCAACAGTTATGCACCGGGTAAGGAATTATATCCCATACCCCAGGGGGAAATAGATAATAATCCCGGCACCAAACAAAATCCGTCGTATTGACGGGAAAGGAGAAACGTAGTGGTGCTCACATTAAAGTGCTCGGGTTCATGAAATGTATTTATGCGTATTATTTTCTGATCTTCTCCGCAACCTGTGTTATGGGTTCCTGTAAAAAAACCGGAACTGTAAATCCAGGGGGTGGAGCCACAGATACCACTGCAACTCCTCCCGCATTTGATATCAACAGCATTGAAGATACTTATGCAGACGTGGCGCCCTTCGCTCTCCATTCCAAATGGGGATCGTATAACGTACACGACCCCTCGATAAAAAAGTTCGGGGATTATTATTATTGTTACAGCACCGATGTGGGTTTTGGAACAGATGTTCCTCCGGGTATCCAGGTAAGGAAATCAAAGGACCTGGTGGAGTGGAACTTTTCCGGCTGGGTATTTTCTTCCCTTCCGGCCATGGGTGCGAAATTTATCCGTGATGCGGGGGGAACGCCCTATCAGGCTTTGTGGGCGCCCTATGTAATGAAAACGGGATCGGAATACCGGTTGTATTATTCGCTTTCATCCGCCACACCGCGACTGAGTGTAATCGGACTGGCAACGGCAACGAGTCCGGACGGGCCATGGACGGAGAAAGGATTGGTGGTTGTTTCCACCGACGACAACAGTATACAGACCAATGCCATTGATCCAACGGTGATCACTACAGCATCCGGAGATCAGTGGCTGTATTACGGATCGGCCTGGGATGGTATCTATATTGTAAAGCTGGACGCAGCTACGGGACTTGTGGCAACCAACGGCGACAAAGGAATCCGGATTGCCAACCGCGGATTTACCAACGGGCTGTACAACGGAAATATTGAAGGCGCAGAAGTGATTTATAATGCGGCATTGCAAAAATATTTTTTATTTATTTCCTACGACTGGCTGCAGACAAAATACAACGTGAGAGTTTGCCGCGCCGACAACCCCGACGGACCTTACTATGATTATAATGGGGTTGATGTCAATACCAATTCGGATCATGGTCCCATGATCCTGGCGCCTTATCGCTTCACCGGTCATGGCGGCTGGCAGGGAACCGGTCATTGTACCGTATTTGATGATGGCAATGGCCAGTATTTTATGGCACATCAGGGAAGGCCGGCCGTGAATTCATTTTTTATGGATCTTCATGTGCGTAAGATATTCTGGACAACCGATGGATGGCCGGTGGTTTCTCCGGAGCGTTATGCCTGGGAAGATAACAGTACCGTTCCGAAAGATTCGCTTTCAGGGACCTGGGAGGATATTCAGCTGGGCTACCGGGTAGTGCCGGGTTATGCGGATGAACAAATTTCACCCGATATGCAGGCATCCGTGCCGCTGACGATTTCGGCAGACGGCACGCTTAACGGAGATGCGCAGAGCAGCTGGACGTATAATGCCCCCTGGCTACAGTTCAACTGGAGCAATGGGACGGTTGAAAAATTCTATGTTCAAAGAGGAAGGGATTGGGAAAATAAAAGAAACAGTTTCATCTTCACGGGTCTCAGCAATTCGGGAACGGCCGTTTGGGGTAAAAAACAATAACACAACAATACAAAAATTATTAATTGAGCAGTATGAAAAGAAGCCGGATGCTGATTTGCCTGGTTATTTGTATGGGCATGCATATCATTTATGGCCAGCAGAAACTGGTTGTGCAGGTAAATCATCCCGGGGCGGCAATACAGCCTACGATGTGGGGTGTTTTTTTTGAGGACATCAATTTTGGCGCCGATGGCGGGATCTATGCCGAGATGGTGATCAACCGTTCTTTTGAGTTCTTTAAACCGATGATGGGCTGGAAAGCCGGAGGCAAAAAATTCAAAGAGGGCGATATACTGGTGGTGAATAAGAACGAAAACCCGTCTGCCAACGCCCGGTTTATCCGGGTGACGGCAGACCAGGCCGGCGCAGGTGATTTGAATTTAACCAATGGCGGTTTCCGGGGAATGGGCGTGAAAAAAGATCTGCGCTACAATTTTTCAGTAATGTACCGGCAGCAAAAGTCCGGCGTGAAACTGCATATTGAATTGCAGGACAGCACCGGTAATATATTGGGCAGCGCCGTACTCATTCCTTCAGGTGAATCAAAAAACTGGCAGAAGCAGGGCGTGAGCCTTGTTTCCAATGCGACCGAAATGAAAGCGTCTTTGCATATCTGGTTTGAAGGAGACGGGATCATCGACCTGGATATGATTTCACTGTTTCCGGAAGATACATGGAAGCATCGTGCGGGTGGTATGCGGGCTGACATGATCCGGAAGCTGGCCGATATGAAACCGGGGTTCATCCGTTTTCCCGGCGGCTGTATTGTGGAAGGATACGATCTGGCAGAAAGATACCAGTGGAAAAAAACCATCGGTCCGGTGGAAGACCGGCAGCTCATCATCAACCGCTGGAATTTTGAATTTCCACACCGGCCCACGCCGGATTATTTTCAAACCTTCGGACTGGGATTCTACGAATACTTTCAACTGGCGGAAGACATAGGCGCCGAGCCACTGCCCATTCTGAACTGCGGCATGGCCTGTCAGTTTAACTCCGCCGAAGTGGTGGCGTTGAATGAACTGGATCCCTATGTGCAGGATGCGCTGGACCTGATTGAATTTGCTAATGGGGATGCCAGTACGAAGTGGGGGAAAGTGCGCGCACAGATGGGGCATCCGGCGCCTTTTCATTTAAAGATCATGGGCGTAGGAAATGAAAACTGGGGACCGCAATACCTGGAGCGGTTAGCGATATTCACCAGGGCCATCAAAACGAAATATCCGGAAATCAGGATTGTAAATAGCTCTGGAACCGATCCGGCGGGAGAGAGGTTTGACCTGCTGAACAATACGCTTAGAAAAAATAATGCCGACATCATTGACGAACATTATTACCGGAATCCCGAATGGTTTTTCGACAATGCCCGCCGCTATGATCATTATCCAAGGAACGGATCGAAAGTATTTGTAGGAGAATACGCAGCACAAAGTGTTAAATCTGTTAGTCCGCTCAACAAGAACAACTGGCTCACCGCTCTGTCCGAAGCTGCTTTCATGACCGGCCTGGAACGCAATGCCGGCGTGGTTTGCATGGCTTCCTATGCGCCGTTGTTTGCGAATGCAGATGCCTGGCAGTGGACTCCGGATCTGATCTGGGTCAACAACCTCGGGTGTTACGGCACGCCGAATTACTATGTGCAGAAATTATATTCGCTCAACCGCGGCACCCGGGTATTGCCGGTCACTTTGCATAATGAATGCATTGCGGGGCAGGACAGTTTGTATGCCACGGCCTGTATTGATTCTGTAACAAATGAGATCATTATTAAGCTCGTCAACAGTTCGGGAAGGCGACGGGACAACAGCATATTCCTCGAAGGGGTTGGTAAAACCGCGAAACAGGCGAGTTTAACCATACTGCAAAGCGACGACCTGACTGCGGTTAATTCCTTCGATGCGCCGGAAAATATTGCTCCAAAACGATCTCTTATTCCGGTAAATAATAAGGAAATCAGTCTCTCTTCGGCTCCCTATTCATTCAATGTGATCCGCGTGAAGCTATAATGAATCTGGTTCCGCGCAGGAAATAGCACCGGGTTCCCCTGGTCAGCCTTCGAAATAATAGCAGATGGTTGCCCGGGTTCGGTTTGGCAACCGAATGCCTCATTATTAATCCGGATCGTATTTACAAAACGGCGAACTTTGTGGAGTCTTTGAAATTCATTCAAAATGAAGTACTCCTTATTATTATTCTGGATGCTTACCGGAACGGGAATCCTGTCAACTTTGGCGCAGGGTCAGAAACTATTATTAAAAAATGTAACGCTGATTGATGGCACAGGTGCGGCGGCCAGGCAGCACGTGAACCTGCTGCTGGAAGGAGATCATATTTCCGGTATTTCTTCAGGCAACGAAAAGCCTCCTGCAGGCACCCGGGTGGAGGATTACAGCGGCAAAACCATCATGCCGGTGCTGATCTGCGCTCACGCGCATATTGGCGTTCTGAAAGGAACAAAAATTGATGCGGCGAATTATACCCGGGAAAATATTATCAGACAGTTAAAGAGGTATGAACAATACGGCGTAGGCGCTTTGCTTTGTATGGGGACCGACCGGCCGCTGATCTTTCACGGGTTCCGCGATTCCTCCGTTGCGGGTAAACTTCCGGGTGCCCGGCTGTATTCTGCCGGGTATGGATTTGCGGTACCTGCTTCACCTCCCGGAGGGTCCTGGACGGATCAGTTATTTCGTCCGGCCACCGCAGAACAGGTGCCGGCTGAAATGGATTCTGTGGCAAAACTTCATCCCACCCTCATAAAAATGTGGGTGGACGATTTTGGCGGCCACGCGCAAAAAATGCAACCCGGAATTTATCAGGCCATCATCCGCGAGGCGCACCGGCACGGCATAAAAGTAGCGGCACACCTCTACTACCTGGAGGATGCACATAAACTGGTGGCTGCCGGCCTGGATATCATCGCGCACAGCATCCGGGACAAAGTGGTTGACAACGAACTGCTGAAAGAGATGAAAGAAAAGGGAGTTGCTTATATCCCCACCCTCACGCGCGATGAATCAACCTATATGTATGCGGAAAATCCGGAATGGATGCACAGCGAATTCTTCAAGGCCTCCCTGGAGCCAGGCGTATATGAAATGATCAGCAGCAACGCATACCGGGATAAGATAAAAAACTCCCCTGATTATCTTCAGAATAAACATGCGGTGGAAATTGCCATGGAAAATCTGAAGAAAATGGTGGACGCCGGCGTCCTCGTGGCCATGGGAACGGATTCAGGTGCCGAACCTTCCCGTGCCCAGGGATTTTGTGAACAATGGGAACTGCAATCCATGGTGAATGCCGGTCTGACCCCATTGCAGGCCATTGAGGCGGGCACCAAAAATGCCGCCATCGTATTAAAAACAGACGATCATTACGGAACACTGGAACCCGGAAAGAAAGCGGACTTTATTGTATTGAGTGAAAGTCCGGAAAATAATATATTGAATACAAGAAAGATCCTGGGGGTATGGAAGGATGGGAAGGAAGTAAATCAGGGTCCCTTATCCGGCAGGTAAGGTGACCGTTTTTTATAACAGCGAAACTGTATTGAAACCGAGAACCGAAATGAAAGTATTTATCACGAGAATAATTCCGGATGCCGGTTTGCAATTGCTCAGGGGGGCCGGAATTGAAATCAGTCAATGGACAGAAAAAAGGGATCTCACGGCCCGGGAATTGATCGATCATTGCAAACAGGCGGATGCCTTGCTGAGTGCAGGCGGCAATAGAATTGATCAGTCATTTTTATCCGCCTGTTCTCATCTGAAAGTGATAAGCCTGCACTCGGTGGGTTATGACCGGGTGGATGTTCCGGCGGCGACAGCGTTAAAGATTCCGGTTGGCAATACACCGGGTGTGCTGAGTGATGCTACGGCCGATATTGCTTTCCTGCTGATCCTGGCGACTTCCAGAAAGGCATTTTATATGCACAAAACGATCCTCCGCGGAGAGTGGAAATTTTTTGATCCCACCGCCAACCTCGGAATTGAGATCAGGGGGAAAACATTGGGTATATTCGGGCTTGGTAAAATTGGTTTTGAACTCGCCAAATGCTGTGCCGCGGCTTTTCAGATGAAAATCATTTATCATAACCGCAAGCGGAATGAAGCGGCGGAAAAAGAACTAAACGCCCGGTATGTTTCCTTTGACGACCTGCTGAAGCAGTCCGATGTACTAAGCGTGCACACCGCCCTGACCGCCGAAACAAAAGGGAAATTCAACAGAGAAGTTTTTGCCAGCATGAAACCTTCTGCCATCTTTATCAATACGGCGCGCGGCTCCATCCACAACGAGCCTGATCTGATTGAGGCGCTTCAAAACAAAGTGATTTGGGGTGCCGGTCTGGATGTGACCGATCCCGAACCCATGCAGCCCGACAATCCCCTCCTGCAAATGCCAAATGTTTCCATACTGCCGCACATTGGTTCCGCCACAGTCGAAACCCGGAATGCCATGGCTGAGATTGCGGCAAAGAATGTGATTGCGGGACTGAAGGGGGAAAGGTTGGTGAGTGTGGTGAATCCGGAAGTTTATCGTTGACGGTTGACGGATGACGGACTCCGGTGTTGCAGCATACTAATATTTAATCTTTTTGATTCACATAAAAGTCCGTCAACCGTCATCCGTCAACCGTCAACTCACCCCGCTTTCGCCTTCTTACTCAGATTAAAATTCCGCGAAATATTAAACCCAAAATAAATATCCCCTTTGCTCCAGCGGCCGGTAGTCTGGCCGATATACTGGCTTTCGATCATGCTCTGGGAATTACTGAATACGAGCTGGAAAACATGCCCTCCGGTTTCTATGTCCCAGCCCAGGGAAAAGGAATTGTGCACATCGGTTGATACGAGCTGGTCAGGCAGGAGATAATTGTATTCCACGTTGATGCTCATGCGCTTTGTAATCTTCATTCTGGCTGCTCCGCCCAGGGCGAATACGTCGTTTCTGTCGTCTGTTGTGGGCACGAGGTTGTAATGAATCCAGGTCGGAGCCAGCTGCATGGAAAGGTGACTGCTGATTTTACGGGCGATCAATAATTGCGTGGCATAGGCCGTGCGGTACTTCGCATTCAGATATTCTTTGTCCGTGTAATGCTGTGTGTAGCTGCTGATAGTACCAAACAAACTCAGGGAAACCGGAATGGCGTGTACGCCCTCCGTTTGGCGCAGCAGTTTATATTTTAGGCTTCCGTCGAAGGTTTTCTGAACGGAACTTCTGCCGATACCGATGGCCAGGCGGTCCGTAAGACCATATTCCAGCCCCAGCCGGAGCGAGGCATTGTCCAGCCCGAAGAAATTATAGCTCCCGCTGTTGAGCTGACCGAAACGGTGCTGGATCACGAAATTCAGGGCACCGGCAGCGGGAGATTCAACGGTTTGCATATTGATGACGTGGGTAGCTTTAAAAGTGCCGGTAACAACCGCTGATCCGGAACCGGAAGAAAGGGAATCATTGAGCATCTGCATCAGGGAATCTGTTTGTGCCTGCAGTGAAAACCGGGCAAAAAGCAGGAAGGCGATGCAGGGAATTTTTTTAATGGACATATGCGTTTATTTTAAGGTGGACCAGGTAACCCGGATTTTTACATCCATTTCCCTGGCAATTTTATCTCTCACGATGGAGGGGACTGTCATGTTAAAATCCTCAGGCTTCAGTTTGAAAGAACTGTTTCCCAGGATACTGCCGGATTTTATTTCCAGCGTGGCCGGTTCTTCAATGGATTTGGTGACGCCATGCAAAGTCAGATTGCCTTTCACGATAATGGGATATATACCTTCTTTATTCATTGAACGGCTGCAGGTATAGGTTCCGTTAAATTCCGTTTTGGGGTATTTGTCGCTCTCCGCATAATTCTCATTGAAATGTTCCTGCATCAGCTCTTTTCTGAAAATAAATCCCCTGACCAGCAGTGCAAAAGCAATCTGATGCGTGGCGGTGTCGATCACGGCAAATGCCTGATTATTCTCCGCAATGATATCTTCCAGGGACGTTTTGGAATAAAAGCCGACAAATCCGTTGCGGGATAAATATTTTTGCGCCTTGCTTTGGAAGCAAAACATCAGCAGGGTCAGTACACAAACGGACAATTTTCCTTGGCTCATAATAATTCGATAGATTGATAAAAGAATACGGTTAATTATTCTGGGCGCCCCGGTTAATCCAATCGAGGATGGTATTGATTTCACAGTCGGGAAGTTTGGGCAAACCGTAAGGCATCCCCACATATCCGGGAGAATGTGTAATGTTGCCGGCAAGGAAGCCATTGTCCGCATAATGCTTCAGGTTTGCATAACCGTCCAGTGAAATACCTCCGCTGCCGGCGGTACTGCCGTTGCCGTGACAGCTATAGCAATTTGCCTGCAGGATGGGCAGCACGTTGGTTGTATATTTCATGTCGGTAGTATCGCAGGTGCCTCCTCCATTGTTTTGCAGCTTATCCTCGCTTGATTTGGAACAGGATATTGCCAGAAACAGGGAAGTAGTAACAAAGAGCAAAATGACAGCGAAGCGAATTTTCATAACGGTATTTTTGTAAGTAGTAAAAAATTTATTCGGGAACGGATTGTTCAGTCAGTACGCAATCAACCAGGTTAACATCCATTAAAAATCCGGTGCAGCGGCCTTTCAGGCTAAGGGAATCTCCCTTTTTCAGTTTTGTAAAAGTCCCGGCGCCGACGGCTGAAAAACTACAGTTCACTCCACCCATCGGGGAGGCTTCCAGCAGGATACCGGTATTTCCGGTGCTTGCCTGTATGTTTGAAATGATGCCCTTTATGCCGATCACTTTTCCCAGATATTTTTTATTGGCTGCAGGTTCATCTTTTTGAAAGCTGCTGAAAAGATCGGCGGCCGACAGGGTATAATCGGCTTTTTGATCCGCTGTATTCATATGTGGCTTATTGAGTTTGTAAAAAGCCCATCCAATGACCAGGATTAACAGGATCCCACCGGTAAGAAAATATTTTTTATTCATCTGTTATTATTTGCATTTACGTGAGAACCCGGTTAAAAAAGGCATGACATTCCCTCTTCCGGTTTTGACGGAATTTTTAGATCCTTTCGCAACGGTTTTACCGAAAGGGGATTGTAATGCCCAGGTGAAGCCCGGCGCTGGAAATAGGCATGCTGCCGATTCCCACTCCATTAAATGGAATGTTCAGATAGGGTTCAACCCGGATTCGCCCGATTTTTCCAAGACTATATTCGTATCCCGCGCTTAATTGCAGGATGGAGAATAAATTATTTGATGAATTATTGTATGAAACTTTTCTGGACCAGCCGGGATAGTCATTCGTTGTATAATCATAATTTTCTTTCTTCATGATATAGGAATTCAGGCCCGCAGTCGAAAAGAACCGTCCTTTTCTGCCGAAGGCAAAATCGTAGCGGAAACTAACCGGGATTTCAAACATGCTGCAGTCTCCGTCGATATCCCTGATTTCGACGGAACCGGGAATATCTGTTTTACTTTTATTGAAATATTTTCCGTCGCTGTAGTACTGCTTTTTATCCCAGTAAACGCCGGATTCCAGGGAAATGTGGCGGTTAAAGCGATAGCCCAGCAGCAGGCCGAAGCTATATCCCATATTTTTTACGGACTGGAGTTTAACCGTACTGAGATCGGGCCCTGCCAGCAGACTGACATAAATCCCTGTCTCTTTTTTCGTTGAAAGCTTTGCCGGCTTTTTGTTCTGCCTCTCCGATGCGGAAACTTCTGCCGGATCTTTTTCCGCAATTGTTTCTGCCGCCTTCTCTGGTTGAACTGAATTATTCTTTGCCTCCGCATCATTGGCAGCAGCCGGAACATCGTTTCTTACAGCCGGAACCCCGCTTTTACCTGCATCCGCAGCCACGGGCATGTTGTCTGCATCGGTATTGGCAGCCGGCTGTCTTTTCGCTTCAGCGGGATTGACAATTCCGCTGTTTGTCAAAGGATGGTTTGATTTATCGGGAAGGGTGGATTGACCTGATTTCTGCGGTTGATTGCTTCTGTCTTTTTCACCATATCCTTTCAGCGGATCTGCTGAAACATTGGAGGTCCTGTTCAGCAATTGCGTCGCTGCCCAGGCTCTTGCATTGCCGGCAGTTACCGATTTTTTCAATCGCTCCGGACTTACAGACCCGGCTACATCTGCGGCAGATGTTTTCTCCGGGTTCCGGGGAATAGCAGATGCAGGCTCGTTCCCCGTGTGATCCTCTTCTGTATTTGCCGGAATCTGATCAGTTTTGACAATAGCCTTATGTTCCCCGCTGCCGGAAAAATATTTTACACTGATAAAACCCAGGGGCAGCAGTAGCAATAACCAGAAAAACCGGCGATTTTTATTAAACCGTTTTTTTGGCATCAGGCTTTCAGCATCGGCAGGGCCCCCGGCCGGTGTCTGCAGGCGTCCGAGAACAGCATCCCAGTCTGAATCCGATGTCTTCAGGGGATAGTGTTCACCAGCCTTACGAAACAGATCATCCATTTCGTTATCTAAATATTCCATGTTTTAAGCTCCTCCTTTGCTTTAATCAGCTTTTGTAAGAATACCCTTGCCCTGGATAAATTGGATTTTGACGTGCCAATAGTAATGCCCAGCGCCTCGGCGATCTCAAAATGACTGCAGCCGTCTATTACGAACATATTGAATACGACCCGATATGTCGGCGGCAGACTTTTTACATACGTGATCAGCTCTTTGTACAATAGCAACTGATCCGCACGCTGACTTTTATCTGCTTCTTCCCAAACATGATCCGGAATACCACCGATTTCGGGTGTCATATTATTTTTGCGCAATTCATCTATCGATGTATTGATCACAATACGGCGTATCCAGCCCATTAGCATTCTTTCCAGAATTTCATCGTTCTCATTCCTGAACTTATCAAAGTGGCGGAAGAGTTTAACGAAAGCATCGTTCACCACATTCACGGCGATATCATAACGGTACACGTACCGGAAGCTGATCTTCAGGGCATAGCCATAGAACCGCTCATACAGTATCTTCTGATACCTGGGCTCCTGCCTTTTGCAACCTTCGATAAGTTGTTT
>Ga0134126_10003186_pt1 | contig 20509 bp, 30 predicted proteins | sample KB31752_FD_96881 | JGI IMG/M metagenome (GOLD analysis project Ga0134126, IMG submission 96881) | Terrestrial soil microbial communities with excess Nitrogen fertilizer from Kellogg Biological Station, Michigan, USA - KB3-175-2 | ecosystem: Environmental > Terrestrial > Soil > Unclassified ... | reverse complement strand
CAGAGGTTCCACGCTTGAGACCTGCACCATTCTCACGACCAAAGCTAACGCCCTCCTGAGCGATGTCCACCATCGCATGCCGGTCATTCTCCCGCCCGAGCATTATGAGCTGTGGCTCGATCCGGGATTCAGTAACGCGACCGAGGTTACTCGGCTCCTTGTCCCCTTTGACGGTCGGCTGATGCGGAGATATTCCGTAAGCACTTTCGTGAACCGGCCGGAGAATGAAGGCCCCGAGTGCGCCCGCGAGATTGCGCTGATGCAACCATCACAGCAGCAGCTATTCGGAATGTAAGTTGCGGGCGGCTTCATTGCTGCAGGAAGGATGGTGCCGAGAGGGGGACTCGAACCCCCACAACCCTTCGGGTCTGCGGATTTTAAGTCCCCCTCTCAATTTTCCAGATTCGAGAAAAGCCGCATAAACAGCGGCTTTCTTAATGGCTATGATTTTTGAACCGTGCGGTTCGGTGAGGGCCGGTGAGGGCTGGTTGGTCACAAATGAGTCAAGGGGCAGCAGGAACGGGTAAACAGAGTTTAAGGGCCATCCGGCCGTTTTTCCCCGGACCTTTTGGGAAGAAAATGGGCGCCGGAATTCATTAAAACCAAGAACTCATCAACCGTAATCGTTTTGGAGAATAGCCAGGTCTGGCCCCGGGGAAGCGCGGGAATCTTATCGCAAATTCATCTGTGCCAAAGGCAAACCCCTTGAAAAACGCGTGTTCGCTACGTGTCACGATTAGCACATAGATATGGTCACGGCGTCGAATGAAGTTCTCATCGTAGCCCCACCCGCGAGCATCCTCCCATGATCTTTCAATTCCCGCCAGACGGAACTCGATATATTTGGTCCCTTTCACATCTATTGTCAGTATTCCTGAGGGCGTATGGCTGCAGAAGATGGAAAAATCGATACCTCCATCCGGACCTGGTTCAAAGTCAAGGGGCAGGTTAAATCGCGCACCGAATACTGCCTCAGCGTAACCGCCAAATCCAGTTATTGTCATGATTGGCGTAGGTGCCACCAAGCACAGCCGCTTTTTTCTCCGCATCTACTGCTACCCTCTTCTTCTGCTCTGGGGTGAAGCCGCAGTACCAGCAGGAGCACAGCTTCGATGCTTCGGCCAGTCTTTTGGACAATTCGAAGAGATGAGAGCCTGAGCACCCTTGCAGTTTCAGCGCTTCTAACAATCTGCTCGCCTCGTCAAAATCACCAATCGAGATCCGGTCCTCAACCATGCTCAAATGGCGTGCAAAGATCTCCTTACGTATTCTGTTTTTTCGAGTATTTCTGCCCATAACAATTGTCACAAAATTCGCCGGCGTTTTTGACCTTAAGACACCTTGTTAATGATCCACTGGGTCAAACCAACGTCAACAATCATCCGTTCCAACCTGCCTGGACCGAGAAGGGAGACCCGTGGATCACTCGAGCTCACTGATCCTGTGTGATACAGATAAAGAGCCAGGAAAAGTCACGTCGAAGCCTTTTAAACTCATCCAAATAGCTCTGAAACTCGGCCTGCGTAGTGCTGGACTTAATCTGGACCAGAGCTTTTTCACCGGTTGTTGGCAAGAGGAGATCGATATCGGTCGTCTTTTGATTACCGCCAACGGTCGAGATTCGCCGCCAACCGCTTGTTTCAAAGATCAAGCCGCCCAACGTTTCGAAATCATTTGGATCCAATAAGCGCAGTAAACCTAAGGTTTTGGCTTGTAATTCCACTTGTGACGGCTGCAATGACTTGGGGGAGCTCAAGGCCGTTAATTCGATTTTTGATGTAATCGCGTTGAATCCCCTCAACGCTGGAGCTCGTTCCAGGATATGCCTCTTTGCTAGTGATGAAACCCGCCAGTCTGTCCTTTGTCAGCGGATTGCCGTTGATGTCCTCGCAGGACCACGGCCGGCATTCCCGAAAAGAGCTTTTGGCGTCATAGCCCGGAGGGCAGTGCTATCCAGGCGGGTCCACCAGAGGCGGTAATTGTGAATTGTGAACCACAGGATGTCGCCAGCATCCTCATAGAATATTTGTAGTTGGTTCGAATACGATGTCGCGGTACCCGGAGCAACTCCTTTTGCTGCCCAATGCTCTCTCACCCCATTCCAATTCCGTGCTATGCATGCTCGGAATACGTCAGGTTCTTCGCTATCGAAGCTGATTCGAACTTTCGATTCGTCGATACATTCTTGAGCCCAGGCTCCTGCCTCGCCGAGCTTGATATAACGTACTGATCCGATTGGAACTGTTTTAAGCGTCAAATGATTTTCCTAGAAAGGCTTTCATGAGCCTTGATGACTGCATCAGTTGTTCGAAGAAGATTCTTGCTGCTGTCCATAAATCTGCGCCACCGCAGCCGGGCTGTGTTGGGATCGTTATCTCCCTGACGGCCCATCTTGTTTGGCGTGGCCGCCTGCCCCACCCATAGCCCGATCTCAAATGGCCACTCGCCGAGTTTCTCCGCATTATTCTGCCGTTCCAACTCCAGTGCGCAGATCAGCGTGGAGGCGCGGCTGAGCTGATCCAGAGTCAGCAGTCGAAGCGTATAGCGCATCAGTACGCTCACTCCTGCTGAGCTGATACCCGGGTTACGCAATCGGCGCAGCACCAGCGTGAACGCCGCCAGTCCCAGATAAGCTTCTGTTTTGCCGCCGCCGGTGGGAAAGAAGAGCAGGTCCACAATGTTGCGCTCATCGCTCGTGGGCTCGGCAATGCTGCATAGGTTTATTAAGATCCACGCCAACTGGAACGGACGCCACTCCGGCTTAATCGTGTCCGGGCTCTTGCCTTCCATCACACCCTGCCGCCGCCGAGCTTGCAAAGCCATGCACTTGTTGGCCAGCCGGAAGGCTTCTAAACATTGCGGATCGGCCAACATGCGAATCCCGCCCTCAATGCGTTTCAGAGCGAATCCCGCTCGCGCCAGCAGGCGATCACCTGTCTCTTTGCGTCGCGCTGGCGTGGCAGGCAGGTTCTGTTTCTGCGCCTCAATCCACTCACCGTACTTTTTCACCAGTGGGCCCAGCCGTTCCCACGCCTCGGCCCCATCTTCCAGGCTGGCCAGCGCATCCATGGAAAGCTCCACGCCCTCCATCGGTTCAGGCGCAACCCGTTCCACTTCGGCTTGCGGAATCCACGCCGTCCGTGCCAGTTTGCAGCAGATGCCATCCTCCAGCACCGCCTCTGTGGCCACGTTGTGGCCCACAGCGTACTCGCCCACATTGCGGTACTGGAGGTCGGCCACGCGTTGGTCCCATTCATCACTGGCCAGGCTGCGCAGGTCCGGACGAGGCAGAAATTCGCCTTCGACGTTAATCTCAAGCTGCACCTGGAAGGCGAAGGCCTCATCTTTTTTCGCGTCCGCCTCCGTCGTGCGCTCGTTGACCACAAAAACGGAAACGGTGCGGCTAGCCGCGGGCGCCCTGCCGCCTCAGCCAGAGAGCCCACAGGAGGCGAGAGCCAAACAAGCTCTAGCCCGTTACTGTTCGGGACACTTTTTCTCCGTGGCCTGTTGCCGTCTTTCAGCTCCAGCGTTACCGTCTCCTCGCGCGGCTTGCGCTCCCATTCGTCAGATCCTTCTGACCTCCGCTTGTAATCGCCCCAGCTCACCTTTACCGTGAGCCTGGCCGCCGGAGTCGGCAGCAGCACGCTTAGCCCAATGGATGATGGATGAAGGCAGGTATCTCTGCCGCGCCGCGGGCCGGTGTCATGGGCTTTTTTGCAAATTGCAAGCACAGTTTAATTAAGTCTACGAGATGGATTCGAGTGTCGAACATTCCAAGGGCTGCTTTCATCACGTGGCGGTCAGCTTCGTTGTCGATGAGATCTACGTGACTATGGCAGGCAGCTTGCAGGTTACAGATTTCGTGTTCGATGCTGTCGCGTTGCATTGCGAGGGTTGCAAGCCGGAACAGGATGTCTTCAACGATTTGCTTGTGATTCAATATGGCAGCTCCCATATTTTCAACTTCCGATTGCCGTTACTTTTGGGTTTCACAGTCCATGCACTTCCCGCTCTTTCATAGTTGATCCATGCGTCCTATAATCCGCCTGCCATTGAAGCAAAGTCCATAGTGCTTACTTTCACAACGTTTCCACAGCTATGTTGGGTCTGTCCAGCAGTAGTGAAACCCAAACCACATCACTGTAAAGGAGCAGCACAACATATGCGCTACATCCGCATCTTGATACTCCTGTGTATCACCGCAATAGGGGTTAAAGCACAAACGGTCACCCCAGAAATAGATAACAGGATCTATGTTGATGGGGTCAAATATCCGCTTACCCAGCCTGGAATCCAGCAAGCCTTTAACGATGCGTGTGCGATTGGCGGCAATGCTGCCTCGACGCTTCCGCCGGGAACAACCGTATATCTGCCGCCGATGATCGGGACGTTTTCGACAGGCTGGATCATCACGTGTCCCCTGAGAGTCTTGGGTGCTGGCAAGGGATTCACTGTCATTACGATTCTCAACGGCAATGCGGTCACTTACCGGCCGAACGGCTTTTTCGGCGCAAACCAGAATTTTGAGTGGGCTTATACAGGTCTGACTGCCGGCAATGGCGATGCTATCCTGCTTGACTCCTCGAACGGCTCCGGGGCGCCGGGTTTGCTTACTACAGAGCTTATATCCATAACAACCTCCTGGTTTCCGGGATCAACAACTGGTCAGTGGAAACCAATCCCGCTGCGGGGCCGAACACTTCTTTCCATGGAAGAATTATCGACAATCAGCCGATGACGGGAATTTTCATGCACGAATCTGGGCGCGCTCGGGGCTGACGCAGACGGTTGGTTGATAGAGGGAAACGAATTTGATTCTTTTCGTGCAGACGGCACAGACGTTGCGACGCCGGCGCTCTCGATTAGCTGTGGCAACGGGGCAGCTCAATACAAAATCGACCATAACCTCGCGTCATGGAAGGGAGCGGGAATCCTAACGACTGCTGGATGTACGCGGTGACGGTATCTGACAACCAGTTCGAATTGATCGGCGGCTCAGGTACAGCAAACGGCGCCATGATTGACCTCGATTGCGCCAACCACCTGCGATGGCTGGAAGATTGAGCACAACAATTTGAATGGTCACAGTCTCGTTTCAAAAATCATTCGGCTCAACCACACAAGTAATACATGGATCGAGAGGAATGTTCTTAGCGTCACTCCGGCCACCGGCATCGGAATCCAAATTACTTCCAACGCCACTTCGACGAATATAGGCCCCAACGAATACTTGGGGACGAGTGGCGGGGCAGTGGCAACCTCTGATCCAGGAGGGCTCCGGACTCAGTACTTCGGGAATCCTGGCAACGGGCACGCGAACAGCGATTTTATTGCGCCAGACGACAGGCACGCAGCGCTCGTTCTCCAGAGTAATTCAGCGAGCCAAATTGAATCACCTTTCATTGTCTGCACGCCGGGGTGTGCCACAAGACTCTTTGCGGTTGCTCCCTGGGGTGCAGCCATAGCCGTCAATGGCAGCGTTGGCGGCCCTGCGCATGCATTCACCTCGGCCCCGACTACAGGAATGTTCTTGAATGGCTCCGACCTAGGGTTCGCAGTCGCCGGGCTCAACGCGCGGATTTATCCAGCAGCGGAATGACTGTCACGGGAAATCTGACAGTTACGGGCACGCTTTCCAAGTCTGCGGGGAGTTTCAAAATCGATGACCCGATGGATCCTGCGAATAAGTACTTGTCACACTCGTTCGTCGAATCGCCAGATATGAAAAATATCTATGACGGGGTGGCTGGGCTGGACGAGTCCGGCAGAGCGGAGGTGAAGCTCCCACACTATTTCGAAAAGCTCAATAAAGACTACCGTTACCTGCTTACCTGCATCGGCGGCTTAGCTCCCGTGTACATTCAGAGGAAATCAAGAATGGCAGGTTTGCAATTGCGGGGGGCAAGCCCGGTTTGAAAGTATCGTGGCAGGTGACCGGAACGAGGAATGATGCCTACGCCAGAGCGCATCGGATCAAAGTGGAAGAGGAAAAGCGGCCCCAGGAACGGGGGACATATATGCATCCAGAACTTTTTGAGCACGAGAACGCGAGGAACGCACAATCGGCGTCGAAGAAATAATTGAACACGGGGCCGGAGAACGTTTTTCCGGCCCATTTTTTCGTTTATTGTTCTAAATCCCCCGTCCTGAACCTATGCGTGCGTTTAATCGTATCTGCCTGCAAGCACCCATTTGCCAGACCGGCAATCGCGAAACGCTTTGTAAACAAGCCTCCCGCACGCATTGACCGTCAGGTCCCACTCTTCGTGATCCCACTCCGCTGCCTCATCCCACCACGCTCCGTTGTTGCAACATGGGCCTGAGGCTTTGAGAACCTTTTTGCGTTTTCCATGAATGACGACTGCGGTTGGCTCATCGGCCGATAGTTCTACATTGATTGTCATAGGCGGCCGAAACACGCGCAAATGACCTTGTGATGCGTATGGCCGCGAGCCCTCGCCTTTAGGCTCTGAACTGCTTAAATGCACGATGTCAAAGCTTTCCGGCTTATGAGAGTCTTTGATCACCGGGAAACCGACGAGCAGCCGGCCACTTTCGTCGTGCTCTCCGACCACTGCCCGTAGTCTCGCGATTGTTATCTCCAGCTCTGCTGGTTCCGGTGCAGACGCCTGAAACAGTCCAACTTGGTTGAATCTTGGGCGTGTTGGAAACGCTTCGACCCTGATTGTCTTCACCGGAGCCATCGGCGGATGAGCGGCAAGGTCCAGTTGTAGCAGCTTCAGAAACACCCGCACATCCTGACTCGGGATCGGTAGCTTTACCGTCTTTTTATGAATGACAGATGAGTCCGGATTGCCGGATGGAAAAGCGCCCATCTGTCTCTCAGCGTGGACTTCGAGCTCAAAGGTGGCCTGGATGTGGTCCGTTGCGAGCGATCTCGCCCTTAACCGGGCGAATAGCTGACCGAGCACGCGATTCAAAACGAAGGAGAGCGGTTCAAGCAGCTCTACCGACTCTTCGAGGTCAATGCTTTCTTGAAACTGTGTGATAGAGCGAAATGGAACCAGGTCTCGCTCGATTCTGCCGCGCGCCAGTTGCTGGAGGTACAGCCCGAGCTGTCCCAGGCGCTGCGCGAGGGACTTTTCCGGCAGACTGGCCAAGGCTTTGAAGTTGGTGATTCCCCAATTCAGAAGGCTCTCCAGCACTTCCGGATCTGGATTTAAGACCCCAACCGGAAGCTGTGCCAGCGCGGCGGCCTCCTTGCCGCTTTCGACGATCGTGATTCCTTCAAATCCGCGGGCAGCATGCAGTGCGGCATCGGGATTTGCGGCGATTCCGACCCGACCATGCAGATTGCATTCTGCTGCCAACTGAACAAACCGGCAGCCGATCAACCTAGGCGAGCCCATCAGCCGTTCCGCTCCACTCAGGTCGATAATGACCTCTCCCGGGCGGGTTGATTCAACTCTGGGCGACAATGCCCGACCGCAATCGAGCAAGGCCGCTTGCGCTGCCTCTTCATCCTCAGAACGCCTTTTTCGCATCACTACGCCCGGCACTATTTGCAGTTGGGCTTTGCTCGCGCCGACTTCGATTCGTTCGCGGCGAGCGGCATCATTGCAGGAAAAAATGAACTGCCTGGACTCGGGGCCGTCCAATACAACCACCGGCTTGCTCTTGAAAATATCTGAACAGTCATGACGGATGGCGGCCTGCACTGGAAAATCGGGTACATGAATACAGCCGAAAAGCATAGGGATCAGGCCGACTGCACCGTTTTCCGCGAAATTGACGTGTAAACAACCACGTCATCCTTCAACAACTCGTGCCGCAGCTGTCCCAGGACTTCATGACTTGCAGCAGCTTCAAACAGCAGATACAGGGAAACCGAAATACCGATGGCGCAAACGATGAGAGCCATGCGTGGACTGATGGTGTGGTTCAGCCATAGAGCCGGGCTCGTCAGCACAAACCCGATCGGTACCCCCAGCTCAAACTTCAGCCTTGCCACAAGGCGTCGCAAATGCCGGCGTCCAGACGGCTCGATTGCAAACGGCTTCCGGAGATACGCCCACCACTCTGCGCTATGGCTGCCATTTGTACGGCGCTCCCGGCTGGGATCAAGCCACAGGGTCTCGATTCGCATTCCAAGGTCGTCGATGACGGTCCCGACGAAGATCGCCAGGAACATGAGAATGAAGGCCGTTTCGGTATGATTGCGGGTCGCGATTCCCTTGACTGGCTCGCGTCCAGCCAGGAGAACGTACCAACCCGAAATGGCGGTGAGACCGGGGAGCACAAGAGCAACCAAGGGATAAAAGACTGCTGCGCTGAATGCGGAGAATAATTCTTTCATTTGGAAGCGCCCTCCAGAGCTGAGGGGCTTTTGGATGCGAATATAAGGCGAATATAGCCGGGGCGTCAACCGCAAGATGTTGCTTGAGGCTCCAGAGGCAGACCCCATCAATAGCGCTAGTCAAAACTGATTCGCGGAGGGTTCGAATCGTCTAAACTCTCCTCGCAAATATGGTGATTCTGAAGCGACTCGCTGTGTGACTGCTGGAGCGATCCGTCGAAGCGCTTTTGCTTGGCATTCTGTTCTCATATCTGCTGCTGCGTGATCCCAGCAGTGTTTCGGACTTCTGGAAATTTGGCGTAATAGTTGCTGTCATATTGTTCGTGCATGGGTACTACGTGACCACAGCTCTTGTCGGGGTAGTATGGCCGACCCGGAGGTGGTGGTTGTACCTCGCCATTGCAGCCGCACTGTTAATAATCCACACGCGTCTGATTTTCCTGCATGGCGGCGCGGACTTGACTCCGGAGGCGAGAGCGATTGAGCTTCCGTTCGCGCTGGTTGGCGCGGCATCGTGTTCGCCTGCAGCTTCGCAGGTGGTCGCGTTCTGGAGAGATGGTTAAAACGCCGTACGAGTACAAGTCCTTACCTCTCGGCAGCCGGCATCACGCTGTTGGTGTTCGGGCTGGTGAATGTCGCTCACTTTCTGCGGCCCGCAGGGCTTAACGACAACTTCCGTCAATATGGAATCCCTTTCACCTTTTATCGTGATGGTGGCTTCGTCGGTAACACCTACGTGTGGCAGCCTGGCCGATTTATCTGGAGCGGACTCATCGCGGATGCGGCTTTCGTAGCGGTAGCCATTGTGCTATTGGGCATAACGTGGCAGAGAGTTACCGCGAATCGAACGCGGTAACTCCTAATCAAAGCGCCCGCGGATAGTAATGCTATCAAGTTGTGAGCACCCAGGGTCAGAAACGGTAGTGCACACTCGTACTGAATTGAAAATGGCTGGTGATTCCGCGAGTGACGGAGAGATTTGGCGGAGGATTGGTTCCGGTGAAACTGAAGTCGGTCCGCGCCTCAGAAACCATGGTATCGCCCATATCCCACCGCAGCAGCCAGCGAGTGGATGGATAGTATTCCACCACGCCACCCAGGTCCAAAGCGCGCTCTATTATTCGGCCGATGCGAGCCGTGGCCTGGCCTGTATCCACGTTCAAGGTTGAACTTTGAAGGTTATGGGAGGTGCTAATAAATCCTGGCCGAGCTTTGGCGAATAGACCAAAGTGTCCATGCCGTATTCCAGCCTTCGGCCCGATCAGAAAGTTCACCGTTTGTGAACCGCTGTTGGGGAGCCAGTTGAAAGATCCATCCAGCGCCAAATGGTTACCTAAGTTGATATCACCTTCGGCCGCCGGTCCGATGCTGCCGCCCACGTTAAGATTGTGGACCGATGTGAACGCCGCACCCGCTTCGACGCGGGAAGGAACGGAATCCTGTGCGTGAGCCAATACGGAAAATATGAGCGAAGCAGCCATATAAAGAAGGAAACGACATGCGATACGAGGAAAACGCATCCGGTAAATATCCTGTCAGAGAAGGTACTCTGGATGATGATCGCACCGTCATACGAAAATTGCGGAGAAAGATTGAAATTTACAAAACGTTGCACTTCCGTAACCTGCTGCCGCCAGCATGCGAAGTTAAGAGACTGCTCCGCCGGGAATCGGCGCGGTAAGTCTGCTCTCAACTTCGTAAGGGCAAGATGTTGCCTTAACAGGCCAGGAGCGCACACAATGATTGACTCATGCCCAGACGATCTACATCGCCATGGGAAACACCAATTTTGCACCGGGATTTTGGAAGTTCCTGCCCGCAAATCGGCCAATTTTAATGGCAGCGCTTAACCGGGGGCGGGTCAAGAAACACAATCTTCGCAAATTGCTGACGAGCAAAGGTGTATGGGGGGAATGGAAGCAAATGAAGGAAGAGAAGATCTCGAAGGCTTAGAGGGGGTAACGCTTCTCACGCACTACACGATGGCGCTTTTGTTGCCTAAAGGGCGAGCTGTTCCTGCCTGCCCTGCGCCGCGAATTGCTGCGCAGGCTGAACAAATTGGAGAGGCTGGAGAGCATCGGGACCCTGCGGGTGCAATAACCAAACGGGCGCAAACCACCCATCACTTCCCCGCAGCTTGCGAGAAGATGGAATCAAGGTCAAATGTCACGCCGATGGTGCCCCTCACGTCATTCTCCTTAATCAGCTCCGTCCGATTTGCCGCTGTCAAAGAAATCGGTATTTTCACGCCAGCCCCCTTTACCGGGACTGTAAATTTCGCTTGAAATAAACCGATGCTGCCGGTGCGACTATCGGCGACTCCGTTTACCAGAACCTGCTGACCTAACGGCTCTTCAAGGAGCGACAGGAACAGCCCCGAGAACGCCAATGTGGATTTCCCGAGCTGCGGTATTTCAGGCAGCGGAATGTCGAGCTCGCCGGAGAACCGCCAGTCTCTCACCGAGCCAATGTTGCTGCCCTTAGGAAGAGAGTTGAAAAAATCGTGCCTGCGTTGAAAGTGAACTGGCTCCTGCCAATAAATGGCAAGCCACCGATGAAGTTGATGTTCGAAAGATCGGGAAGCGGAGAGGCGACCGTCGTCGTAGTGGCAAGCGATTGCGGCAGAGCTGTAGTGGCGGACTGCCGTGTGTTTGTGTATTCAATGCTGACAATTGGACTGCTTTCTATTTTGGCAATCACGTTCCCCTTCTGCTCGGTAAAATCTTTCATCGCGTCCGCGACCTGCCCGATTGCGGGTTGCAGGTCCTGTAACTTGCCGAATGTGCTCACGTAATCATCAGCAATCTTCGCAATTGCAGCACGGACATCATCGTCAGAGGACGAGCTAGTCAAGGAGCTGAGTGATTGATTTGTTCGGTCTTGCCAAGCCTTCAGTTCGTCGGGATGATCTTTCGCAATGAGATTCTCGAGTCCGCCCACTCTCGAAGCCAGCGGTGTGAGACCCTGCTCGACAACAGCGTTCCAGTCAGCGATGTATCTCTTGTCTCTGGGATCGCGGTGGTTATAGATATCGATATGAGCGGAATAGCCTGCAAGGGTGTTTTGATTGGTGGTTGTCGATGCCCCGGAGTTGGCGACGAAAGATACCGAGAGAGACGCTTGGGAAAGGAGATTGAAAGCAGTGCTGTCCTGGTATCGGCGCTAGCTCTCAATATAATCTTTTGCATTGATCGCCTTTGCCAGGTTGGCAATATTGCCCCTGAAGGTCGTTACATTGTTGTCCACAGACTGGGTGACAGCTCCGTGCTCCGCAGCAAACCCAAATAGCCAGGGAACACTGGCTTTACTGACCGCCGAGGTGCTGGCCCCGGATCCCGCTGAAGTGGCCGTCTGCTTATCAATCCTCTGCTGTTCTTCTTTGGCCACCAATTTTGCCGGGACCGTCGACACGACAAGGTAACGATCGTATTGAGTTGGATCGGATACAAAGCTCGTGGGATTTGCGGGGTTGGCCTTGTAAATTTTAAGCAATTTATCGATTTCTGCCTTCTTCGGATCGTTCTCAGAAGCGGGAGCATTTTGGCCGGCGCTGTAGCGCGTACCCGCTAGCAGAAAAAACACAATCAAAGCGACCATGCTCAAGGGACAACGTCTGATCGTCATTGGGCTGTCCTCCTAGGAAGCGGTGAACGAGTATTGGCGCGAAACAGGCCCTGCGCCTTGAAGGGCCACGATAGTGTCGTGACCGATCTGTAGGCCGCCGGCAGAAAAGGTCACGGTGTATGTGGCGTTTGGATCGGGATCATTCTGGCCAACCTGTTCATCGAATTGCCCATTGAAGCTCACGACATCGCCGCTGTTCGAGGGCATTACAAATTCCCGATCCTCGCCCATGCCATCCGGATGGGGTTTTACGTTCTCCCAGGTGCTGTTGTTGGGAGGGTCTTCGAATCCAGCTAAGTAAGGGCGCTTGTCAACTCTCACTCGCATCTTCACGCGCGATTTCGCCGGAGCAGTGAAACTGGGCATCGGATTCCTCCTTGCAAATCAATGAACGAAACAGAATACCTTTTCCCTTCAAAAACATTCTGGGCGGGCGCGGCTTCGGAAAACCTATCTGGGGGTCTTTCACATGGCGCGCGACTCATGACGTGCTCTTGTTGTTCGCGGAATGGAGAATGGCGACCCCGGCGTGATTCGAACACGCGACCCTCTGCTTAGAAGGCAGATGCTCTATCCAACTGAGCTACGGGGTCCCGACAGCTATTTTAGCAGCGGTTGCAATTACCCAGCCTTGCTGCGCTCATATTCGAGAATCAATTCCAACGCGGCATCGGTCGGGATGTCGAGGCGATGAGCAGCAGCCTTTACGCTGACCAGTATGCTCGCTCGCCCTTGCGTCTGGTGCTCTGGCCTTTTACGCGCCGACCTTTCAAGCCTTCGAACGGCTTCGGTTTTTGCTTCAATGCGGATATGGCTGTAGTAGCGCATTGCCTTCTCTGAGACCTGACAAGCAATTGCGCGAACAGTTTCATCCAGCGCTCCGCTTTCGAGGAGCTTCGTGATCGCCTGGTGCCGAAAGGTGGTGGGCGTCACCCATTTCAAACCACACAAGCGCGCGATCCTCCGGAAAGAACTTCGGATGAAGTACGGGCTCGCCGGCCTCTTTGGGTCGTAGGTGCCCTTTTTCACCCGAAACGGAATCAGATAATGCTCCGGCAATTCGGACCCTTTACCCGCTGCCAGTTTTACAGTTGGCGCACGGCCTGTACCGCTGGCGCATTCAGCGGCACGCGTCTGACCCGGTGTTTTTGACCGTCTCCGGTACCTCGATTTATGGGAGGGCGGCGATTCAACAAGAGCTGTCCCAATTTCAAGGATAGCCGTGGAGGCGGGAACTTTATGACGTGGCCTAAAGCCTGGCTCGACTTGTCGTTATCTCGGAAATGCGGCGACGTAATGCCATTGAAGATCGTTTCCGAAAAGCTGAGGAAAAGGCTGCAACGATGGTCCGTGAAGCCGAACATCCGATACTCTCGTGTTTGCCGCTCCTGAATCTGGAACCAGGATACGAGAAGCTAAAATTGCGATCTGGTTAGGGTACCTTCTAAGTCGGATTCCGGAGATGGCATTCAGGCTGCTAGGCGACACATTTAGGCTCCTCTCATATGCAGCCGCCGTTTTGGTATTAATCGACATCGAGGCTGCAGAGGAAGTTAGGACCCTCCTGCTCGCCATAGTCCCCGGTTTATTCTTATTGCAGTTGATGTGCCTCATTTCCTGCATTAGCCCTGCTCTGGGCCTATAACGAGATCGTTGTCGGGGGGCAGTCTGTCAGAAGAGCTTTATTTGTAAACAGAACGGTGCATTTCTGCCAGACGATACGTGGGGTGAGTTTCAGATTCGCAAACTTCACCGAAACTTTCTTGCAATGCGCCTACAGCATTGCATGATCTATGAAGATCCGAGCATTGTTGATACCGCAGCGCGATTTAAAGCCGATGACGTGGCCGGAGCTCGGACTTTTGCGGCGCCCCATAAATCAAGCTGGTGGAACACCATTGGTCTAAGCGCTTAGCGCCATCCGCCGGTTCTCTGTTGGCGAACCGTTTCACGGTGACTGTTCAACGCGTACTGCAGGATGAATCTGGAACGAACCGTGACCACCCTCCGCATCGCACACATAGCAGGCAGCTACCCTGGCGGGGCTGGCCCTTCTTTGGCTTTTCTCCTAACGCGAAGCGCTCCCATAGCGCTACTGAGCCGGCCCGAGTAACGTTGGGTCGCAGCAAAGACAACTCCGATCCAGATCTTCTTAACGTTTCTACTCCGCTAAAACTAGCGGGAATATATCAAGAACGGAATCGGCTGGAGAATACCTTCATAGATGCTGTTAGAAGAATTGAGTCAGGGGGCGGGATACACACAGCTCCTCAAAGCGACTATAGCTCTCAGCCAGACCTTCTTCATTACGTTGGGAGCATTGTAGGTGAAATTGCGACTACCCTTTGGGATAAAATCTTTCTCCTTGTGAAGGCCGCCCCGGCGCGAAAACCAGCTCGCAGTCGAGGCACTCCGCTGATCCATCAGCGCGATGCGCGACTCGCCTGCCGCTGCATCTGGGGCAGGGGTATACTGTTTTGCGACTTAGAGCGCGCAATTTGCTACCTGCGATGTTGGCTTCTGGCCAAACGGTTTCTTGCAGCTCTGTGTCGGGTCTCGTTTGAGAACGGAGCATACTCAATTTCTCCGCAAACATATCCTCTGCACTCCTACGGGCGGGAACTTTTTCCTCAGCAGCAGGCATGCTTCTGATCTCTTTTTCGAGGTCGGGCCACATCCGCCCAAATAATTTCTTCAGCGCTTGTTCGGGCACGGGGTCAGAGCTCACTGCCTTGTTAATGGAGTTGAGCATCTGCAACGTGTCTTCCTTGTCGGCCCGCGTTCCCTGGAACATACCCAGGGGTGGTGGAACGTCCTCGGGGGTCATCCACCTAATAGGTAAGTGCATAGGCGGGACTTCTCCCCAATGCGTTTGGATAACGCTCCCCCCTCATACAAAATCCACGGCGGTTTCAAGTTTTCCGGCGTGAGGCAGGAGATGCCAACCTCAATTGAATCGAGAGCCTTGGCAATCTGCTCTAGGGGACGTCCTCCTTTGTCGATACTGAGTGTGGAGAACCAGGGTCTAGCTGATTGCAGGACAGTTGGAAGCCAGTCGTTAAGAGCCTTCGCTACGTGCTTGCTGCGAGGACCGGACCAGCTGACGAAGATGTTGTGCGGCTTCGTGCTCATTGCGGCGTGATTTTAGCACGGTAATTTGGCATACGGGCGGCGGGCGGGCTTCCCCACCGGGCTATCCCCACGGGGCGCTTTCGCCGGCTTCCCTGTGCTGCAACCCCGGCCTTCTTTCGTTGAACTGCAGCATCGGAATGCGGCGCGCAGCCCCGCCATCCAAGATGCTGTGCAAAAGTGTGCACGAAGCCGGCTTTTCTGAGGCGATCTGTTTTTAGAGCGAAGGACTTGGGGGTAGGATTCCGTTCTCCGTTTTCACTAACGTCTGAATTGGATGGCGTGGGTCGTAACAAAAAGCTGTGAACCCCAGCGCGCCTGAATAGCTCTGCAGCCCTGCAGGGTTGAATAGTTCCGCTACGGGAACCACGCTCCGCGCCGGATCAAACACGACGTCTTTGTGATCCCTATCCCAGATGACCGTATGATCTGGTTTGGCACCATCAGCGAATGATAAAACAATACGGACCCGCTGCGCATTATCAACGGTGGTCCTGAATTTCTCTTCCCCGTCGATTATCGCGTTCATCTGATCCGCGCTAACAACCGTCCTCAGGACGAGTTGCGCGGAGGGCCACCAGCCTTTTTCATTCAGAAATCTTCTGTCGCGCTCGTGGTACTCCGCCATAACCTCTGGGCTTATTGGTGGCGGAGCTAGCCGCTGCCATGCTTCGGCGTATGAAACACCCGCGATCATCGCCGCTGTTGCTATGGCGCAATGGGAACCTGAGTGGTGGGAAATCGAGGCGATGGTCAAGGACATGAAACATGACGTATTGCGATCGGTGAATGCAACGTTTAAAAGCGACTTCACGTCGCGTTTTGGGGGGACTCTAGTTCGCTGCAGGGTTCCTGAGAATGGTGCGATCACATTCGAGCAGAAATCCTTGGTGTCGCCGGGCGAGGAATTTTGCGCGATCATCAAGCGTTGTCATTTGAGCAGCACTGTTCATCCTCGGAACCTTCTCTACGCGGACGTTCCTGATGAGCCGACAATCAACTTGGAATTTTGCTTCGACGGCGAGATCCTGCTCGATGGATCCATTATGCAGTGGTACAGCGACAACGAGGCGCATCCAATTTCGCCCGTTTTGTTCTCCGAGGCCGACTGGCTGCTGCTCTCCAGTTGCTGGCGCTTTGATTTGCGTTTTCCGGCAAGCTGGATACACTCGGTGGGGCACCAAGAGAACGGCCACATCCACATGATTCCTGTCCCACGATGGGACGCGGAGATCGGAGACATGCGTCGTACAGCTTCTGGAGGCTCGCACTCCTCCGCTGTCCAGTGAACACGTCGTATCCGCTTCGGGATTCCGCCTCGGTGAGTTCCTCGCGTAGAAGCAGAGTATAGCGTTACGCTGACCCAGAAAGCATCCGAACCTTTTCGATCAGGCCGGCACCATCGAACGGCTTTGGACACACATCAAAAAGGAACCCGAAGTTGCGTAACCTCGCAGCGCGTTCTTTGATTTCGGCATACCTTGCTGCGCCTGTGACAAACAAGAAAGCGCAGGTCGGATGAAAGCTCAGGATCTCTTCGGCCGCACTGAAACCGTCCATGCACGGCATGACAATACCGGACACGACCACATCGGGCTTGCTGAGCCGTGCCATCTCGATAGCTTCTTGGCCGTCGAAGGCTGAGAATGTTCTGAACCCGACGCTGGCCAGAACCGCCGACGCTACCCTTACAATCGCAACCTCGTCATCTACCACCAGGACAGAAGGCATTGTCTCTCACCAGCTTTGATGCTGATTCCGGACAATGGCCGGCCAAAACCATCTTCAAAAGATATTCGGGTGTTCTGGCCATCCGACTTACCCGTGGGCTAGCCCCAAAATGTGCCCGTGCCGTGTCTTTCACTAAAAATTTCAGCACCTTTCCACCACCCTTCAACCACCGTTCAACCACCTTTAATTTTGGCTAATTTGCCCGTCTTGAGTCGGGGGCAACCTCGCATATTGTCTTCCGGTTTCCTTTCACCCCCGAAGAGGCTCAATCAATATGTTGAACCCCTTCGCATTGTTTGACCTCCTTCGGCGACAACAAAGGTTAAACTGGAGGTTGCGACTTCCCGACGAAAACGAATCCTCGCGTAATGCGCTCCTGCGGTCTCGTCTGGCGGGCCTGGACAGCCGCAAGACGAATCTCAAAAGCGCGATTTCGAGAATGGGGAGTTTTCAGGTTGGGTGGAAAAGGTCTGGGCTCAGCCAGAAGCAGGCGAATTGCTCACTCGGCTGTATGTGGCCGGCTTGGATTTCTTCTGGATTCTCGAAAGCGTGTATTTCTACTGTCTTCCGCGAGAAACCGAACTGGATGCGACAGTGAAGGAGCCTCACCGACTGTCTAACTTTTTGCCCGGCTATATCAAGCGTCTTCAGGAGATCGCGAAACAGCTGCGGCGATACCCAAACAGAGCGCAGAGCCCGTTGCTTAAAGGAATGCTTGATTTGCCGAAATTAATCACTCAGCAGGCGAGCAGATTGGAAGAACAGTTGCTGCCACTCGAAAAAATGCCAATGGAACCAGAGCAAGAGGTTTTTGGTTGGTGCGCATCGAAGCGCATCTTCGTGATGCTTCCCCCCTACACCATAAAAGCTACGCAACTCTGGCCCCGTTAATCACAGCGGGGTTCGCAGCGTTTGGCGGGTCTGAGATTTACTCCGAGGATCGGGTTCGGTGTATTTGTGAGCGTTTCAAGAAAACCAGTCCCCATCTTGCACGCGAGGCCTTCAGGGCTGGTAATGAGTTGCCAATCGGTAGCACTCGATTTCCTGTTGATGACTTAGCACACATTACAATCGACGACCTCCTGAAGCGCAGAAAGCGGAGGCGCCTGTAAAACGAGGCCAAGTTAACGCGGACGCAAAGTCATTCAACATTCGCATTTTCGTTTGTGCTAGTTCTTGGTGACTGACGCATAGTTCCCATAGCCCCTGAAAAGACCTCCAAAAACGTCTTCGGGGCTTTGGAGAGCAAATGGTTGTAGTTGACCAATTTCCGTCAGAAAATTCAGACCCGCGCGTAGAATCTGCGCCCCGTTCCACCGAATCACCCATACCTGACCACATCGTCCATTCTTCTGCCCGGGGATGGCGCCTATTTCCCGTCCAGGGCTGCGGGAAGAAACCGCTCATAGCCGATTGGCCAAATAAGGCCACGGAAGATCAACATCATCTAACAACTTGGGCTAAGCAGTTTCCGGGCTGCAACTGGGGAATGGCCACTGGCTCGGGATCTGGAGTGTTTGTGCTCGATGTCGACGGAGAACACCGACTCCAAAGTATCCTCCAGTTCGAACAGGCGGGACGGCGGTTACCTCGCACATTAACTGCCAATACTGGCAAGGGCAGCCATCTGTACTTCCGGTGGCCAGAAAGCGGCGAGATTCGCAACTCGGCAAGCAAGCTGGGCTCGGGCCTTGATATAAGGGCAACAGGAGGCTACGTCGTTGTCCCACCATCGGTGCATCCGAGCGGCAACGTATATGAGTTCGTGGATGAAAGTGTTCCCATTGCAGAAGCTCCAGAGTGGCTCTTAGAACAGCTGCTGATTCCTAAAAGCCAATCCCTGTCAGAAGTCATTGAGGCCGACGTCGATGTCATCCGCCCAGGACAGGAATTCAAAGCTTCGCCGGAACAATGCGGCGCAGTGGCATGGTGCAGCAAGAAATTGAAACAGCATTACAAGCGATAAACCAACACCGCTGCACGCCTCCGCTTCCCGACCTGGAGGTGGCTCAAATTGCCGGCCCGAGATACTCCCTCTTTCAAAGGTTGAGCCGCGTGAGGTGGATTGGTTCTGGAAGCCCTATCTATGCTTTCCGGCGACCCTGGGACTGGTAAGACTTTTGTGTCACTGGCTATCGCTGCTGCCGTAACGGAAGGGCACATTCCCTATTCCAAAGAACCTGATTTCTCTTGCTATCATGCGTGACGCTAGGTAAGATAATCGACATGGCAAACAAAAATCCGGCAGCACAAGCGCTCGGACAACTTGGGGGAAAGGCCAGAGCGAGGGCTCTTTCCAAGCCGGAACTGTCCGAGATTGGCAAGAAGGGAGCGAAAGCGCGAGCGTCTAAGTTGACGCCTGCGCAGCGCTCGGAAATCGCAAAGAAGGCTGTCCAGGCGCGCATTGCAAAGCTTGGGCAGCGCACAACGAAAGGAAAGAAAGCATGTGGCGACCTAAGGGAACTGGCTGCATCTATCAGCGCGCGGCAATGTCTGGTGGCTCAAGTACAGCCGCTATGGAAAGTCCTATCGCGAATCAGCCGAAACCACTGACAAAGATAAGGCCAAAAAAAAGTTGAAGATTCGCTTGGCCGAAATCACTTCCGGAACGTTCGTAGGACCGCAGGCGGAGCGCGTTCGCGTGGAAGAACTAGCAGACGATTTCCTGCGCGACTATCGAATCAACGGACGCAAGTCGATTGACGATGTGGAGGCACGCTGGAAATTGCACTTAAAGCCCGTTCTTTGGCGTTATGAGGGCAGTTGACGTAAGCAGTGAGATGATTTCCCGTTACGTCGATGCTCGGCAGCGCCAAGTGGCAAAGAACGCGACTATCAACCGGGAATTGGCAGCGCTCAAACGGATGTACCACCTTGGGATGAAAGCAACGCCCGCGAAGGTCCTGCGCGCTCCCGCATTCCCTCACCTTACGGAAAACAACGTCCGCAAAGGGTTCCTTGAGGATGGCCAGTACCGCAAGATCATCGCGTATTGTCCCGAATTGTGGTTCCGCACAATCGTAGAATGCGGACGGACTTACGGATGGCGCATCTCGGAACTCCGCAACATGCAAGTCAACCAGATTGATTTGGCGCAGCGCGTAATCCGGTTGGAACCGGGAACGACGAAAAACGGAGAAGGCCGAGAGGTCGTAATGACTGATTCAGTCTTTACGCTGCTGACGGCTTGTGTCTCAGGCAAAGCCGCTGACGGTTACGTTTTCACCCGTCCAGATGAAAACCGCGTCCGCGACTTTCGCAAGACCTGGGCAAGGGCTTGCGCAGCAGCTGGACTTCCCGGACTGCTGTTTCACGATCTGCGCAGGACCGCAGCGCGTAATCTGCGAAGGGCTGGAGTCCCCGAGACGGTAATCATGAAAATCGGCGGATGGCGGACCCGGAGCGTGTTTGAGCGTTACGCGATTGTCAACAGAAATGACATTGCGGATGCAATGCTGCGGTTACAGCAGAGCGAGAAAGCACACGATCAGAAGATAAGTCACACAATAAGTCACAGTGCAACCCCATCACAACGGAAGCCCACCTGCGAAGTATCAATTAACCCTGTCGCATCAGCTATTTAGTTGGTGCCGAGAGGGGGACTCGAACCCCCACAACCCTTTCGGGTCTGCGGATTTTAAGTCCGCTGCGTCTGCCAATTCCGCCATCCCGGCACGTGCATTGCCTATATTCTATGTCATTCAGTAT
>Ga0134126_10003185_pt1 | contig 20512 bp, 16 predicted proteins | sample KB31752_FD_96881 | JGI IMG/M metagenome (GOLD analysis project Ga0134126, IMG submission 96881) | Terrestrial soil microbial communities with excess Nitrogen fertilizer from Kellogg Biological Station, Michigan, USA - KB3-175-2 | ecosystem: Environmental > Terrestrial > Soil > Unclassified ... | reverse complement strand
TTCCCATCCTTAAAGGTCTTTAGCGCCGCGCCGTCCAGGACCCTCGACGGTGAGTTGGTCCTGGCTTTTCAGGGATCGATCTGCCAAGGCCGGGGCCTCGAAGACGTGATCACGTCCCTGCCGATAACCATAGCGGGCAGGCCCGTGCATTTTTCCATTACGGGTTTCTGCTATAATGCGGCTTATATGGATTCCCTTCGCCGGCAGATCGCCGCCCTGCCGGAACCCGATGCTGTCTCGATCCACGATGCCGTGCCCTATGCGCGGTTGCGAGAGGCACAAAGCGATGCGCATGTAGGCTGGGCCTACTACGGGGTGAACTCGAGCATGGACGTGTCCATCGGGACGGCCTCCAATAAATTTTTCGAATCCTGCGCCATGGGGCTCCCGGTGTTGTACAACGCCGGCAATACCTTCTCCGCTTATACACAATACGCTTGGGCATTGCCGGTGAGACCCGGCCGCGAAGATCTCGCGGCTCAGCTAACGCGGGTCGCGGGTGATTATGAAAACCTTTCGGCACTCGCAAGACGCCAATTTCTGGAAGAACTCAACTATGAGATAGCCTTTGAAGAAGTATTAAAATTTTTACCCCATGCGTGATCTCGGCGACCGGCAATCGGGGCAGGTGGAAATCGTGACCGTCCTCAGAGGTCTCGCGGCTACAAGCGTGTTCCTCTTTCACCTGGTTTGCGTATCCAACGGTTATATCTCGGACAATTACCTGCGCACTTTTTTCGGCTATGGCAAATTCGGGGTACAATTCTTCTTTGTGATCTCCGGGTTCGTCATTCCTTATTCTATGTTACGCGCGGGGTATGAGCTCAAAGACTTCTTCAGGTTCCTGCTAAAGCGGGTCGTTCGCATCGAGCCGCCCTACCTGCTGATCGTTGTACTTACCGTATTGTTCCTTTTGGTACGCTCGAGAGCGGAACATCATTCCGGCATGCCCGTGACCTGGCAGCAGGTAGCCCTGCACGTGGGTTATCTCATCCCTTTCAGCGGCTATAGCTGGCTCAGTATTGTTTTCTGGACCCTGGCCATCGAATTCCAATTCTACCTGTTGTTCTCGCTGGCTTTTAAGCTTTTCACTACCGGAAAGGCCGGGAGATGGCTTTCCAGCCTTTTGCTGCTCTTCCTTTCCTGGTTCATCCAATGGGACAACAATTTCCTTTACTGGTCGCCGATATTCCTGATGGGTATCTATGTGGCGCTGGCCAAACAAAAAAGGATCGGGCATGCCGAGCTGTATACAGCGCTGGGTTTGTTGGCGGTCTTTGCCTTGCTCAAATTCGGCCTCGTGATCGATTTGTTTGCACTGACCGCTGTGGCGGCCATCTGGTTCGAGCCGGTGATCCGAAGCGCTGTCCTCGACTTTCTTGGAAATATCTCGTATTCCCTGTATCTGTCGCATACCCTGATCGCTTTTGCCGTGATCAACCTAGGCATTCGGTATACGCGGCATCCGTGGCAAAAGCCCGTCTTCATAGCGGCGGCTATCGCGGCGACGATGCTCTTTAGCTATTTGCTTTATTACTTTGTGGAAAGGCCGGCTAAAAAGTGGGCGTCCAGTATTAAATATATTTCATGAGCAAGCCGACCATCGTGAGCCCTTCGGGGAATTTCTATGGCAGCGAACAGGTGTTGTTCGATTATCTCACCGGCACTAGTCTTGTGTGTACAGTATGGGTTCCGGCCGCCAGCATCCTGCTCGGCAAATTAACGGCCGCGGGTTCGCCGCATCATATCCGGACGTTTGATCCCCGGCGTTTGCCGCTGCTCTATGCCCGTCTCCTGGCGGGGCTCGCCACGGGCCGCATCCGGACGCTCTATCTCAATGAGGCCGGGCACAGCCGCTTCGCCGTTTTGTTGGCCCGCCGCTTTCCCCGGCGAAAATTCGTGATCCATGTACGAATCACGGAAGACACGTTGTCTTCGCGCTGGCCGGCTGCCCCGCTTCCCAATCTGCGGCTGATAAGTATCTCCCGCTACATAGCGGACAAGCTGGCTTTGCCCTCCGAGCTCATCGGCGATCCCTATCTTTTCGGGGACCGGGCGGTGCGCCGGGAGAAGAAGGTTTCTTCGGTATTAACTGTGGGCGTGATCGGCAGGATTACCTTGACCAAAGGATTGGATAAGCTCGTCCAGCTCGTCGAAGCAGCCGCTGGCGGCGAGCATACCCGGCATATCCGGTTTATCCTTTTCGGCGATGCGTCTTCTGCCGTAGAAGAGCAACCGATGATCGACAGGTTAAAAGCTTCGCCGGCTGTAAACATGACGGGCTTTGTATCCGCTAAGGATAAGATCTACGGCGGGCTCGACGCCGTTCTGCACATGAGCGCGGTGGAACCCCTGGGCCGTATCTTTTTCGAAGCGATAGACTATGGCCTGCCGTTCGTCGGTTTCGACGCGGCTGGCATCGGGGAGATAGGGCATGCGACGGGTTTGCTGCAAGGCCTGGTGCCGGACGACGCCGGGTGGAAAGACAATATGCTGCGGAGGCTGCTCCAGCTGGATAAGGAGTATGCGGCATTCGCAGCAACTGTGGGTCAGCAACGCACACGCTGCCGGGAACTGTTCTCGACAGAAGCATATGTCCGGCAGATCGATAAGCTTATCAACGCATGAGAGTACTCTACATTGGACAATATGGCGCCGGCAGCACCTCGCGTATGCGCGGGGAGAACCTTAAAACGTTGCTGGCTCCTACTACCTTCGAGGTGATCGATATCGACGAGCCGATCCGGGGAACGCGGCAGCCGTTCCGGTCCCTGGGCTGGCGGTTCAATAGCGGTCCGTTGATCGGCAATATCGCCAGCTTTATCCGTAACCGGCTGGAGGGTACGTATGACCTGGTATGGGTCGACAAAGGAATATTTCTCGGCGCCAATGTGCTGGGAGAGATACGCGCCGGGCTCAAAGTTCATTATACGCCTGATACCGCCATCGTTTTTAACAAATCCCGGCTTTTCAACAGCTGTATCCCGCTTTATGACTATTGCATCACGACAAAATCCTTTGAGATAGAAGCTTTTAAACAAAAAGGCGCCCGCGAGGTCCTGTTTTGTACACAGGGTTATGATGCCCGCGTTCATCGGCCCATTGATCCGCCGGGGAAAAGGAATGGAGCGGTTTTTGTCGGGCTTTGCGAACCTTCCCGGGAAGAGGTGCTGGCCAAACTCATTGAAAAAAAGGTCGCGGTGACCCTTGCCGGCCAAAATTGGGATAAATTTGTTGCCAGGTACCGGAATAACCCCTCTTTGTCTTACATTGGAAAGGGGGTCTTCGGCGAAACCTATGCCGCGCTGATCTCCGGGAGCGCATTGGGACTCGGGCTCTTATCGAAGCGATTCCCGGAACGGCATACGACCCGCACCCTGGAGATCCCGGCTTGCGGTACGGCCCTTGCCACCGAACGCAACGAAGACACACTTTCGATATTCGGCGAAAAGGAAGTGTTCTTCTATCGCGATACCCGGGAGCTGGTCGAAGGCGTCCCTGCCCTGTTGAATGATCCGCAGAAGCTGGAAAAGATCGCCCGGGCGGGCCATCAGCGGGTAACCCGGGGCGGGTACGATTACTTGTCCATCTTGAGAAACTTGTTAAGGAAAATGAATGTTCATGCGGAGTAAGATTAGGATATTGCCTTTGGTCCAGGTAGTGATCTTCATCCTGGGTTTTTTCACGGATAACTATGGCCCTTTGATCCTGACGCTGCTTGGTTGTACTATCTTGATGATCCTCGACAACCTCGGGAAAGGTATCGTACTCAGGGAGATCATCGCGCTGCACAGCATCTTTATCTGCCTGGTGATGCCGTTGGTCGGGTACAATTTTTTTACAAAGGCCAATGCGCTTGCCCACTTGTGGGTACGCTGGATGCCGGTCCCCGAGGACGAGTACTTTGGTTTTGCGCTGCCTGCCATCACGGGTTTTGCCCTGGTGTTGTGCTGGCCGCTGAACGATCGGCGTATCAGTGACTATGGGGCTTCTTTGAGCCGGCTGTTGGATGCGGCCAAAAAGATCGTTCAGTATAAGACGCGTTTCGGCGTGATATTGCTGGGGATCGGGATGGTCGCCTTCGAGGCGCAGAACTTTATGCCGGAGGCTTTACGGTTTGCCTTTCTGCTGTTCTTTTTCGCCGGTTTTGCCGGCTTTTTATACGTCTACTATTCGAAGAACTTCAAGTTCCGGCGGGTGGTGATCGGCATTTTCGTAGCCTTTATTCTTGCGGCCACCGTCAACAGCGGGATGTTCACCGTCGTGGCCTATATGGGTCTGACGCTGTTCTCGTTCTTCTTCCTTGGCCGCAAGACCCGGCTTTGGAAAAAATTCCTGGTCTTTTGCGTCGGAGGCTTCCTGCTCGTGGTCATCCAAATGGTCAAACCGGCTTTCCGGGCGAAGGTGTGGAAAGAGGATTACCAGGGTAGCAAAGCGGCCCTCTTCGGCTCGATGTTCGTCGAAAAGGTGAGCAACTTCAGTGTCGAATCGGCAGATCTGTTCTTTCCGGTGTACTACCGTACCAACCAGGGCTTCAACGTGGCGCTGGTGATGCGCCGCTTCCCCTCCAAGCATGAGTTCGACTACGGAAGCAAGGTTGCCGTAGACATCGTTTCTGCGCTGGTGCCCAGATTTCTCTGGCCCGACAAACCGGAGGCGGGCGGGAAATTCAATATGAAGTATTACGCGGGTTTTACCATCAACGGCTGGTCGACGAACGTAGGACCGCTGGGAGAGGCCTATGGAAGTTTCGGACCGGTGGGCGGGGTATTTTACATGATACTCCTGGCCTTTTTTATCCGGTGGGCTTACCGGACCCTGTTCAGGCTGGCGCAGAAAACCCCTTTATTGCTATTCTGGATACCGGTACTGTTCTACCAGGTGACCTATTCCGCGGAAACCGATACCCTCCAGATCATGAATTCCATTTTGAAAGCGGCCTTTTTCGTTTGGTTGTTGTATAAGATAAAACCCGACCTGTTCAAGATCCTTACGGCGCCCCAGCCGCGGAAAGGCGCCCAGCGAAGACCTGGGACTGTGGGCGAAGGCGCTATGGCAACGGGCCATCATTAATACCTTATGTCGAAAACGCTCACATTTTTCTACCGGAAAAAGAATCCTTTATTCCATAGTATCGAGCAGGTCTTCGGGCGGATCGCACAGCAGTTAGCCGCCAACTACCGGAGCGAATTCGAACTTCGCGAGCTTTCCCTGCCCCGCATCACGAAATTGAAAAACCTGCTGCCGAACATCCGGTTCGCCCGCAGATCCCAAAGCGACATCAATCATATCACCGGCGATATTCACTACGCCCTGCTGGGCTTCAGCCGGCGAAAGATAAATATCCTCACCATCCACGATTGCGTCCTGCTCAAAAGACTTTCGCGGCGGGATCCCCGGTTCTGGGTCATCAAATGGGTTTGGCATGTTTGGCCCATGCGCAGGGCCGATATTGTCACGGTGATCTCCGAGAACACCAAAGCCGACCTGCTGCAATTCATCCGCTGCGACCCCGCGAAGATCAGGGTGATACCCAACTTTATCGATCCCGCGTTTGCGCGGATGACCCGCAATTCCGCCCATTTCAGGGAGCGGCCCCGTATCCTCTTTGTAGGCACTACGCCCAATAAGAATCTCGACCGCCTTATCGAGGCGATGGATGGATTACCCGCGGAGCTGGATATCATCGGTAAACTCAGCGAGGAACAGCTCGCCCGGTTGCGGCAGCATGGGATATTGTATTCGCAGTCGTTCAACCTGTCCAGGGAGGAGCTCCTGCAACATTACCAGGAATGCGACCTGCTGGCTTTCCCGACAACACTGGAAGGATTCGGACTTCCCATAATCGAAGGACAGGCCGCGGGTCTGCCGGTACTCACCAGCGATCTTTCACCTATGCGGGAGGTCGCGGGAAAAGGCGCCTGCCTGGTCGACCCCTATCGGCCGGAATCCATCCGCGAAGGGCTGCTAAGGATTACCCAGGACGAAGCTTACCGGCGCCGCCTGATCGAGTCGGGCTTCGACAATGTCCGACGATACGATCTCGACGCCGTAGTTTTGCAATACGCGGAGCTTTACCGGGAGCTCATCAAAAATAAAGCACCAAATCTTAAAAGCGCCTAGCCTATGTGCGGAATATCGGGAGTAATAAGCGGGAGGGACACGGCATCTTTGCCGGACATCATTCACAGGATCAACGATGCGATGTCGCATCGCGGGCCCGATGCCGATGGCTTTTTTTTCGAAGACGGTATTGCGCTTGGGCATCGCAGGCTTTCGATCCTGGATCTTTCGTCCGCCGCGAACCAGCCCTTTACCGATGCCTCGGGAAGATATGTCATGGTATTTAACGGGGAGATTTATAATTTTCAAGAGATAAAGAAAAAGCTCCCGGAATATCCTTTTCATACCACGGGTGACACCGAAGTCCTCATCGCGGCTTTCGCCAAATATGGCGCCGAATGTCTCCAGCTGTTGCGCGGCATGTTTGCCCTGGCCATATGGGACAAGCAGGAACGCTCCCTGTTCCTGGCAAGGGACAGGTTCGGCGTAAAACCGCTGTATTATCACCATTCGGGCGGCCGCCTGCTCTTTGCCTCCGAGCTCAGGGCCCTGCTCAACTCCGGCTGGCTGCCCCGCAAGCTTAACCGCAGCGCGGTGACCGACTATCTCAAGTATCAGGCTTTCGCCTCGCCCGTGACGCCCATCGAGGGCGTGTGTGAATTACCGGCCGGCAACTATATGACCTTTCGCGACGGGCGCGTAGAAACGAAGACCTGGTGGGAGCTCACGGCTCAAAATAAGCCTATCGCGGAGACCAATATCGGCGCTATCCAAAAACGTATCCGGGAGCTGCTGTATCAATCCGTGGAACGGCGGCTGGCAAGCGATGTATCGCTCGGCGCTTTTCTTTCCGGCGGTATCGACTCCAGCGCTGTAGTGGCCATTATGTCGCAGGTAAACCCGGGCGCGACGAATGCGTTTACGATCGCCTTCGAAGAAAAGGATTATAACGAACTACCCTATGCCGAACTGGTAGCGAAAAAATACAAGGTCAATCATACGAAGCTACTGCTGCGGCCGCAGGATTTTCTCGACCAGCTGCCCGGGGCATTGAATGCTATGGACACCCCGAGCGGCGATGGACCCAACACCTATTTGGTATCGAAAGCCATTCGCAATAGCGGGATTATCGTGGCGCTCTCCGGCATCGGCGGCGACGAGCTGTTTGCGGGATACCCGTTCTTCAAACAATTTCTTTCCATCAAGAAAAGACAGGGCCTCTTCGACAATTCGCTCGGTGTCCGCAAGGCCTTATCGTTTTTGCTGCCTGCTTCCGATCAGAAGCTCATCCGGATAAAAGAGCTCCTCGAAGTACCGGCCTCGGATATCACCGACATCTATCCGTTATTCAGGCAGATCCAGAATCCCAGGGTACTGCAAGGCCTCTATGGCAGGCTGCAGCCGCTGCAGGAGGCCGACACGCTGGAGAAGAATCTGGCAGGCAAGCAAAAGGCGTTGGACGGCTTTCCGTTCCTGAGCCAGGTGACCATTGCCGATTACCTGGGCTATACTCAGAGCGTGCTGCTCAAGGATGCCGACCAGATGAGCATGGCCGTGTCCCTGGAGCTCCGTGAGCCCTTTTTCGACAACGACCTTGTCGAATACGTGCTCAATATTCCCGATGACTTTAAATTTCCGGCCTATCCCAAAAAACTCCTGGTCGAATCGCTGGGCGATCTGCTCCCGCCCGAGATCGTCTTCAGAAAGAAACAGGGCTTTGTCCTGCCTTATGATCTTTGGATGCGCAGCGACCTCAAAGGTTTTTGCGAAGAGAAGATCCGCGGGCTTGCCGCCAGGGGCATCTTCGATGAAGAGAAAATGATCGATTACTGGAACCGGTTTCTCGGACGCAGATCCAACATCCGCTGGGCCGATGTCTGGATCTTTGTTGTGCTGGAACACTGGCTGGAGAAAAATCAAATATCATGAGTACGATCGTTCATCCATACGCCGCGATCCTTCGCCAGGCGGCGGTTCTCTTATTGGCGGCGGCATGCTTCCTGGCGCCGGCCGTCTCGTACGCACAATCGAGAGAAGAACTCGACGGGCCCTTCCCCAGCTGGGCGAATGTCAAAACCCGTTTTGGTGCAAAGGGCGACGGCAGGACCGACGATACCAAAGCCTTGCAGACGGCGATCGACAGCCTGAGCAACCCGGTGGTGAACTTCAACTTGGGCAGGAGCGGCTATATGGTGATTTGGCTTCCTGCGGGAACCTATTGCATCTCCTCGACCCTGACCCTCAAAGGCAAGATCGGGGTAAGCATCATCGGTGAAGACCCCCTGCATACGATGATTAAATGGATCGGCGGCGACCAGAACATGCTGTTCTGGGCGAACGGATCGGCCTATTTCAAGCTGTCACGGATCACCTGGAATGCCAATGGCCATAAGAACATGGAAGGCATCGGAGTTCATTGGAAAGACAGATGGCGGGATGCCAATTCCCGGAGCTTTGCCTCCCTGAACATCGAGCTTTCGGATAATAATTTCACCGGCGGCTTCCTCTATGGGATCAGCGGCGGCACGACGGGCGGCGGCGACGGCACGGGCAACAATGACTCCGAGCTCACCATCCGGCGTTGTCTTTTTGACCACTGCACCGGCTCGGGTATCGAGATCAAAGGCTTCAATGCCCTCGACTACTGGATCTGGGATTGCCGGTTCATGGGTTGCGGCAACGGCATCCATTGCACGAACGGTGGTTATCATGTCTATCGCTCCTTCTTCTCGGGTTCCGGGGTGGCGGATCTGCACAACATGCACGGGTACTACAATTCCGCCAGGGGCTGTTACTCGGAAAATTCTTCGGTCTTTTCGGCCGACGAGACCATGAGCTCGAACCCTTTCAAAAGGATCTTCCAGGATAATACAGTAATCGGCGCCCACCAAATGCCCATTCAGTACTACCACCTGGGCAAGATCACGGTGTTGGGGAATAAATTCGGTCCTTCACTCGATACGGCAGATAAGTTCAGCGTGAATTACCGCGGCGGTTTCACAGGCATTTATGAGGTTCTTTCGCTGCACAATATCTATCCCAATGCCAACGCCGTGCGCATCGCCTCGACCCCCAAAAGGCTTTTCACCTATGGTGACAGGATCGCCGCGGTGAAGCCTGCGGCAGAGGGCTTTTTGAAAACGCTGGACCCTACACCCCCCCGCGTGAACCGAAAGGTCTTCGAAGTGCCGCCAGGCTCCGGCTCGGCAGCCATCCAGGCCATCCTCGACGAGGCGGCCAGGTTAAAAGGGCAACGGCCGGTAGTACATTTCGGCATGGGCACCTACGCCATCGACCGGACGCTGGTGATCCCCCCCGGATGCGATATGCAATTGATCGGGGACGGGCTCATCGATGCTTCCCAGCTGGTCAAAACGGCGGGCGGAGACTTTCGGCGTAACGCCCTGATCCTCGTGCAGGGGCCGAGCACCGTTGTCCTCCGCGACCTCACGTTTGGCTCGGATGGAGATGTGGGAAGACTGCCGGCCATCGTATTCAGCGGAGTAGACCAGCGCGGTTCCCAGGCGCATCTCGACCAGATCTATTCCCATGCCGACACCTCCCTTGTATTGCGCGAGCTGAACAACTTGTATGTAGAGAAAGACAATTCCTTTTTTACCGATGGGAATTATGTTTCCGGGGGTAGCTCCATGCAAAATGGGAGCGGCATGGCCGGCCTGTTTTGTTTCGGCGGACAGTGGGCGGGTGTGCGGGTGCAAAAGAACGGTAGATTTCTCGCCAAAGACTGCTGGTGGGAAGGCGCTACCCGCATACCCCTCGATCTGCAGGGCCAGGGAACCATTTGCATCGACGGCGCCATGTTGGCTCCGAACTCCGCCGACAGCATGCCGGCGATACGTATCGGAAAATTCGATGGCCATATCGCACTGATGAATATGTACGTCCAGGGGGCCTTGCTTCCGGCGGCGGATAATCCCGGGCTCGATCTCCTCGCGTGGAATATTCATTTTTACCATAAAATGGATGTGCTGAGTTTTCTCCGGCTCCCGGCCGGTGCGCCTGCCTCCTATCACGGTGCCTTTTTGGGTTTGAATGCCCAGTGTTTCCGGGCCAAGGATCCCGCCTGTCAGGACATCATTTCGATCCCGGACCAGCTCGTGAACATTCCCAAGGAGGAGCCCTTCCTCGATGCCGAAACAGGCCTGGACCAGCAAAGCCGGCCTGTACCTTTTAGCAACCTGCCTGCGGGCAGCAGCAATATTTATCTCTCGAGGGTCAGCATCCTGGGTTCGAGAACCAGTGGCCTCGTGTTTACGCAATAGTCGCTGGATGCGGCTCGTCTGTGGGAGTCGGCTTGCCGGATGAAAACCTCTCGTCGGATGGACAACCATTAGTCCCTTCAATAGTATGGAAAAAAAAAGGATCCTCGTATTAGTTGATTGGTTTGCGCCCGGATACAAAGCGGGGGGGCCGATACAAAGCTGTGTCAATTTCTCCTTCGCCATGAAGAACGATTATTCTATCTATGTGCTCACCACAGACACGGATCATGGCGAAACGCATCCCTATGCTGGAATAACCTCGGGCCGGTGGACCAACGACATGGACCCCGATATCCGGGTCTTTTACCTGGAGAAAACGGCTGTTTCTGCAAAACGAATTCGGGAACAAATCGATGCGGTGCATGCGGATTATGTCTACCTGAATCATATGTGGTCGCCGCTTTTCGTCCTGTACCCCCTTTGGTTGAAATTCAGCGGCAGGCTCAAAGGCGAGATCGTCCTCTGCCCCCGTGGCGCGCTTTACGAAAGCGCGTTGTCCGTGAAACGCTGGAAAAAAAAGCCGATCCTTTCGCTCTTTCGTTGGTTGCAGCTGGACAAACGCATCCTTTTCCATGCCACCAACGAGCGGGAGAGGTCCGCTATCCTTCAGCATCTTCCCGGGAGCCGCGTGCTCATCGCGGACAACCTGCCGAACATGCACCAGCCGCCCTTCAAAAGCCTGCCCAAAGAACGGGGCAATCTTCGATGTATTTTCATAGCCCGCATCGTGCCGATCAAAAATTTGCAATTCCTTCTCGGGGCGCTGGAAAAGGTGAAGGCCGAGGTGGAGCTGAGCATAATCGGGCCGATAGAGGACCAGGCCTATTGGAAAGAATGTACTCAAAAAATAGCCCAGCTGCCTGCGAATATCAAGGTGGACTACCTCGGGCCCATGCGCAACGACGAGCTTATGGCGATCCTGCAACATCATCATCTGTTCGCCCTACCCACTACCGGCGAGAATTTCGGACATTCGATCTTCGAGGCGCTACTGGCAGGCCGCCCCGTGCTCATCAGCGACCAGACGCCCTGGCTGGGTCTGGCGGGCCAAAAAGCAGGCTGGGACCTTCCGCTGGCCGATCCTGATGCCTTCACCCGGGTGATCGAAGATGTGGCGCAGCAGGACCAGGAGGTTTTCGACTACTGGGCGCAATCCGCATGGACATACGCCCATAAATTCATCAAAAATCCTGAACTTCACGGCCAATACCTCAAGCTGTTCGCATGACAACTTCCACACACGGGCAGGTCGACAATTCCGCTTACCGGACTACCATCGCCATTGGCGCATCCAGGCCAAAACAATTGGCGTGGTATCTCGTAAACATTATTTTCTTCAAAAATCCGTTTAACATACTTTCATCGGTGAAGGTATCTTTGCTAAAGCTTTTTGGCGCCAGGATCGGCGTCGGGGTGCTCATAAAACCTTCCGTAAACATCAAGTTTCCCTGGAAACTCGAAATAGGTGACCATTCCTGGATTGGCGAGGAGGTATGGATCGACAACTTGTCCGAGGTGATCATCGGAAGGAATGTCACCCTTTCCCAAGGTTGTCTTTTGCTCACCGGAAGTCATGATCATACCCGGACGACGTTCGACTTCCTTTCGGGTGTTATCGTTCTCGAGGACGGGGCATGGATTGGCGCCAGGGCGATAGTGGCAGGCGGTACTACCTGCAGGACCCATAGTATCCTGGGCATGAACTCTGTAGCGGAAAAGGACCTGGAACCATATACGATTTATAAAGGCAACCCCGCGGTGCCTGTAATAACAAGGAGAATAGTGTGAATACGGACATCAGAACGATCAATCATAAGGTCATCAAGGAAGCCTTGCGCATCCGCAAGGTGGAAGAGAAATTCCTCGAGCTCTTCTCCCTGGGCAAGCTCAACGGTACTGTTCATACCTGTGTCGGCCAGGAATTGTCCGCCATAGCCTTTGCGGGGCAGCTCAAGAAAAAGGACTTCGTCTTTTCCAATCACCGCTGCCACGGGCATTATATCGCTTTCACCGGCGATGTCAGGGGGCTGCTGGCCGAACTGCTGGGCAAGGCTTCCGGCACCTGCGGGGGCATTGGCAGCAGCCAGCATCTTTGTCACAATAATTTTTATTCCAATGGCATCCAGGGCGGTATCGTGCCCGTGTCGGCCGGCTATGCCCTCGGTAACAAGCTAAAGGGCAATGAAGGCATCGGCGTCGTCTTCATCGGCGACGGCACCCTGGGCGAGGGGACCTTGTACGAAACGATGAATATCATTTCCAAATGGGAGATACCCCTGCTGATCGTCTGCGAAAATAATTTCTACGCCCAGTCCACGCCGCAAAGCGTCAATCTGGCCGGCGATATCCTGGCCCGCGCCGAAGCGTTCGGTATCCGAACGGATAAGGCTGATACCTGGTCGCCCGAGACATTGATCCCTAAAGCCCAGGAAGCGATATCCTATGTCCGTGGCACAGGAAAGCCTTGTTTCTTCCTGGTGGAGACTTATAGGCTCAACGCCCACTCCAAAGGCGACGACGACCGTGATCCCGCGGAAGTAAAGGAATACCTGGCAAAGGATTTTCTGCGGCGGTTCGAAGATGAGTCTCCTTCGTATTTCCGGATGTACAGTGATTCGATCGACGGCGAGATCAATGGTATGGTAGATGAGATCCTGCAGGAAGGAACCCTCGAGCCGGAAAAATATTATCGTCACGAAAAGCGGACGTTTTCCGGAGGGTGGACGCCGCTGCAGCCGATCAATAAACGGCAGGTGGAGCTGCTCAACAACTTTTTCCGGGAACAGATCGTCGCCGACGAACGCACGGTATTCCTGGGGGAGGATATCCATTCGCCCTATGGCGGTGCCTTCAAGGTGACAAGAGAGCTGTCCTTTCTGGCGCCACAGCGGGTATTTTCCTCGCCGATATCCGAGTCCGCGATCACCGGGATTTCCAATGGGCTTGCGCTCAATGGATTCAAGCCGTGTGTCGAGATCATGTTCGGCGATTTTATTACCCTTGCCTTCGACCAGATCGTGAATCATGCGTCGAAGTTCCATCACATGTTCAATAAGAAGGTGAGCTGTCCGGTGGTGGTCCGCACGCCCATGGGTGGCCGCAGAGGATATGGCCCCACACATTCGCAGACGCTCGACAAATTCCTGGTGGGGATCGATAATGTAAAGACCGTCGCGCTGAATACCCTGCTCGATCCTGCTATTCTTTACCGGTCCATCAGCGCCGAGCAGCATCCCGTAGTAGTGATAGAGAACAAAACCGATTACGGAAAGAAGATAGCGCAACAACAATGGCCGAACTTTGTTGCCGAACGCAATGAAGACGAGTATCCCGTGGTGAGGATACGCCCCGCAACTTCGGTTCCTACGCTTACCATTGTCGCATATGGCGGCATGGCCGATGTAGTAGCCGGGATGCTGGACGAAATTTTCCGGGAGGCGGATCATAAACCGGAGCTCTTGGTGCCTTCACTGATCTCTGACCTGCCGGTGGATATTGTACTCGATTCGCTGAAACATACCGGCCGTTTACTGGTGGTGGAGGAAGGGTCGGGGTTTGCCGGTATCGGCAGCGAGCTCATTGCGGCGGTTGTCGAGAGGGCGGAGTTCCGGATCAAAGCCCGCCGCGTGGCGGCGCATCCGGTACCGATACCTTCGGTCAAATCGCTCGAGAATGAGGTGCTTCCCGATAAGAAAAGAATATTGGCGGAAATCAAAGCGAGCTTTCACTAATGGCATTATTACAGGAGATACAGGTACCCCTTTTGGCGGTAAACGATACAACCCTTACGGTCGTGGAGCTTGGTTTTCTTTCCGGCGCCCGCGTAAACAAAGGCGATGTGGTCATGGTCTTCGAGACCTCCAAAACGACGTATGATGTCGAAGCCGGGGCCGATGGGTATATTCAATATTTTTGTGAAACGGAGCGGGATTATGATGTGAATACGGTCGTGGCGCGGATCTATAGCGAGGCCGGGGAGGCTGCCGCGCCGGTCGCCCCCGTGATGCCACCGCCGGCTCGTACTCCCACCGGTGCTTCTCCCACCGGTGCTTCTCCCGCTGCTGCTTATTCCGTCGCTGCTTATTCCGTCGCCGGTACACCCGTCGCGGTCGAATCACCGGCCGCACCCCTCCGTTACTGGGAAGGCGAGACCCTTTTCTCCCGTGAGGCGACCCGGCTTATAGACGAGCACGGCATCGACCGCGCGGCATTTGCCGGGAGGGATCTTGTCACCGGCGCCGATGTGATGGGATATATGCAGCCACCGCCCGCGGCCGGCCCCGCCGCCAAACAAGGGCTCAGGACTTCCGCGCCCACAATGGTCGATCCGGCCAAGGCCATCGTTCAGCGGCTGACATCCGCGAAAAAACGAGAGATCGAATACCTGGGCGAGGTGCAATCTCCGGGCATCACCAGCACGATCGACATATATATCGATACCGAAAACATTTTCACACACATCAACCGGTCGCTGAAATACCTCAAGGATTCCCTGCTGCCGGTGATCATATATGAAAGTTCGCGGCTGCTGGTGGGCTACCCCATGCTGAATGCCTGGTTCACGGGCGATGGAGTGGCTGTTTATCATGAAGTCAGCCCGGGTTTTGCCATCGATATCGACAAGGGGCTCAAGGTGTTGAAGCTAGCCCGCGCCGGGGAGAAAAGCGTAGCGGAGATCGAAGCGGATATCCTGCGGCTCTCCGGCAGCTATCTCGACGAAACGCTGGAGTTGGATTCGCTTACCGATATCACATTTACCATCACGGACCTGTCCTCCGAAGGCGTTGCATTCTTCCGGCCCCTCGTGAATAAGATGAACAGTGCTATCCTCGGCGTCTCGGCTATCGACAATAAACTGCAGCGGTGTGTGTTGAGTCTTACCTTCGACCACCGGGTGACAGAAGGCAAGCTCGCCGCGCGTTTCCTGAGCGAGCTCAAGGAAAGGCTTGAATCTTATCGACCCAGGGATTTTCAGGGGTATAAGGATGTTTCATGCTTCAAGTGTTTCAAGACGTTGAAGGAAGACCTTGGCGGTACCGGCTTCGCCCGTTGTATTTCGCCTGAAGGAAAAGAAGGATATATCTGTCAGACATGCCTAAAGGGATTTTAGAAACATGGAAGAGAAAATAAAAGAGATCGTATCCGTCTTTATCAGGGTTCCCACCGGGAATATCGGGCCTTCGACGCCTGTGGACCGCAGTGCGGTGCAAAACTCCATCTTGCTCCACCGGATGTATGCCCGGCTGGCCGAAGAAGGGTTTGCGTTCGAGAACTACAGCACGATAAAAGTATTCGGCGAACTGCTGAAGCCATCCACTTCATTCCGCGCCGACTCGCCGGAAGCCACGACCACGGCGGCCTCAGCCGGCCCGCGCGCGGTTGCCTCGTCGCTGTCCTCCCACTCCGGCTCCATTGTCCCTTCGGAGACTGCCCCCCGGACCAACTTACTGTCAACCTACAGCGGCCCCAGGGCACCGCAGGGCGATCAAGCAATCGTCGGCATCGACATGGAAGCGGTCGCCAACCTGCCCCGCGTATCAGATTTCCGCACTGCCGAATTTTACCGGATGAACTTTTCCCCGGAGGAAACAGCCTACTGTATTCTTCAAGTCGACCCGTATGCCTCCTTTGCGGGGTTGTTCGCGGCGAAAGAGGCGATTGTAAAGGCAGATGAACAATATAGAACGCGACCCTTCCATACCCTGGCCATCGGCCATTCCGATCAGGGAAAACCTTTGTACCCCGGTTTCAGCCTGAGCATTTCTCATGCTAACGAAATGGCTGTTGCGGTAGCCGTAAAGAACGGCGGGGCCATGTTCCAGCTTCCCGCCCCTGCCGCTTCGTTGAGCCCAAAACCCGGAAAGAAGGCGGGATCGACCACCGCGATTACCTGGCTGGCTTTGCTGCTCGCACTGGCCGCGTTACTCGTCACGCTGCTGAGATAAGACCCTATAGAAATGAAGATATCGATCATTACTGCAACTTTTAACAGCGCTGCTACAGTGACGGACACCCTGTCCTGCATCAGCGGGCAGGATCATCCCGATATCGAGCACATTATCGTAGACGGCGGTTCGGGGGACAAGACGCTGGAGATCGTGTCAAAGTTTCCCCACGTATCGAGGGTGGTTACCGGCAAAGACAAGGGTATCTACGATGCCATGAACAAAGGCATCGGTCTGGCGACGGGCGATGTCATCGGCATCCTGAACTCAGACGACGTCTATACAGGCAGCGCCGTGCTGTCAGATGTCGCCCGGGTGTTCGCCGACCCGGCGGTCATGACCGCCTATGCCGATCTGCAATACGTGGACGTCGATGACCTGCAAAAGGTCCGGCGCTATTGGAGGTCGGGCCCTTTTAGACCCAAAAATTTCTATTTTGGCTGGATGCCGCCGCATCCTACCTTCTTCGTTCGTAGGGAAGTATACAACCGGTCGGGTTTGTTCAATCTCGAAATGCATTCGGCGGCCGATTATGAGCTTATGCTTCGTATCTTGCTGAAGCTTAGGCTACCAGCATACTATATTCCGCAGGTGATCGTAAAGATGCGCACAGGTGGCATTAGTAACGCAAGCCTCTTCAATAGACTTCGCGCCAATAAAGAAGATCGACTGGCATGGAAGTTGAACGGGCTAAAACCTTATTTTTTTACTTTGTATTTGAAACCCCTGAGGAAGATCCATCAGTTCATAATTAAATAAATAAATAATCAGACTTCATGGCAAAAACGGCTTTGATAACCGGTGTCACCGGCCAGGATGGCGCCTATCTTAGTGAACTTCTTTTGAAAAAAGGCTATATCGTTCATGGGATCAAAAGACGGAGCTCCCTGTTCAATACCGATAGGATCGACCATCTTTATCAGGACCCGCACGAGAACGACGTACGTTTCAAACTACACTACGGCGATCTCACGGACTCGACCAACCTTATCCGGATCATCCAGGAGACGCAACCGGATGAGATCTATAATCTCGCGGCCATGAGTCATGTGCATGTGAGCTTCGACATGCCCGAGTACACCGCCAATGCAGATGGTATCGGCACTCTGCGGATCCTCGAAGCGGTGCGGCTCCTCGACTTGACAAAAAAGACCCGGGTCTACCAGGCCTCGACGTCGGAGCTCTATGGCCTTGTCCAGGCCGTGCCCCAAAGTGAGACCACGCCGTTCTACCCCCGTAGCCCTTATGCTGTGGCCAAGCTTTATGGTTACTGGATCACCGTAAATTATCGCGAGGCTTACGGCATGTATGCCTGCAATGGAATACTCTTCAATCACGAATCGCCGCTCCGGGGCGAGACCTTTGTGACCCGCAAGATCACCCGTGGCGTCGCCAAGATCGGCCTGGGTCTGCAGGACAAGATCTATCTAGGCAACCTGGATGCCCGCCGCGACTGGGGGCATGCCAAAGACTATGTGGAAGCAATGTGGCGCATCCTTCAGCAACCGGTGGCCGAAGACTATGTGATCGCCACCGGCGTGACGACCCCCGTCCGGGATTTCGTGCGCATGGCTTTTGCAGAGATCGGGGTGGAACTGGAATTCAAGGGAAAAGCGGAAAAAGAGGTCGGTGTCGTCGCAAGCAGCAACAACCCTGATTTTATGGTGCCCGTGGGTAAAGAGGTGATTGCCGTGGACTCCAAATATTACCGGCCCACAGAGGTCGATTTGCTGATAGGCGATCCCACGAAAGCGCAGACAAAGCTCGGCTGGAAACCCACCTATGATCTGCCGATGCTTGTCAAGGATATGATGGACGGCGATATCCAGCTGTTCCGTAAAGAACGGACGTTGAAAGATTCAGGATTTTACGTTAAGAACCAGTACGAATAATATGCAAGTTACTGATAAGATCTATGTTGCCGGCCATCGCGGGATGGTCGGCTCGGCCATCACCCGCAAATTGCAGAAGGGAGGATTTTCCAATTTGATTTTTCGCACTTCTGCCGAGCTCGATCTCAAGAACCAGGCCGCCGTGCAGGCTTTTTTTGCGGCGGAGCGGCCGGACTATGTGTTCCTCGCTGCCGCCAGGGTCGGCGGCATCATGGCGAATAACACCTACCGCGGAGAGTTTTTATATGACAACCTGATGATCCAGAACAATACCATCGACGCCGCCTATCGTAACGGGGTGAAGAAGCTGATGTTCCTGGGCTCTTCCTGTATCTATCCCAAGCTGGCGCCGCAGCCGCTCAGGGAAGATTACCTCCTCACTGGCCTGCTCGAAGAGACCAACGAGCCTTATGCCATCGCCAAGATCGCCGGCATCAAATTATGCGACGCCTACAGGTCGCAATACGGCTGCAATTTCATTTCGGTGATGCCCACAAACCTCTATGGCCCCAACGACAACTACGATCTCAATAATTCGCATGTGCTGCCGGCGCTTATCCGGAAATTCCACGAGGCGAAGGCGTCCTCGGCTCCCACCGTGACCATGTGGGGTTCGGGCAAGCCCAAACGTGAATTCCTGCATGCCGACGACCTCGCGGATGCCTGCTTCTTCCTGATGCAGCATTACAATGAGCCCGGACTGGTAAACATCGGCACAGGCGAAGAGCTCGCTATCGGCGAGCTGGCGTTGCTCGTAAAAGAGACAGTAGGCTATACCGGCGAGATCGTTCATGACCTGAGCAAACCGGATGGCACCCCGAGAAAGCTCATGGATGTCTCGAAATTGCATAGCTTTGGCTGGAAACACCAGATCGACCTGAAGGACGGCCTCCGGCGGGTCTATGAGGAATATAAAAAGCAGCACTGACGTTGCGGCTTTGGGCTTGCGGCCCGCGGTAGCAGCACCGACCTAAACATCAACCCGACCATTTGTTCTCGTTTTTTAATAAGAAGCCCCGGTCTGCAGCCAGCCTTGAAGGTATCGCCTGCGACATCCACTCCCATCTCATTCCCGGGATCGACGATGGCTCGCCCGATCTCGGGACTTCGATGCTGCTGATCCGCGGGCTCATCGATCTGGGCTATCGTAAGCTCATCACGACGCCGCATGTCAACAGCGACCGCTTCCGGAATACGCCGGAGATCATTCTGGGCGGCCGCGACCGCATCATTCAGGAGATCCGGCAGCAGGGCCTAGCCGTAGAATTCGGCGCCGCCGCGGAATACCTCATCGACGATGGGTTCATGGACGGGCTGGAGCGTTCTGCGGATTTTGCAGCCTCGTCGTTCTCTCCGATTCCCCCATCTCGCCAGCAGGAGCCATCCCATCTCCCGGTGTTCCTCCCGCTGAAGGACAATCTCCTCCTCGTGGAGCTTTCCTTCTATGTCCCCGTCATCAATCTCAAACAGGTCCTGTTCGACTTACAGCTAAAGGGGTATCAGCCCGTACTTGCCCATCCGGAGCGATATCTTTATTTCGCGGGCAATAAGGGCTGGTACGACCAGCTCCGCGAAATCGGCTGTCTTTTTCAGCTCAACCTCCTCTCGTTCAACGGCCATTACGGGCGTGAAGTCCGCGCCCTTGCCGACTATCTCGTCAAAAAGAGGTACGTGGATTTTCTGGGCACCGATATGCATCATCCGGGTCATCTCGAGGAGCTCCGACATTCGCCCGCCGTATACAAAGCCGTTCAGCAGATCCTCGATCTGGGGCTGCTGAAGAATCCCTCGCTTTAGGCTTTCTCTCCTTTTCCCCATTTCTCCCGGCGCACATTCGCGCCGACCCCTGCCAGGCTCACAGCCCTCGCCTGCCGCCTTCTTACATCCCGCCCGCCATACCCCGCGTTCTCCCTGCGCGGTGGCACCCGCCATTGCGCCGCCCCGGCTGTCACGGCCCGCCGCCGGTCACGGAAGGAGCCGACGTTTCCCCCCTGCCTTATTGACATTTCGCCGATAAAGGCCCCTTTTTTGCATGTACAAGGAGTATAAATAAAGAATTATAGCATGGCAAAAGTATCAACAGAAGGGGAGGAACAACAGCTTGATTATCCGCCTATTGTGTTTTAACAACACCGTAGGTCACATAATTTGGACAGGCTGTTGCTTTATGATTAATTTTGAATAGATGAATTTTTAACCAACAGGGGAACATTAAATCAATCAACACATGGCTACAGTAGAATTCAACCAGCTATTGGTCAGCAATGCGGAGTTCTTGAAGCCGTTCGCTATCACGTTAACACGTGATTCTGAAGCAGCAAAAGACCTT
>Ga0134126_10003183_pt1 | contig 20515 bp, 21 predicted proteins | sample KB31752_FD_96881 | JGI IMG/M metagenome (GOLD analysis project Ga0134126, IMG submission 96881) | Terrestrial soil microbial communities with excess Nitrogen fertilizer from Kellogg Biological Station, Michigan, USA - KB3-175-2 | ecosystem: Environmental > Terrestrial > Soil > Unclassified ... | reverse complement strand
TTGAATTATCCGATTCTTTTTTTGCAGTCATTTTTGACGTATCTGTTTTTCCATTAAAAAAACCGTAAGGTAAATCTGCAGCGAGAGAAAAACCTTTGGTAACGAAAACGTGATTTTCCTTATCGATGGTATAATGCCATTTGGTACCATCGAATAGTTTATCTAATACTGATGTTAAATGAGCATTGTTGACGGAAATAGTAATGGTAATACTATCAACCTGCGAAGCATCATAAAAAAAATGGTAATTAGTTTGGGCTTCTATTTTTTGTACAAAGTCAGAAAATGTTGCTTCATGAAAATTGCCTGAAACCAGGTTATCTCCGGGTTGTTGTGCAAAGGTAGCCGGCGTAACCAGCAACAGAAGAATTGCAACTAATAAATTTGCTCCCTTTTTCACAAGGGATATTTCAAATTGTCGCATGGGCAGACTGACAGTGGGCGGTGGGGATCCCGTTAGTGAACGGGACCACGGCGCGCTGCCTCGGTTGGTGTCCCCACCAACCGACGAGAATTTGAAATGCACCTTTTTCATATCAGTGAACAAGTTGGTCATAAAATGCAGTTACTTTTACAAGAGAACTTTCAAAGGTTTTCCGGTTGAGTTTGATATGATTTTTACGCATCATTTTTTTAAGTTCATGTTTTTTATCTGCCAATAACCGAAACACGTCTTTTTTGTTAGTTACCAGGTAATAGAGGCCATCTTTGTGAATATAAAAACGATCTCCGGAAGTAAAAACCCTTATTACTGTTGAGAACTCTATTTTATCCTCCATAGTTTTAATTCTTCTTGCTAATAACTGAACATGGCCATTGTACAACAAATCGTAAAACCCGGTATTGAAAAGATTTTGTTGACGGTCTGCTTTAAGAGAAATAAAAGTATGTCCTGATAAGTAAAAGCTATCAACAAACTGATTGAGCATTACTATATTTGTTAAGCTGTCAGCATTTAAAATAACTAACTGATCCCGATGAATATCATAAAACATAGAAATTGGATTATACACCCGGCCGCTATATCCTATCCAGCCTTTTGAAAAAGTGCCCTTTATAAAATAAGGATCGCCTTCCATCTTAAAGATGTAATAAATATATTGTGGACCATTAAATATCGGCGCATTTCCATCCGTATAAACATCATATAGATGAATCGCATTTTTGATCTGCAAATCTGTAATTGAATCTTTTTTCACATTCTGCGAAAAAGAAGATGCGAGCGAAAAGAAACCGCATAAAAAAAGCAAAACATTTTTCATCAATGTGAGAAATTTATAATCAAAATCCTTCCTGAAAACAACTGCAATCGATGATAAGACAGATTTAAATTTTAGCAGGTATGACAACACAAAGTAAATTTTTGTTGCATCAAAATAAAAAAAATTATGGCTGTAGCCAGGTTTTCCCGGGAATCTAAATGGCTATTTTTCTTTAAGTGCGCGGGCGATTGCACTTACCGCCAACGGCTCCATCACTGCATATCCTGCCGCAGTCGGGTGCACGCCGTCTTTAGAATATTTTGCCGGCAAGCCTTTTCTTTCATCCACCATAGCGGAATAATAATTGAGATAAATGAAATTATTTTTGTGAGCGAAATCTTTAATCCATTTATTCAGATCAATTATCTTTTGAATCGGTTCAATGCCTGCCCTCCAGGGAATATCATAAGCCGGAAGAACAGAACAAAGAATCACTTTAATACCGTTAGCCTTTGCGAGTTGCGCCATAGAAGCAAAATTATCCTCAATCATATCAAGCGTGGATGGACCGGTATTTCCTGCGATGTCATTAATGCCGGCCAAAATAAGAACCACCTTCGGATGCAGGTCTATAACATCCTGCCTGAAACGGATAAGCATTTGAGGTGTCGTTTGTCCGCTGATTCCCCTATCCAGGTAAGAAGGATGTTTTTTAAAAAAATCAGGGCTTACATTGATCCATGCATCGGTAATGGAATTGCCCATAAATACTACCCTGTCCTTTTCGGGTTTCAATTGGGCATTTTCACTTCTGTACCTGCGTAGATTAGGCCAGTCGTTAGTTTCATTCAATTCATTTTTCATAGAATCTTTCTGTGCTTTTAAAGAAGGAGCTAAAAATGACAAGGCCACACTTAAGAAAATGATCATTCCAAAATACTTCATTGTTATTTTTTTTGTTTTTGATAATTGAATATTGTTATGGTAATCAGAGATCAAAAATATAATTGTTATTCCACAGTAAAAGAATAAATATCAAAGATTCTGTATTTTTATTACCGGACAGCGAACCTATTGAATATTGCCTGAGTAGTTTGAAAGTATATCGTTAATTGAAAATTATGCCTACTATCTTTTTTAAATTCGGATTACGTTTTTATTTTGTAAGTTACGATTGCATTGAACCAGCCCATATTCATGTAGGCGATGAGACAAAAAAAATTTGTAAATTTTGGCAGACAATTCTGGTTTTACAAAAAAGGAATTAAGTAAATTGGAAAAAATTGTAGAAGAAAATTATTTATTAATTATAACAACATTCAATGAATTCTGTAAAAAATATAAAAAATAAAATACCAGCGGCAGACTGGGTAAATAATTTATCCTTTAACCAACTGCCTAAAATAAAAAATGTCGCCTTTATTAAGGATGAAATTGCTTTCGTTTTAGATGATGGCAGAGTTGTTTATATTCCTGTGAACTGGAGTAAGAAATTGTTAAAAGCTACTCCTAAACAAAGGCAAAATTTTAAAAATAATGGCATCCATGTTTTTTGGGATGAGGTTGATGAAATTATTGGCGTCAAGAATATTTTATTTGGGAAACAATTGTTTTTGTAACCTTTTAAGGCTTTCTCAGGTTTGGTATATAATTCATGAGGATACGAAAGTAAAGCAATCCTTTCCTATGCACCGTTTCCTTTAAATTGAAATAGTCGCATGAAAATAGAAATGTCTTTTATTTCTTGATTTACTGCAATAACTGAAATAAAATCTGCATTTTCTGTTCATCAATTTCCCATTTTTCCTTTTACCTTTGCGCAACTAAAATTTCGTATAAACCTAATGAAGGTTTTAATAAAAAACGCAACAATCTTTTGCCCCTCCTCTCCTTTTCACGGAAAAAATAAAGATATTTTTATTGACAAAGGAATCATTTCCAAAATAGGAAATAATTTAAAAGCAACCGTCAAAGAAACAATTGACATCAAAGGATTGCATGTTTCTATCGGTTGGATGGATTGCTTTGCTAATTTTTCCGATCCCGGCGAAGAGTTTAAAGAAACGCTGGAAAGTGGCGCTAATGCTGCATCTGCGGGAGGCTTCACGGAAGTAATGTTGATTCCAAATACCCAACCCGTTGTTTTTAATAAAAGCCAGGTAGAATATTTGATGCAAAAAAGCAAATCGCTAACGGTTACTATTCATCCGATTGGCGCCATTACTAAAAATGCGGAGGGCAAAGAACTCAGCGAAATGTTTGATATGAAAAATTCGGGCGCTATTGCTTTTTCTGATGGCATTAATCCTATTCAATCCTCAGGAGTTTTGCAAAAAGCGCTGGAATACATTCTCGCTGTTGATGGCACTGTCATTCAACTTCCTGATGATAAAACTATCGGCGCGCATGGGTTGATGAATGAAGGTAAAACTTCTACCAGGCTTGGTTTACAAGGAAAACCTGCATTATCAGAGGAACTGATGATAGCGAGAGATATAGAGTTGGCGAGATACACGAATTCAAAAATTCATTTTACGGGAGTGTCCACCGAAAAATCTTTGGAACTTATTGCGGCAGCCAAAAAAGAAAAACTCAAAATAAGTTGCTCTGTTACGCCTTATCATTTATTTTTTTGTGAAGATGATTTGAAAGATTATGATACCAACTTGAAAGTGAATCCACCGTTGCGAACTAAAAAAGACCGCGATGCTTTGCGCAAAGGAATTAAAAATGGCGTGGTGGATTTTATTGCTTCTCATCATCAGCCACAGGATTGGGACCATAAAGTTTGCGAATTTCAATATGCAAAAAATGGAATGGAAACATTGGAAAGTGTTTTTGGCGCAGCCATAGCTTGTGGTATTTCTGTGGAAGATTTTGTAAAAATGCAAACGGAAAATATTCGCCGGGTATTTAATTTACCTACCCATGCCATTGCCGAAGGAGAAAAAGCCAATCTTAGTTTATTCGTGCCTGGTGAAGAATTTGTGTTTGAAGAAAAAGATATTTTCTCAAAAAGCAGGAACAACGCGTTTATCGGTAAAAAACTAAAAGGAAAAGTAGTTGGGATTATTAATGGAGACAGGTTATTTTTGTCGGAAGGCCTCTCAATTAATAAATAAAAAAAATTATGGAGCAAAAAATTACACCTCCTCTCACTAAAGGTATCCTGATATCTTTAATTCTTATAATCCTTTCACTGGCGATTTATTTTCTTAATATTGATATTAATAGTCCTGCAAAGTATATTGCATATATCATTTTAATAGCTGGCATTATCTGGTCAGTATCTTCGTTTGGAAAGCAAAATAATTATAATTCTACTTTTGGAAATTATTTCTCGCATGGTTTTAAAATAACGGCCATAGTTACTCTTTTGATGATACTCTTCACGGTAATTTTTGTTTTATTATTCCCCGATATCAAAGCAAACGGAATGGTAGCAGCCAGAAAAAAAATGGAAGCAGATGGCAGATTGACTACTGATCAGATTAATCAATATCTCATTCTTACAGGAAAATTATTTATGGTGTATATTATAGCCTTTATCTTGATATCCTACCTTTTTGTTGGAGCCGTTGCGTCATTGATTGGAGCAGGCGTTACTAAAAAAGAACCTCATCCTGAAGGTGAAATTAACCAAATCAAATAATAATGGACATCTCTATAGTAATCCCGCTTTTAAATGAAGAAGAATCTTTGCCCGAACTGGAGGCATGGATCAGACGGGTAATGGAGGAAAATAATTACAGGTACGAAATTATTTTTGTGGATGACGGAAGCAACGATAATTCATGGAAAGTAATAACGGATTTGTCCGTTATCAATCCTTTGGTAAAAGGTATTAAGTTTCAAAGAAACTATGGCAAAAGCGCGGCACTCAACGAGGGATTTAAAATGGCAAAAGGCGAAGTAGTAATTACCATGGATGCGGATTTGCAGGACAGCCCGGATGAAATTCCGGAAATGCGCAAAATGGTGCTGGAAGATGGTTATGACATCGTTAGCGGATGGAAGAAAAAAAGATACGACAGCAAGCTTTCTAAAAATTTACCTTCTAAATTATTCAACGCCGCCACGCGAAAAGCAAGTGGAATTTACCTGCATGATTTTAATTGCGGCCTGAAAGCTTATAAACACAAAGTAGTAAAGAGTATAGAAGTTTATGGAGAAATGCATCGCTATATTCCATTGATTGCAAAATGGTCGGGCTTTAAAAAGTTTGGAGAGAAAGTGGTAGAGCACCGCGCAAGGAAATACGGTGTTACCAAGTTTGGCTGGAACCGTTTTATCAATGGCTTTCTCGACCTGGCATCTATCATGTTTGTCGGGAAATTCAGAAAAAACCCGATGCACTTTTTCGGATTGTGGGGTACACTCTTTTTTCTTTTTGGGTTTATTGTTACTTTTTATCTCACGCTTACCAAATTCTTTTTTGACCAGACTGGCATGACGCAAAGGCCATTATTTTATATCGCCCTGGTAGCAATGGTAATTGGTTCACAGCTTTTTCTTGCCGGATTTTTGGGAGAATTAATTTCCAGAAACGGGCCCGAAAGAAATCATTATTACATTGAAGAAAAGATTAGTTAGCCAATTATTTATTTTAGTGATTTTTCTTATTTAAAAAAATAGAAATTCGCATTATTTATTTGTCCGCTGTAGCCGGGATAAATAATGAACAGCAAACCCACAAATAGTCCGAAAAATCAATCAACTAAATTTGTCTTCAAAAAAAATTATAATCATTGGCCCGGCGTATCCATTAAGAGGCGGGGGCATAGCTACATTCAATGAGCGTCTCGCAAAAGAATTTATTGACGAAGGTTTTGACACAACTATTTACACATTTTCCTATCAATACCCTTCTTTTCTTTTTCCTGGTAAATCGCAATATTCATCGGAGCCGCCCCCGGAAAACATTCCTATTAAAATAAAAATAAATTCCATAAATCCCTTTAACTGGATCGCAGTAGGAAATGAATTAAAAAGAATTAAACCCGATTTCATTGTAGTAAGATATTGGCTTCCTTTTATGGGGCCATGCCTGGGTACCATTTTAAGAAGGGTTAAAAAGAATAATTATACCAAAGTGATTTGCATCGCTGATAATATCTTACCACATGAAAAAAGGCCCGGCGACAGCATTTTTACAAAATATTTTGTAAAGCCGGTTGATGGTTTCGTAACCATGAGTGAAAAAGTGCTTGATGATTTGAAACAATTTGCAAAAAATAAACCCGCAAGATTGGTTCCACATCCGTTGTATGATAATTTCGGAACGCGCATCACTAAAGAAGAAGCAAGAAAAAAATTAGATATCAATGAACAAGATAATGTGATCTTATTTTTTGGTTTTATCAGAAAATATAAAGGCCTCGATATTTTATTGGATGCTTTTAAAATATTAAAAGCATCCAATAAAATTCAAAATCTGAAATTATTAATCGCGGGAGAATTTTATGATGATGAAAAAAATTATGAGGCATTTTTAAATGACCCTGCAATAAAAGACGCGTTGATTTTACACACCCATTTTATTTCGAACAGCGAAGTAAAATACTATTTATGCGCTGCCGATTGCGTGGTACAACCTTATCGAAATGCTACGCAAAGCGGCGTTACTCCCCTCGCCTATCATTTTGAAATCCCGATGATCGTAACTAATGTAGGCGGTTTGCCATCTTTGGTTCCTGATAAAAAAGTTGGATTGATAGCCGAACCCAATGCAGAAAGTATCGCGGAGAAAATTGTGGAATATTTTGAATTGGGAGAAGAATTTTTCCTGACGAATCTCAGGGAAGAAAAGAAAAAATATAGTTGGGAAAATATGGTGGAAGCCATATTAAGCAAAACCAATTAGGTGCATCCCAATTAGTCACATGACCGCTATAATTCTTGTCGGTGGGAGATACCGACCATTGTGTCCTCACCAACCGGCAAAAATTTGCCCACGACCAAGTCAAATAGAGATTCAATAAAAATATAAAGCATAACTTCAATTTTAAAAATTCGGGCTATGAAAAAAAACTTACACTAAGTATTGATGAGAAAATATTAGAGAAAGCAAAAAAGAAATGTGCTAAAGAAAATATCAGTCTGTCTTTCTTAGTGGAAAAATTTTTAATTCAGTTTATCAAAGAAAATTCTTAAAAATTTATTGTCTGCCTGAATTCTTGCTCAGAACAAATCTTTGAGCTCGGTACAAGTTTTACGGGTTAAATAAAAAGTTTATTTCAACATAAGTTTTTAAATCCTCATTAAATCAAAAATGCAAAAAATTAAAGACATCATACAAGCATCCATTGATGTAAAAGCTAAAATACTCAATGACGACAAATTATTACAAACGCTGAACGATTGCGTGACAGTGATGGTAAAAGCATTTGAAAACGGAAACAAGGTTTTGTTTTGTGGAAATGGCGGAAGTGCTTCTGATGCGCAACATCTTGCGGCCGAATTCAGCGGCAGGTTTTATACTGACCGGGATGCACTTCCTGCAGAAGCATTGCACTGCAATACTTCTTATCTTACGGCTGTAGCTAACGATTACAGCTATGATGTCATCTATTCAAGATTGATAAAAGGAATTGGTAAAGCGGGCGATGTATTGGTTGGCTTAAGTACCTCGGGCAATAGTACCAACATTGTGAACGCCTTTCAAATCGCTCGTGAAAAAGGAATGATTAGCATTGCATTTACCGGCGCTTCGGGAGGAAAGTTGAAAGATCTTTCGGATCATTTAATCAATATTCCTTCTGATGATACGCCAAGGATACAGGAAAGCCATATCACCGTGGGACATATTATTTGCCAGTTTGTGGAGGAAATCTATTTTGCTGAAACACATGACTAAAGAACTGTGCCGTAAAATTTTCTATAAAATCGGTATTTCACTAATTCTTAATTTTTAATTCTTAATTGAAAAATTTTAATCTTAAAAATATCGATCTCAACTGGACGCTTTTCATTGATCGGGATGGCGTAGTAAACGAAGAAAAAGAGGATGATTATATTCATACCTGGAATGAATTTCAGTTTTATGAAGGGGCAAAAGAAGCTTTCCGGATTTTTAATAAAAAATTCGGAGTAATCGTAATGGTAACGAATCAGCGAGGCGTAGCAAAGGGACTGACCAAATTAAAAGACCTTCATTTGATTCATCGTAATATGATGGAGGAAATAGAAGAAGCCGGAGGAAGGATTGACAGGATTTATGTGTGTACAGTCATGGAAGGAGCTAATCGAAAACCTAACACAGGTATGGGTTTACAGGCATTGGAAGATTTTTCGCAGATAGAACTCTCCAAAAGTATGATGGTAGGAAATACCTTAAGTGATATGAAGTTTGGAAGAAACCTGGGCGTAAAAATGAATGTATTCTTACCTACTACCAGGAAGGAAACAGATCTAAATGACAAGACGATTGACATGGTTTTTCCAAGCCTGATTTCCTTTGCTAAAGCATTATAACTTAGTTAAAAAATCTACAGTTTGCAATAAATTAACCGAATTAAAGTTTTCTTTGTCAAAATCATTTTAATGCATAAAATCTTCTTTTTCCTGGCTGTTTTTTTTATTGCGGGTAATAGCTGTGTAGCACAGCGATTATCTACACTAGAAAGAAAAGTTTTGGAGGAAAAAGAAGACTCGTTAGTGCCTGTCGCAGCGAAAATAATACAGTCAAGAAATGCGGAAGACCGTTTTGCAGCAGATAGTGAGTTCACAAGAATGTTTGTACGCGCCCTGCAAACAAAAAATTCTTTTTTGTATCCTTTTGATTCTTTAGTGTCCATTGCTAAGGTGGTGCCTACGGACAGCAGTTTCAGGATATTTACCTGGCAATTGGTAATCAATGGCGAAATTATAAGACAACATGGCGCTATACAAATGAGAACGCCCGATGGCTCGTTGAAACTTTTTCCTTTGATAGACAAATCAGATCAGATCAAAAACCTCAACGATACCATCACCAGCAACCTTGCGTGGATAGGGGCTCTGTATTATAAGATTATCGAAGAAAAAGCTTTTGGAAAAAAATACTATACCTTATTGGGCTTTGATGATAACAATCTCAGCAGCGACAGGAAAATTATTGAAGTACTCACTTTTAAAGATGGCCATCCTGTATTTGGCGGCCCGTTTTTCAGTTTTCAGAATAATAGCGTGAATCAGAAACCGGTAGCGAGGTACATTATGGAATACAAAAAAAATGCCGCCCCGCGTCTCACTTTTGATAAAGACATGGGTATTATTCTTTATGAGCATTTGATTTCAGAATCTAACGAAGTGAAAAAAAAATATACCTATATACCTGACGGAGATTACGAAGGATTAAAATGGAAAGACGGGAAATGGGTTCATATAGAAAAGGTATTCAACCAAATAACTCCTGAAGGGCACGAACCTTTACCTGCGCCCATACTTGATGCTAAAGGAAACATAGATGAATCAAAATTAAAGCAAAGAGAACCCGAATCGATTAATAATGAAGAAAAAGAAGCGGATTCCACTGAGACGGAACATCCTTTATTCAGTAACCCGCCCTATTAAAATTGGAAATCATTTTGTTTGAGTGTCGATTAGGAATGTTCCCAGATCAATTACCTCGCCTTCTTTCATAATGAAAGTTTCCAAATCAGAAAGATCCAGATTAGACATTACCTTGCTTCTAAAAATTTCTTTTTTATTTTTATAAACCAAAAAATAAAAATCAGGCTTATCATCAAGGTTAGCAGGTCCTGAAAAATCTTTTTTAGAAAATTGAAATTTAGCTGTTCCTTCCTGATCAGGAGAGCTTTGGCCCAGGAAATCATCATTAAAAACATCTTTGTCGTACAACCTCACCGCGAATTCGTTTCCACTTATTGGCTTATCGTTTCCTTTACCTATAAGACGAACTTTTACTTCTAAATTCATTTCTTTGTTTAACGCTATTCCAGGCATATATTAATTTTCTGAAAAGTAAGTTTTTTTGTCTATTCAGCCAACGGCATGAATATAAATCTGTGATAATTGTTTGTTTGCTGCTGGCATCTTATTTCAATAATAAAACATCAATTCGTGTTTACCAGCAGAAAAAAAATCAAATAAAAAATAAATTAATTTTTGAAAATATTAATGATGGCTGCCTCGTAAGAAAGTTGACTCATAACATTTAGTAGCTATTATTACCTGATATGAAAATACGAAGTACTAATAAACAAGACTGAAAAAATCAGCAAACCGACAAATATTACTAATTCTTATTTTCTTCCAGCTCACTTATTAAACGGCCTACCAGCGCGGTCCATCCCGTTTGATGGCTGGCGCCAAGGCCGTTACCATTATTGCCATGAAAATATTCATAAAATAAAACGAGATCCCTGTTTTCCGGCTTATTGTAAAACCAATTTTCTTTACCATTAACCCTCCTGTTTCCTTCTTCATCTTTCTCAAATAAGCTGATGACTCTTTTGGTTAATTCATCAGCAACCTGTTTAAGATCCATTTTATTTCCTGAGCCTGTAGGATAATCCACTAATAAATCATCACCATAAAATTCTCCGAATTTGCGGATAGACCGGATGAGAATATAATTGATAGGAATCCAAACAGGGCCCCGCCAGTTTGAGTTGCCGCCAAAAAAATCCGAAGTTGAATCTCCCGGATCATAGCGTATGCTGTATTCAATGTTGTCTATCCAAACAGCGTAGGGATTGGCTTCATGGTATTTGGACAAGGCACGTATGCCGCCGGGAGAAAGGAATTCGTCCTCATTTAGCACGTGGTGCAATATCTCTGTCAACCTGTCCTTTTTAACGAGGGAAAGTAAAATTTTATCATGATTAAAGTGCGTCTCATTAGGCCAGAAAAGATCGTTTTTCTTTCGGTACTTTTCAAACCAGGCTATCCTTTTTTTAAAGTCAGAAAGTTTATCTAAAACATTTATTTCAATAATTGAAACGGCAAACAAAGTAGTAAGGCCAACAATAGATTGAATCCGTAAATGAATCGGATTCGTTCCGTCTTTTGATAACAGATCATAAAAAAACTTATCCGTATCATTCCATAAGCCGTACAAATTCAAAGCTTCTGAAATCAAAATAAAATGTTCGAAAAATTTAGTTCCGGTATCTTCAAATGTGTCATCCTCCATAGCAATTTCCAGCGCCATATCCATCATGTTTAATGCATACATTCCCATCCAGCTGGTGCCGTCGGCCTGCTCCAGGCGATGATTCCCGGGCATTTCAATGCTCCTGTTGAAAACACCAATATTATCCAGTCCAAGAAATCCTCCCTGGAAAATATTGTTGCCGCTGGCATCTTTACGGTTGATCCACCAGGTAAAATTAATGATGAGCTTATGGAACACTTTTTTGAGAAAATGAATATCACCTGTACCCGTTGCTTTTTTTTCTATCCTGTAAACCTGCATAGCGGCCCAGGCCTGCACTGGTGGATTTACATCACTGAAATGCCATTCATACGCGGGTAATTGCCCATCGGGCTTCATAAACCATTCCCTCATAATTAACACCAACTGGTGCTTGGCAAAGCCTGGATCAAGCATGGCCATTGGCACACACTGAAAGGCAAGATCCCACGCCGCATACCAGGGATATTCCCATTTATCAGGCATCAGAATAATATTCTGATTTTTCAGATGTCGCCATTCATGATTTCTTCCGTAAAGTTTGCCATCATTTACCGGTGTAATTCCATCGCTGGTTGTAAGCCATCTTTCAACATCGTAATGATAAAATTGTTTACTCCAAAGCAGGCCGGCAAACGCTTGTCGCTGTATATTTTTCAGGTCGTCAGAAATATTTGCCGGCAAAATCGCATTATAAAAATCATCGGCTTCTGCCTTGCGGGTTGCAAAAATATTTTCAAAACCTTCTTCAAAACCATTTCCAAGTTCTTTGTCAGACAGGCGCAGGTAAATGGTCTTTGTTTCTCCGGCGTTAATATCAAAATCATATATGGGAGCAAATTTTGTACCCGATGTGTTCTGTCGCAATGCCTTCACACGCTTCTTATGAATGATACCATCATGGAAGGCATCTTTTACAAAAGGTGTTTCATTAGGAATCCCAGAGAGTTTTTTTGTATTGGTAATGTTATCCGTAAAATAAGTTCCTCTCGATTTTGGATAATATAAATAATAAGTTCCCAGGCGCTGGTGCGTTGCCTTTACCGTTGTTTTATTAATGATTGTTATAAGAGGTTTTTCCTGCAGGCTTTCATTGCTGTGGCGATTATAAAACCACAAAGTAGGAAGCAGTGTAATTCCCGCACTTTCCGAAAACCGGTTATGAATATCAATCTTAATGAAAATATCCCTGGAGTCTTTTTTGGCGTACGTTATTTTTACATCAAAATATTCATTGTTATCAAAAATACCTGTGTCTAATATTTCGTATTCAGGTTCATCTTTTGATCGTTGCTGATTTTTGATTTTTAGATCCTCGTAAGGAAATTCTCTTTGCGGATATTTATACAAATATTCCATATAATAATGCGTAGGAATATTATCTAAATAATAATACAATTCCTTTACATCTTCCCCATGATTGCCCTCTTTATTTCCGAGTCCGAACAATCTTTCTTTTAAAATAGGATCTTTCCTGTTCCATAATGTAATGGCAAAGCAAAGGTTCTGAAACAAGTCGGATATGCCTGCAATTCCATCTTCACCCCACAGATAGGATCTAAAATGCGATTGGTCAAAAGGAAAATAATTCCATGCGTCCCCGTTGTATCCATAATCTTCGCGCACCGTACCCCACTGCCTTTCACTTAGATATGGCCCCCATTGTTCCAGGGGAATATTTTTGGGTAAGTTATCTTTGAGGCGCTGGTGTTCTGCTGTCATTATTTTAAATTCTCTAAACTTTTTTGCAAAAGTTTTTTCGTTTGTTTTCAAATAGTAGCCTGAATTTTTTTTTATACATAAATGCTTCAAAAAAAATTACAGAATAATATCAAAGGTATCACCCTGGATCTTATTTGACAATTCGGGCATTTAATCATACAGAAAAATCGACTTTCTTAAATCAACAATTGACACAAAAGTAAATCTTAACATTAACTAATAGTCCGATTTTTAATAATCGTGTATTTCAACAAATAAAATAGTAAAGATTGTGTTGTTGACTGAAACTGTTAAAAAGAATAACCTTTTAAAAAAAATATTGAAATGTCTCAACGAAGGCCAATTACTTTTTTTCAAACATTCCAAAAACATGCAGAAATATCAACGATATTTTATTGGCCAAAATACAAATATGTATTTTTTGTTTGTTTGCTATCAACTTATTATTTCATCTTCACTCTTGGATCAATAACTCCATAAAGAACATCGGCAAGAATATTAATTAGCACAAAAATAGTGGCTGCAAAAAGTACAGAACCCATCACAACAGGATAATCTAATTTTTCCAAAGCGTCTACCGTTACTTTGCCGATCCCTTTCCATCCGAAAATATACTCCACAAAAAATGCTCCCGCAAGCAGCTCGGCAAACCAACCTGTCACGGCCGTCAACACAGGATTGATGGCATTTCGCAACGCATGATCAAAAACTACTTTTCTTTTACTTAATCCTTTTGCATATGCCGTCCGTATATAATCCTGCTTAAGTGTATCAAGCATCGAACTTCTTGTTAACTGGGTTATAATAGACAATGGCCTGATGCCAAGTGTAAAAGCCGGTAAAATTAAATTCTGCAAAGTCAGGTATCTTTTGCCGGTCACCTGGTCTATATTAAACCAACTTCCCGTAAGAGACAAGCCGGTATAATCATGTAAAACGAGGCCAAACAAATACGCGATAACAATCGCCATAAAAAACGAAGGGGCTGAAATACCCACCACACTCGCAAATACGGATGAAGTATCTAACCAGGTATTTTGATTTACGGCTGCTAATACACCAAGGAAAATGCCAACGATAACAGCAAAAAACATCGCGGCACAGGCAAGCATAATCGTACCGGGCAAAGCTTCCATCAATACTTCTGTCACTGGTTTTTTGGTTTGATAGCTTCGGCGCAGATAAGGGATTTTAATCCCAAACCGATAACTGCCAGGTTTGGTGCCTCCAACAAAAAACCCATGTAGGCCCTTATCTTTTATTTCTTGCTGAGTATGAATGGCGATAGGCGAAATGTCATTCAGATAAAATACAAACTGCTTCCATTTTGGCTGATCGAGATACAATTCTTTGCGAATATTATCCATAGTTTTTTTATCACCTGTTTGCCCCAAAACCATCCTCGCCGGGTCGCCAAACGCCTGGAAAACAAAAAATACTACCACTACCACGCCTGCCAATACCAGCACTCCATAACCCAATTTTTTTATGAGAAGTTGGAACATAGACTATTTCTATTTTTTCAAAACCTCCTTAAAATCAGCCCATCCCCACTTGTTTTTTATAACCGGCCCCTTCATTAAATAGACTTCAGGATCGGTGCGGGCGGCGGTTTTAAAGGATGTAGCATCAAGACCTAAAACCGGGACATTGAAACTATTTTGTGTATTGAAAAAATTATTAGCTTGTGCTATTTCAGGAGTTACTATGTAAACCAGTCTGTTATTCTTCGTAGCATTTTTATAAATATTCGAAAAATCATCAAACCATCTACCGGTATCTGAAAAACTTCTTACAAAAAATAAATAGAAGGAGGCATCTAAGCTTAACACGGCCTCCGTTGTATCATTTCCGGCTAAAGAAGTAAGGTAAAAGTCTTTTATAGGAGGTTCATTATTTTCCCCTTTCTGGATAATAAAATCTTCCCTGCTTACGAATTGCCATGAAGAATCGGGAAGGTCCTTGATGGTAAAATTTTGCTTTTTACCATTTTTTTCATAAACGAATCTGTATTCTTTTTTATCGGGAACCGCGTCAGCTGGCATTTTTCGTAGTTGTAAAATGTTGCCGCCTTTTTTAAATGGAAGACAATCCACCGTAGGCAAATGGCGCATTACATGCCATTGATAAAACAAAACTAAAATGCAGGAAATAACTAAAAGAAAGACATTAATAGCATTCGATAAAAATGGATGGATATATTTTTTCCCGAAAAAAAGCACAAGTACCAGCACCAGCAAAACCAGGTCTTTTATAAAAGATTGCATTGAAGTAAGTGGAATACAATCTCCAAAACAGCCACAGGTCGCTATCTTGCCGGAAAGTACCGCATAGCCGGTTAAAAAAGCAAAGAAAATAATCAGTATTAAAAGCAGCGTTGTGAAAAATTTTCTCCAGGTTCCCAGCAAAATCCCAACTCCGACTATTATCTCCAGCGTGATCATAATTATTGAAAAAGGAAGTGCATATAGACTTAGCCAATGCATAAAAGTTGTAAGCGAAGCATCGTTAGCCCATACTTCAAAAAATTCCTGCATTTTATAAGAAAGTCCATGGGGATCATTTGCCTTCACAAGCCCGGAAAAAATAAAAAGAATCCCGACAAGTACACGCGATATATTTACTAGAAATTTCATTTTTTATCTATTTAAAAAACGGTTTTATTTTTATTTAATCAGACAATATTAAAGCGAATACAGCGTAATTTAAAATGTCATAAAAGTTAGCGTCAATACCTTCGCTTATCAAAGTCTTTCCTTCATTTTGAATGATCTGTTTTATCCGCAGGATCTTCGCTAAAATAAGATCGGCAAAGCTTTCCTGGCTCATCTCACGCCAGGCTTCTCCATAATCATGATTCTTATTTTTCATCAAATCTTTTGCCCTTGCTATTTTTTCGTCGTACCTGCTGATAGTTTCTTCAAACGGCAATTCATCATCACAGTCATCTTGAGGATCGTTAAGGCGTAGATCAAGTTGTATCAAACCTATGACCGCGTAATTTACAATCCCTTTGAATTCTCCCTTTATATCATCGTCGATCATCTGCGTTCCCTTCTCCTGTATATTCCTGATTCTTTTTGCTTTTATGTAAATCTGGTCGGCGATGGAAATGGTGCGGTAGACGCGCCAGGAAGTGCCATAGTCTTTTGTCTTTTTTATAAAAATTTCCCTGCATTGATTTACTTCATTACCGAATTGCAAATCGGTATTAACTTCGTTAACTTGCTTCATAATAATTGCCAAATTTAAACTTAAAAACATAATGTTTTCATTGAATTGCAATGGGAAGTTACTTTTTATCAAAAAGCCTTTAGTGATGGGTATTCTAAATCTCACAACAGATTCATTTTATGCCGGAAGCAGGGTTATGAATATAGAGGCGGTAAAAGATAAAGCCATAAAAATGCTGGATGAAAGGGCAGATATATTAGATCTTGGCGCACAGAGCACCCGCCCGGGAAGTGATCGTTTATCAGCAGAAGAAGAATTAAAAAAATTGCTGCCGGCTATTGAAATGCTCCGGGAGTTATTTCCGGAAATTATTATTTCTATAGACACTTATCATGCCATGGTAGCTGAAGAATGTGTGGCCGCGGGTGCTGCGATTATAAACGATATCAGCGGAGGAGAAATGGACAATAAAATGATAAAAACCGTCGCGAAACTGAAAACGCCGTATATCTGTATGCATATGAAGGGTGTTCCTGAAAATATGCAGCGTCAGACAAATTACGAAGATGTAATAAAAGAGATCCTTGATTTCTTTATTTCAAAAGTTGATGAATGCAAAAGAGAAGGCATTAATGACATCATCATAGATCCGGGGTTTGGCTTCGGTAAAAACATTTCTCAAAACCTGCTTTTATTAAAAAACCTTGAAGTTTTTAAAATGCTCGGAAAGCCAATAATGGCAGGACTTTCCAGGAAATCAACTATATATAAAACCTTAAAAATTTCAGCAGAAGAATCATTAAATGGCACTACCGTTTTAAACACCACCGCTTTGCTCAACGGCGCTTCTATCCTTCGGGTGCATGATGTAAAAGAAGCGAAAGAAACGATTGCATTATATGAGGCTTACAGTAATGCGTAAACGATAAATAGAAATTGCGATTATTTGTTTGTCTGCTGATCGGTAGGCTGTTTTTTCCCTTTTTTAATGATTGATTTTCTCAGTTTAAAACAACCGGAAAAGTTTTCAGAAACCAACGGGAGGTATGAACCGGGATTGGTCTTAAAGTAAACTCTAATAATTCAGAATCATCCGTTATCATAAAATAACATCTATTTTGTACTGCCAGATCAAACAGGTAATTATCTTTCGGATCAGGAACTATTCCGTAAACAGCTTTTTCGGATACCACTAATGAAATTTTTTTAATGAACTCGATGATATGGCCTGCTTTTTTTTCATTCATCCACTTGTTTTCCAAAAGTGCATTAAAAATTTCTGAAAGAAGGTAGTTATTTACAACAGGAAGAAAATTATAGGTGATAATTCTTTTCAACAAAGGAGCGATATCCTTCGAACGCGCATATTTTATCCAAACATTAGCATCAATTATTATTTTATACATGCTAATTTTTATAACGATTCTTTTGAATTGCTTTTACAATCTCATCTTCATTTACATTATTGAAATCAGTATCGGCGGTTATATTTTTCCATTCATCAATCAATTCGTTTGAGAATAATTTAGTATAAAGCATTTTAAGTTCATCGTCATTTTTATTTCTGAGTTTATCCAACATTTTGGCAAAAGTAGAAATGGGTGGATCTTGCGCAGTTTTCATAATCATGTTTTTTAGTTTACAATTTAAAACTTTTTCTTTTAATCAACTATTTTTTTGAGATTCAAATGAATAGCGCAGAATCAATTAATAAGTGCAACAGTTAATTAATCAGGTTTAAAATTAGAGATAAAAACAAAAACGCCGGAATTAAAAACTCCGGCGCTTGTAAAAGATATGACTAAAAAATTATTTCCCTGAAGGAGGGGCTTGCTGCCCTTGCTTTTGTTGCTGCATTTGTCTTTGCATCTGTTGCATCATTTGGCGCTGCATTTCCTGTTGCTGCTGTTCCTTCATCATTTCCTGTTGATACTGCTCCTGGCTTACCACGTCGGTAACTTTGATATCGAACACAAGGTTAGCGTTCGGCTCTATTTTTGGAGGCGCTCCGTTTTTACCATAAGCTAAATAAGAGGGTACGATAAACTTACCTTTGCTTCCTTTCTGCATCAGCTTCAAACCATCTATCCATCCCGGAATAACACGGTATTCGCTCATATTTATATACAATGGCTGCTCATGATGGAAATTTGCATCAGTATTAGAATCAAAAGTGCTATCGTTAAAAGTGCGTCCTGTATAGTAAACCACGGCCACATCACTGTCACCTATTGTAGGTCCGGTGCCTGCGCTATCAATAACTACATAAGTGCCCCAGTCGGTTTTAGTCCCTTTAAGATTATTCTTTGCCATATAAGCTTTGATCGCGTCATCATCGGCTTTTACTAATTCAGGATCAGATTTTATTTCGGTTTGAATTTTTTCTTGGGTCTTTTTCCGCGCAATAACTTTTGCGGCTGCCAGGTATGGTTTTTCTGCGCTATCGGCGGCTTCCTTGTTTGGAAATAGCTTTACGATTTTAAAAGTTTGCAAAATATATTGGCCTTTTTGCATAAAAGGCGCTCCGGCACCATGCGCTAAAATAGAATCAGTTGATTGCCTAATCACCAGGCTATCGCCTTCATGCACTTCTTTAAAATAAGGAGGCATCTGCATTGTATCGTAAGGCATAAAACGCGGGGCGCTGTTTTCAGCACTGCTGAAAAGTACACTGTCTTTGTATTTTGCGAGTGTATTCACTTCCATGTAATCTCCGGCGAAAGCTAGTTTTCCGCCTGAAGCCCTGATTAGCTTATATTCCGTACCGTCCTTATCTTTTTGAAATCTTTGTTCATTACATCCTGTGGCTAAAATCAATAATGCCGCAGTTGCCAGGCAAAGTGTTTTGTTCATGTTTTATTTTTTATAATTGTTAACTGTTTAATTGTTCCTTGTTTTCTTTGATAGCTTTTTTAAATTTCTTTATCACTTCCTCCAACGGTTCCGAATTCTTACCGCCTGCCGCGTTGAAATGACCACCTCCGTTAAAATATTTCCGCGCAAAAGTATTCACATCAAATCCTCCTTTGCTTCTGAAGGAACTTTTTCTTTCGTCTCCCCTGTCAATAATAATAGCCGCAAGCTTAATTCCTTTAATGCTCAATGGAAAATTAACAAGGCCTTCAGTATCTCCCGTTTTCACGTTGAATTTTATCAGGTCATTTTGCGGTATTGCAATAAGCGCCGTATTGTATTCGTAAAAAATTTCCATTCTATTCAATAGCACATTCCCGAAAAAACGAAATCTTGATTCAAGAAAATTATCAAAAAGATTTTCATGAACCTGGCTGTGGTCAAATCCCGTACCTTTCAACGTCGCAACCATAGTGTGCACATCGGCTGAAGTAGAATTGAACCGAAACGAACCAGTATCAGTCATCACCCCGGCATAAAGACACTCTGCTATCTCTTTGTTGATCATTTTTGCATGACCGCTGTTGATAATTAAATCATAAACCATTTCCGCAGTGGAACTCTTGTTCGTATTGCTTTCGCCATAATCAAATACCTCGGTCTGTGGCTGCTCGTGATGGTCTATTAAAATTTTAATACATTTTAAATCTCTAATAACCGGCTCCATATTTCTCGTACGGTTTAGTACGTTAAAATCAAGACAAAAAAGCCATTCAGCGCCTTTCATTGCTTTCAGTGCTTTTTCTTTTTGCATTTCAAAATCAAGGACTTTTTTTGCACCCGGCATCCAGCTTAAAAATCCAGCCCAATTTGTTGGAGATATCACCGTTACTTTATGACCAAACTGAATCAAAAAATTATACAAGCCAACACCGGAACCCATAGCATCACCATCAGGTTTTTGATGAAACGTTATCACTATATTTTTTGGCTCTTCCAGTAATGGAAATATTTCACTTAGACGTTTCATAAAAGGGTGCAAAAGTATTAATTAATTGACAAAATGCTACATTATATTGTTTTATTATCAAATTGCGTTAAAAGATCATTTATTGTCAGATAATCAGATAAAATTACTTGCTCCCACAGCTAAAAAATAACAAGGCCAATAGTTTTTACTATAGTGGCAGGCTTTACTAAAAAAAGAGTGCTAATTTGGATTATTCCAGGTATTATTGGCATCGTTGACATCGGGAAAAATATGATCCGGATCAATCGTGACAGTTTTTAATTTTTCAGTAGTATTTAATTTCTGAATCCAAAGATCTCCATTCTGCCATACTTCCACAGGCACCTTTACCATTACCTTTTGGCCGCTCACCGTTTCATATTGCAGATAAACCGGCATCGCCATTCTATCGAGGTT
>Ga0134126_10003182_pt1 | contig 20517 bp, 20 predicted proteins | sample KB31752_FD_96881 | JGI IMG/M metagenome (GOLD analysis project Ga0134126, IMG submission 96881) | Terrestrial soil microbial communities with excess Nitrogen fertilizer from Kellogg Biological Station, Michigan, USA - KB3-175-2 | ecosystem: Environmental > Terrestrial > Soil > Unclassified ... | reverse complement strand
CTCAGCATATACGACAGTCCGGCCACTGGATCCGTGATGAAAATTATGTGTATTCGACCGACGCCCGCCGGTGCGGCGATCGTTTCGAGGCGCGTGCGTCCGTGTGAGTCACGAGCGCGCGTCATCACGGTTTCCCACTGAAACCTCGTGCCGTCGGCAAGCACCTGGCTGGTGTCGCTCACCTGAGTGAGGGTGTAGGTCGCGGAGTCGCGCGCGCGTGCCGCCGCGGTGCGCGGGTTTACCAGCGCCTGTGAATTCTGCGCCTCCGCAAACCCGATCAGCAGCAATATGCCGATCAGGATGAACACCGATCGCTTCATGGCTGGCATGATTCCTCCTCGTCAGAGGCTATTAACCAGAGACTACTCCTAATATACCTGTAGTACAACGGCGCGGTTCTCGCGGCGACCCAGCGCGGCCAGCCCACCGGAAGTTTGCCCGCGCCGTCATGCTAAAATCGCGCCGTGGCTAAACAAGTGATTTCGCCCGGCGGGACGATCAACGGCACGGTCGAGCTGCCCGGCGACAAATCCATTTCGCACCGCTACGCGATTCTTGCAGCGCTCGCCGAAGGCGCGTCCGAAATTGCCAATTACGCGAGCGCCGCCGATTGCGCGAGCACCCTTTCCTGCCTGCGCTGCCTAGGCGCCGAAGTCGAGACGAACCACTCCGGCGTGCGTATCACCGGCAAGGGACTCCGCGGTCTGCAGCCGCCGCGCCGCGAGCTCGACGCTGAAAACTCCGGCTCGACGATGCGCATGCTTTCCGGCGTTCTAGCCGGCCAACCGTTCGTTTCGAAGCTGACGGGCGACGAATCGCTCCGCCGCCGCCCGATGCGCCGTGTAATGGAGCCGCTGCGTCAGATGGGTGCGGAAATTCGCGCAAGCGATGGCGACCGCGCCCCGCTCGAAATCCATGGCGGCGCGCTGCGGGCCATGGACTACACCACTCCGATTCCGAGCGCACAGGTGAAATCCGCCATACTTCTTGCCGGCCTCTATGCTGATGGCGCCAGTACGGTTCGCGAAGCGGTTCGTACTCGGGATCACACCGAAATCGCGCTGCGCGAATTCGGCGCGGCGATAGAGCGCGAAAACGGCGCGGTTCTCATCCACCCGCGACCAAAGCTCACTGCCCGCCGGCTTATTGTGCCGGGCGATCTTTCGGGGGCCGTGTTCCTGATTGCTGCGGCGTTGATCCTTCCGGGGTCGGAAATGACGCTGCGCAACGTGGGCCTGAATCCCACGCGCGCCCGCGTGCTCGACTTTTTCTCGTCAATGGGCGCGCCGGTACGAGTCCCTTCGCTGCAGATGCGCGATGGCGAGCTTGTCGGCGATATTTCGGTGAAGTACGCGCCACTTGCAGGGGGCGTTGTCTCGACGGCGCAAGCGCCGGAGATGATTGACGAGTTGCCGATGCTCGCCGCGCTCGGCCCGTTCACGGAGCAGGGCATCGAGATCCGCGGCGCGCAGGAACTTCGCGTCAAGGAAAGCGACCGCATCGCTACCCTTGCCGAGGGTCTGCGCCTGATGGGCGCGCAGGTGGAGGAATTTCCGGACGGCATGCGCGTCGAGGGTCGCCGGGCCGGCCAATTGCGCGGCGCGAAGGTCGAGCCCCGCGGCGATCATCGCATCGCCATGGCGCTCTCCGTAGCCGCGCTGGGCGCGGAGGGCGATACAGTCGTGCGCGACGCCGGCTGCGTCAGCGTGTCCTTCCCGCAATTTTACGCCACCCTGAGCCACCTGCGAGGCGCATAGGCGATTTCCTTCTAAGTAGGCGGGATTTTTCTTGATGCGTTTCCGCTTGCATTCGGCCTTCCTATGCGCTATAGAACGTAATTGGTTGTGGACGTGGCATTATTCTGTAACACAATCCCATTTGCCCGCCGCCCGTCCTCGGGCATGCAGCCGTTATTCATCCCCGGGGCGACGATTCGCGGCGTGATAGGTCGCGACGCAAATGCCCGATGCCGAACCAGCCCGGAGCGTGGAATGGCGCGTGCTCCACGCCCTCGACCACGGCGATGAACGCTTCCGCCGGCTGCTCGAATGCGTCTGCGATTACGCTATTTTTCTGCTCGATCCGCTCGGCTTCGTCAAAAGCTGGAATCGCGGCGCCGAGCGCATCACCGGCTATAAAGCGTCGCAGGTTGCCGGCATGCACTCGTCCCGGTTTTATCCCCCGGAGGAGTTCAGCCCGGCGCAGTATTTTGCGGGCCTCGAACGCGCGGTGAAGGAAGGGAATTGGTCCGAGGACGGCTGGCGGGTCCGCAGCGATGGCAGTCGCTTCTGGGCTCACGCGGTCATCAGCGCCTGCACCGACGATCTGGGCCACGTGGTCGGCTTCGGCGGCATCCTCGAGGACTTCACCCAGCGCAAGGAACTCGAGGCTGCCGCCCGCGAACTCGCCGCCCGGCGCACAGAACTGCAGGAAGAAGAGCGCCAGAAGCTCTCGCGCGATCTGCACGACATCACCGGCCCGGTCCTCAGCCTCCTGCTCCTGAATTTGAGCGCCGTGGAGAAAGGCTCCGGGGGACTCACGGAAGCGGCGCGCTCAGCGCTTGCCGAATGCCGCGAGCTGGCGCGCCAATGCTCAAAGGAAATTCGCTCTGTATCGTATCTGTTATATCCGCCGCTACTCGATGAACTTGGGCTGGTTCACGCCTTGCCATGGCTGCTGGATTCTTTCGCCGGCCGCACGGGCGTGGACCGCGAAGCCGAAGTTCCGGACAATCTGGGTCGCTTTCCGCGTCCGCTCGAAAGATGCGCCTATCGTTTCGTGCAGGAGTGCCTCTCGAACGTCGAGCGTCACACTTCGAGCACATTCGCCGGCGTACGCGCGGCGCGCAGCGACGGCCAATTGGTGGTCGAAGTGAGCGACTACGGCGGTGGCATGCCAAAGGGCATGCGCGAAGGAGTAGGTATTCGCGGAATCCGCGAGCGATTAGCCGATCTGGGTGGACGCCTCGAAATCCTCCCGACCACAGAGGGGGTTACGATGCGCGCCTTGCTTCCCATTCCCGTTCAATAGCTGCGCCGCCCGCGCGCGCCGATTTGCAAACGCCTGCTGCGATGCCTATACTGGTTTGTTTACGCCGTATAATTCAACCGCGGAGTGTGCATGCCAGCCGTAGTGGCGGAAGCCAGAACGAGCTACATCCTCGATAAACTGCAATCCCTCAGCGGCATCGTTCCCATCGGGGCATTCCTCCTCGAGCATTTTTGGTCCAATAGTTACGCGCTGGTCGGCGTCCGTCAATACAACGATGTCTCCGCCGAACTGCAAAGCATTCCCTGGCGCTTCGCCGTCGAGCTTTGCGTGCTCTGGATACCTATCGCGTTCCATGGATTCTACGGCCTCTGGATCTGGTGGAAGGGCAAATCCAACGCCCTCGGCCATCCCTGGATGGCCAACTGGCTCTACGTCCTCCAGCGGTGGACCGGAATCATCGCGTTTGTTTTCATCGGCTGGCATGTGTATATGGAGCGATTTGTGGGCCACGGTCGAACCAATTACGCGGACCTTGCGCAAGCGATGTCGCATCCCTGGTATCTCGCCTTCTATATCGTAGGCGTCTCGGCCGCTTCCTTTCATCTCGGCAACGGCTTCTGGAATTTCTGCTGCAAGTGGGGCATTGCGGTCACTGCGCGCGCCCAGCGCACCGCCGGATGGCTTGGCGCGGCCCTCACAATCGTGCTCACCCTGGTCGGCATCTCAATCGCTGTCGGCTTCCATAACGCCTGGTTTCCGCTCGGGGCATACGTCCGATGAAGCAGCCGAAGATCATCATCGTCGGCGGCGGCCTGGCGGGACTAATGGCCGCCATTCGCGTGGCCGAAGCGGGCGTGCCGGTGGAACTTTTCTCGATTGTGCCCGTAAAACGGTCACATTCGGTTTGTGCCCAAGGCGGCATCAACGCCGCCAAGAACTTAAAAGGCGAAGGCGATTCGACCTGGATTCATTTCGACGACACCATCTACGGCGGCGATTTCCTGGCCAATCAGCCGCTCGTGAAGGGAATGTGCGAGGCCGCCCCTGCGATCATTGATCTGCTCGACCGCATGGGCGTGATGTTCAACCGCACGCCTGAGGGCTTGCTCGATTTCCGCCGCTTCGGCGGCACTCTGCACCATCGCACCGCCTTTGCCGGCGCCACCACCGGCCAGCAGCTTCTCTATGCTCTCGATGAGCAGGTGCGCCGCTTCGAATCGGAAGGTAAAGTGGCGAAATACGAGGGTTGGACGTTCCTTTCCGCCGTACTCGACGATGCGGGCGTCGCCCGCGGCATCTGTGCCATGAATCTGAAAACCATGGAGATTCGTGCCTTCGCCGCGGACGCCCTCATCTTCTGCACCGGCGGCATTGGCGCGATCTTCGTATATTCCACAAACTCCGTGGTCTGCACCGGCTCCGCGCAATCCGCGCTGTTCCAGCAGGGCGCCTATTATGCAAATGGCGAGTTCATCCAGGTTCATCCCACCGCGATTCCCGGCGAAGATAAATGCCGCTTAATGAGCGAATCGGCGCGCGGCGAAGGGGGCCGCGTCTGGGTACCGAAGCAGGCGGGCGATACGCGACCCGGCAAGTCCATTCCCGAATCCGAGCGCTTCTATTTCCTCGAAGAATGGTATCCGAAGTACGGCAACCTGGTTCCGCGCGACGTCGCCACGCGGGCCATTCACAAAGTGGTCTTCGAGTTGAAGATGGGATTGGCCGGCGGCGAACCCGCCGTCTATCTGGACGTCTCGCATATCCCTCGCGACGTGCTCGACCGAAAGCTCGAAGGCATCCTCGAAATCTACGAGAAGTTTATCGGCGTGGACCCGCGCGAAGAGCCCATGAAGGTATTCCCGGCGATGCATTACACCATGGGCGGCCTGTGGGTGGATAATCAGCAGGCCACAAACCTTCCCGGCATTTTTGCCGCCGGGGAATGCGAATATCAGTATCACGGCGCGAACCGCCTGGGCGCAAATTCGCTGGTCTCCTGCATTTATGGCGGCGGTCTTGCCGGCGTCTCCGCCGTGCGCTACGCGCGCAACCTCGAGAAGGGGAGCGAGAGCGCTCCATCGAGCGTTTTCGAGCGCGAGCGCGTTCGCCAGCAGGATCTCAACGACGCCTTGCTGAATCGTCACCTCGGCACGGAAAATCCCATGCGCATCTGGCGTGAGATGGGCGAATTGATGACGGAGAACGTCACCGTCACGCGCTACAACGCGAATCTCCAAAAGGCGCTCGCCAAGCTCGATGAACTGGCGGATCGCTTTTCGCGCATCAGCATGGCTGACCGCAGCCAATGGTCCAATCAGACGCTCAATTTCGTTCGCGAGCTGGGGAATATGCTCGTCCTCGCCAAGGTGGTCACGCTGGGCGCGCTCGCTCGCAACGAGACCCGCGGCGCTCATTACAAGCCCGAATTTCCGAATCGCGATGACGCGAATTGGCTGAAGACCACCAAGGCCAGCTACAATGGCAGTGAGATTCGCCTCGAATACGAACCGGTAGACGTTTCTCTGATTCCGCCGCGCGAACGGAAGTACACGGCGGCAGAATGACGATCGCTAGTCTTTGACCATACATGCCCGATAGCACATTCATCGTCCGAATTAAGCGTCAGCCTCGACCTGACGAGCCCGCTCGCTGGGAAGAATTCGAGCTGCGCTATCGGCGTCACATGAACGTGATCACCTGCCTGCGTGACATCGCCGAACAGCCCCATACGCGCGACGGCTGTGAATCCACGCCGGTCAGTTATGAGGCCAACTGCCTGGAAGAAGTCTGCGGGGCGTGCGCGATGCTGATCAATGGCCAGCCGCGCCAGGCCTGCTCGGCATTGGTAGACGACCTCGAAAAACCGATTCGCCTCGAGCCGCTCGCTAAGTTTCCGCTGGTGCGCGATCTCCAAGTGGATCGCTCGAAGATGTTTGACGATCTGAAACGCACGCACTGCTGGATTCCGATTGATGGCACTTACGATCTGGGCCCCGGCCCTCGTATGTCGCCTGCGCTCCAGGAAATGGCTTACCCGCTCGCGCGATGCATTACCTGCGGCAATTGCCTGGAAATCTGCCCCAAGGTGAATGAGCACACGCAATTCGTCGGCGCAGCCATCGTCAGCCAGGTGCGGCTCTTCAATATGCATCCCACCGGCGCGATGCACGCCGCCGAACGCCTGGACGCGCTCACGGGCCCCGGAGGCATCGAGGATTGCGATAACGCCCAGAATTGCGTCAAGGTATGCCCCAAGGGCATCCCGCTCACCGAATCGCTCGCCGCGATCAATGGACAAGTGCTGCGCCACGCCGTAAAAACCTGGCTGTTTGGCCGCGAATAGGCGCGCACAAGAGCCGAAAAGTGATCTCCGAAAAAACGCGCGATCTCCATTTTCGCTCCCTCGTTTGCGACACGCATCAGGATACGACCCAGCGCCTTCTCTCGCCCGGATTCGATCTGGCCGCTCGCCATGGCGACGGCGCCGTGGATATTCCTCGCCTGCGCGAAGGCGGCGTGGGCGCGGCCTTTTGGGCCGTGTTCGTTCCCGGCACGATCACTGGCGCCGCAGCCGTCGAAAAAGCCCTCGCCCAAATCCGCGCCGCCCATGAGCATGTGTCGCGCCATCCAAACGATCTCGTCCTTTGCCGCACTGCCGCAGAAATTCGTTCCGCCCGCGCGCTCGGCCGCATTGCCATTCTGCTGGCCGTCGAGGGCGGGCACATGATCCACAGCGACCTGGATGTCCTGCGCTCCTTTTACAGCCTTGGTGTCCGGTATCTCACGCTCACTCACATGCGCAACACCGAATGGGCCGATTCCTCCACGGACGCGCCCGCCCACAACGGCCTCACCTATTTCGGCAGGCGGGCCATTCGCGAAATGAATCGCCTCGGAATGATGGTGGACGTCTCGCATGCCTCCGATCAGACGTTCCGGGATGCGCTCGCCGTCAGCCGCGCCCCGTTGATCGCCTCGCATTCGTCCTGCCGCGCCCTTTGCGGCTCTCCGCGCAATCTGACCGATGATATGATGAGATCTCTCGCGGCTGCGGGCGGCGTCGTTCAGATCAATTTTCACGTGGGATTCCTCAGTCAGGGATTTTGGGCGGCAGAGGATCCCCGCGCCGAGATCGGCAGGGAAATCGCCGCCGAAGTGAAGGGGCGCGCGGCGGCTGATGAGAGCCGCAAATTTATTGAATGGGAGCGCGTGCTGCGCGAGTTCGTCGCGGTTGGCAAGCTGCCGCGCGTCGAGTGGACCGAAATCATCGAGCACATTGTCCACGCCGTCCGCGTCGTCGGCGCGGATCACGTGGGCATCGGTTCCGATTTTGACGGCGCCTATATGCCGTATGGGATGGAGGACGCCTCGTGCTTGCCGCGCATCACCGATGCGCTCTGCGAGCGCGGCTATTCCGAAGCGGACATTCAGAAAATTCTCGGCGCCAATACCCTGCGCTTGATGGAGCAGGTGGAAGCTGCCGCCGAAACATAGAGCCGTCTCCATAGGAGGACATCGTTGAAACGCTTCGTCTTTTGTTTTTGCGCCAGTTTGATCTTTACGTTTGCCCCGGCGGCGCGCGGACAGGCGCGCCCGGCCACGCACAAACCTGCCGCAACTACGCATCACCCAACTACTCATCGGAGGACAACACACGTGACGATTGATCCGGCTCTGCTGCATCCCGCAACCTTGCACTCGAAAGCGCCCGAAACGTACGAGGTGAAATTCGTCACCACCAAGGGCGACTTCGTCGTCGAGGTGCATCGCCTGGGCGCCAATGGGAGCTGATCGCTTCTACAATCTTGTGAAGCACCATTTCTATGACGAAGCCGCATTTTTCCGCGTCGTTCCGGGCTTCGTGGTGCAGTTCGGGCTCAGCGCGCATCCGACCGTTAACCATGCCTGGCAGCACGCCACGATCAAAGACGATCCCGTCACCCAGAGCAATAAACCCGGCACGCTCACCTTCGCCACCGCAGGCGCGAATACCCGCACCACGCAGCTCTTCATCAATCTGGGCGATAACGCGCGGCTCGATAGCATGGGTTTTGCGCCGTTTGCCCAGGTTACGTCCGGCATGGACGTCGTGCAGAAAATCTACAGCGGCTATGGCGAGCGGCCCGACCAGGGCGCGATCACTAAAGACGGTAATGCGTACCTCGGTAAAAACTTTCCAAACATAGACAGCATTAAGGCGGCCACAGTGATTTCGCCGGCAGCCCCGAGCGCGCCGACGCATCATCATCCGGCCTCGGGCGGTTCGTCGCACTAGGAGGCGCAGCCAAGTGGGTTGGTCTGCGTCGGCGCAAGGACACGCATGCCGCGCGCCCCATTGCGGTAGTCCTAGGCGCATCGGAAGGAGGCGCACCCGGCGGTTGAGCCATGCTTGAGGTCACCGCATCGGAAGCCGCCGTCCGCCAGCTTCCATACGCCGTCCCCGACCGCGCGGCGGCTCGCCCCGGCACGCTTGCCGTAATCGGCATCGCCGCTGCGAAGCTCGCCGTGCAATTGGCTGGAGTGGCGCGCTACGGATTTTTCCGTGACGAGCTTTACTACATGGCCTGCGGCCGTCACCTCGCCTGGGGCTACGTGGACCAGCCGCCGCTTATTGCGTTCGTTGCGTGGCTCTCGTCGCACCTGCTGGGCCCTTCGATTGTCGCCCTTCGCCTGTGGCCGATTTGCGCGGGTGCGTTGCTCGTCTTTGCTACGGGAATGTTCGCGCGCGAATTGGGTGGCGGGGCGTTCGCGCAAGCCTTAGCCTCGCTGTCGCTGCTCTTCGCCCCTGCGTTCCTCGCTTTCGACAGCTTTTTCTCGATGAACGCCTTCGAGCCGCTCTTCTGGCTGGCCTGCGCCTGGATCGCCGTGCGGATTGTGCGCGGCGCATCGCCCAAATGGTGGCTTGCCTTCGGTCTGGTCGCGGGCATCGGCCTGGAAAACAAGCACACCATGCTCGTTTTTGGTTTTGCGGTCGTCGTGGGACTGCTCCTTTCCGGCGAACATCGCGTATTCCGCTCGAAATGGATTTGGCTCGCGGCCTTGGTGGCGCTGGCGGTCTTCCTGCCGAATCTGATTTGGGAAGTACGCCACGGCTGGCCGCAGATCGCGGTGGTGCGCAACGCGCAGAGATTTAAGAACGTCCGCATCGGTCCGCTTCGTTTCCTGGCGGATGAAGTTCTCTTTCTGCACCCTGTGGTGCTGCCTGTGTGGCTTGGCGGACTCGCCTGGTATTTCCGCGCGCCCGCGGCGCGGGGCGCGCGCTTCCTCGGCTGGGCCTACATCGTGGTTCTCGCGCTGTTCCTGGCGCTCGACGGCAAATCCTATTACCTGCTGCCCGCCTATCCCATGCTGTTGGCTGCGGGCGGAGTGGCCTTCGAGGCGTTCGTCGCCGGGCCTCGGCGTCGCTGGCTCCGCGTGGCCTTTCCTGCGGTGCTGGTTGCCGCTGGCTTGATGACAATTCCCTTCGGCGTTCCGGTTCTTTCGATCGAGGGATTCCTGCGCTATTCCCAAGCCTTTCCTTACGCGCATGCGGTAAAGATCGAGCGAGACGCCACCGCGCCCGTGCCGCAGCTCTACGCGGATATGACCGGCTGGCCGCAAATGGCGGCGGGCGTCGCGAAGGTCTATCGTGCGCTTCCGCCTTCCGAACGCCCCGATTGCGCGATTCTGGCGGGGAATTACGGCGAGGCGGGCGCGATTGATTATTATGGGCCGGCGCTGGGCCTGCCCGCTGCGATCAGCGGGCATAACAGCTACTTCGATTGGGGGACGCGCGGCTATTCGGGCTCGTGCGTGATTCTTTTCGGTGAACGGGCCGCCGCGCACAGCAGCCTTTTCGCCGAATCGCGGCTCGTTGCCGTGCTCAAGAACCCTTACGCCATGCCAAGCGAGCAGAACGTCGCGGTTTATCTGTGCCGCAAGCCGCGAGCGCCGCTTTCCGCTCTGTGGCCGCGGTTCAAGATGATCATCTAGTTTGCGCTGGGGCGTTACAGCCCGAGCACGTTCACTAATTCGCGCACGGACGCCGCGCTCTTATCGAGGGCCGCCTTTTCTTCCGGGGCCAATTTAATTTCGATCACCTGCTCTACGCCGCGCGCGCCCAGCTTCACCGGGACGCCGACGAACAGTCCGCGAATCCCGTACTCGCCCTCGAGGTAGGCCGCGCAGGGTAAAATCTTTTTCTTGTCCTTCAGGATCGCCGCCACCATCTCCACCACTGCGGCCGAGGGCGCATAGTAGGCCGATCCCGTCTTCAGCAGGTTGACGATCTCGGCCCCGCCCTTGCGCGTGCGGGACACAATCGCGTCAATTTTCTCCCGCGGCAGCAAATCGGGCAGCGGGATTCCGGCAACGGTCGAATAGCGCGCCAGGGGAACCATGTCGTCCCCATGGCCGCCGAGCACGAATGACTGCACATTTTCGACCGACACTCCCAACTCTCGCGCCACAAAGGTGCTCATCCGCGCCGAGTCCAGCACGCCCGCCATCCCGATCACGCGCTGCTTGGGGAAGCCGCTCAGCTTAAAGGCGGTCTGCGCCATCACGTCCAGCGGGTTCGTCACCATAATCAGAATCGCGTTCGGGGAAAGCTTCGCCACGCCTTGCACGACGCCCTTAACCACGTCGTAGTTCGCGCGCAGCAGGTCGTCGCGGCTCATACCCGGCTTGCGCGGAAATCCGGCCGTGATCACCACGATGTCGCTGTTTGCCGTCTCTCCGTAATCGCCCGCGGCGGTGGAAATTCCGGCCGCGGCTGCGTCGGAGCCCAGGATGGGCGCCGATTCCGCCATATCCAGCGCCTTGCCCGCGGGAACGCCTTCCAGAATGTCCGTCAGCACCACGTCCGCGAGGCCGGCGTCGTGAATCCGTTGCGCTGTGGTTGAACCGACAAATCCTCCGCCTACGACCGTTACTTTCTTGCGCATTCTCTTTATCTCCCGAAGATATGTTCGAAACTTGTGATGCGTTTCCAGCGTTGAGCGGGGCGCGCATCAGGCCGTCTATCGGGCCGCCATCGCCCCCATATTCTCGATGATTGCCGAGGCGAATTCCGAGGTCTTCAACTTCGTCGCGCCGGGCATCAGCCGCTCGAGATCGTAGGTCACGCGCTTCTGTTGGATCGTTCGTGCGATGCCTTCCTCGATCAGCCGCGCCGCTTCCTTCCATCCCAGGAAGTCGAACATCATCGCACCCGAAAGCATTACGGAGCTTGGATTGATCACATCCTTATCGGCATATTTCGGTGCGGTGCCGTGCGTCGCTTCGAAGACGCCGTATCCGTCGCCGATATTCGCGCCCGGCGCCATGCCCAGCCCGCCGACCTGCGCCGCGCATGCGTCGGACAAATAATCGCCATTCAGGTTCGGGGTCGCGAACACCTGATATTCGTCCGCCCGCGTCAATACCTGCTGGAAGACGGAGTCCGCGATTCGGTCGTTCACCAGAATTTTCTTCTTCCATTGGCCGCGGCCGTGGGTTGCATAGATCGAATCGAGCGTCCGCTTTACCTCGGCGGACACGGCTTGGCGGAAGTCTGCCGTGGCTTGTTCAAGGCCCGGCTCGATCATGGCGGCATTTTTCTCGAGGGGAAGGTTCGCGTCACGGTCCTGATTATCGAGGATCCAGCTTTCCCGCTCCGTCACCACCTGAGCGCGGAATTCCTGGGTCGCCAGTTCATATCCCCAATCGCGGAACGCGCCTTCGGTGAACTTCATAATATTGCCCTTGTGGACCAGGGTGACGACCGTGCGGCCATTTTCGATCGCGTGCTGGATCGCGCGCCGCACCAGGCGCTTGGTGCCCATGGGCGAGATGGGCTTGATGCCCACGCCCGAATCTTCGCGGACGCGCTTGGCCCCGCCCTTGAGCATTTCGGCGTTCAGAAAATCGAGCAGTTTTTTCGCTTCCGGCGTGCCCGATTTCCATTCGATGCCGGCGTACACGTCCTCGGTATTTTCCCTGAAGATCACCACGTTCATCCGCTCCGGGCTGCGCACCGGGGAGGGCACGCCGGCGAAATAGCGCACCGGCCGCACACAGGCATAAAGGTCCAGCAACTGGCGCAGGGTTACGTTGAGAGAGCGTATTCCGCCGCCCACGGGCGTGGTGAGGGGTCCTTTGATCGCCACGCGGAAATCGCGAATCGCGTCTACGGTATCCTGCGGCAGCCATTCTTTGCGCTGATTGAACGCCTTCTCGCCCGCCAGCACCTCGAGCCACGCAATGCGCCGCTTAGGGCCATAGGCCCGCTCGGCTGCGGCGTCGAACACCCGCTGCGACGCCTTCCAGATGTCGCGGCCGGTGCCATCGCCCTCGATGAAGGGGATGACCAGGCGATCCGGCACGCGAAACGCGCCACCCGAGTACTCGATCACTTGCCCGTTTGCCGGCACCGCAATGCCGTTGTATGAGTCCTTCATTCCCTCGACTCCCCCAGAGATAAATGGCGACGCAAAATGGAACGCGCGGGTGTTGCCCGCGGGGCGGCTCGTTCATGCCGCTCGAAACGCTCAACCTTATCACATTCGAGTGTGGCTCCGCACCCCCGTGGCGGTGGGCTGGGCGGGGCGGGGAAGGGCGCAACATAATTCGTGAGAATGCGCTGTACCGTATATTAGAACGGAGGCGAGGCTTTGTTTTCAGTGGGTTAGCGGGATTTCTAATCCCCGTACCGTAGATTAGAAATGGCTGGCAGGATCGCGGCTTGCCTTCGACATGCACTGCCGGCGCCTCCTCTCCTGGCGAAAAAACCGCCATCGTAGTTTATGGCACACATTGACGAGAAAGTCAATCGAAATCGGTGGGCGCGGATGCGATTTGCGGCGAAAAGGGGGGCGTTTGGCAAAAGGGGGCGATCCTTACCTCGTCTCCCTTTTGACCTCCATCGTTTCCTTGATTGACCGTGGTTGGCGGCGCCCTTACGGTGGGGTTATATGCCGCGGGGGAGTGCAAAAAGACGTGGTTTGCGGCCGGCGCTTCGTGCGGGGCGCGCGGAGCCGTGGTCGGCTGTGCTTCGCCGGGCTGGACGGCTTTATCGCGAACGCGAGATTCGCGAGGCCTTGGCACATTACGGTCGCGCCCTGCGGCTCGGCGCCGAGCCCGGCTGCGCCGCGCTGGAGCGCTGGACCTGCCACATGCTTTTGGGCGAATTCGAGAAGGCCTGGCGCGACGCCGATTGGGTTCAGGCGAGGCATCCGGAATTGGCCGCCAGCGACGTCAATTTGCCGCGTCATTTGCAGCGGCTTTGGACGGGGGAGCCGCTGGAAGGCAAGCGCGTCCTGGTGCGGTGCTATCACGGGCTGGGGGATACGATTCAATTCATCCGTTGCGTTCCCATGCTGCGGGGGATTGTTCGCTCGGTGGTGGTGCAATGCCAGCCCGCGCTGATTCCGCTGCTGAAGTCCATGCCGGGAATTCCGCGGCTCATTTCGTTGGATGCGCCAGCGCTGCCGCGCCATGACGTGCAAATTGAACTGATGGAGTTGCCGCGCGCGCTGCGCCTGGCGCTGCCCGCAATTCCGGATCGAGTGCCTTACCTTTCCGTGCCGGCGGGCCTGGCGCGGGCGGCCGGCAGGGAACTCCGCGCTTCCGAGCCGGGGCGGTGCTTGCGAGTTGGCATCGCATGGTCTTCGGGGGATTGGGACGCCTCTCGTTCGACTTGCCTCGCGGATTGGGGGCCGGTGCTTCGGGTGCGGGGTGCGGCGTTCGTGAGTCTCCAACGTGGACCGGCCGCCGCGGAACTCGCGGGCGTGGGCGCACGCGTGATTGCCGCGGAAAAGGAATCCGGCGCGCTGCTCGATACGGCGGCGATCATCGCGAACCTCGATCTGGTGATTTCAGTGGATACGATGGTTGGGCACCTTGCCGGGGCTTTGGGGAAGCCGGTCTGGACGCTTCTGCCGTTCCGCGCCGACTGGCGCTGGATGATTCGGCGCGACGATAATCCGTGGTACCCGACGATGCGGCTGTTCCGGCAGTCGCGGCAGGGGGCGTGGGGCGCGGTGCTAAGGCGCGCGGCTGCGGGGTTGATGCGGATGGCTTGGTCCCGGCAGAATGGAAAAAAAGAGCGAGCACAGCGTGCTGTGCGCCTACCGGCGTGCGCGGAACGGGTGGCATGAATGAGATGCGGGGCGGGCGGCGAGTCGGGGCTTCATGGCGTTGGAGACGGGCGGACCAGTATCTTACGTCCGCTACGCGGCCTGTCCTCCTTCGCGATGGTCACCCACGGCTTGCGCCGTGGGCTATGGTCCGGCGGCCGCCGGGCCGGCTTGCGGGGCACGACGACGCAGGGACGCAAGCAAATTGACAGGGTCTCGGGCGGGACGTACGCTACCTTTGCATTGGCCATGGACCTTTTTGAAGAGATCGTTCGAATGCGGCACGCCGGGATGCGGGGCGCGCTTGCGACGATTGTCCACACCAATGGTTCGATACCGAGCTATGAGAGCTCGCGGATGCTGGTCCGCGAGGACGGCACAATTGCGGGGACGATTGGCGGGGGGTGCGTGGAAGCCGAGGTGTGGGCCGCGGCCAAGGAAGTGATTCAGTCCGAACAGCCGCGGAAGATGACGTTCAACCTGAATCATGAGGCGGCCTACGACGCGGGCCTGATCTGCGGGGGAAGCCTGGAAATCTTCGTGGAGCCGATTCTGCCGCAGCCTGTGCTGTACCTTTTCGGCGGCGGACACATTTCGACCGCGCTGGCGCGCATTGCGGGGCAGGCGGGCTTCGCCATAGGGGTGGTGGACGACCGCGCCGCCTTTGCAAACGCCGAACGATTTCCGATGGCCGCCGAAATCCACACCGCGTACGAAGATGGATTCGCCAAGATCCGGCCCGGGGCGGCGAGCTATATCGTGATTGTGACGCGCGGCCACAAGGACGATATGCGCTGCCTGGCCTGGGCGCTGACGACCGAGGCCCGCTACATCGGCATGATCGGCAGCAAGCGCAAGGTGCTATCGGTCTACAAGGCGCTGGAAAAAGAGGGATTTTCGGCCGCGCAATTCGAGCGCGTCCATGCGCCGGTGGGACTGGAGATCGGCGCGCTGACGCCGGACGAGATTGCCGTAAGCATCGCCGCCGAATTGATCGCTATTCGCCGCAATTCCGGAGCGGCGCTGCCGCATAAATCGGTGCGGCTTTCGCAGGCGGCGGCTTCCTCGCGCTCGACTTCTTCGTTGGCCGCCTCGTCTGGCTCGTCTTCTTCCCCGGGCTCGTCCGGTTCCTCGGGGAATTAGCGAAATGCTCGCGGCGGCGATTCTGGCGGCGGGGGAATCCCGGCGCATGGGCCGGCCGAAGGCCCTGCTTCCTTTTCGCGGCACGACTTTCGCGGAGCATCTATACGCAGCGATGGATCACCCTCGGGTTGGGGTGCGCCGGATCGTGCTGGGGGCTGGGGCGGACCTGATCGAGCCACGGCTGCGCGCGGGGGCGGGAGCGATCATGGTGAACGAGCGATGGCCCGAGGGGCAGCTTTCCTCGATTCAAGCGGCGATTCGCAGCCTTCCGCCGGACGCAACTGAAGGGCTGATTCTTTGCCCGGTGGACCACGCGCTGGTTACCGCCGGGCTTGTGGCGGACTTGATCGCGCAATTCGACGCTACTGAAAAGCTGATCGTGGTTCCGGTGTATCGCGGGCGGCGCGGGCACCCAGCGATTTTCCGCGCATCGCTCTATGGCGAACTGCTGAGCGCGCCGGCCGAGATCGGGGCGCGGCACGTGCTTCACAGCCGGCCCAGGGACGTGCTGGAAATGCCTACGGGCGAGGAAGGCGCGGTGCTGAATCTGAACGACCAGAAGACGCTCGAAGCGGCGCTGCACGGCGCAATTTGAGCGGTTCGATAGCTTTTCGTCTAGCGTTCGCCTGCCGGCTGCCAACTCCCAGCAAATACTCTCTAATCAACCGTGGTTCCACGGAAGGGAAGCTACTTGCACATTCGACGCGCAAAGCGGCGGACGGCGGCGATGTAAGTGATTGAAAAGGGGAACCTTGCGTTTGGAGGTATGGCGGGCCATTCGGCGCACTACCTGCATTGTTTCCTGTAGCCGACGCGTTAGGAGGCGGTAGCCAGCCCCCTAGGGTGGCGGTTTGGGGCAGTTCAACCAGGAGAATCACTTTGAAGATGATTCAGGCAGTAAAGCATGGTCTGTTTGCAGTAGCACTCGGCCTGTTGGTGATGCCGCTTGCCGCACAGAGCGCGCGTGCCGACAACGTCGATTTCGATTGCAACGTGGCGACCTGCAGCGGGACAGTGGCGGCAGCGGCCGGCGATACCTACACCACGGGTGCGGGCATCACCGTGTTCAATAATTCAGGGCCGTATTCGTCCACTGTGCCGTTCGATCTGTCGTTCGATACGACCGCGGGAACGATTGCGCTCACTGGAACAGGCTCTCTGACCGGACAAGTCCTGCAAGGCACGATCAACACGGCTGTGGGACCGATCAGCGGCACTACGTCGTCCGACTTGAGCCTATTTGCCACTTGGTGGGGCCTTCCCTCGGCGGTGCAGAGTTTCCTCGGCACGCCAACCGGAATTGACAGTGCATTCGTGATTTACCTTACGGACGGCGGGGCCGCGTCGAGTGTGGATGTGTTGATTACTCCGACTCCCGAGCCAGGAACGCTTTTGCTGTTCGGGACCGGAATGCTGCTATGCGCCGGGTTGCTGCGTCGCAGGCGGCACGTGCTCGCTTAGCCTTATTTGTTCCAGAGCATCGTAAAGAAAAGGCCTTGCCGGCCATAGCGGCGAGGCTTTTTTCTTTTTAGCATCTCCCCTACGCTTTTCGAGCTTCCGCGTCTAAAATCTCGTCCACGCCAATTCACGGTAAAGGGAAGGTTAAATGATGCGAAGACTGATCCCGTTTATTGCGGTCTTCATTGCCATCGTGGTTGCCGCCATTGGCGGCGCGTTCGGAGATTCGGCAACCCTGCCGCCGAAGCTGATCGAAATTCACCGGGAGTACGTCCGGCCGGGCAAGCTGGGCGACTACGATGGAATCGAGGCGGATGCCGCCAAGAGTTGCCAGCGGCTGAACTGCCCGGCCAGTTATCTGGGGATTACTTCTATTACCGGGCCGAGCCAGGTGTGGTTCGTGAGCTGGTTCGATACCTACGCGGCGATTGAGCAGGCGCGCGCGGCCTACGCGCAGAACTCCGCGCTGCGGGATGCGGCGCAATCGGTGACGGAACGCAAAGGGGCGCTGGTGAAGCGGCCGGAAACGCTCTTTGCGGAGTATCGGCCGGGTTTGAGCTACGGCTCGAATACGAGCCTGCCCGCGGCTCATTATTTCTGGATTCAAATCGTGAAGGTCTTGCCGGGGCACAGCAGGGACTTCGAAGCATTCCGCAGGTCTGAACGGCTGGCGGATGAGCGCGCGCAGGCGGGCGACACGGTGTATGTGTACCACGTGACCTCTGGTGCGTCAGGGAGCGTGTATTTGGTGCTGACGCTGGCGCGTTCGCTGCAAGAGGCCGATAACCTGGCGCAATTGCGGATTCAGGAGCGGCGCGCGCCGGAGCAGGAGTCGGCGAGCCGGCTGGTTGCGGCGTCCGTTACCAGCACGGCGAATTATCTCTTTCGCCCGGAGCCGGCGATCAGCTATCTGCCTAAATCGTGGACCGACGCCGACCCGGATTTTTGGGCGCAGGCCGCCGTGAGGCAATAGGCGCTATTGACCGAGCGATGGCGCGGGCGGCCGCGAGGCTGTGTTGGCGATATAGCCGAAGGCGTCGGAGGCCGTGCGCTGGGCGTCGCGCGATTCCGTCTTCGCAAATTGCGCGCGCGTCTTGGACGAGAACGTATCGGGATTGAACGAGCCGCGTGCCACATGGAATACCCAGACGTATTCGTGATGGGCGTGATCGAGGCGGGATGCGGGAACCAGGGCCGTGTCCTCGGTGGTCAGCGGGGTCCAATCCGAGAAACCCCTTGTGTCTCGATAGATGGGCTGCGGCATGGCGGAGGGATAGAAGTCCGCGTCGTGCGTGAAGATCACTACGTAATCCACCACGCCGGGATTCGGTGCGGGGCAGATGCCGGGATAGCGCTTTCGCGCGTCGTTGGTGATCCATCTGAGTTGCGCCGGGCTCACGCCGTACGCTGAAAAATATGTGGCGCAGTGCGCGTTCAGAGTTGTGTAGTCGGCGGGCGTGGCGGGGTCCATGTTAACGGCTTCGACCGTGCCGGCGGCCGCTTCGGGGATCATCTCGCTCCTGGTCCTCGACTCGGTCTTGCCGGGAAGCGTGCTTGCCAGGACGTAGCCTTCGGAGCCCTGGCTGGTGCGAACCTTCACAAATCCGCGATCGCGTCGCATGACTTCGACTTGCTCGCCGCAGGGGAGCTGGCTCGCGACTTTGTCCGCGCTGAGGGACGCATAGAAAGAAACCTGGTTGGCGCCATCCGCGCATTTGAGCGTGGCGGTCTGGTTCGCCGGGGTGGAAACGCAAAGACACAGGCTCGCCAGCGCGGCGGCCGTGACGAATTTCACATTCATTTTTCCTCCCGTGCTGCCGAAATCCGATGCGTTAAAAGAGCGGCCTGGCAGCGCGAGAGCGAAAGCACTTCGCGGTGCGACTCAACTGCGACCGCTTGCCGCGCGCTTCCAGCTGCGGGACGGGCAGGGTAGGGCGGCGCCGCTGGCGCTGCGCGCTCCGATCCAGAGAACGTTGGTAGGTAATCACGCGGGTGCGCTATGAGGTATACGGCAGAACATCTACGAAGCTTGCGGGGTTTGCTGTAGGGCGCGCAAACCAGCTTTTTCGAGAACTCGTTCGCGGGAAATTGCGCAAACCTGAAGCATCGAGTGCCGCGCATTCCGCAGAGCGCACCACTCGCTTCTTCGCGGGACGCCGCGTGAAATAACGCCGTGCCAGGGGTTTAATGGCGACGACGATGGCGGCTGGCAGGACGGAGGCGAGGGGATCAGGCTGATCCACGACTTGGTCGTCAGCGCCAGGGTTTATGTCTTCAGCATCGGCGCGACAGCACAGACAGCCCAAGGGCTGCTACGTATAGACTACCTAATTAACTTGGATAACCTGGAGAGCCATCCCGGAGTAAAAGACCGCTATACTCCGCCAAAAGGAGTCGACGACGAAGTGGCTGTAGATCAGCGAGTCAAGCTGCTCCCTACATCGACTGGGCTCCTCCCGGCAACCCAGTACAGCGTCGCGTTTCACGAATTGGCAGAGGCATACGCAAAAGTAGACCACAACAAAAAGTATGCGGCAGCCCATGAGGAAGCTGTGGAGCGGGAGAAAACGTTACGCGATCAAAGGCCCTATCTGAAAGGCCACGACTTCGGAGCAGGTCCCGCTCACGTTCAACGGATTCAAACTGAGAAGATTATACAGAGGTGACCTATGCTTGAAGCGCTGTTACTTATCGCCTCGATGCACGGCTGTGCTGCCGCTGGCAAGCCTGTGGCTTCGGGGTTTCTGTACCCGCCTTCGATGATCACGGAGGACGTTTCCAGTATTAAGTCGCAGTGCCTCGGCGGAAAGGTCTTCTATGACGACGGAGAAGTGTTGAACGGCGCCCTTGTCGAGATACTGGACTCTCGGAATCATAGATTGAAGGCGCTCGTAACAGACAAAACCGGCCGGTTTTGCTTCGCCGGGACTCGACCCGGCAAGTACGTGCTGCGCATCAGTATGCCACAATTCAACACAATCATTGTTACTGTCCTGGTGTCGCCCAGATCGAAATCGAGGAGTGCATCGTTCCAGATGACGTTGAGCGCTTAAGCCAAGTTGGGCTCGTGAAGATGCCGGATGTGTACGAAGAGCCTGGAACATCTGTTAACGGCGGTTCCGTATACGGTTGCTTTCCACGAACTTGCGGAGGCCTATGCGAAGGTCGATAAGGGAATGCAGCACGAGCAGGCCCATGCGGACGCAATCAAACGGGAGGACACGTTGCGGGCCCAGAGGTCGGAGCTGACAAAGCACGATCCGGGATCCGGCGGCCCGACAGGCCATCCCGTGCAGGAAATAATCATCAAGAGGTGACACATGCGGTTCAGTCTGATTCTTGCGCTGATGTTTATCAGTGCGTTGGTGCAGCCGCCTCAGGTTGCGGTGGTGACGCGGGAGACACCGATAGCGGCTAAGTCGTTGTCTGGAACCGTTGCGTGGGAGGATGGCGGTCCAATATCCGGCGCCTTGGTCCAGATTTGTACCCCCGGGTGGAAACGCGTGTTGAGGTCGGTTCAAACAGACGAACACGGGCACTTTTCTTTCTCCCGGGCGAAAGGAAGCGGGATGCATTACCTCCAAGTTTCGCATCGTGGCGCAAACACGCTACTTGTGAAAGTGCAGGTCGGCACTGCTGACAGCAAGGATCTAGTCATTGAGATTGAACCGAGCACCTGAGCGGCGGGAGCTTGACGGGCGGGTCGAACGGGACGACGCTGTATGACACGGGAACGGCGTGGATCACGGTGAACGGCTGCCAGGGGCTGGCGAATTACGGGCAGGGCGACACGGCGGCGACGGTGGCGGCGAGCGTCGCGGCGGCGCTG
>Ga0134126_10003181_pt1 | contig 20520 bp, 17 predicted proteins | sample KB31752_FD_96881 | JGI IMG/M metagenome (GOLD analysis project Ga0134126, IMG submission 96881) | Terrestrial soil microbial communities with excess Nitrogen fertilizer from Kellogg Biological Station, Michigan, USA - KB3-175-2 | ecosystem: Environmental > Terrestrial > Soil > Unclassified ... | reverse complement strand
GATCGGCTCCGAGCACGAGATCTCCGGCGTGATCGATCTCGTCGACATGAAGGCCTACCGCGCGCAGCCCACCCCCGAGCGCGGTGCCGCCGACGAGATCCCGATCCCCGACGAGCAAGCGGAGCTCGCGCAGGAATACCGGGAGAAGCTGATGGACGAGGTCTGCGAAGTGTCAGACGCGTTGATGGAGCGCTACCTCGACGGCGGCGAGATCTCCCACGGCGAGATCGTCGGCGCGCTGAAGGAGGGCACCAATCACGGCAAGATCTTCCCGGTCGTCTGCGGCGTCGCCACCGCGAACCTCGGCACGACGCGCCTGCTCGACGCGATCGTGGAGGACCTGCCCTCGCCGGTCAAGCACGGCTCGCTGCAGGTCGGCGAGGTCGAGCTGACCGCGAGCGAGGACGAGCCGCTGTTCGCATACGTCTTCAAGACGCGCGCCGATCCGTTCGCCGGGCGCATCAACCTGATGCGCGTCTACCAGGGCGTCATGAGGGCCGACAGCCAGGCGCTGAACACGCACTCGCACGCCAAGGAGCGCATCGGCCAGCTGCTCGTCTTCAAGGGCAAGGACGTCGAGCACGCGGACGAGTTCGGCCCCGGCGACATCGGCGCGGTGGCCAAGCTCAAGGAGACGCGGGCCGGCGACTGGCTCGCCGAGCGGGACGAGCCGATCGAGATGCCGCGCATCAAGCTGCCCGCGCCGGTGATGGCGTTCGCCGTCGAGCCCAAGAGCCGCGGCGACGAGGAGAAGGTGATCGCCTCGCTGCGCCGCCTGCAGGAGGAGGACCCGACGATCGACATCCACCGCGACCAGCAGACGGGGGAGGAGATCGTCGCGGGGCTCTCGCAGGTCCACGTCGAAGTGATCGTCGACAGGCTCCGCGACCGCTTCGGGGTGGAGGTCACGCTGAAGCCGCCGCGCGTGCCCTACCGCGAGACGATTCGAGCCAGCGCGCAGGGGCACGGCCGCCACAAGAAGCAGTCGGGCGGGCGCGGTCAGTTCGGTGACTGCCAGATCGAGATCCAGCCGCTGCACGACGCCGACGGCAACTACGCCTACGAGTTCGTCGACAACATCAAGGGTGGCGTGATCCCGAGCTCGTTCATCCCGGCGGTCGAGAAGGGCGTCCGTGAAGCGATGGAAACGGGCGTCGTCGCCGGGTATCCCGTGCAGGGCGTGCGGGTGCGCCTGTACGACGGCCAGTTCCACTCGGTCGACTCCTCGGAGATCGCGTTCAAGCTCGCCGGCATCCAGGCGATGAAGCAGGCGCTCGCCGACGCGAGCCCGGTGCTGCTCGAGCCGATCATGATGGTCACGCTCTCGGTGCCCGAGGCGAGCGTGGGCGATGTCATCGGCGACCTGAACAGCCGCCGTGGACGCCCGCAGGGGATGGAGGGTGTCGGCGCGATGACCGAGATCAAGGCCGAGGTGCCGATGGCGGAGATGCTCACCTACGCGCCCGACCTGCGCTCGATCACGCAGGGCCAGGGCGATTACACGCTGGAGTTCCTGCGCTACGAGGAGGTCCCCGGGCATCTGGCGCAGCGGGTCGTCGCAGACGCCGGGGACGAGCGCGAGACGGCGCACGCCTGAACGCGGCCGCGCGCTTGCGGCGGGTGACCGCGGCGCGCGGTCCAGCTACCCTGGGATGCGATGACCACACGCACGATCGTGACGTCGCAGCCCGATGTCGCCTGCGATGTCTGCGCGCGGCGGCTCCTGCGCGGCGAGCAGCCCGACTACTTCATCGCCGACGGCCAGCGCCGTCTCGTCTGCGAGCTGTGCGCTCCGCGCGCCGCACACGAGGGCTGGCTGCGTGAGACCGAGGCCGCCGCGGCCGTCACGCTGCCGCCGATGCGCCCCCGGCGCGGGCGCAGCCTGATCGACCGCTTGATCGGTGCCGGGCGCGGCACCGAGGACGCGGCCGAGGAGCGGCCGGCAAGCCGGCACGCCCCCCGCGAGCCGGACGGCCCATACGACCTGTTCGCCGGCCCTGCCGACGAGGAGGACGCCGCCGGACCCGAGCCTGCCGTGGTGGAGGCGCCGCCGGGCGCCGCGCACCTCCTCCAGGCGCTCGATGCGTTCAACGCGAGCGAGTACCCGCGTCGCGTCGCCGGCGTCGCCCGCTCGCTCGGCGAGCCGGTCGTCAGCGTGCGCTCCGCCGAGCATCTCGAGAGCATCGTGCGGATCGTCGTCGCCTGGGAGCTGTGCTGGTACCGCTACGAGGTCGACACGGGCGAAGAGCCCGTGTTCGCGCAGGCGATCGGGCAGGGCACCGAGCTTGAACAGCTGAGCCGCGACGAGCGCCACGGAAACGCCGTCGCCACGCCGTCGGGCGCGCTCGCGCTCGCGCTCGCGCAATAGTCGCTTCGCCCCTTGCGCCGGCCGGATACGCCGGTAACATCCGCGGAGCGATGATCTACTGCGTGGTACCCAAGGCACTGGCCGACGAGCTCTACCCGAAGATGGTCGAGCACTACCGCGACGACGACAAAGTCACGGTGATCGTCGATCGCCGTGAGTTCGACCGCCGCGCCCGCAGCGGCCGCAGCAGTGCGAGCTCGCCCGGAGCCGAGCGCCGCGTGATCCGCGATCGCCGCCGCGCGCGCGTCGCCGGCGACACGCTGCCGCTCGCCAAGGCCGTCTAGCCCGGACCGGCCGGAAGCCGTCCGTACCCTTCCGCCCGCGTGAAGGTGATCGTGCACGTCGACGGCGGCGCACGGGGCAACCCCGGACCCGCGGCCGCGGCATGCGTGATCTCCTCGCCCGACGGCGAGGTGCTCGGCGAGCACTCGGAACTGCTGGGTCGCCAGACGAACAACGTCGCCGAGTACCGCGCGTTGCTCCTGGGGCTCGCCCGGGCGCGCGAGCTGGGCGCCGACGAAGTCGAGGTGATCGGCGACTCGGAGCTGATCGCCAAGCAGGTCAACGGCCTCTACAAGGTCAAGCACGCGGCGATGAAGCCGCTCTACCTCGACGCGATGCAGGCGTTGCGCGGGTTTGCGAGCTGGTCGATCCGGACGGTCCCGCGCGCGCAGAACGCACGCGCCGACGCCTTGGTGAACCAGGCTCTCGACGGCGCTATTTGAGCGGCTGAGCGGATTTCGCGAGCGCGACCATCTGCGCGTTCGAGAGGTCCTCGAGGAGGGTGTTCGTGACCCAGTAGAGGGCGTTGCCCTGGCGCCAGCCGATCACGTGGATGTGGCTCCCGTCGTCGATCAGTTTGTAGGTTCGCCCGCCGATCTGCTGCGTGCGGGCGTTTCTGAACAGCGGCGGCGACAGCCAGTCGGTGCCCTCGAAGTCGTAGTAGCTGCCCTGCATGTTCACGCGCCACACGGCGACATATGCGTGCTTGGGCTGGTGCTGGACGTTCTGCAGCGTGTATGGGCGCACCGTTTCCTGCGAGGCCGCTCCTGTCTGAAGCCGCGGGTAGAGCACTTTGAACGGCACGTGGAGCGCCGCAGTGACGGCTTCGCTCTCGCCCGTCGTCGGGTAGAGGCCCAGAGCGGCGGGAGAGGAGGAGGGGGTGTGGTGGTGGCGATGATGCGAGGAGGAGCGCGCCGAGGACGGGAGGCGGACCTTTTCGTCGCCGTGGAGGAAGTTCTCGAGCGTCTTCTTCTCGAGTTCGGGCGTGGATGTGACGTAGGAGCCGCCGCCGAACTGGGCGTTGACGTTGCTCGTCAGGAAATGGACCTGGCGCAGCGGCTTGCCCTGCGAGAACGCGATCAGCTTCGAGAGTTCGATCAGCTTGCTGTTGGACTGGTCGAACGTCGAGTGAATCGCGTGGCCGACGGCCTTCGCGACCTTGTCGATCTCGCCGATTTCGGGGTTGACCTGCTCGCGCAGGTCGCGCATGAAGTCCTGCTGGCGGGCGACGCGCACGAAGTCCGAGTCGAAGTGACGGAACCGCACGTAGGAGAGGGCGTTTTCGTAGCAGAGCTTCTGGTAGCCGGGCTGGAGGTTGATCGCTGAGAAGTCTTCGCCGGTCGCGCCGCCGCCGAGGTAGCGGTGATCGACGTTCACGTAGGCGCAGCCCAGCGTGTCAACGACTTCGATGAACCCTTTGAAGTTGACGTCGATGATCCCGTTGAGGCTCAGACCCGGGAAGACTTCGCGCTCGATCGTTTCGGCGGCGAGCGAGCTGCCGCCGTCCTTTTTCTTGAGCCTGCTGCCGAGCGTGTACGCGGCGTTGATCTTTTCGTTCGGGTAATAGCCGCCTTCCGGCGTGTGGATGTTGACCATCAGGTCGCGCGGGATCGACAGCACCGAGGTCTGGCCCTGCTGCGGGTCGAAGCGCACGAGCAAGAGCGTGTCGCTGTGCGGTTCGCCACGTTCGAAGGCGTTCTTGGCTTTGGCCCGGCGGTCCGAGCCGAGGACCAGGAACGTCTGCGGAGCACCTTCATACGGAGGAGCCTTCACCACGCCGGCGGCGACCGAGATGTGGTTCTGCTTCGGGAAGACTTTTTCGGCGATGTCTTTGATCTTGTTCGTCGCGACGACCGCCGTCGCGCCGCCCGTGAGGCACACGATCACGACGCCCGCGATCGCGAAGCGGATCCACATCCCCCGCCACAGCGATGGGGGACGCTCATCGTGCATGGGGTAGTCGGGCGCGCTCATGCAGGGGTAGCCGCGAACGCCGCCCCCCGACGACGTTCAGGCTCCAAACCTTAACAAGCGACCCGGAGCGCAGCGCCGGGTGGGCGGCTACCCTCGCAGGCGTGTTCAGCCCCCGAAACCGCGAGCTGCTGGGCCTCATACCGTCGGCTCTGCTCGTCACGGCGGGTTTCACGGCGATCTTCATCCAGTCGGAAAACAGCTCGCCGCGGGCCTCGACCAACCTGACTCTCAACCACGCCTCGAGCGTCTCGCTCAGTTACGGCCTGCTGTTCCTGGCGCTCTGCCTCGCCGGCCATCTGGTGATCCGCTTCGCGCTGCCGAACGCCGACCCCTACCTGTTCCCCCTTCTCGCCGTCCTGGCGAGCGTGGGCATCGTGATGATCTACAGGATCAACCCGACGCTGGCGCGCCAGCAGGCGCAGTGGATGATCGTCGGGCTGGTCTTCTTCGCGATCACGATCCTGGCGCTGCGCCGCAACGGCGTGAGGGTGCTGGAGCGATATCGCTACACGATCGCGGCGGTGGCGATCGTCGCAACCGTGCTGCCGCGCCTGCCCGGCATCGGCGAGCAGGTCAACGGCGCCTACCTCGACATCCACGTGGGCAGCATCTCCTTCCAGCCCTCCGAGTTCGCCAAGGTCGCGATCGTGATCTTCCTGGCCAGCTACCTGAGCGACAACCGGCAGGTGCTCGTGACCGCGGGCCGGCGCGTGGCGGGCCTGACGATCCCGCCGATGAAGCAGTTCGGGCCGATGCTCGTGATCTGGGGCGCCGCGATGGCGACGCTGCTGATCACGCGCGAGCTCGGAACCTCGCTGATGTTCTTCGGGGCGTTCCTCGCGCTGCTCTACGTGGCCACCGGCCGACTGTCCTTCCCGCTGATCGGGCTGCTGCTGTTCGCGCTCGGGGTCTGGTACGTGACCGGCCACGTCAGCCACGTCACCTCGCGTGTCGAAGCGTGGGAACACCCGTTCAGCGAAACGCTCTACAACAGACCCGGCGGCAGCTACCAGCTCGCGCAGTCGCTGTTCGCGCAGGCCGACGGCGGCTTCCTCGGGACCGGCTTCGACCGCTCGCTGCTGCAGTACCCGATCGAACTCTCCAACCACACGGTCGTGCACCGCTTCATCCTGCCGGTGCCGGAAAGCGACATGATCTACGCGGTCATCGTGAACGAGCTCGGGCTGCTCGGCGGCGCGGCGCTCCTGTGCGTGTTCCTGCTGCTCGTGGGGCGCGGGCTGAAGATCGCGGTGCTGGCACGCGACTCGTTCTCGAAGCTGCTCGCCACGGGGCTGTCGTTCGTGATCGCCCTGCAGGTCTTCGTGATCGTCGGCGGCGTCACGCGGGTGATCCCGCTCACGGGCGTCACGCTGCCGTTCGTCGCCTACGGCGGCTCCTCGGTGGTCATGAACTTCGTGCTGATCGCGCTCCTGCTCGTGATCTCCGATCGCGCGCGCCGCTGAGCGCGCGCACCCATTCGGGGCAGAACCTGTCAGCCGCAGGGGCCCGACCGGTGCCGTCGAACAGACGGTTGCCGATGCCGAGCACGACCAGCACAGGGCGCGCCCCCAGGATCTCGCTGCGCACCCCGCCACCGCCGCGGCAGGGTCGCTACCGCTGCGCGTCGGGCCGCTCCGCCGCGGGGCCGTCCAGCGCGGCCGGCCTGCACGGCGGCCCGTGGCCGTCACGGCTTCGGCGGGCGCTCGACCGCGAGAGCTTCGAGCTCCACTACCAGCCGATCGTGGCTCTGCGCGACGGCCGGGTCTCGCACTACGAGGCGCTGCTGCGGCTCGCCGACGACCCGGCGGGCGGGCTGCTGTCGCCGGGTGTGTTCCTGCCGGCGGCCGAGCGCTACGGCCTCGTGTGCGAGATCGACCGGATGGTGCTCGCGCGCGTCGCGAGGATGCTGGGACGCGACCCGGCGATGGCGCACACGACGGTCGCGATCAACGTCTCGGCGCTGTCGGTCACCGACCCCACGATGCTGCGCTTCATCGCGGGCACGCTCGCGCGCCACGGGCTCGATCCCCAACGGCTCGCGATCGAGATCACCGAGACCGCCGCGATCTCCGACATGGATGCCGCGCGCGCGTTCTGCGGCGGCGTCCTGGACCTCGGCTGCGGGCTCGCGCTCGACGACTTCGGCGCCGGCTTCGGCTCCTTCCAGTACCTCAAGCGCCTGCCCTTCAGCCATCTGAAGATCGACGGCGGCTTCATCCGCGAGCTGCCGAGCTCGCGCACCGACCAGCTCGTCGTGCGCGCGCTCGCGCGCATCGTGCGCGGGATGGGCCGCGAGACGATCGCCGAGTTCGTCGGCGACGAGCCGACGATGACGATGCTGCGCGCCTACGACGTCGACTACGCCCAGGGCTTCTACGTCGGCAAGCCGGCTTCGCTGCAGCGCCGGCGGCAGGCCGCCTAGCTCGGCTGCGGGAACTGCCGCCGCATCGAGGCGTCCCAGGCGCGGTCGGTCAGCAGTTTGCGCGTGCCGAGCATCATCTTCGCCGAGGCCGTGACGGTCACGCGCGTGGGCGCCCGCCGCGCGCCGATCGCCTTCTCGATCGCCGCCGCGACGCGGTCCGGCCCGCCGCCGAGCCTGCGCATCGGGCCCTCGTAGGCGCCTTTCGTCAGCGCTCCGACGGCGGCGTTGAAGGAGGTGTAGTCGCCCTCGTCGACCGAGCTCGAGACGTCGGCCACCGCGCTCGCGGCGGCCTCGCCGAACTCGGTCGTGATCAGCCCCGGCTCGATCACGATCACGTCGACGCCGAAGCCGTGCACCTCGAAGCGCAGCGCGTCCGAGAGCGCCTCGACCGCGTGCTTGGTGGCGTGGTACCAGCCGCCTCCCGGGAACGTGAGGCGCCCGCCCATCGAGCTGAGGTTGACGATCTTGCCCCAGCGCTGCGCGCGCATCTTGGGCAGCACGAGCTGCGTGAGGCGCACGAGCCCGAAGACGTTGGTCTCGAACTGGCGGCGCGCGGCGTCGAGCGGGATTGTCTCGACGGCGCCGCTCTGGCTGTAGCCGGCGTTGTTGACGAGCACCCCGACGGCGCCCTCCGCCTCCTCCACCGCCGCCACGGCGGCGCGCATCGACTCCTCGTCGGTGACGTCGAGCGCGAGCGTGCGCGCACCCGCCTCGGCGAGGTCGGCGATCGACTCCGGGCGGCGGGCCGTCGCGTAGACCGTCCAGCCGGCGCGCGCGAGGCTTAGCGCGGTCGCATGCCCGATCCCGGACGAGCAGCCGGTGATCAGGACGGCCTTGGAAGGCTCGGCCATGGCGGGAGCATAAGTGTTTTCTCTGATCACGCCCGAGCGCGGCCGAGGTAGGCTCCACGCATGACCACTATCTCCGCAGACGCCCTGCCCGACGCGCTGAGCGCCCCCGCGCGTGACTTCGTCTCCCGCTCCCACCGGCTCCTGATCGGCGGCGAGCACGTCGAGGCCGCCGACGGCCGCACGTTCGTGAGCGTCGACCCGGCGACCGGCAACGAGATCGCCGAGATCGCCCACGGCGGCTCAGAGGACGTCGACCGCGCTGTGAAAGCCGCCCGCGAGGCCTTCGCATCGGGTCCCTGGGGCTCGATGCCGGCAGCCGGCCGCGAGCGCCTGATGCATGCGCTGGCGGACGCGCTGGAGGCCCGCGCCGAGGAGTTCGCACAGATCGAGTCGCTCGACAACGGCAAGCCGGTCGGGCTCGCCCAGTACGTCGACGTCGCAGGCGCGGTCGGTCACATCCGCTACTTCGCGGGCTGGCCCACGAAGATCGAGGGCGGCGTGCTACCGGTGGCCGCGCCGAACCTGCACGTCTACACGCGCCGCGAACCGGTCGGCGTGGCGGGTCAGATCATCCCCTGGAACTTCCCGCTGCTGATGGCGGCCTGGAAGCTCGGACCGGCACTCGCCGCGGGGTGCACCGTTGTGCTGAAGCCCGCCGAGCAGACGCCGCTGAGCGCCCTGCGCCTCGGCGAGCTGGCGCTGGAGGTCGGCTTCCCGCCCGGCGTCCTGAACATCCTCACGGGCGACGGCGAGACCGGCGCCGCGCTAGTCGATCACCCCGACGTCGACAAGATCGCGTTCACCGGCTCGACCGCGGTCGGGCGCGAGATCGGCTCGAAGGCGGGCCGCGCGCTCAAGCGGGTGACGCTCGAGCTCGGCGGCAAGTCGCCGAACATCATCCTTCCCGACGCCGACATCGAAGCGGCGGTGAAGGGCTCCTTCCAGGCGATCTACTTCAACTCGGGCCAGGCCTGCAACGCGGGCTCGCGCCTGTTCGTCCCCGCCGACCGCTACGACGAGGTCGTCTCCGCGCTCGCCGAGGCCGCGGCCGCGACCCAGCTCGGCCCCGGCCTGGACGGTGCCACCCAGCTCGGCCCGCTGGTCTCGGCCGAGCAGCAGGAACGCGTCCTCGGTTACATCGCCTCCGGACGCGACGAGGGCGCCGAGGTCGTGACCGGCGGCGACGCCGCGCTCACCGACAGCGGCGGCTACTACGTCGCGCCGACGCTCTTCACCACGACCTCCGACGACCTGCGGATCGCCCGCGAGGAGATCTTCGGGCCGGTGCTCGTGGCCTCGCCGTATGACTCGCTCGAGGAGGTCGCCGAGCGCGCCAACGCGGGCGACTACGGCCTCGCGGCGGGAGTGTGGACCCGCGACGTCGGCAACGCCCACAAGATGGCCGCGCTGCTGCGGGCCGGCATGGTCTACGTGAACACCTGGGGGCTCGCCGATCCCTCGGCACCCTTCGGCGGCTTCAAGGCATCCGGGATCGGGCGCGAGCACGGGCACGACGGGCTCGACGCCTACCTCGAGAGCAAGACGGTCTGGACGGCGCTCTAGCGTCGCCCTGCGTGAGCGCCGCCGCCGCAAGCGCGCAGCTGCCGGCCGAGAAGCGCCGCGTCCGATGGGCGCCGGCGCTCGCGGCCCTGTGCGGCCTGCTCGCTCTCGTCGCGACCGTCGAGGTGGTCCTCGACGGCGCTGTCGAACACTCGCAGCTGATCCCGAAACAGCCCGCGATCGCCGGCTGGATGTCCGGGATCGGCGAGCGCCTCGGCTTCCGCGTCTTCCTGATCGCGCTGCTGGTCGCCGTCGGGGCCTACGCGGGGTTGCTGTGGCTGACGTCGAAGTTCGGCGAGGGCGCGCTGTCGAAACGCTTCGCGATCGCGCTCGTGGTCGCGCTGCACGCGATCGTGTTCGCCGGCCCGGTGCTGCTCTCGACCGACGTCTTCAGCTACATCGCCTACGCGCGCATGGGCGTCGAACACGGGCTGAACCCCTACCTGCATGGGCCCGCCGCGATCTCGCACGACCCCGTCTTCCGCTACGTCGGGCACGACTGGCGCCAGACGCCGACCGCCTACGGGCCGCTCTACACGTTGCTCAGCTACCCGTTCGCGCCGCTCGGGGTCGAGGGCGCCCTGTGGGCGATGAAGGTCGAGGCGCTCGTGGCGAGCCTCGGCACTTTGTGGCTCGTCTGGCGCTGCGCGATCGCGCGGGGGTTCGAGCCGGTCGCGGCGCTCGTCGCGGTCGCGGTCAACCCGCTGTACGTGATCTACGGGCTCGGCGGGTTCCACAACGACCTCGTGATGATGCTCGCGATGATGGCCGCGGTCGCGCTGATGCTCACGCCCCAGCCGAGCTCGCGGCGGGAAGCCGGAGCGGCAGCGATCGTCGTCGCCGGCGCACTGATCAAGGCCACCGTCGCCGTGCTGCTGCCGTTCATGCTGCTGGCGCGCCGCCGGCTCGCGCCGCTGCTGGGCGCGGCGGCTGCGATCGTCGCGGGCGCGCTGGTCGCCTACGCGGCCTTCGGCTCGCACGGCGTCAACATCGTCGCCGCGCTGAACCGGGACGCGGCGTTCGTCTCGACCGACAGCTTCGCCAACGAGATCGCGCACCTGTTCGGCAAGCCGGGCGTGTTCCCGGTCGACCACGACCTGCTGAAGGCGGCACTGGTGCTGATCGTCCTGCACCTGCTGTGGCGCACCTGGCGCGGCTACGACTGGGTCGCGGCATCGGGCTGGAGCCTGCTCGCGATCTCCGTCACGAGCACGTGGCTGCTCGCCTGGTACATCCTGTGGCCGCTGCCGCTCGCCGTCGTCTCGCGCGACCGCCGGCTGCTCGCTGCGACGCTGGCGGTGCAGGGCCTGTACGTCGTCCATCAGCTCTCGCCGCTGCTGGTGCCGGTGAAATGAGCGTCCGCGAAGACACCGCCGCAGCGCCGCGCGGGCCCTGGGCATGGCTGCCGCCGCGGCTGCGCCCGCGCGAGCAGCGCGCGAGCGAACCGCGGGGGCGCCTCTGGCGAGTGGAGACGCTGGTCCTGCTGGCGGTCTTCGCCCTGCTCGCGACGGCGACGATCAACGACCTCGTGCGCCAGGCCCACATCAACCACAGGCTGATCGCCGACCTGGCGACCTGGCGCGGCTACACCCACCACGACTACAAGAACGTCGGCGTCGACCAGCAGACCTACGGCGTGGCGACGCACGTCGATGTCGTGTGCGGCAACACCGAAGGCGGCGCGCCGAACTCCAAGACGCAGATCTGCCTCGTCGTCAACGGCCCAACGCGCGGCGGGCGGCGCACGGTCGCCGGCGGCTGGTACCTGCCGCCCTTCACCACCGACGACGTGAAGTCTGTGCGCTACGGCTGCTTCGGTTCGGTCACCATGGGCAGATGCCCGCGATGAGCGCGGTCACCGAAGCGCCGCCGGCCGGGCGCGAGGCTGCATCCGCGCGCGTGCCGCGCTGGTGGCCGCTGGCGGCCCTGACGCTGCTCGCCGCCGTCCTGCGCCTGTCCACGCTCGGCGCGCAGAGCTTCTGGTACGACGAGGCGTTCACGCCGCTGCATGTGCTGCATCCGAGCCTCTTCACGACGCTCGAATGGCTGCCGAAAACGGAGAACAGCCCGCCGCTGTGGTACCTGCTCGAGTGGGTCGACTACCGCGTGCTGGGCAGCGGCGCATTCGCCCTGCGCCTGCCCTCGGCGCTGGCCGGGAGCGCGCTCGTGCCGGTGGCGTGGGCGATCGGGCGCGAGCTCGCCGACCGCGCAGCCGCGATCGCGTGCGCGGCGCTCGTCACCGTCGGGCCGCTGTTCGTCTGGTACTCGCAGGAGGCGCGCGTGTACGGCCTGTTCATGCTCACGAGCGGGCTCGCGATGCTGGCGTTCGTGCGCGTCCTGCGCGAGCCGAGCGGGCGGCGGTTCGCATGGTTCGCCCTGGCCGGTGCGCTGTGCCTGCTGACGCACTACTTCGCCGTGTTCCTCCTCGCCGGGATGGGGATCTGGCTGCTGGCCGATACGCGCACGCGGCGGCGTTCGCTGCCCGCGCTCGCGGTGCTCGCGCTCGTCGGGCTGGCGCTGCTGCCGCTGATCTCGGCCCAGGGCGGGCGCGGCACCCAGTGGATCGGTCACTGGGCGCTGAAGGCCCGGATCGAAGCGATCCCCGACTACTACCTGGCGGGCTACTCGGGCGCGCGTGTCGGCCACTCGATCGAGGCGCTCGTCGCACTGCCTCTGCTCGCGGTGGTGGCGCTCGGGATCTGGCGGATGTGGAAGGACCCGGGCGATGCGCGGCGCCGCCAGGCCGTGTGGGCGACCCTCGCGGTCACCGCGGCCGGGGTGCTCATCCCCCTGGTGCTGGCGATCGGCGGCGCCGACTACCTCGCGCCGCGCAACCTCGTCGGCGCGATGGTGCCGTTCAGCGCACTGGTCGCGGTGCTGGCGACCTGGCCCGCTCCACGCGACGCGCTCGGCCCGGCGCTCCTCGTCGTGGCGCTGCTGGCGTTGCTGGGGGTGACGCTGCTCGTCGAGTTCGACGCGAAGTACCAGCGCAGCGACTGGAAGGGGGTTGTGAACGGCCTGCCTGCGGGAAACAACAGAGCGGTGGTCGTCAACGAGCTCGGCTCCGCACCGCTGCGCTACTACATCCCCGGTCTCGTGCAGCTGCACAGCGGGGATTCGGTGCGCGTGAGCGAAGTCGTGCTGACCGGCGAAGAACCGCTTCGCGCCTCGGCCGGCAGGGCGCCGGCGCCCGGTTTCAAGCTCGCGGGAAGACAGGAATTCCACGGTGTGGTAGCCCTGCGCTTCGTCGCTCCGCGCCCGCAGGTTGTATCGGCGCGGACACTGCGCGACCGGAACATCACCCTCGTGCACGCGATCGTGCTCGCGCCCGAGAGCGTTCGGACGGCGCGCTAGGTTAGCTTTCCAGCATGCCCGAGTTGACCGCCCTGGCCCAAAGCGAGGCTCGGCTGGCGCTGGAGGCAGCACGCGAGCACCTGCTCTCGCTCCAGGACGAGGCGGGCTGGTGGCGCGGAGAGCTGCAGACCAACGTCACCATGGACGCGGAGGATCTGCTCCTGCGCGAGTTCCTCGGCATCCGCGGCGCGCCCGAAACCGAACGCAGCGCGGCGTGGATCCGCTCCCAGCAGCGCGCCGACGGCACGTGGGCGAACTTCTTCGAGGGCCCCGGCGACCTGTCGACCACGATCGAGGCCTACTGGGCGTTGCGGCTCGCCGGCGACGACCCGGCCGAGGACCACATGAAGATCGCGGCGGAGTTCATCCGCGAGCAGGGCGGGATCGCCGCCGCGCGCGTCTTCACTCACCTCTGGCTCTCCCTCTTCGGGCTGTGGTCCTGGGAGCGGGTCCCCTCACTGCCGGCCGAGATCGTGCTGCTGCCCTCCTGGTTCCCGTTCAACGTCCACGAGTTCGCGTGCTGGGCGCGCCAGACGATCGTGGCCCTGTCCGTCGTCAAAGCGCATCGCCCGTGCCGCACGCTTCCGTTCGACCTCGACGAGCTGCAGGCCGCTCGCGGCACCGCCTCAGCGGCGCTGCGGCCCGGCTCCCGGCGCCGCTGGCTCTCGCGCCTGGACCGCATGCTGCGTCTCTACGAGCGGCGCCCGTTCGGGCCGCTGCGCCGTCTCGCGCTCGCGCGCGCCGAGAGCTGGATCGTCCGCCGTCAGGAGGCCGACGGCTCGTGGGGCGGCATCCAGCCGCCCTGGGTGTACTCGCTGATCGCCCTCGACCTCTGCGGCTACCCGATCGAGCATCCGGTGATGAGGCGCGGTCTCGAAGGGATCGAGTCGTTCATGGTCGAGGACGTCGACGACGCGCAAGGTGTCGGCGCGCCCAAGGGCGCGAGCCGGCGGCTGGAAGCGTGCCAGTCGCCCGTGTGGGACACGGCGCTCGCGATCATCGCGCTGAACGACGCCGGCCTGCCCGCCGAGGACCCGGCGCTCGAGCGCGCGGGCCGGTGGCTGCTCGGCGAGGAGGTGACGGTGAGCGGCGACTGGTCCGTCAAGCGCCCCCGTCTCGCGCCCGGCGGCTGGGCGTTCGAGTTCGCCAACGTCAACTACCCCGACGTCGACGACACCGCCGAGGTCGTGCTCGCGCTCGATCGGCTCCCGGCTTCGGCGAAGCGTGAAGGTGCCGAGGGGCGCGCGGTCGCCTGGACGGTGGGCATGCAGAGCTCCGACGGGGGCTGGGGCGCGTTCGACGCGGACAACACGCGAGCGCTCGTGCGCGAGCTGCCCTTCCTGGACTTCGGCGAGGTGATCGACGAGCCGAGCGCCGACGTGACGGCGCACGCGGTCGAGATGCTCGCCGTGCTCGGCCTGGGCGGGCAGCCCGCCGCGCGCGCCGGCGTGCGCTGGCTGCTCGAGCACCAGGAGCCGGACGGCTCCTGGTACGGGCGCTGGGGCATCAACCACGTCTACGGCACGGGAGCGGTGGTGCCGGCCCTGACCGCGGCCGGCGTCTCGCCCGACAGCTCGCCGATCCGGCGCGCCGTGCGCTGGCTCGAGCGCCACCAGAACGACGACGGCGGCTGGGGCGAGGACGCGCGCTCCTACGACGATCCGCGCTGGATCGGGCGCGGGCCGAGCACCGCCTCGCAGACGGCGTGGGCGCTGCTCGCGCTGCACGCGGCCGGCGCCGGCAGCGAGGCGATGGCGAGGGGCGTAGCCTGGCTCGTGGCCACACAGCGCGCGGACGGCACGTGGGACGAGCCGCAGTACACGGGCACGGGGTTCCCCTGCGACTACTACATCAACTATCACCTCTACAGGATCACCTTCCCTGTGATGGCTCTCGGCCGCTGCCTGGCGGCGACGGCCGGTGGCGAGGCCGAAGGGGAGAGCGGCTCGGAGGGGATGCTGGACAGCCTCACCGAGAGCCGGGGGTGACGCTGACCGAACGCCAGCCCACCATGCCGTCGGTGGAGGCGGTGATGGCGCGCGCGGCGAGCGAGAACTTCCCGGTCGCGAGCAGGCTGCTGCCGCGCGCGCAGCGCGATCACCTGCTGGCCGTCTACGGCTTTGCGCGCCTGGTGGACGAGCTCGGCGACTCGACCGGCGCGACGCCGGAGGAGCGCCTCGCCGCGCTGGACTGGCTGGAGGGGGAACTGGACCTCGCGATCGACGGGCGGGCCGAGCACGAGCTGATGGTCCGCCTCGGTGCGACGGTCGCGGCCTGCGGCCTGCCGCGCGAGCCGTTCGCACGCCTGATCGAGGCGAACCGTCTCGACCAGCGGCGGAGCCGCTACGCAAGCTGGGAGGAGCTGCGCCTGTACTGCACGCTCTCAGCCGATCCGGTCGGGGAGATCGTGCTCGGGATCTTCGGCGCGGCGGAGCCTGAGACGGTGGCGCTCTCGGATCGCATCTGCACCGCGCTCCAGCTGGCCGAGCACTGCCAGGACGTCGCGGAGGATCTCGCCCGGGGGCGCGTCTACCTGCCGCAGGAGGACCTCGCCGCCTTCGGCGTCGGCGAGGAGGAGCTCGCCGCCGCGCACGCCTCGCCGGCCCTGCGCGGGGTGCTCGCGTTCGAGGTCGAGCGGGGGCGCGGGCTGCTGCGCGAAGGGCTGCCGCTGCTCGCGCGCCTGCGGGGCCGGCCGCGGCTCGCCGTCGCCGCGTTCGCCGCGGGAGGCCGGGCGGCGTTCGGCGCGATCGAGCGCGCCGGCTACGACGTCTTGGCGGACCCCGCCCACCCCCCGGACGCCGGCACGCCACGGCGGTTGGCCGCGCTCGCGGCGACACTCGCCGCGCCCGAGGGGCGGCGCCGGTGACGCTCACGGTGGAGGAGGCCTACTCGCGCTGCGAGGCGATCACCCGCGAGCAGGCGGCGAACTTCTACTACGGCATCAGGCTGCTCTCCGCCGAGCGGCGCCGGGGGATGTGCGCCGTCTACGCCTTCGCGCGCCGCATCGACGACATCGGCGACGGGTCGCTCGAGCCGGCGGCGAAGCTCGAGCTGCTCTCCGCCGAGGAGCTCGCTGTCGCCGCGCTCGGCGAGGGCTCCGAGCGGGACGATCCGGTGCTCGTCGCCCTCGCGGACGCGCGTACACGCTTCGCGTTGCCGGTCGACGCGCTGGGCGAGCTGATCGAAGGCGTGCGCATGGACGTGGGCGGCACCACGTATGAGACCTTCGACGAGCTGCTGCCGTACTGCCGCCATGTCGCGGGCACGATCGGGCGTCTCTGCCTGGCGATCTTCGGGCTGCGCCGAGCGCCGACGGCCGCCTCGAGCGAGCGAGCGCAGGTGCTCGCCGACGAGCTCGGCGTCGCGCTGCAGCTGACCAACATCCTGCGCGACGTGCGCGAGGACGCCGAGAACGGGCGCATCTACCTTCCGGCGACGGAGCTCGCCGCGCACGGCTTGCCGGCGCACGACCCCGCCGCCCTGCTCGCCGCGATCGAAGCCGCCGCCGCCGGCGAGGCGCAGTCGCGCGAGGCGTTCTGCGCGCTCGCCCGCTTCCAGGCCGCGCGCGCACGGGAGTGGTTCGACCGCGGCCTCACGCTCGGCGAGCTGCTCGACCGCCGCAGCGCGGCCTGCCTGCTGGCGATGGCCGGCATCTACCGGCGGCTGCTCGAGCGCATCGACTCCGACCCGGCGGCGATCCTGTCCGGGCGTGTCTCGCTGCCGGCGCGGGAGAAGGCGCTCGTCGCCGTCCGCGGCATGCTGGGGGTGGCGGCGTGAGTCGCGTCGTGGTCGTCGGCGGCGGGCTCGCCGGGATCACCGCGGCGCTCGATTGCGCGGAGGCCGGCGAGGAGGTCACGCTGGTCGAGGTCAGGCGCCGGCTCGGCGGCGCGGCCTACTCGTTCGAGCGCGAGGGACTGCACATGGACAACGGGCAGCACGTGTTCCTGCGCTGCTGCACCGCCTACCGCGGACTGCTGGAGCGCCTCGGCAGCACGGCGCTCGTCTCGCTCCAGCCGCGTCTGGAGATCCCCGTGCTCACGCCCGGGCGCGCGCCCTATCGCCTTCAGCGCAGCGGACTTCCGGCGCCCGCGCATCTCGCGAACGCGCTCCTGCGCTACCCCCACCTCAGCATCGGTGAACGGCTCGGGGCCGCGCGCGCGGCGCTCGCGCTCGGGCGCCTGGAGCTGTCCGACCCCGCGCTCGACGAGCAGACCTTCGGGGCCTGGCTCGCGCGCCGCGGACAGGGGCCGCGTGCCGTCGCCGCGCTGTGGGACCTGATCGCGCTGCCGACGCTCAACCTCCCGGCCGCGGAGGCCTCGCTCGGGCTCGCGGCGTTCGTGTTCCAGCAAGGGCTGCTGTCCAGCGCCGGCGCGGGGGACATCGGCTTCCACGTCGGCACGCTCCAGCAGATCATCGGCGACCCGGCGCTGGCGGCGCTGCGGCAAGCCGGCGTCGAGGTCCGGCTCGGCTGGCGCGCCGAGCGGCTCGAGCGCACCGAGGACGGTTACCGCCTCGAGGGGCGAGGCGGGAGCGGGGAGGAGAGCATCGACGCGACGGCGGCGGTCGTGGCGCTGCCCCATGACCGCGCCAACGGGCTGCTCGCACCGCTGATGGGGCCGCTCCCAGAGCTGGAGAGCTCGCCGATCATCAATCTCCACATCCTCTACGACCGGTGCGTGCTCCACGAGCCGTTCGCGGCGGGCGTGGGCACCCCGGTGCAGTACCTCTTCGATCGCAGCGCGGCCGGCGGCGCGCCCGCCGGCATGCAGTACCTCGCGATCTCACTTTCGGGCGCGGCCGCCGAGATGCAGGAGAGCGTGCCGGCGCTGCGCGAGCGCTATCTCGCCGCGATGGCCGAGCTGCTGCCGCGCGCGCGCACCGCGACCGTCGAGTGCTTCCTCGTGACACGCGAACATGCGGCGACCTTCCGCGCGGCGCCGGGCTCGGCCGCGCGGCGTCCGCCCTCGGGCACGCGCCTGCCCGGGCTGGCTCTCGCGGGCACCTGGACCGACACCGGCTGGCCCGCGACGCTCGAGAGCGCGGTGCTGAGCGGCGCGCGCGCCGCCCGGGTCGTACTGGGCGAGCGAGCCACGACGGAGGCGACGCCCGTGGCGGTGGGGCGGTGACCGAGGTCCTCGTCGCCGCGCCGATGCGCATCGAGGCGGCCCTGATCTCCTCGGCAGCGCGCAGCGCGCTCGTCCACAAGACCGGCATGGGCCCGCACCGCTCGCGCGCCTCGGCCGGCGCGCTCGACAACCGCGTCGCCAACGCGCTGATCGTCGCGGGCTTCTGCGGCGGGCTCGACGAGGGCTCCGTGCCCGGGGAAGTGATCGTCGCCGAGCGGGTCTATGCCGCGCCCGATGAGAACCACCCCGAGGACCCCGTGCACTGCGACCTCGCAGGGCCTTTGGTCGGCCGGCTGACAGGGTTGGGGATGAAGGTGAGGGTCGGCCCTGTCGTGTGCGTCTCGCGGCTGGCGCTCGGGGAACGGCGCGCCGAGCTGCATGCCGGTGGCGCCATCGCCGTGGACATGGAGTCGGTCTGGCTCGCCGCGGGGGCCTCCGGGCGTCCGTTCGGCGTCGTTCGTGTCGTGCTCGACAGCCCCAGCCACGAGCTGTTCAGGGTGCAGGCGGTCGGCGGCGCGCTGCGAGCGGCGGGCGCCCTGCGCAAGGTTGCAGCCGCGCTTCACGACTGGGTCCCCGGGCAATAAGGTTCTGAAGATGGGCGCCCGCTTCAAACAGAGCACCCGCATGGGCATGTACCTGATGCGCCAGCGGCTCGCCAAACGCGAGAAGTTCCCGCTGATCGTGGAGCTCGAGCCCCTGTTCCAGTGCAACCTCGCCTGCTCGGGCTGCGGCAAGATCCAGCACCCCGAGCACGAGCTGCGCCGGCGGATGCCGGTCGAGCAGGCCGTCGGGGCGATCGAGGAGAGCGGCGCGCCGATGGTCTCGATCGCCGGCGGGGAGCCGCTGATCCATCCCGAGATCCACGTGATCGCCGATGAGCTGATCAAACGCAAGCGCTTCGTCTACCTGTGCACCAACGCACTGCTGCTCGAGCGCAAGCTGCACAACTTCAAGCCGAGCCCCTACTTCGCGTGGGCGGTCCACATCGACGGCCTGCGCGAGCGCCATGACGAATCGGTCGAGCGCGAGGGCGTGTTCGACAAGGCCGTCGCGGCGATCAAGACGGCGAAGGCCGCCGGCTTCCGCGTGACGACCAACACGACCTTCTTCACCAACGACTCGGCCAAGTCGATCCGCGACGTGCTCGACTTCCTCAACGACGACCTCGAAGTCGACGAGATGATGATCTCGCCCGCCTACGCCTACGAGAAAGCGCCCGACCAGGATCACTTCCTCGGCGTCAGGCAGACACGCGAGCTGTTCAGCGAGGCGTTCGCCGACGGCCGCCGCAAGCGCTGGCGGCTGAACCACAGCCCGCTGTTCCTCGACTTCCTCGAAGGCAAGGCCGAATTCGACTGCACGGCCTGGGGCATCCCCAGCTACTCGCTGTTCGGCTGGCAGCGCCCCTGCTACCTGATGTCCGACGGCTACGCGGAGACCTACAAAGAGCTGATCGAGACGACGGACTGGTCCAAGTACGGCCGCGGCCGCGACGAGCGCTGCGACAACTGCATGGCCCACTGCGGATACGAGCCGACCGCGGTCCTGCACACGACGCGCTCGCTCAAGCAGTCACTCCGCGCTCTCGCCGGCTGAGTCCTTGGTAGGGCTCGGCCGGCGCTCCATGCCGGCCTCGTCGGCGATCGACTCCCGCTCCTCCTCCTCGGCCGCCTCGGCGCGCTGTCGAAGGTCTCCCCAGGTGAGACCTTCGCGCAGCAGGGCGGGCACACCCAAGGCGAGCGCGGTCACGACCTCGACCGCCTGCAGGATGATCCCGTAGGCGAGGGCGACCCCCGCGCCGACGCCGTAAGCCGCCAGCACCACGAGGCACGCGGCCTGGAAGACGCCGACGTTGGACGGCGTGGCGGGGACCACGGCGCTGACGTTGACGGCCAGCAGGATCGCCGCGGCGGCCGACAGCCCGGCTTCGTGCTCCAGGTGCAGCGCGAGCAGCACCGCGTAGCAGGCGAGCCACTGCAGCGCCCAGGCGAACAGCTGCGCGACGAGCGCCGGGATGCCGTGCCGGGGGCGCGCGAACACGACGAGGCCCCGCCGCGCGTCGCGCAGGAGGCGCTCGAATATCTCGGCGGCGCGTTGCAGGCGCCTGGACGGGGAGAGGCGCCCGAGCGAAAGCAGGCGCGGGCCCGCGATCACGAGCAGCGTCACGGCCAGCGGGATCGAGAGCGCGACGATCACGCCCGTCACATGGCCGCCGAGCGCGGGTACGGCGCTCAGCGTCACGACAGCGAGCACCGCCAGCGCGACGAGGTTCATCAGCGTCTGCGAGAAGACCGTGCCTGCGACGACCGGAAGCACGATCCGCTGCGGCTCGTCGATGCGGCGGCTCAGCACGACCACGCGCATCGGCTCGCCGAGCCGTCCGGGTAGCACCGCGGAGGTCATCACGCCGATCATCGTCGCGCGCATGACCGCGAACCAGTTGATCACGCTGTCCGGCAGCGCCGCCCGCAGCGTCTCGTGCCAGGACACCGACCGCACGACGAGCGAGAGCCCCATCAGCGCCACCGCGAGCACGATCCAGGCGGGGTTGGCGTTGATCAGCGCATGCCCTACGTGAGAGAG
>Ga0134126_10003180_pt1 | contig 20522 bp, 41 predicted proteins | sample KB31752_FD_96881 | JGI IMG/M metagenome (GOLD analysis project Ga0134126, IMG submission 96881) | Terrestrial soil microbial communities with excess Nitrogen fertilizer from Kellogg Biological Station, Michigan, USA - KB3-175-2 | ecosystem: Environmental > Terrestrial > Soil > Unclassified ... | reverse complement strand
TAAAAGGTGCCTTGCGTGCTTTGGAGTCCTTTTGTGCGTTTCCGATGAAAACGAATCTCCGCGGTCACGGAGCCGTTTGAACTGTTGGGTGGCATAGCCGAAATATGCGTTTTTGACGTAATTGGCTGAAAGAAACAATTTCCGGTTTTCGACCAAAAGCCGCCCTAGGTCGGTTTGGACCACATACTCATCTAGCCACAATAGCTCAGTAGCGGTCGGGTTACACACCAACGCCAAGCGACAATACTTGCCGATTTCATGCAGCGTTGTGTCCGGTTCCTTGGTAACCTTAGAATCGCGCTCTCCTGGCTGCATACCAAGAAAGTTGATGGTCGGCTCTATGTAGATGCCAAGCCAGTCTTCGTCGGATTCCGGAGTTGCCAGCCCGTAAGCGTGCGACCCAACCCGGCCCTTCAGGATGAGTTGGTCAGTCAAGAGCAGCGGTTACCACTGCGCCAAGAATGACCGCAAGCCAGATGCCAAGCCCTGTCAGGCAGACGCGGATAGCGCCCCAGGCAATGCTGCCCGCGCTGACCGGATTCGCCGTGGCACCGTGGACGATCTGCTCAATGCCCCCAACAAACAGGAACACGACAGCGCATACCACCCCAGCGAGGCCAAGCAGAACACCAAGAAGCTTCTTCATTCTGTTTCTCCTTTCCCGAACATCCGTTCCGTGTGAAGGTCCAAATTTCCTGGAAATTTTTTCTGACACAGGTCCGGTGCGAATCTCGCCCGACCAGTATATACAACTCCACCTAATCTTGTCAAGCTTGCGCAGGTCTCCTGCCCTGTGATAATCTTATTAAGTGGCGAAGCGGATCAGGTTCAGACGGTATGAACTAACAGGATACCAGAACGAGATCAAGGTTGGCAACAACGAGGAAGTAGTCTTGATTGATCCAAACGGCAGTCACCTGGGAGAGTTCGCCCCAGACCACCGGCCTATCCTCGTTTTCACAGCAGAGAGCCAGGAGGTTCCCGATGCCGCGCACGGATGACCGGCGAGAGGTAGAAGAGTGGTTCGCTGACACTACCTACCAAGGTGAGACTCTGAGGGCCTACTTTCCTGAGCACAATGACCTAGTTGAAGTGTACTTTCCTCTCCGCCAGGATATCGACCGGCCTGAGCGCACCATCGACGCCATGCTGTGTCTGAACCGGCACCCGCAATGGCCCAAGTTCCGTTATCCCATCGCACGGGAGTCCGCTGAGCGGATCATCTATGCCGTGGCCGTGGCCGATGCTCTCCATGAGGTTATCGAGTCTATCAAAATCGACGGCGAGCGTCCACTATGTCCGCATCCAACTAATGAGGATGATATGTGGGACCTGCTGCTGGATATCGGCCAGTCGGTCGCCCGGAGATTAGTCAAGGAGCATCCCCGTGTCGGTACTTAGCCCTGTGGCTATGGAGTCTGAAGTCGTCACACTCTGGAAGGAGCAAGTTGGCGTCTGTGATATCCTTAGCCCCTCCCTTGAACATGATTTGATTGTTGAACAGTGGCGAGACCGGTTCCATCACCTGTTGTTGGGCATAAAAACTTACGTGCTCACTGAAAAACTGGACAATGCGACCAAAGAGTTCACTTTTTCGGTCCCAACCTCCCGCTGGCAGACCATAAAACGAGATCATCTGCCCAACTTCGTGCGATGGAGGCTAGTTCCGCGAGTAAAAACACAGGAGCACAAAGTTACTGCCACCGTCCAATCGGAGGCTTGGTTCCCTGAGGCCAGCATCATCACGCCGGAGCTAGGGAAGCCCGTCCACATGCGTAAGGTCATTTGGGATGTCTCTCCGGGTGTGTAGCGTGCCTCCGCTGCCAGCGGGGGTTCCTCATCTTCCCTTCACGGCAGCAGCCGGATATCTATTGCCCTACCACCAACGATGCTGGCACAACGTACCTGGCACCACCGATAAGCGACAGTGCTTTAATGCCTCACAAAATGACTCCGGTTTGTGTAACCGGTGCCGTGATTACATGGTTTCTGAAAAGGATATGACGGATGGACTTTTACAACCTACCCCAGCGGAGCTATCCCGTAGTTCTTTGTGATCCACCGTGGTATTATCACGGTTCTCCAACCAAAATGGGAGCCGCTGGCAAGGAGTACAAGCTGCTCCGTCCTGAAGAAATCCAGTCATTTCCTATGGGTGACATTCTGGATAAACCAGGGGCACTCTTTTTGTGGGCGACGTGTCCTAAGCTTGACGTTGCAATAGAAACTTTGAGAGCGTGGGGCTTACACTATAGAGGCGTTGCCTTTATTTGGGTGAAGACCAAGAAGGATGGCACGCCATTGAAGGCTCAGGGGGTGCGCGCCAGCACCGTGAAGCCGGTTACTGAGATGGTCATAGTCGGCTCTAAGGTGAAGAACGGACGACCGCTGCCGTTAGCGAACGAGAAAATCGTCCAAACAATCTTAGCTCCTAAGAGGAAGCACAGCCAGAAGCCGGATGAGATTTTCCACAGACTTGACGCCATGTACCCTGGCTATGATAAGCTGGAATGTTTCGGACGAGGCAAGGCCCAGGCAGGCTGGGACATCTGGGGGGATGAGGCGCTGTGATATTATATCGTTGCTTTTCTGAGGATGGAACGCTTTTGTACATCGGGCAGACTGGTCACCTGCCCTCCCGAGTCAAACAACATAAGGCTACTTCGCATTGGTGGGACAAGGTTGCCCACGTCGGAGAAGAGTGGGTAAGCGCCGAGAATGTGAACCAGAGAGAGCAAGAAGCCATCCGCAACGAACAGCCGATTCACAATGTTCGTCATAACCCCAACGCTCCGAGGTCACTTCTACGATGAGCAAGCCTGCCAGCATTACAACCGAACTGTTCAGCTGCATTCCAGAGTCTCTTTTGCAAGACAGAAGAGCCACAGATAAGGCTATCAGACTTTACGGAATCCTCTACATGCTGATTTTCCGCGAGCCTAGCCGCGTGATACAAGCGACACACAAGAGCCTGTCAGAGATAACCGGCTGGTCAGTATCCACAGTGAAAGATGCCGTTACCTCCCTGAAAGATACCGGAGCCTTAATCACCTGGGTTTCTGATGGGTACAATGGCAACTTTTATCGCCTTCAGGGGGTAGATGGTATGACGCCTACCCCCCAGCCGCCCCGTCAGCTACCCCCCAGCCGAGATTCTGGCTACAATTCAATTATAAAAGAATTAGAGAATAATAGCAGCCTAGCTGCTGTCCCGTCTGAGGGGACCGTTGTTTTTTCTTCACCGGGGGGATCAGATTCTCTGATCTCAGAGGAAGAGGCAAAGGCACTCTGGGATGAGTACGACGAGAAGCGTTGGTTTACCTCTCCACTAACCGGGGCGAGCGTCCGGAGGAAGCCGCCCTCTGATTTCGGGGTACCGGACTTGCGTTCAGAATCCCCTGAGACCCCCCTAGAATCCTCGTAGCGCCCCGCTATCCTTATTAGCCACCCTAGATACCCAGGAAGGGCTTAGAACTAAAATTAGATGGTAACCATACCCAATCTGCCTGAAACTGAACACGCCGTACTCGGAGCCATGCTTCTCAAGCGGGAAGCTGTGGACGCTGCGCTGGAAGTCCTGACGCCGGAGGATTTCTACAACCCCGTCAATGCCCGCATCTTTGAAGCCATTTCAGACCTATATGAGCACGGCGATGACATCGACCAGACAGCAGTTCTGGCGAAGATGCAGCTGGAAGGAGCAGCTTCCGATCATCTTGGCGCTGATCTGATCCGCATTCTCTCGGAGACTATCTACACGTCACCAGGATATGTGAACCAGTATGCCAGAGACCTTCAGCAAGCCCGCGCTGGTCGCGACCTGATGCGCCAGTGCCAGGACGTGCTTCAGTCGGTGGGAGAAGGGGGCGATCCTTACGATCTTGGTGAAGCCTTGAACCGGTTTACTCTGACGATGGGCAGCAACAGCACAGAGCAAGAGGCGAAGACTCTGGATGAACTGTTGGAGATGGAAGATGTTATTTCTCCTGTTATCATCCCCGGCTTGATGCGTCAGGACCACCGCACTATCATCGTTGCTCCGGAAGGGGTGGGCAAGTCTTCACTCTGCCGTCAGATTGCTATGTGTGCGGCACAAGGCGTTCACCCATTCAAGCACAACCCACAGAGGCGGTTCGAAGCTATCCGGGCGTTGGTGGTGGACTGCGAGAACCCGCTGGAAGCAATCACAGAGAACGCTGTGCGCCTGCAAAGTACATTGATGGCCGTGTTGGGTCCGGACTATGACGACGAGCGCTGCCGGTTCTTTCGCCGCCCTGGTGGGATCAACCTGCGCAACCGGCGCGACCAGACAGACCTTCAGCGAGAGATTGCATTGCACCGTCCTAATCTTGTTGTCGCTGGGCCGACCTACAAGATGTTTCAGACCAAGGGTAAGGAGCGTCCGGAGGATGCAGCAGACGAGTTCCTTGCTCTGTGGGACAAGCTGAGGGTGAAATACGACTTTGCTCTAATGTTAGAGATGCACGCTGCCAAAGGGTCGCGGGCCAAGGGAGAGATGAATCCCTTTGGTAGCCAGCGCTTCATGGCGTGGCCGGAGTCGGGTCTTGCGCTGTATGATTCCCGCGGTGACGGCACGGTCTTGGAAGTAGAGAACTTTAGGCACAACCGTTTGACAGGCACGGACTGGCCTGTTAAACTTGTGCGTGATCCTAACTGGTTGTTTGACGGTAGGTATCCTTAAGGGGGATTAATGGAGGAAGTTGCGGAACAGGTAGAACAACACGTTCTTACCGCGCTCAAAGAGCTAGGCGACACTCCGCTAGAGGTCTTCGAAAACCTGTTGGCGTTGAAGTGTTACGGTGAGGTCTCCAACTCAGAGTCGTGTCCGGTATGGCATGTGCTTGACCGCATGGCTCTTGATAAGTTTATTGCGGAACGCATCCCGGACTTTGAGTACGTTGATTTTCAGGTGGACTCTGGTGGTATATGCCTAGAGTATGGATACGAGTCCGGTCCACAGTACGGTGAGACTGTAATCATCTCTCCGCCCGAAGCGGTGAAAGAGTTCATCATTGGTTTTGACTCCGGCATCTTCCCACAGCTGGCCGCAGAGTGAGGAAGAAGGCCCCGTTCCCGGAGTATCCGGAGAACATTGTATCCTACTACACCGAAGGACGCTGTTGGTCGTTGGCGTGGCAGCTTAGTAAGCTTGGAGACCTGCCGATAGTAACCGTGGGTCCAAGTGCGCGCTGGTGGTATCATGTGGTGGTCCAACCAAGTCCGCGCCGCTATCTTGACATCGAAGGTGTGTGCGACAAGAAGAAGCTGAGGTCCAGCTATGGGTCCGGGGTGCGCTCTCTCGGACGGTTCGCTACCTTTGACGACTATCTGCGCGTCCTGTTGAACACAGAGTATGAGTCGGTTTTGGAAGACTTTGACGATCCCTTTGTTGAGCGCACGCGTGAGATTGCTAAGGAGATTCTGGCTTGCGTATCTTAGTAACAGGTGACCGTAACTACACGCGCAAATGGGTGGTGTATGGGATGCTGACGGGCGCTGTCTCTGCCGCGTATGACCCGGAAGAGTTAGAGAGCCGGGATGTTGTCGTGATTGAGGGCGAGGCCGATGGTGCCGACACTCTGGCGAAGGAAGCGTGTAAGGTTATTTGGGGCGTGCGGGTGGAGCCTCACAAGGCTGACTGGAATGGTCCGCACGGCAAGGGTGCGGGGCATGTACGCAATCAGGAAATGGTGGACACGGGCGCGGACGTGTGCATCGCCTTCAAAGATAAGTTCGACTTCTCCCCTAATGCTAAGGGCGGGACCGAAGACTGTGTACGGCGTGCGGTCGATGCAAAAATTCCAACTTACGTCGTTGTAAAGGTTAACTAGGAGGCTTTTGTGGTAGACCTACTGACAGGAACCGGGTTGGAATGGGAAGCAGATATGTACTGCGACCAATGTGACGAGAGCCAACCATGCAACTTCTTCACCGTTGATGGTGAGGTCCACGGCTATTGCATTATCTGTGGTGCTCCGGTAGACGAAGATGTTATCTATGACGGAGTGGAAGGCACAGAACTAGATAGGCTCACGATTCCCTTGAATCATTTTGATGAAGGATATCCAGACTCAGGAGGGTGGGACTGATGAAACTATATGAATATCCAGGTTGGGAAGAAGACGTTCAACTGCTCGCGGAAGAGGCTGACAAGTGTTACGAAGGTACAAAGATGGCAACAGACCTGGGGATGCCCGAGGCGAAGGCGGCACAAAGACTCCTGGGAGCACTGCGCCTGGGTTCTCACCTTTAGCACAGGACCGCTACCGTCGCTACAACGAGGCAGTGCGTGACAATGCTGACGAATATGGGACGATCCCGCATTGTGACAGCCGCATTCTTCACCGCCCGGACGACTGTGAATATTGCGACCGCCCGGACTTGCAAGAGGCGCGACGCAGCCTTGGCATTGCCTATACGGGTGAAGAGCCAGAGGGAGAACAAATTCCTTGCGAGGCTGACTCTACACGCCCACAGGGAGCGGCCAATGATCACCGTAGATGGGGTGGCAACAAGCCAACGATAGCAGTGGGCGACCCCAGCTGGCCGACCGAAACATTCGCATCGCAAGTGATGTACGGAGATATGGGTGGACGGAGCTAAGCAGGTTTATACAGTCGTCTGTGCCGGTGGCGCTCGCTTCGATGACAAGCAGCGCGACAAGATGAAGAAGGACGACAAGAGGCTACACGGAGGCGGGGGCTGGAACACAGAACAGCTGCCCGCTAAGTGTCCGCGGTGTGGCGACGAGGCTCAAGTACGAGGGACCTATATGGAGGTAGAACTGAATGCCCTACATTAGCGCAGACCGACGAGAGAAGTTGGCCCAGACCTTCCTGTCTGAGCTAGACAACCCAGTGGGGGGAGACCTTAACTATCTCTTCTCTATGATCTGTGGTGAGTACATAGAAGAGAAGGGCACGGACGACAAGCCGGAGTCGTACCAAACTTACCAAGATTGCATCGGGGCCTTGGAGTGTGCTAAACTTGAGTTGTATGTTGCCCACGTCCGGCCCTATGAAGAGACCGCTATCGCAAGAAATGGAGACCTGCCGTGGGTACTGAGGCTGAAGCAGAGAGTTTTGCGCTCCCTGGGATTGACGACGAGCTAAGGACAGTTGTTGAAGAGGTCGGAGCGTTTGCCTATGAAACTGTGGGCGAGTTCGTTATCGACAAATTGTTCGTCGGCTACGTGCGCGAGCACACTGACATATTCCTGCACGACCTAGCGGAAGATGGATTTCTGGTTGAGAGCCATGACGAACATGGACCGTACATTTGGTACCGCGTGAGCACGGAGGAAGAGCGTGACAACAAGGAGTAAAGAGTTCTTCATCGGAGAGGTAGACCGGCTGTACGCTATCTGTGCCGTCTTTGAGCCGGTAGTACGCTACTATCTGTCCAGCTATGAGTCATCTAATGATGATGAGGTTGAGCCGGAAGCGGTGGCTTTCGTGCGCCGTGCTTTGGCCGCTTTGGAACAGGGCGTAACGATTGAACAAATTGAACAGGAGGAAGAGAATGGCGAAGGCCAAGCGCAGAACGCCTAGGGAAATCAAGAAGATTAAGAGGCAGAAGCACCCGGTCTCCCTGAGGCTGAGCCACTACGAAGCCAATGTGCTGTATACCCTCCTGGGTGACATCGGAGATGGGTGCTACCTAGATGAGAGTGGCGGGACTGGGCCAGTGAGAGAGGCCCTGAATGAGATTTATTATGCGCTGGACTGGTTGCGGTAAGCTGCGGTTCCAATCCTAAGGAGAAAACATGGCAACACACCAAATCTTTTTGCGGGACCAGGAAGACCCGTATGCTCCCCCGGAGCGGGTGCTTCAGGTGCAGGTAGTTGGAGAGCGTGTTTTTCTCCAGCCGATGAGTGTAAACGAGGGGTTCGACTATGTGGAGTACAATGCTATCGGTGATAGCTGGGTGCTGGACGGCGTTGAACTGCTGAGCTACCTCTTGACCTTGGGTGAAAGGCAGTATGCTCTCCGCGACTGAGGTCAAGCATCCGGCCATCTTCAACATGGGTATCATTGAGGCACTGCGCGGCATTGTGTGCGAGGAAGTGGAGCGCACAAAACAGGGTCTCCATATCCTTGATCCCATGGCAGGTATCGGGCGTATCCATATGCTAGCTGGCTCCTACCATGCTGGGTTAGACGACTGGGGCGGCGTTCATGTGGAGACGAGCGGGTTGGAACTAGAGCCTGAGTGGGCCGATCATCACCACAAAACAAGGGTCGGTGACGCTCGCCAGTTGCCCTGGCCCGATGGCTGGTTCGACGCTATCATTACCTCTCCACCCTATGGCAACCGCATGGCCGACAAGCACAACGCGAAGGATGATTCCAAACGGATCACCTACAAGCACATGCTGGGGCGCGATCTGACCGAAGGCAACACGGGCGGGATGCAATGGGGCGAGGAATACAAGGAGACCATGTGGGAGATTTGGCAGGAGTCAGACCGCGTGCTCCGGCCTGGTGGTCTTTTCGTGGTCAACATCAAGAACCATATCCGCGACAAGAAGGTCCAGCGAGTAGTGGAGTGGCATTTGACAAATCTTCTCGCACTTGGTAATCTTATTGTGGAGGTTTTACGGGTACCATGCGAGGGCATGGGATTCGGTGCGAACCGTGACGCAAGAGTCGATGCGGAGCACATAATCGTGACAAGGAAACAGTGATGTTAGCGAGTAGGAGGATAGCTTAGCGAACAACAAACCGTGGGGTTTGTAAAGAGGTCGCGAAAAACCGGCCCACCCTGAACCAATCAACGGTAAGGAACCAAAATCGGTTCCCCTACAGAGAAAGGAGCAGCCGTGAGCCGGAAGCTTTTAATCATTACACTATTTGTATTGCTACTTATTGGAGGATCATGGGCGACTGGACCAAGATCGACCCACCCGACACGTTCCGCATTGTCATCGAAGGTGACGGGACAGGTTCACCGCTCTTTGAAATCATCGAAGTCCTCAGAGAACTTGACGTGGCAGTGGCAGCTATCGAGTTTCCATTGGACGAAGGACCCTCTCTTACTCAAAAAGGGTTGGAAAACTTTATCACTTTATCACCCTTTTTTCCAGGGAAGGCTAGCCGTGTCAACGACGACGACCACGACGACAACCTCTACAGTGCCCGTTGCACCCGCAACCCCACCTGTGTCGGCCCCTGTCCTGACCCCACCTGCACCTTTTTCGGCATCCGTTGACACAATACCTCCCGCTTGGCAGGGGGTCGCCATGTGTGAAGAGGGCGGAAGTAATGATCCTAACTATGGTTACTTTGGAATCAAGGAATGGAATGGCTTCGATGGGTTTGCCACGGCGGGCAGCGCTCCATTGCAAATCCAACTAGACTGGGAGTACGCCAAGATCGTTCCGGTGATGGGGGTTCCGACAGAATCACCTAATACGGGTTGTCCTGGATATTAGAAAGGAAACATGGCAGAGGTAGCAGTAGGGGGAGTCTCGGCGGGCCTTGACCGCAAGCGAGCAAACGAAAGAGCGAGCATGGGAACGCTGACGGCAGCTGACTTCTCATTACAGAAAATGATTGAGGAAACCCTACCGGTGCCTCTGTCTGTCACTACGTCCGGCAACTGTGTCGGCGTCGGCGTGGACATCTTCTTTCCCCGGCGTTCCAGCAAGGTCAAGGAAGAGTTTACTAAGAAAAACCTGGAAGCGCTCAAGCTGTGCTGGTGGTGCCCAGCGCGCCGGGACTGTCTTGGCTTTGCTTTGGAAAACGGCGAAGAGGATGGTATCTGGGGCGGCATCTCCGCTGAAGAGAGGGATGAATTTGTCTCTGCCATTGAGGGTGAAGGTGAAGAACTTGATATCCCCAAGGCTATTACAGAGCTAATCCGCAGAGATACCGAGTGGTGCGGGGAGAACGAATATCTCTAAAGCACTCAGCAAGAACGAGGCGGAGCGCGCTCAGGACAGGGCTTCTGTCAGGGAGATGATCAAGAAGTACAAGGGTAGCAAACACCTTGATCTAACCTGGCTGCCGTGTGTTGAGTGTAAACTGTTGTGTCCATTGGAACTATCTGATATGACCATAGACGGTAAGGCGCGTCACGCTACGTGTGAGCCGCCGCCTAGGCCCAAGGCCACAGCCTTCGCTCCGAAGCCCAGACAAAACAAAAAAGCCGCCCCGGCTTCAAACCAGGACGGCCTTTTCTAGTCTCTCTCTGTTGGCTGACCGCCGAGTTCCCGCCAATATAGGTGAACCCCCAAGCCACCAAGGATAATAGGGGCCATCCACTTATGCCGACCACACAGCCTTGATATAGTCGGCATCTTGTTACTCTTCACCTGAAGAGCAACAGCCTCATAAGTACACAGGCCCTCTACGACCCACCGGAGACAGCGTTCTACACTTTTGCTTAGTCTCACGGCCACTCTCCTAAGAGATTAGTTCGTAAAGGTTGGCTTTGGCTCAGTCTTGATGGACTTGGTAGTACGGCCCCAGGCCCCGCATCCACCCTTCTCCTTCGCACACTTTACGCGGTGGTAGGTCATGGTGCGGGTCTTGCGCTTGCCCTGGTAGGTGATGTACTTAGTTTCGCCACAGTTGACACAGCCGTCCATTGCATCTCGCAAGAAGGCGATGTTCGGGTGACCGTTCATCCACGGAAGCATCTTGAGGTAAATCTTCTCCAAGATCACAACATCTTGCTTGTTGTACTTCTTCATGGTCTTCCATGAATCGGGGTCACCGTTCATGCACCCCAGCCACGTCTTGAAACCGCCCGTGTCTTCCTTGCCCCCGACGCCTAGATATTCACCCAAATCGCCCAAGCGATAAGAGTTAAAACTAAAGTGACGCTTGGCTTGTCTAAGAGTGTCAACCTCTTGATAAGGTGACGGCGGAGCGAAGCCATGAACCAACATACGGCCCTGGGCCTTCTTGTTGTCGAAGCTGTTTGAGTTGTGGCCGATGACTACATCAGCCTCATCGAACAGTTCGTGAATCTTCTTGACTACATTGTAGTCATTCGTCGGGTCCTTCCTAAATGCCTTTGGGAAGTCGTCCAGTCCGAGAACGTGGATTTCCTTTTCCCCTAGCCACTTCCAAGCAACCGACAGAATATGCCATTCCGTTTCAAACGCAACGACATTTTGCTCCCATTTCCCCCACACCCAGCCTAGGTTGGGCGAACTCTCAATGTCGAATAGGAGGATTTTAGCTTCGCTCACGCTGATACTCTCCTTGAATCTTCCCAGGCCGCAAGGCATTCTTGCGCCCTTTGAATACGTCGCCTAGACAGTCCGGGGCTTAGAAGATCAAAAAGGGTTTTGAAATTCGCTACGGTGTTGCTAGACCAGGTAAAATGGTCGCGTCCACTAGTTGAACTTGGATAGGGTCCGGTGACGCTGCCCACTCCGACGATATTCTTGAAAGACCATAGAAGGGACTCGTCCCTTTGTGTCAGCTGTGCTCTAGGATAGATAAGATGCGACCCGTCCTTTCTCTCGTAGGACTTCTGAAGGGTGAAGGTTCCTTCTCCCTCAAAAAAGCCCGCTGCCCATGCCAGATTTAGTTCCCTGGTCTGATATGGAAGCAGGATTTTGGCATCCGCCATTAACCCCTCCTAGGGTTTAAGATTATCCGGAGCGATGCCCCAGATAATGTTTCCCCGCTCATCCTTTTTGATCTGGTCGTAGTAGAACTCCGGGAATGGCGCAGAGCCACCCAGGTTGATACCGTCCCATTCACCAGGAGCGACACCCTTGGCTAGATGAGGCACGAAGCAGGCAACATGGAAATCGAAGCCGCCGTCACACTCACAGCCACAGGGCGCTGAGCAGGGTATATTTGCGTGAAGCCAGCGCGTGTGCCCACAGCTGTCGCAAAGGTCAGTCGGACTCCCCGCCCCCTCTGCGATGTCTCCATAGGTCCACCACGGCCTTTCGGCCAGCAAGTCTGACATCATGTTGTCTATCTTAGCACATTTGCCCTGGTGGACGCAAGGTTTTACCTAAGGCTACTGGGCGAGCAGAGTGTTCAGCGTCACCGTAGGGGCGTAGCTGGCGGGTAGTGGAAAGAAATAGACTGGGAAATAAGTACCCACGTCGGCAATGTTGTTGGAAATAAGGCTAGGGGCCTCAATCTCCAATCTGTATACTTGCCCTTGGGGGACGGTACCAGTATCATTGGTGGCTACCAGAGCCACTGAGAAATTGCCACCCAAATCTGTCGCCGTCTGAACGGGAGTGCAAGCTACAATGGTGCCGTCCGATGAACGCAAAGGACCTGTGATGGTGAAGGTGAGCCATGCACTGGAGACAGGAGCTAAGTTGGCATCCTTGAGCGTGCCCGTGACGGTAATGTTAGTGAAACCCATTGGACTCCTTAGAAGAAAACGAAGAAAGCACCGTCAGCAAAGGACAGGGATGGTGTAGCCAAGCCGGAGAACACAACGACGCCAGAGCCAGAAGCGGTGATGATAACACTGCCGGTGGCAACGCCACTCAGGCTAAGGTTGCCCGCCCCGCCCTCTTGGAACACCAGGGGAGAACGGAGACTGGCTCCGCCTCGCACAACGGACAAGCGGCCCACAAATGGGCCGACTCCGGGAGTAGTGTCTAATCCCGTTCCGTGGAAGGTCAGGGTACCTGAACCGGTGGGGAAGACAGAAGGGACAGCGGTACCCGAACCGTGGAAGGTCAGGGTACCTGAACCGTGCCCGTTGAGAATAACTATAGCGGTACCCGAACCGTGGAAGGTCAGGGTACCTGAACCTTGCCCGTTGAGAACTCCGCCTATATAGTACGGGGTGATATGATTAGAGCGGGACATTAAGGCTCCTGCCTAGCTACAGCGTGAACACCTTATAGGGAAAGCTGCGTCCTGTTCCGTTCTTTTGCTGGATCGTTGGACGCCATGAGATATCCACCGGTAGCGGGATGGAGTCCACAATCAGGTCAAGGTCAGTACCGCGAATAAAGGAGGAACATACGACTAACCGCTCTGTGCCACTGGCTAGCTCTATTGTATAAATGCGTAGAAACGCGACCTCTCCCGCTGCCAAGGCTGCACAGTCAACAGATACCACATAGGTAGCTGGTGTGCTAGGGGTCTGTGCGGCGACGATATTAGTTTCAGTCCCGACAGTGAGGGGACCAAGGGTACCTGAAGTAACAACAGTAAGACTCATTATCCTAACGGCTCCCACCACTCGATGATGACTTCACCAGACCCGCCATTCAAACCTGCACCGCCGACGCCGCGGTTTCCACCCCCGCCGCACCCGGAATTCGCTGCGGCGTTGCCGACCACGGCACCGCCGACCACCCCCGATCCGGACTGTCCCGCTCCTAAGGCACCTGCACCATCCCCGGCTCCGGGTTGGGGAACGGGGGGTCCGAAGTAGGTTCCTGTTCCGCCCGCAGCAGCAGAAGACGATCCAGCGCCTCCCGCACCCAAATATCCACCCCCGCCGCCACCAGCCCCCGCTTGGCCTGATCCTCCACCCACGCCACCGATACCGTAGCTGCCACCTTTGCCACCAATGCCTCCGCCACCACCGGAACCACCTGCGCCCCCACCGCCGAATGCCGTACCTCCGATTGCGCCACCAGTACCCATCGTGCCAGAGGATGTGCTGGCGTTTTGTCCGGCAGAGGAACTCCCACCGGACGCGCCGCCTCCGCCGCCTCCGCCTGGCGCTTCGATGTATGGTTCCGAACCCACAGTGCCAACAGTGGTGCGTCCTCCATTGCCACCCGCCGCGCCACTTGAAGCTCCGCCACTTCCAGCGGCACCAACGGTGATAGAAAGGGTAGTGACGCCGGAAACGTCTACAGATTCTTGGCGAATTCGATATCCGCTCCCTCCGCCACCGCCATACACAGCGGCAGTATTCGTAGAACCACCACCACCACCACCACCAGTGGCAGTTACAGCAACGATGGCGACCCCATCAGGGACATACCAGGTGCCGCTAGCCTTAAAAATTTGTGATCGTCGTGCTCGTCTTGGGAAATCAGCCATTCTTAACCCTCCGGTAGTGTTCCATCGGCCTTCCAACCGATGCCGATGCTTTCGCAGGACTGACGTAAGTCCCCTAGGGGCACGATATAATCATGTGACAGGAAGATGTCGTGGTCAGCATCCAGCCCTGTTGGGTGTGCTCCTTCAGGAACCTCGTCTGGCTCATTGATGACAACTACGTTCACTATCAACCCGTCGCGGATACAAGCATAATCTCTTGTCATATTATTTTGGCTCCTGAATCTGCGGCTCCATAACATCCCTGGCGGGGGCCATTGAGTCATCTTGGATTTCGGCAGGAGGCTGACGACCGATCCACCCCTCCAATAGAGCTAGACGCATGTTGAGATTAGGTAGCTGCTGTTGGGCTGCTTGTAGAGTCTGCTGGGCTTTGGCCGCAGACTGCTGAACCTCTACTATCTGATCCTGTAACTTCTGATATTCTGAAATCGCATTGTCCATACTTGCTGGTAGTGGACCGTATGCCTGAGTCATTTGCATAGCATTCCTCCTTAGGTGGGCAAGGTCGCCGCGTTGCTTACGGTGACCGTGCCATTTGTGTCTGTCTTGATTGCTGTGTAGCTCGTTGTTCCGGCCTTGTTCATTTCAATAATCAGGAACCAATTGCCACTACTAGCGCCTTTGTAGAGATAGATGGCCCCATTATTAGAGCTAGCCCTTGTGCCTTGTGTGGTAAGTCCCGGCAACCCAATAGCACCTAGTGGGCCGGTGCCTTGAATATCGACGGCATAGACAGGTGCGGTTGTGGAATGTGTTCCGAAGAGATTAGCAACCTGGAATTGATTGGGATATCCAAGCACCGCTCCCCAAATCTGGCCCGAGACTGTGACGCTGGAATTCACGCCTGCGATATTGCCGAAGAACGGAGTGTTCGCCCCTGGAATATTTGGTGAAAAAGCAGTCCCGATCAGATGACCGGTGACGGTGAGAACCTGACCGGCATAACCGACTGTCTGGTTGTGGATAATTCCATTACTGATTGTAACCGACCCTGCTGGCGATATGTCCGACCACGAAGCAAAAACACTCGATCCACTGAGACCGAACCAAGCCCCACCCGTGGGAGTGACCTGAGCAAAGTGCGCCGTAGGCGGGCTATTAAACCCACCGTCCCATGATCCATTACTCCCAGTCGCCGCCCCAACTGTCTTTGCGTAGAGAATCGACTGGGTAGCGATAGGACCACATACAGCAACGTGGCTAGCCGTTACAGACGGGGCGGCGAGCACGGCCCCGAAAAGATCAGCAGTGTCATTATTGGTAGTGGCGATAACAGTCGGAGTGAAGGCGGCGCTGAAGTAATTAGGTCTGCCCGCAGCCCCCGCACCACTGACACCCGGTGATCCGGTTAATGTGTATGTTCGGTTGACCCAGATGTCATAGAACTGATTCTGAGGATCAACAGGCGGAGAGTTCAGCGTGAAAGTGCCCGTCATGTAGAGGCCACCGAGACTTATAATGTGGCCCGTCATGTTCATATTGCCACCCAGACGCGCTCCACCAGGATAGGTGGGGTCTGCGACTACAGGTAGCCCTGTCTTGGGGTTATTCCACAATGAACCGGTGGTGGGATTTGGCACGCTAGCCCCGAAGGTATTACCTCCGACAATATAAGTAGGAGAACCGGCCACGCCAGGCGTGCCTGGGTTGTATGAATCGTATGTGTGACCCCACCCACTATTATCGAGACCTAGCCCCAAGTTGTCTTGCATATTCGCTGTTGGAATAGCGTCTGGAACAAGAGCACACGGGTTGGTCTGCACTCCGCTCATATAACCAACATTCATAATGTTGGAAGTGATCGGATTGGGGGCGTTGATGTCCCCAATCCAAGAGCGAGGTAGGAGATCAGATTGGCGCAGCCCCCGGACGAGTCCCTTGTTGCCCATTAGTTCGCCCCGAAAGCGATCAGATTTCCGACAGAAACAACGTTGACGGTGGTCGCCATGATGGATATGCCAGCCGGGATGTCCAAATTGCGATAGAACTTGTCGATTGGAGGAACTTCAGCACCAGCGCTAATGGTAGCAATAGGCAGAGCGAAGGCGTCGAACAGCGTGTAAATGCTGCCGTCGAAAAAGAACAGGTTGACGAAGCTCGTAGAGGACGTGGTTGCGGTCTGCATCATGCGGATTTGGAAAATGGCCTGCGGACCCGCCGCCGAAGCAACGAGTGTAGCCACATGAGTTGGGGCAGTCAGGGACGTATCGACAGTTCCAGGCAGAGCCGCCCTTGCGATGATGGGCGACGTGAGATATTGTGGCTGAGAGGAAGACATTTTGAAAGTAGTTCTCCTTATTGAAGAAGGGATCGCTGGGCATACTGAGCCGCTGTTTGTGGATAAATCATTATGCGGTGCGAGATGATGTTCGCAGAAGAAATGGAGACCACCCCATTTGGCACATAGATGGCAGCTTTTACCACCTGGGTAAGATTACCATTGCCGTCAAGTGTGAGGCCAGGGAAGTCTGGGACCGCTGCTGCTGTTCCGGCCACGACATAGTTAGCGCCGCCAGAGTCAGAAACAACTAGATCAAACCTAGGGTTGCCAGTAACGTTCCCAGCGATGGTCAAAGTAGAGGCAGCCGCACACGTATACTGGACTCCCATAATAGAGTCCGTAGAAGCGTCTACCTTTATGGTCATGTTGGGGGTTATTTGTGGTCGAACTGCCCCATAATTGCCAGAGCCGTCATAGACTACGCCAGTAGCCAGGGAACCCGCCGCCATAATCACCATATCCAGGGCATCGTATTGTGCCTGGAAGTTAGACAGCGGTGCAGGGTTGACCCCTGAGGTTTGGGCATTAGGAACCACAAAAGGATAAGCACCGAGAGACATTAGCTGGCCGTAAAGGTGATAGCGCCAGAAAGGAACTGAATTTGTGATGCCGCGGGCGGGGTGATGTTGCTATTTAGCGCCCCGCCTCGCAGATAGGTACCTCCGGTTGGTGCAGTCCACACCGAGTAGTTGGTGTAGGTGAATCCTCCTACCGCACTATTCCAAGTCTGTGCATTGTTCGACGCCTGTGTTCCACCCGAAGAGGCAGCGAAGGTGATGGCCTTTCGACCATCCCCGCCCTCATTGGCTCCGGTCTGACCTGGGTCTCCGGTGTTCAGGCCGAGATAGTAGGTGGTTGCTGTCGCAAGAATAGCATTTTGGGCTGCATCAAGTTCAGCAGCAGATACGTCAGCCATAAATAAAACTCCTTAGTAGGCTTAGGCTAGAGCTAAGCAGCGCCATTTGTTTGTGCTGCCATTGAACTGAAATCCAACAGAGGTTGGGTGCGTTGAAGACCCCGGAGACATCAGGGGAACACCTATGATGCCGTTCTCAGTGTTGACCCAGGCCAGTGTTTGCATTGTTCCGCCGTCTGTGACGCGCACCTGAAGGAACTGTCCGTCTGATGCGCCAGCAGTAGCTAATGTGATGGTTGTTGCTACGGAAACTACAACGTTAGAGATTCGATATGCGTTGGATACCGTGACCGCCCCAGCCACCACAGGTGGGGTATTTGACGTAAAATTGATCGGTCCTGTAGACCCCGTGGGTCCTGTAGGACCCGTAGGACCGGTCGAACCAGTAGGACCCGTGACTCCTTGGGTGCCCTGCGCTCCGGTAACGCCCGTAGGCCCGGTTGGTCCCTGAATGCCTTGTGGGCCGGTAGGACCTGTAACAGTCGAAGGGGCACCCGTAGAACCTGTGGGGCCAGTAGGACCCGTGGGACCTGTGACCACTGAAGGAGCACCGGTTGATCCTGTAGAGCCAGTAGGGCCAGTAGGCCCAGTAGGGCCTCCCGCTGGGCCTGTAGGACCATTTGTGCCCGCTGGGCCTGTAGGACCCACATACGAAGGCACAGGGCTTAGATTAATTAGCTGGGCAATATTAACCGTAGGGGCTGCCGTATGGGGCAGAGCGAAATAGTAAACAGGGAAATAGGTTACTACGTCCCCTGGATAGTTGGAGAGCGAAGGGACCTGAATCTCCAAGCGGTATGCCTGGCCGGACGGCACTGTGGTTGGGTCATCTGTGGCAATCAGGTTGATCGTAAAGTTACCGTTGGCATCGGTCTGGCATTCGACCGGCTCAGCCGCGACATACTGCCCGTTGCTGCTGTCCATGATTTGATCGGTCAGACAGAAAGAGAGCCATGCGGACAGAGGATTCTGGCTGGCGTCCTTAAGTGTGCCGGTTACGGTAACAGTGGTAAACATTTAGCCTTCTTCTAGGTATCGAAGCGCACTTCTCAAAACGCGTTGATCGTCCCTGAACAGTCCCAACGCCTGATTACACCTTGAACACAGAATTCCTCTAATACAGTTTCCACAGGTAACCGCCCCTGGACAACAGCCGTGGTCGTGATCCACCGCCCAGCCCTTTTTGGTGGGTTCGTCTTCGCCACAAATGGCGCACGCCCCGTCTTGCTCTTCCAAAATCCGATCAAACTCTTTGACCGTTAGCTTGTACAGCCTTTGAAGGTTTTTCGCCCGCCTCCCCTCAGGGGTTCTGCTTGGGCACCTGAGGGGATCAATATTCTTGTTATAGTAAGTCCTGTAGCATGCTTCAGTACACGACTTCTGGTGATGCGTGCGAGGAATGAACGGAGTCTGGCACTCCTGGCAGTTGACGGTGGTGAAAGACATTAGCCTCTCTTAGCCTTCCATTCTTCATGCTCTTCAATGGCTTCATGGTGCAATTCCTTCATCCATGTGCGAAGGACGGGGCGCAACTTGGGCCAAACATACTTCTTGAAGAGCCATCCAAGACCAGCGATACCGACGAAAGCGAGCAGCTGTTCGCTCGCATTTGTGCCCCAGTTCCAAGGGTCAAAGATAAAATAGAGATAGTGTTGAACGGGTTCGAAACTCATTAGTGAACCACCTTAGATAGTTCCACTCCGAGATAGGTACCAACGAAGTTGGCGATACTCACGCAGAATATGACGACGTGAGACTTGGGGTTCTTCCACCCCGTCTTGAGAACATCGCCCACAGCAAGAATCGTGCAGACAAGTCCAGTGAGGTAGCCCACTACATCAAAAACTCCGGCGAGTGGAGCATTGTAGTGAGCCTCTTGAACGACCATGACAGTAGCGATCAGGTCGGTGAACATCATGGCGATGAAAGCCAGTATGCCCGCCTTCCAGTACGACGGCTTGAGATATTGTCTTAGATTCACGATTGGGCCTTTGAGATATCGTGCCCAGTCTTGAGCCAACGCTGTGCTTTCCAGGCCGGATAAGTAATCATGTGTATGCCAACGAGTCCGTGGCGATGGTGGTCTTCGCAGAGCACCAGCATGTTGCCTTCTGAGTCCAGCCATTGGCGCAGCCATGCGTCAGCCGAGTCAGCCGTTAGAACGCGCTGAGGGTCAACGTCCTTGACGACAAGGAACGGGTTCACAGCGTTAGCTAGCGCCCATTCCAACTCGTCGTGATGGGTCTCCATCTTGCCGCCTTGGGAGCGCTTGATACCACAAATCCAACATGCTTCATCCAATTCATAGATCAGGTGATGGTGAACCTGAACGTATTCTTTGGACGCCTTACGGGGAGCATGCTCGGGATACCAAATGCTTTCGGTTAACGTCCGAGTAACTAAGTGGGCGTCAGTCATGGCCTACCCTCATCAATCAAGTGCTGTATTTCCTGAAGGTCGTCTTCGACATCCAGGTCGTGGTGGCGCGCTATCTTGCGCAGAATGCGCAGAGCGGAGCGGTTAACGGCATAGTCGTGGCTAGCCTGAGCGGTCGCTATACGGTCAGCGCGCTTAGCAGAAATGAGAAGGATGGCTCCTTGAAGACCAGCCAGGCATGAGAGGCCCAGATTAAGCCGGAAGTAAGGGGAAACGTCCCATCCTCCAAAGCCGCCTGTCCATATCCACATAAGGAGTAGGGCGAGGAACATTCCCAAAAAGGTCCATGTTCCCATCCCAAGACGCATCCAATCAGCTGCACGTTCTCCAAAGGTTCGGCGCTCATGCTGATTGTCGCGGGCCGGGTGACCCATTACGCAATCCCCAAGTCCTGACGTAGAGTGTTCACGTCGATGCTTGGAATCGGGCCGTGGCCCTCAGCGGCAAACTCGTCCGGAATGGTGACCCAAGCTTCAGTAAGATAGTGCGCCAGGAAGGGGTAGCTCATGCGAACACGCTTGCCCCACGTTACGATGTCCAGGTAGTGCTGGTCGTAGCCGACAGCAATGACACAGTGCCCGCCCTCAATAGGAGAGCCTGGGTGATAGACGATGGGCGTGCCGTCTGCAAAGTCTGTCTGCATGGACTCTGGTACCTCAATGCCGAGGTAAAGAGCGCCGTAGCAGTAGATACCTGTGTGCAGAGCGAGCAGGTTGGTCTGTAACTGGTTGTAAGCAAGAATCTTGCTACCGAAGAGACCGTCCGTGGCCCACTTCTGCATAACGTCAGCCTCAACGAGACCGCTGTCAGCGCCACCCGTAAGAGAGAAATAGGTGTCGCTAACCTCAG
>Ga0134126_10003178_pt1 | contig 20528 bp, 16 predicted proteins | sample KB31752_FD_96881 | JGI IMG/M metagenome (GOLD analysis project Ga0134126, IMG submission 96881) | Terrestrial soil microbial communities with excess Nitrogen fertilizer from Kellogg Biological Station, Michigan, USA - KB3-175-2 | ecosystem: Environmental > Terrestrial > Soil > Unclassified ... | reverse complement strand
CTGTTTTTCCCCCAGCGGCAGCGCCCCCATGGAAAAGGAGAAACCGGTAAAGATCAGCAGAGCGGTAAAATAGAGATAGACAGCCGGCCGGCGCAGCTTGTTTTGCACCTCGAACCGAAAGATTTCCTTGAACATAGCAAAAAGGTTTAAAAGCCCATCGAAGATTTAAATGGTGTTCACATCCATCCGTGTGGCAATATTGCTGAAATACACATCCTCAAGATTCGGCGCCACCGCCTCGAAACCATCCTCCGGCGCCCCATCCCGGATCACCCGAATATGCAATCTCCCCGCCTTCAGCTGCGTCGAGATCACCTTATAACGTTGTTGATAAGCCGCCAATTCCTCCTTCCCGATCGCCTTCGTGTAGATCTTCCCGGCCAACGATTCCACCGCCCGGTCCGGCTCCCCGGCATACAACACCTCACCCATACAAATGATCGCGAAATTGGAACACAACGTGCTCACGTCTTCCACGATATGCGTGGAAAGGATCACGATGGTGTTCTCTCCCAGCGAGCTCAACAGATTGTAAAAGCGATTCCGCTCCGCCGGATCGAGCCCCGCCGTCGGCTCATCCACGATGATCAGCCGCGGATTGCCGATCAATGCCTGCGCAATGCCAAACCGTTGCTTCATCCCCCCGGAATACGTTCCCAAATGTTTCCTTCGGTCTTTCGAAAGATTCACATTCTCCAGCAAGGCGCCTACCAGCTGCTTCCGCTCCCGCGCATCCTCCACGCCTTTCAGCCGCGCAATATGATCCAGCATCCGCTCCGCCGACACCTTGGGATAAACGCCAAACTCCTGCGGCAGATACCCCAGCAGCTGCCGCACCCGCTTCTTCTCCCGAAGCACATCGAGGCCGTCTAAAGCAATACTTCCGCTGTCCGCCTCCTGCAAAGTGGCAATCGTCCGCATCAGCGACGACTTACCCGCGCCGTTGGGCCCCAACAACCCGAACATCCCGTTGGGCAGGGTTAGGGACACGTCATGAAGGGCCCGCACTCCATTACTATACGTCTTGGAGAGCCGTTGAATAGAAAGTTGCATAGAAAGTGTTTTATGGTATAGGATGAACTACTTCATCAAGTCGAAGTTTATTAAAGTTGCGCCCATGCAAATGCAGTGTCGTCGTACTATCACCTTGTATATACGCTGTGTCGATAAGCGAAAATCTGTCCGACATCTCCGATTTCGCATCCAATTGCAAGTCCACCGCCTTTATATGCGCCTGCCGGTTGACGATAAAATTGCAATTGACCCCCTTGACGCTAAGCGTATCCCAGGGCTCGACCTGAGCCACCGTATCGCCCTGCATGTCATAACGCCCAACCCAGCATTGCGTGCTGTCCAGTTCGAGTGCGGCGCTCACGCCCTTCCTCCCTTCGGAATTATCCAGTACCGCAAATCCGTTGATGAGCTTTATTCCCTTTAGCTCCGGAAAGAACACCGGAACGAAAGGATAGTCATAGCTGGAATAATCGTAATGCGCACCCCTTGCCCAAACCCCCTCGAACGAGACGATCAAGGTATCACCCGCACGCCGGATCTGGAAATGCCCGCCCGAGCCCCTTGGAATATCCACCTTCAGCCGGTCCGCAGGGTACAAACTGGCTCGCATTGGGCCGTCCAGTACCAGCCAGTGTATCCCCTCCTCCTCGTGTGTCTCATAGTCCTGCCGCTCGATAGCGGCAAAATCCAACACCTTTCCGCGCCGGTAATTGGCCAAATGCAACAGATCGACGACCACAAAAATGCCGATGAACGACACGGTAGTATAAAGCAGTATCTTATCACTTGTCTTCATTCCAGGACACTTAACGGGTAAAATATTGTTTTTTGAATTTATCGAACGGTTTCTCCAGATCGTCCGGGTTCATCCCCAGCAGATACATGCTCCGGAAGATATGCGGCAGATCTTTTTCCATAAAAGCTTCCAGCCGGTATTGCGTAGCCTGCTTCACCGCCGCAGCCCCCACAAAGAACCCAATGCCCCGCTGGTTATAGATGATCTCTTTTCCCTGGAGGAACTCATACGTCCGCATCACCGTATTCGGGTTGACCTCCAGTTCCACCGCCAGTTCCCGCACACTCGGAATACGTTCACCCGGCGGCCATTCCTTTAACAGTATCTTCTCGCAAACAAAGTCCGCGATCTGCAGATAGATGGCTTGTGTCTCGCTGAACTGCATGCTACACCTGTTTTTCTTTGATCCTAAAATAGGTAGCTATCCAGAACACCGGCGGAATACCCAGCAGCAACAATACGGCCAGCGGTCCTGTGATCCACGTCGACACCCTTACCTCTTTGACGCGCAATGTCTCGCCATTCGTGATCCAATCATTTGTAAGCGTAAACGGCTTCCAGCCATACGGCAGGATGTGTGCGAAAACCTGCTTTTCCAGCACCAGGAACACCAACGCGAATACCAGGAACGCAATGATCGTCTTGATAAAGGCATACCGCTCGAAATACACCGACCCCAGTGCAAACATCGCCTGCAGGATAAAATACAACACCAGCAGAACATGGAAATCGCTATCGGGATTCTTGCCGGGTAACCCATGAAACAGGTTCCATACGACATCGGGAGCTACGGGATACCCGCCGGGCCACACCCGGTGCTGTCGTTCGATGAGCTCATTACCGATCTTCACCAGCGGAATATCGACAAGATAAAAGACCACCGCAAACCCTATAAACACCACGATCGTTGAAAAAAGAAGGCCGCACAACAATTTCTCCAGGGCCGACGCCGGCAACCCTAGCCACGCGATGCCATGCGCCTTGCTGCCAAACCCGGCAAAGATGGTGCTGCTGTAGAGACAACCCACCAGCGCCAGCCCCCAGTAATAGGTGAACGCCTGCATCCCGTCGTCGAGCGGGTTGTAATTGTCCATGAACAGCAGAAAAATGCCCCATACCACCAGCAGCCCGGCGATCGCCGGCAACGCCAGCAGATAAAGCCTCTTCTGACTGCCCCAGTGCAAGGCCACTAGCTGGCGGAAACGCGAAAAAGAAAAATACTGGCCCTTAGTCATCGTTTCGAAATTTTTGAGAAAAGCCCATTGATCCGCTCGCCCCGAAGCATCACCGCCTTATACAACATCTCCAGATCGGGCCGGCTGTCCTCGCCCTCCATATTGGGCAGGATCAGCGCACTGCCCCGGAAAGAATCTTCACTATAGATGGCCCCCGCGGTCTCCTCGGGGTCATAGCTCAGCCGGAAGACCAACCGCTCCTGGATCGCATCGATCGTCTGGTCAAAAAGGATCTTGCCCTCATCGATGATCGTCACCCGGTCGATCAGATTTTCCAGGTCCTTGATCTGATGCGTGCTGATCACGATACACTTGTTCTCATCCACGGCGCCCGCCATCACCTTCCGGAACTGCCCCTTGCTCACGATATCCAACCCATTGGTCGGCTCATCCAGCAACAACACCTCTGCATTCGTCGCCAGCGCAAAACAGATCAACGCTTTCTTCCGCTGCCCATAGCTCATCTGATCCAGTCTGCCATCCGTGTGTAGCTCGAAACCCGCCGCCGCCCGCCGGAATTGCCCGTGATCGAACCGCGGATAGAACACCGAATACAATGTCACCCAGCGCTCCAACGCCATCGGTGGCAAATAAAAATCCTCCGGCAGCAAGAAGACCCGCTGCAGAAATGCCGGCTGCCGCCGCCGCGGCACATGCCCCAATACATCGATACTTCCCTGTTGTGGAAAAAGAAACCCCGCGATACTCCGGAGTAATGTCGACTTGCCCATGCCGTTACGGCCCAGCAGCCCATAGATATGCCCCGGCCGCAGTTCCAGGTCCAACCCCGAAAACACCGGCCGCCGGCGATACGCAAAATGCAGATTGGCGATGCTGATCATTAGGTGTACTAGTTAAATAGTACACTAAGATTCGAAAAGTTTCCGAATAAACAAAATTTAATTTCCCGCCCGCTCCTGCTCTTCACCCGAACCGCTCCGTATTTTGGTTGGCGTGGCCTTGCCATTGCCCCACCGGTAGCTGACGCTGAGGATGACCGCGCGGCTGTAAGGCTTGCCATAGCCATATTGGTTTAGATCGAGATAGTGATCGACCCCGCTGCGCCCATCGCCTTGCAGTATATTGTGCCCATTGAGACTGATCACCACCTTTTTCCCGGGCAACTGCTCCCGCAGCCCCGCATTGAGTATCGCATAGGCCCCATAAGTAGATTGCACGAACTGCCGCCTTGTCTCCGTCTCGAAATCGACCTCCCCGCTCAGCCCACCCGTCAGCGTAAAACTATTGTTCGTACTGAAGTCGAGCGACACGATACCCGCATTGTCCAGGCTAAACCCGTTGGCATTCCCGGCGAAGGCGTTCCGGTAGACCTCCAGACTGGTATTCGTCGTCCACCATTTGGTCAGCACATGATTATAGAAAAAAAGGGCGTCCCAGGAATGCGCACCCTGCACATTGGTCGGCCTGCGCGTCTCCGTTGAATCATTGGCATCCAGGTAGGGAAAGGTCCTCACATAGTCTTTGGTGATATCATAGCTCAGGGTAGCAAAAAAAGCATTCCTCCATGCCCAGGTAGCCTCCCCATGCCAGGCAAGCGCCGGCCGCAGATAGGGGTTGCCCTGAAAGAAAAGTGTCGGACTGCTCGGCCGCCGAAAGGGTACCAGCTCATGATAATCCGCCCGATCGATCCGCCGCCCCAGCTGGATATGGAAACTATTGCGGGAATCGGCCTTATATTCGGCAAAAAGGGTAGGGAAGAGATCGAAATAGCTTTGCCGCACAGCCGCCGCACTAGTATATAGCTGCTGGCCGTTCATCAGTGTCTGCTCCCCGCGTAATCCCAGCTGCAGCGACAGCTTGCGATAACTACGCGAAACATTTATATAGGCCGCATGGATCCCTTCCGTATTCACATTGTAATCGCTTTGCGTAGAATCGATCGTCCGCTGCTCCCCAACCACATTGTAATAGCTGCTATTGTTAACCGTACGCACATAGCTCGACTTCAAGCCGGCTTCGATCTTTCCCTTCCCAGCCCAGGGGCGGACATAATCCGCCCGCGCCCCCATGATCCGCAGTGCACGGCTCTGATCGAGGAATACACTGCTTCGGTCCAAAAAATTCCCGTCAGCGTCATCCGTCACAGTAGTATTATTTTGCCCCGGCCGGTAACGGAACTCCGAATAATCGGCATCGGCACTCCATTCTCCACCGGCGGTATCGGTGAGATGTCTCAGCTGCAGACCCGCAGTATAATTGTAGGGTACATCCGTATTAACTGCATTATAGCCGACTATCCCCATCTCGTGAAGCCCTCCGTCATAAACAGTCATGCCCGAAGCCGTCACATCCCGGTATTGCCGGTCCCCAAGATTACCGCTCACAGTCAATGTTGTCCTGGACGTCAAATACCAGTCCGTCCCCATCATAACAGCATTCGACTCATTGGTAGTAACATCCCTGTTGCCCGAAACCTGCCGGGTCGCCAGCGTTCCATTACTCAGGATATCTGCCGTAAGACTCCGCACAAACAAGCTCTTGTTATAACCATAGCTCTCATTAACCCAAAAGTTAAATCCACGCGTCTTGTAACTCACCAGCGCGCTGACCGCATACCGCGGATAATTCCCCTCGCCAAAAGTCCCGGTCACACTGCCGTTCAACCCCTCGGCGTGATTCCGCCTCCGCACGATATTGATGAGACCGCCGGTGCCCTCCGCATCATATTTCGCCGGCGGATTGGTCATGAGCTCCACCTTCTGTACTTCGGCGGACGGCATCCCGTTAAGCAGGCTCGCCAGGTCTTCCGTGGACAAGTAGGTCGGTTTCCCGTCGATCAACACATTGACTCCCGACCGGCCATTAAGCGTAATGGTTCCGTCGGGCATCACCTGCACGCCCGGCAGCTGGCGGATCAATTCCAGGATATTGGTGCCCGAGGCCGTGATTAGGTGATCGACATTAAGCACGATCCTATCGAGCTGGTGCTGGATCATCGGCGCCTGCCGGACTACCGTCGCCGTCTTCAGCACGATAGCACTATCTTTCTTCAGGTTTGTCGTATCCTGTGCCCGGGCGCACGTCGCAACAAAACCCACCAAAAAGAAAAAGTATTTCGCCATAGCAGCAGATTTCTCACAATGATAGCCGCAAACCAGATCCCAAAATCACCCCGTCGACGAGACCCGCCGCAAACCGCTCCGACACCCTCTTTCCCATGCCCGAAAGGTTCCAACTGCCTTCCCCACCCATTCAGGGGGCAGTTTTGCCTGTTGGTCGACGAGGTACCCTGTGTGCCCATAAATAGCTAATTTGGCAGCTATGAACCTGCTGGAAAAGCTCCTCGATCTCCACAAACGCCGGCGCTGGCTGGCGCATGTGCTGTTCTGGCTGGCCGTGCTGCTGATGGACGTCGGCTCCAGCAACTATCACGACCACAACAAAGCGAGCCTGGGATTTGAATTTCTCAGCGATTTCCTCTACGAGATCCCCGAGATCCTCGCGGCCTATGCAGTGGCGTATTGGGTGATCCCCCGTTTATTATTCAAACGGCATTATGCAGCAGCAACAGTATCGTTTCTCGTCATAGCCTGGCTCGCCTGCGTGCTCGGCCGCGTCTTTATCGTAAAGATCGACGAACCCCTCGCCCGCATAAACCCAAAGGGATTTGAAACCTGGGACAACCTCTTCACCGATCTCCCCAAACTGCTTTACGTCTATTTCTTCGATATCTTTTCGATGGTCTTTCTCTTTGTTTGCCTCAAGACACTCAAGGACCAGATGCTGATCCGCCAGCACACCCTGCTCCTCGAAAAAGAAAGAACCGAAACAGAATTAAAGCTGCTCAGGGCCCAACTGAACCCTCACTTCCTGTTCAATACCCTCAACAATATCTACTCGCTCTCCTTTACCTCGCCCCAGCGAACCTCCGCGTCGATCGCCGGACTGGCAAATATCCTCGACCATATCCTCTATGGCACACAGCAACGGTTCGTTCCCTTGCCGGCCGAGATCGACCTTATCCGCAATTATATCGACCTGGAAAAACTACGCTACGACAGCCGGCTCACGGTCAATTTCTGTATCGACGGCGACACGGACACCACCATCGCCCCGCTGATCCTGCTCTCGCTCGTCGAGAACGCATTCAAACACGGCGCAAGCAATGACGCCGGCGAACCCGTGATCGATATCCGGCTCACGGTCACAGACCGACAGACCAGGTTCATCATAAAGAACACGGTCGTAAAACCCAACACCCAGCCAGGCGGCATCGGCCTGACCAACTTACGCCAACAATTACAGCATCTTTATGGCGCGGATCACGAGCTCCTGGTATCCGAGGAAAACCACTGGTTCCGCGTCAGGCTCACGATAAATCAAACCCATGCAAAAGATAAGATGCCTGCTCGTTGACGATGAGCCGCTGGCCATTGCCCTGCTGAAACAGCATATCGCCCAGGTCGACCTGCTGGAAGTGATAGGGGAGTGCCCCAATGCCATAAAAGCCCTGGAAGAATTGCGGGTAAAAGACGTCGACCTGCTGTTCCTGGATATCCGCATGCCATCGGTCAGCGGCCTCGAGCTGTTGAAAATGCTGCGTCATCCTCCCAAAGTCATCATCACCACCGCTCATCGTGAGCATGCCCTGGATGGCTACGACCTCGACCTGATCGATTATTTGCTGAAGCCTATCACTTTCGATCGCTTCCTCAAGTCAATCCAGCGGCTCCTGCGCCACATCGACCTACCGGCCACCCCCATCCTCTCGACCGAGCCACCCACACTCTACATTAAATCGGGCTATAAAAACCTCCGTCTTCCCGCCGACACGATCCTCTACATGGAAAGCTTCAAAGACTATGTAAAGATCCATACCGTCACAGACCCCATCACCACCAAATACAAGATCAGCGAGATGGAAGCGGATCTCGAAAGCTCCCATTTTCTGCGCATTCACCGCTCCTTTATCGTCAACCTCCGCCACATCTCCGCCTATACCTCCAGCCACGTCGAGATCGGCGCCACCGAGCTGCCCATCGGCGAAAGCTACAAGGAATACGTTCTCAAAGTGATCCGCAATGCCGGCTGCTAACCGCGCCGGGCGCTTCGCCGCCGAATTCTGATTTCATTCTGAGCTATGGATTACCTCATTGTTACAAAAGCATTACCAAATCGATAATTGTGTGCAGCCGGATGTTTTGAGGCTTCAAAATATAAATTTTTGCGGCTCCTAAACTCCATGTATGGCACAATCACTACTAGCCGGTTCACGCATCTGGCATCGTCGGGTAAGCTCCCTGCTTTTTGTATTCTTTCTCCTCGTTTGTCTCACAGGGCTCATGCTTGGATGGAAATCGATGTTCAGCACAAGGGTGTTTGAGCTGCCGAAACAGGCCACCAAAGATCATTCTGGGCAGTGGCTGCCTTTGGATTCGCTGGCCACAGCCGCGGCGTGGGCACTGGAGCAGCACACGGGCATAAAGGCCGGCCACGCCCGGCGTGCGGACCTTAGGCTCTCCGGCGGGTATATCGAATTTATGTTCGACCGGGGCTATTATGTCCGGGTGGATGGTAGCAACGGCCTGGTTACCCTCATCGAGCGGCGTTATGGAGAATGGATACAGGATATCCACGACGGAGCCATTGTCGATAACTGGTTGGGTGACAAAGCGGGCGCCGCAAAGAAGATCTATTCAAGCGTGATTGGAGTGGCGCTGTTGTTCCTTACGCTCACCGGGATCTACCTGTGGTATAAACCCGTGCTGATGAAGCGAAGGGCTGCCAGAAGGCGAGCCACCACATTCTGAGGACCGGTTGAGTTTCACACTAAATAAAAATTATTAAAAAATTATCAAATTGATAACCTATGAAGTGTAGATACATCCGCTTTCGAAATAAAGCAACTTGCGCCATACAAAATATAGCTGCAATGATTGCGTATCTCCTCCAGGCCTCTAAAAAAACAATAATCACAACCCTGCTATTGTTGGGCCTTCACATAGTCTGCCTCTCACAGACATTAAAGGGCAAGATCACCGATGGGCTTACCGGCGAACCCCTGGTAGGGGCCAATGTCCTGATCCGCGAAACCGGCCAGCGGACATTCGTCGAGCTCGACGGATATTTCCGCGTTAAAGAACTAAAGCCCGGTTCCTATACGATCGTCGTCAGCTATACCGGCTATACGACTATGGAACAACCCGTGCGTATCACCGCCGTCAGACCTCAAACGATCCTCATCCAGCTGGCTGCCGCAGCAGAAAAACTGGAAGAAGCCGCCGTGACCGCCGACAAACGCGAGACCGGCGCCCGAAAGCTGGAAAAGAATGCCGCCCAGCTGGTCAACGTCGTCTCGGCCCGGGCCATCGAGCTCTCCCCGGATATCGCCGTAGGAAATGTAGTACAACGTATCTCCGGCGTTTCCGTCCAACGCTCGAGCAGCGGCGACGGCCGCTATGCCATCATCAGAGGTCTGGATAGCCGGTATAATTATACGTCTATCGGCGGCGTGATACTCCCAAGCCCCGACCCAACCCAACGCTCCGTTCCCCTCGATATGTTCCCGGCAGAGATGGTCCAGCGAATAGAGATCGTCAAATCCCTTACCCCCGACATGGAAGCCAATGCCATCGGCGGCGCAACCAACCTCGTCATGAAGGAAGGATCGAACAAGCTCAACCTCTCCGCCGATCTTAGCGTGGGCGCCAGCAGCGTCTTTACCCAGCGGTCGTTCTCAGAAACCCCGAAAACCGGCATCGATTTTTCATCCCCCACGGAACGCTACGGCACGGACTACGCCGCCAAACCCACCGACATTCCCGTGGGCCCCTTAAATCTCCGCAAGGTTCAATATCCCATCAATATCATAGGCGGTCTTACCATCAGCGACCGCATCTTTAAGCATAAACTAGGGTATAACATCGGCGCCAGCTATATCCGCGAATACCGCGGCGGCAACACCCTCTATTATCTTCAGAATGGAGTGAACAACAACCCGCCCAACTCACCTATCTTCAGCCAGTCCGAACACCGGCAATATTCCTTCCTGCAAAGCCGGCTGGGGGTACAGGGTAACGTCAGCTATGACTTTTCCCGCAACCATTCCATCGATCTCTATGGCCTGTTCTTACAACTCGACAACGATCAGCACAGCCATTACGACGTGTCGCCTTTCGTTCCCGGCGAGGTCGATTATTACGACCGGTTTGTATTCGACCGCAAGAACATGGAACACCTCGCGCTCGATGGACACGATAAGCTCTCTCCCAAATTTTCATTGAACTATACCCTGTCCTATGCAGAAGCAAAGTCGACTACCCCAAATCAACTCGATCTATTCACCTACAAAGAGGTCACCTATTACCCCAACTATTCCCCGCTCTACGTCAATAACCTTCCCAGCGTATGGCAGCATAGCGACGATAAAGACCTGTCCGCCTATCTCAATCTTAGCTATCAGCCCGCAAAGAACATCACCTTTACCGCCGGCGGCGCCTACCGGCATAAGGACCGCACCAGCTATTACAACGATTACACGGAGATCTCCACCACTGGCGACCCGAACCAGCCCCTGCAGGTGTACAACGGCATCGATAACGCAAAATTCGTCTTTCTGAACCCCTACGGCGACACGACCAACGAAAATAATTACACGGCTCACGAGCAAATAAGCGCCGGTTACGCGGAGGCAAAGCTCACCCTCGCGGAAAAATGGCAGGTCATCGGTGGGGCGAGAGTCGAGAACACCAGCCAGAACTATACCTCCATGATCTCCACCGCGCTTGTCGGCAAGACCGGCAGTTTCAATTATACGGACATCCTTCCGGGTCTGCATCTGCGATACAGCCTCACGGACAGGCAGAACCTGCGACTCTCTTATTTTGCCTCTATCAGTCGACCCAATCTCTATGACCTGATCCCCTCCACCAGCAATACCGACCTCACCTCCCTGTACACCACGTCAGGTAACTACAATCTCAAACATTCCACCGCCGCCAATATCGACTTCCGCTACGATAATTTCTTTTCTTCAACGGATTATATTATGGCCGGTCTCTTCTATAAGCAGATCACCAATCCCATCGAATATGCTACGTTTACGCTGGACGGCTCTTCCGTCACCCGACAGAACAACACCAATATCCTCTACGGACCAACGAACCCCGGCTCGAACGCCACGAACTATGGGTTGGAGCTCGTAGCCTCCAAATTCATCGGAAAATTTGGGTTAAGTGGAAACTACAGTTACACCCATTCGACAGTCACAACATTGAAACAACTCTCCGGAGAAACAAACGGTTACCCGACCGTAAGCTTTATCAACCAAACAAGACCCCTCCAGGGTCAGGCCGACCATATCGGCAATCTTTCCTTCCTGTTCAAAGACCCCAGATCGGGCTGGGATGCACAGCTGAGTTTCGTTTATACCGGAAAACGCATTGCCGTTGTCTCCCCATTTTATGATCTGGACATCTGGCAACGGGCCAGTACGCAGCTGGACCTTTCCATCACTAAACAATTCCACTCTCATTTCTCCGTCTTCGTCAAAGCGACAAACCTCCTGAACAGCCGCCTGTACCAGGACATCGACCACCCCAACGGCCTCATCGGCTACGAGGGCGGCCTCGAAGGCCAGACCAACCCCAACCGCATCCTTATCCAGCGCGACGCCTATGGACAGACCCTCCTGGCCGGCGTCAAATACAAGCTCTGAAAACAATTTTCTAAATAACAACACAACTAAAATGAAACAAAGAGATCTCAAAAGGAACGCGCTGCTCGTTTACGCGGGAATGACCTGCCTGCTCTTCGCAGCCGCTTCCTGTAGCAAATCCGGCGGCAGCACTGTCTCCCAGGCGCAACGTCAGGTAGCCAACGCTGTAAAGCCGGGCAACGTCAGCGGCACGGTAAAAGGCACGTTTTTACAGGATTCGACCTATTTTGTCACCGGCGATATCGTCGTCAACAAAGGCGATACCATCCTATTTCAGCCGGGTGCAAAGATCTATATGACCGGGAACTACAATTTCTTCCTCCATGGCAATCTTTCTTCGGTAGGGACCAAGACCGACCCGGTGTGGTTCACGGTCCAAAACCAGCAGAAATTCGACAACCCATCCGAAGATCCCCTGCAAGACCCTGCCTACAAGGGGTTTTGGGGTGGATTTCATGGAGATAGCACCACCAGCTTCATCGTCTTCAAATATACCCATATCGAGTTTACCGGCGGAATCGTCGGGACGGCTCAAACAATCGGCTCCAAGAATGGCGGCTACTCACCCGCCATCGGTTTCTTCAATATCAACGGATTCGTAGATGTCGAAGATTCCTGGTTCTACGGCTGCATAGATGGCGGCGCCGCCATCGAAAATAAAGCGGGGAACTACAATATCATGCGGAATATCTTCGAGAAAGCCGGCAACGTCGGCAGCGAATGTGTCGAAGTGGCCAGCGGCACCACGGGGAATATCGCCTATAATCTCATGATGGGCTCATGCACCAACGGCGTAAAAGTATCGAGCAACGGAACCACCTACCAGGACTCCGCTTGTGTGTATAACAATACGATCCTCAATAGCGGTTATCGCCGTTACCTTTATGGCGGCGCAGGTAACGCCATGGGTCGCGGGGGCTCTATCGATATCGAACAAAATGGGAAAGCGCTTATCTACAACAACCTCCTGGTCAACGACCGTATCGGCCTTCGCGTCGTCGGCACCGGGAATTACCAAGGCAATGCTCTGGTAGTCGCGGACACGGCGCATTGCTATTATGGCTACAACTACAACTATGGCGACAGCCTCGTGATCACCGATCAGTTCTATCCTCCCGGTCTGCTCACCAAACCCATGTCTACGGATATCCCCACTCCCTCCAACTATTTACCCGCAGGCTATACCCTTGGCGCAGACTATGACGGTACCTCCGTCGTCAGCGCGGGCAACCCCAAATTCGTTAATTACCCCCTTCCCATTAACCTGAGCGCCGGCGCTTATGCTACCCTCGACCGCCTTGCCTATGTCACCGGCTTTGATTTCCATTTGGCATCCGGTTCACCGGCTATCGGCAAGGGAAATACGTCGTTCACCGTAGCCAAAACGAAGATTCCCATAGACCCCAGCTTCGGCGCGACAGCCGTCACCCCTCCGGGCACCGACATGGGCTGCTATCAAACCAACGGCAGCGGATTAGGCAACTAATTATTTGAATAATACTAAGGTTCAACAACAATGAAATATATCTTTCTAACGGGGGGCCTCCTGGCTCTCCTTCTTTCAGCCCACGCGCAAATCGCCCCCGGTGCTGAAATACCCGCTTCGCTCAACCATCTTTCAGACGACGGCAACGGCCGGCTCACCGTACAGTCCGGCGGCCATACCTTTACGGATGCTGCCACAAAGGACCTGTACTAGCTGCCCGGCATCATGGGGGAACTCACCGGCGCAGAGACAGGCATCGAGCTCGATTTGAACAGACCGGGCTTTAACGGCACCGTCGCCTATGGCCCGCTCGACGAGCTGGCTGAATATCCCGCCGTCGCCTTTTTACCCCGCGATGTCCGCATCAGGGACGGAAAAGCCCTCCTCGAGATCAAAAAGACCTTTACCCGCGCTACCGACTACTTCCACCTCGCAGACCGCGGAAAAGGGATACTCGGCTATCGCCTCCTCGACAGCACCGGCCGCATCATCTACGAAGGCCGCGTAGCATTCGAAGGCAAAGGCCCCTATCGCGTCGTCCCAACCCTCACCCAGGGACCCATGGTAAATGTCATACAGCCCACGGGTTTTATCCTGTCCTATGAGACCCGCGAGCCCATCAAAACCATCGTTACCATCGATGACCGGACCTTTTCCGACGACCAGCAAGACACGCACCACGAGATCACCATCACCGGCTTAAAGCCCGCGACCCAATACACCTATACGATCGCCTATGGCGACAGGACCGAAAGTCACCAGATAGTCACCGCGCCCGCGGAAGGCAGTCGTCAGCCGTTTACCTTTGCCTTCGCCAGCGCCAATCGCGCAACGACCGGCGGCGGCGAAAGAGACTTCGGCGGGACTAACTACCAGCATACCCGCGCCGTGATGGCCGCCGCGATGCAGCATAATGCCGCCTTCCTCCAATGTACCGGCGATATCACCACCGGGGCCAATACCAGCGTCGGCGGCCATCTCATGGAATACGCCAACTTCAAGCGCGCGCTGGAACCCTTCTGGTGTAAGATCCCGGTATATGTCGGATTCGGTGATCACGAAGCCAACAAGACCACCCTCCACGACGATGAGCCTAATAACAAAGGCTACTCGGTCGAACTGTTCCCCTACTCAGAGGTCAGCGGCGAAGCGACCTTTGCAAAGGCCTTCGTCAACCCCGCCAATGGCCCCCAAAGCGAAGACGGCGCCGCTTACGATCCCAACCCCAACGCCCAGGATTTTCCCACCTACAAGGAAAACGTTTACTATTATACCTATGGCAACATCGCCATGATCGTCCTGAATACGGAATACTGGGAAAGCAAGGACCCGGCCGTTACAGGCGGCTGCCCCGAAGGCTATATCATGGACCAGCAGATCAAGTGGCTCAAAGAAACTATGCAACGTATGGAGAACGATCCTAACATCGACCACATCTTCGTAAACATTCACGGCGCAGCCTTCCCAAATGGTGACCACCTCACCGATGCCATGTACTGGAGCGGCGACAATACTTCGAGAGCGGTCGTAGCGGGCACCCCTTTACCCAAAGGAGCCATCGAACGTCGTGACGAGATCCTCGATGTCTGTGTCAACAAAAGCAAAAAATTCCTGGCATTCTTGTCCGGTGATGAACACAATTTCTCCTTCCTCCAGGTCACACCCGAAACGCCCATCTACAAGGAAGGCTACACCGGCCCGAAGATCAGGATCAGCCATCCCTTCTACAATATCAATGATGGCGGCGGTGGTTCCGCACCCTACGCGCTGCTGAAAAGCCCCTGGTCAGGTTCGTTCAAATATCTAACGCCTCCACCCACTGTCGCGCTGATCACCGTCAAGGGTAAGAATGTGGTGCTGAACGCCTATCGCGCCGAGACCCTCGAACCCATCTGCCAGGATATTCAATTGCGCTAAGCCGTACCCCATTGGAGCAGGAAACCATGGATATTCCCGCGAAACGAATAAGAAGGGGTGATCCCCGATAGATCACAGATCTGCTTTATGATCGACAACCCCAACCCATTGTTGTCATCCTGAAGGGAAGTCCCCTTATAGAATCGTTGGAATATCCGGGTTTCATCCAATGGAATGCGCTTGCCGGTATTGTTGATCTCCAAAGCGCTCCCGGTCAGTCGGAGCATCACCTTACCTTGCTGGATATTGTGCTTACTGGCGTTGCTGAATAAATTGTTCAAGAGAATATCTATCAGGTCGGGATTCGCATTTATCTCGGCATCGCAGAGCTCATAGCTGACATTCAGTTTATCCTTCCATAACTCCTGGAATTGGATGATCTTATCGTACAGCTTGTCCTTGATGTTAATGACCATACTGTCGCTGTACTGATTATTGCTCATCCTGGCGATTAGGAGAAGCGACCGGTTTAGACTTGCGAGTTTTTTAACCGAAGCATAAGCGCTCTGCAAAGTGGTGCTTTGAATTTCCGAAAGATTTTGATCCTGTATGGCCAGGTCCAGCTTCGACCGGATAATGGCAAGCGGCGTCTGCATTTCATGAGAGGCATTCTCTGTAAACTCCTTCAGGATAAGATATTCCTTATTTACATTGGCAGCCATTTTTTGGAAGTGATCGTTCATGAAATTGAATTCCTCGATCCTGGTCGCCGGAAAATCCGGCAGGTTGTTTTTGCCAAGCTGAAATTGCCTGATAGCGGCGATCGAGGCATAAAAGGGCTGCCAAAGCTTCCGGAAAAGCAGGCGGTTGACAAGCAAGGATGCGCAAACAACGATAATGAGCGTGATCAGTGCCGTAACCACAACCATATAGGCCGTGCTGCGAATACCTTCCAGGTTCCTCGATACGGTTACCTTGTACCATCGATGGTCCAGCTCCATAAAAAATGTAAGCTCGCGGATATTATCGGTATTCTTCCCTTTGGTTGGCGATATCAGCCGGAAGCTTCGCGATCCGGCCTGGCTGGCACCGGCATAGACGATATGCAAATCATCCAGGGAATCCGCCATGGGAAAAGCATGGTGTACTTGCACATAATCCTCTATCCTTTTCTCGATCTTGGTCATCGAAAGGTCCAGCTCGCGGAAAAGAAGCCTGCGTATCAGAAAATAATAAACAAGGCTCGAAAGCAAAAAGAACACAACCAACACCCAAAGAGTGATTCGCTTATATTGTGTGAAAAGTTTCATGACCTTTCTTTTGTTGTCACGGAACAAAACTTATAGCCCATACCATAGACATTTTTTATCCCATCGGCACACCCCGCATTTTTTAACTTCCGCCGTAAATTCTTCAAATGCGTGTAAATAAAGTCATAATTGTCCGCCATATCCATATCATTGCCGCAGAGATGCTCGCCTATCGCCTCTTTCGTGACAACCTTATCCCTGTTGCTCACAAAATACTCGATCAGCAAATATTCCATCCGCGTCAGCTCGATCTTCCCGCTTGAACCGTTCAACGTTTTTTCCCGGATATCCAACATCAGGTTATCCAGCTTTACCTGGTTTTTCCCTTCAAACGTTCTGCGCCTGATCACAGAGGCGATCCTTGCTTCCAGTTCCGATAAGTGAAAAGGTTTGGTGAGAAAATCATCCGCCCCTATATGAAGCCCGAGCACCCGATCCTCTATCGAGTCTTTAGCCGAAATGACCACGATGCCTGTGGGATTCCCGTCTCTTTTCAGTTGCCTCAGAATATCCATGCCATTCCCGTATGGCAAACATAGATCCAACACTACGCAGGAATAATCGTAGACATGGATCTTCTCGAGCGCAGCATGATAATCGTACGCCGGCTCACAGGTGTAGTTCTCTGTCGAGAGATACGTTATGATACTGTTTGACAGCTCTTTCTGGTCTTCCACTATCAATAGGTTCATGGCCTCAAATTGCTCAAAATAACAACTGGCCCATATTAATTTGTCGCTAACAAATTTTGAACACTTTCTGTCGCATTCACCGGGTTTCCTCAAAATAAAACCAGAATCCACGGGTATCTTGCGGCCTCAAAACGACCTAAAGTAATCACCGTGATCATAAGAATCTTATTGCTATTCGCCCTGTTTTCCGCTTCCACCCCTGGTTTCACCCAATCCGTCCGTCTTTCCGGCGCGGTTAAGGACTCGCTCACCACCACCCCCCTCGAAAAAGCCGTCGTCACCTTCAGAGGCCCCAAAAACTTCACCGTGCTCACGGACGCCCACGGCGCGTTCGACATCCCCCACGTCCCCGCCGGCACGTATACGCTGAGCGTTGCCTACGTCGGCTACACCTCCTATAAAAAAGCCGGCGTGGTGATCGACCGGAGCGATCTCGACCTCGGCTCCATCAACCTTACCACCAGGACCGTTGTCCTCGACAAAGCGGTCGTCACCGCCTCCCGGCCGCTGCTGGAAAAAAAGGTGGACCGCATCGTCTACAACGTCGATCGCGACGTGACCTCGCAGGGTGGGGTAGCGACCGATGTCCTCGCAAAGATCCCCCAGGTGACCGTCGATCCCTCCGGCAACGTCGAGCTCCTCGGCAACTCCAGCATCCTGTTCCTCATCAACGGCAAGCAGTCTACGATCTTTGGCAATAGCATCACCGATGCCCTTCAGTCGATCCCCGCCTCCCAGATCCAGAGCATCGAAGTCATGTCCAGCTCCGGTGCCAAATACGATGCAACGGGTACCGGCGGAGTCATTAATATCATCCTGAAAAAAAGCAAAACGGAAGGGTTTAGCGGCTCGATCAACGGTACGGCAGGCACCCGCCAGGAAAACGGCTCCGTGAACCTAACCTATAAAAAAAACAATATAACCCTCAGCGGATATTTCAGCGGCAGCGATCAGCTCCATGTGAGCACAAACACCACCAATATCCGCAACTCGACGGACACGGCCACAGGGAACTACTATTACCTCAGCGAGAATGGCCCCAGCGATTTTCATCGGTACGGCTTTCGCACAGGGGTTAGTGCTCTTTGGGAAATCGCTCCCAAAGACGATCTTTCCGCCTCCTTTGCCTTTAACCAGTTCGGCAATGCCACGAACGGACTGTTCAACCAGCAGAACACGGAGACGGACCCTGCCGGCGATCTCCTGCTCGACCAGCCCAACCTCCGGTCCGCATACAACAGTATTCGCAACAATACCGCCGATCTCGGGCTCGACTACACGCACAAGTTTCATCGGGAAAAGGAACAGCTGAACCTCTCGCTGCAATACAGCGCCGGCCAGGACAACACCAGCTACCGGCAATCACAACGATACATCGGAAACGACTCGCTGTTTTCCGGCTCGACAAGCGCGAACCCGGGCCGGGATAAACTTACCACTATCGCTCTCGATTACGCCTATCCGGTAACAAAAAGGCTCCTGCTCGAATTCGGCGGCCGCGCCGAGATCGAGTCGCTAGTGAGCAACGCGAACGTGTATACATTCAACCCGGGTGCCTATGCTTATCTCTACGACGACAACCAATCGTATAATTCAACGTTCAAACGAACAGTCTACGCGGGCTACGTGTCGGCAACCACCAGCGCGTTCGATTGGCTGGACATCATCGCCGGTATCCGCGAAGAATACACCGTAAACAAAGCCTTTTATAGCAATTCCGGCCATGTGGCGATTCCCGACTATCACAATCTGGCGCCTTCGGTAACCCTTTCGCACACGTTCTCCGGCAACCAGACCCTGAAATTCAGCTACGCCTACCGCCTCGAGCGCCCCGAGTACCGCGATCTCAACCCCTTCCTCAATCTATCGGACCCGCAGAACATCACCACCGGTAACCCGAACATCAAACCCGAGATCGGTCATGACTTCCAGCTCGGCTACAGCTTCAGCTTCGACCGCGACAATGGCCTCGACCTCATGTTGGTCTATACCCACAACAACCCCGACATCAAGTCCTATACGACCTTCCATCCCACGTTCCAGGTGGGCGACTCGATCTATACCAACGTCAACGTAACGCAACGCGCCAACATCGCCTCCGAAGACAAATGGGGTGGCGTGATCGGCGGCTCTTTCGTTCCCTTTCCCCATCTCACCATCCGGCCCGGTGTTCAGCTCTATGAACGGGTCACCAATAACGTCTATTCGATCCCCCAGCGCATCACCGGCTTCGAATACCGCTGGAATTTCAATGCCAATTATCAGTTCGGCCACGGGCTCATCGTCGAAGGGTTCGGCAACTACCGCTCCGGAATCAAATGGCAAGGCCGCACGGCGAGCTTTCTCACCTACACGGTTGCCCTGCGCCAGCAGCTCTGGAACGGGAAGGGCAGCATCGGCTTCGTCGCCGTCAATGCCTTTGCCAATAACCTTACCCAGCATACCATCATCGAGGCCGTAGGCTTCCGCAGCGACAATATCCTCGATATTCCTTATCGGTCCTTCGGCATCAACTTCCTGTATAAATTCGGCGGCTTCAAGATCAAGGCCAAAGAAGACGAGAATTTTCTCACCAAACCACCCGTCGACAGCAACTAAAGAACGCAATTCTCAGCTATTCCGCCCTCAAACTCCGCACCGGATTGGCTTTGGCCGCCCGCATCGCCTGCCCGCCCACAGTCACCAACGCCACAAGCAGCGCGATCGCCCCAGCAAGGATAAATACCCACCAGCTAAGCGGGGTACGATACGCGAAATCTGCCAGCCACCGCGAACCGCCCCACCACGATATCGGCATCGCGATACAAAAGGCCACACCCACCAGGGCCATATAGTCCCTGCTCATAAGCGTGGTAATGCTCTGCACACTGGCACCCAGCACCTTGCGGATGCTGATCTCCTTGCTCCTGCGGCGCAAGGTGAACAACCCCAGGCCAAAAAGACCCATGCAGGAAATAAAGATCGTGACTATCATCGCCAGGTTGACCAGCCACGCCGTACTCTCTTCCTGACCGAACAACCAGCCGATGGATGCCGCCAAAAAATCGGTCCGGAACGGCTTGTCTGGAAATTCCAGCTTCCATTCCTTCTCCATCGCCGCCAATACGGCCTTAAGCGCCACCCCATTCCTGGCCGCAGGGCTTACCCTGATCGCCAGACTATGCTTTACCTCGGGCAGATTCTCGATAACCGCGGGGGGTATGGGGTCATGGAAAGAGCTCACGTGAAAATCCGCCACCACGCCCACTATGGGATAACCCTTGCCGATGCTGTCCGGGCCGGCAGGACTATATAAGATCCGTCCGATGGCCTGCTGCGGCGTCTTACACCCCAGTTGCTTCGCCATCGTCGCGTTGATCACCAACTCCTGAAGACTATCGCTGGGATACAGATTCCGACCGGCCACCAGCCGCATGTGATAGAACGGAATATAATCGGCGCCGCCCATATGCGCGGAATAG
>Ga0134126_10003177_pt1 | contig 20531 bp, 17 predicted proteins | sample KB31752_FD_96881 | JGI IMG/M metagenome (GOLD analysis project Ga0134126, IMG submission 96881) | Terrestrial soil microbial communities with excess Nitrogen fertilizer from Kellogg Biological Station, Michigan, USA - KB3-175-2 | ecosystem: Environmental > Terrestrial > Soil > Unclassified ... | reverse complement strand
TCAGATCAATGGCATCGATCTCAGCGATCCGTCCCAGCTGCGCTTCACGATCCTCTTCGACAACCTGTACCGGGCGAAGACGGACGCGACCGCGGTGCGCAACGACTGGACTTATGACATCGACTCCGGCCCTATCAAGTCCTTCCAGGCCGGCGTGCGCTATGACGATCAGGACTCGACCCAGAATCCGCTGCGGGCGGACATCCGCCCGACCGGAGGCATTCCCGCCACCCAGATGGGCCAGTACCTGACGATCTACTCCAACGGCAACTTCGCGTCCGGAGATTTCGCGGGCCTGCCCCGCAGCTACCTGACGGAGTCGAGCGCCTTCCAGTACTGCGGTCAGTTCACGGCCTTCCCGTCCATCTCGCAGAATTCGCAGTGCCTCGATCCCGTCGACAACACCAACGCCTTGTCCAGCACCTTCGAGATCAAGGAGCGGTTCACCGAGGGCTACGGCAAAGCCAACTTCGCGGTGCCGCTCGGATCGATGGCGCTCACCGGCAACGTCGGCCTGCGCTATGTCCATCGCAACCTGACCTCGATCGGCAATCTGATCGCCGCCACCGGCGGGGCAACGCCGACCGCTTACCGGCGGGACGACAACGAGTGGCTGCCCTCGTTCGTCAGCAAGCTGGATCTGACTGACCATCTCCTCTTGCGCCTGGGCGCCGCGAAGGTGGTCGCCTTCCCCAACACCGCGGACATGAACAACGGTGTCACGCTCTTCAACAACGCGGTATTCGTGAACGGCACGCAGACGACCCTCGGCACCGGCAACGGCGGCGCGCCGGGCCTCGATCCCTTCAAGGCCACGCAGGTGGACTTCTCGACCGAGTACTATTTCGGCCAGCAGGGACTCTTCTCCGTCGGCCTGTTCTACAAGGACGTATCCAGCTTCATCGTCCAGAGGCAGGACCCCGAGAGCTACGGCGGCGTCAACTACCTGATCAACCGTGAGGTCAATGGCGCGGGCGCGAAGGTCAATGGCGTGGAGACTCTGCTCCAGCTGCCCTTCTATTTCCTGCCGGAGCCGTTCAACAGCTTCGGGACCATGGCTACGTTCAGCTACATCGACTCGACGACCCCGATCAAGGACGTGGTCGGCCGCACGCTGCCGTTCCCTGGCCTGTCCAAGGACAATGTCAACCTCATCGGCTACTACGAGAAGGGGCCGTTCGGCGTGCGCGTCGCGTATAATTGGCGGTCAGCCTATCTGGTCAGCCTCTCGGGGGCGGCCACGGGCATTTACAATGACACCTACGCTGATCTTTCGGCCACGCTGCATTACGACATCTCGCGCAATGTCGCTTTCGACTTCGAGGCCAACAACCTTCTCGACGAGAAGCAGCGCACGTACGACGGCTCGGAAGAAGGGCTGCGCACCGACGTATTCTTCGGCCGCATCTACAAAGCCAGCATCACTGCGAAATTCTGATGCCGGTGAACTGAAGGCTGCGGCCGGTGGGTGACCTCGAGGGAAGCGTGGCGCTGGTAACGGGGGCCGCGAGCGGGATCGGCGCGGCAATCGTCGCCCGCTTCCGCGCCGCGGGCGCCCGCGTCGCCGGGCTCGACGTGGCAAAGGGGCCGGCGAGCGATTGCGAGCTGGTCGCCGATCTGCGATCCGACGCAGCGCTCGCCGAAGCCTTCGCAATCATGAAGGCTTCGATCGGAGCGCCCGACATCCTGGTGCACGCGGCCGCGGCCAGCTTCCACGGGGGCACGATCGAAACGGAGGCACGGGTCTACGCGGATATCTACGACGTCAACGTGATCGGTGCCGTTCGTCTGCTGAAATGGTGCATCCCGGAAATGAAGGCCAAGGGCGGCGGAGCGGTGATCCTCCTGTCATCCATCAATGCCGAATTCGCGACGCCTCGGCTCGCAGCGTATGCCGCATCCAAGGCGGCGCTCAACAATGTGATGCAGACCGCCGCACTCGAATTTGCGCCGGACAACATAAGAGTCAACTCGATTGCGCCCGCCAGCATCGACACGCCGGCCTTGCGCGCTTCCTATGCGCGCGGCGGCGACCCGGAGCGGGCACGTGCAATAAACGTTATCCGTCATCCCCTCGCGCGGATCGGTACCCCGGAGGAAGTGGCGGAGCTTGCACTTTTCCTGGCATCCCGGCGCGCGGCCTGGATCACGGGCTCGGTGTATCCGATCGACGGAGGTGCGCGTGTCACGCGACGCTAGGCAGGACGAGATCATCGGGATCAACTGGGGCAGCAGCAACTTCAGGGCATATCGCATCGCCGCCGGCGGCGGCCTGATCGATGAGTACGCCGCGCCTGCCGGCATCGCGACACTCGATCGCGGCGGCATGGCCGCGATGATGCAGAAGGTGGCGGCGCGACTACCCACCGACATTCCCGTGTATGCATCCGGCATGATCGGGTCGACCATCGGCTGGGTCGAGGTTCCTTATGCCGAGGCACCCGCCGGCTGCGGCGAGCTGTCGCAAAGCGTGACACGAGCGCACATCGGCGGCGTCGATGTGCGGATCGTGCCGGGGATTGCCTGCCGCCGCGCCTTTGACGGCGCGCCGGACGTTCTGCGCGGCGAGGAGATCGAATTGCTCGGATCCATCGGGCTCGGGTCTGGCGACGGGCTGGCAGCCTTGCCCGGTACGCATACCAAATGGGTGCGGCTGGATCGCGGCAGGGTGGTCGACTTCTTCACGGCGATGTCGGGAGAGATATTCGATCGGCTGACCGCTCAGGGTCTGCTGGCCTCGATCATCGACGGCGAGGCAACCGATGGCGCTGCTTTTCGCGATGGCGTTGCAGCCGGCCAGGCACGCAAGCTGGGGCTGAGTACGCTCCTGTTCGGAGCGCGCGCGCGGGTGATCCGCGGGGCACTCAGGCGGCCCGACGCCAGCTCCTACATCCGCGGGCTGCTGATCGGGTCAGAGATCGCGGACGCGCTCGCCGCGTATCCCGATCTGGCCCGGGCGAACATCCCGCTCATCGGCAGCGACGCCCCCTCGCGTCTCTATGCCGCCGCCCTCGCCGTCAATGGCATCGGCAGCCGGATCATCGATTCGCGCGAGGCGTGCCTGCGAGGCTTTCGCGTGCTGCACGCGGCATCGCAGCACTGAATGAGCCCATCCGTCGCGCACCTGGTTTGCGCTGCTGGGGCGATGATCGGCGAGTCACCGCTCTGGTCACGCGGCCAACTGCTGTGGACCGATCCGCTGACGCCGCGCCTGCTCATATATTCCGATGACGCGCTGCGCCTGGTACCGACTGCAAGGCCTGTGTGGTCGCTGGCAGGCCTACCCGGAGGAGGTGTTTGCGGCACGCTCGATAGCGCTTTCTGCGCAATCGATACTACGGGTACGGTACGGGCTGGCGCCGGCGCAGCCCTCGATGCGGGTTGCCGCTTCAACGACATGACCGTGGATCCGAGCGGCGGCCTCTGGGCCGGCGTGATGCACCGCGGGCTACTCGCCACGCGCGGCGCGATCTTTCACGCGCCCTCGCTCGTTGAAGCGCCGCGTGCCGTGGCTGCGGGCCTGGGCGTGCCCAACGGGATGAAATTCTCGAGTGACGGATCGAGGCTATATGTGGTCGATACGCTGATGCGTACGCTGCTGGCTTACCCGGCACGCGGTGCCCAGCTGGGGGAGCCCGTCATCATCAGTGACTTTCTCGGCATTCCAGGCAAGCCCGACGGCATGACGTTAGGGTCCGACGGGACCTTCTGGGTAGCGATGTGGGGCGGAAGCTGCGTCGTGCAGCTCGCAAGCGACGGCGCGGTTCTGCGAGAGATCAGCGTGCCCGCGCCGCATGTCAGCAGTCTCTGCTTCATGACGCCCGACACGTTGTTCGTCACGACCTCCCGGATGAGGCTCAGCCCCCGGGCGCTGGCCGAGAATCCAGGGTCGGGCGCACTGTTCGAGATCAACCTGTGAGCGAACGCCTGCGCGCCGCGGTCGATGTCGCGATGCGCTGGAACTATCGCGTCTGGGGCTTCGGCGAGGCAATCGCCCTGCGAGGCCTGTTGCGCGCAGGCGATGTCCTGGGTGATGCCGCGCCTATCGGCTTCGTCCACGGAGTCCTGCGCACCTGGCTCGGCCGCGGCGTGGCGCGCAGCAATGAGGACCATGTCGGCGCGGGCCGCGAGTTGCTCGAGCTACATCGCCGCACCGGTGACCCGCAGTTCCTCGAGGCCGCGCGGCGGCTCGCCGCACTCAATGCCGGCTTCGCCAAGGGGCCCCGCGGCGCGCGCTATCATCGCTGCGACACACCAGGCTGGCGCTGGCAGATCTGGGTCGATTGCATGGACGTCGACGGCCCGTTCCTCGCGGCACTCGCGAAGGTCACGGGCGAGATCGCTTACTTCGACCATGCCGTCGAGGAGCTGCTCGGTTATGCGCGTACGCTGCAAACGGACGGCGGCCTGCTGTTCCATGGATTCGAGCGCGATTGCGGTCAGAACGGGCACCTCTGGGCGCGAGGCCAGGGTTGGGCGCTGATGGGGCTGGTCGACACCCTGGGCCTGCTGCCGCGAGAGCACCCGGGCTGGTCCGAGCTGCATCAGCGGCTGGTTGCGCTCGTGGAGGCGCTCGGCGCCGCGCAGCACCACAGCGGGCTGTGGCACACCGTCGTGGACCGCCCCGATACGTATCTCGAGTCCACACTGGCGGCGATGGCCGCCTATGCATTGCGTGAAGGGTTCGCGCATCGCGTGCTCGATGCGGGCACTCACGGTCGGATTGAGGCCCTGGCACGTGCCGCGATGCATCGTGAGATTGCGCCCGACGGCACCCTCCAACGAGTCAGCGATGCGACCCCCGTCGGCGCGCTCACCAACTACGCCACGCGTCCGTTCGGTACTTTTCCATGGGGACAAGGCCCCCTTCTGCTGGCGTTGTGTCAGGAGAGCGCGTAAACGACCCGTGACTGAAGTCGCAGGTTTTCTCGCGGAGAATCTATGAAGATCGCCAAAGTAGAGGCTTTCGCCATTCAGGCGCAGCCGATCGACAGCCGGCCTTACTGGGGCAGCCGCGCCTGGGGCAGCGAGCGAGCGCCCGGCAGCGCCGAGCTTTCGACGGAATACCCGTTGCCGCTTCGCCGGCGGTTCATCTATTCCCGCACGATCGATACGGTCATCGTGCGCATCGAGACCGACGATGGCCTGGTCGGATGGGGCGAAGCCAAAGCCCCGGTGGCTCCACAGGCAACCGCACAGATCGTCCAACTGCTGCTGGCCCCGATCGTGCTCGGCGCCGACCCCCGCGATGTGCTGGTGTTGTGGGAACGCATGTATGCCGGCATGCGCGTGCGCGGCCATCGTGCGGGCTTCTACATCGAAGCGATTGCGGGCGTGGACATCGCGCTCTGGGATCTGGCGGGACAGGCTGCGGGCGCGCCTGTCTCCACGCTGCTCGGCGGCAGAATGCGCGAGAGTGTGCGTGTCTACGCTTCCGGGATTCCATCCTTGCCGCTGGAAGCACCGGATGAGGCCATCCAAGCCGTTGTGGCGGAAGCCCGGTCGATTGCGGCCGCCGGCTATACCGGCGTGAAAATGGCCGTCGGACGCGGTGTCGCCGGCGATCTACGCACCATCCGCGCGATCCGCGACGCCATGGGCGATCGTTTTGCCATCTACGCCGACGCTGCCGGCGTCTATTCACGCGCCGATGCGATGCGGCTGGGTCGCGCGCTCGAGGAGCTGGGGGTGGGTTTCTTCGAGATGCCGATTGCACCCGAGGATGTGGAGGGCTACGCGGAGCTGGCGCAGGGCCTCACGATTCCCATCGCCCTCGACTCGATCATGACCCGGCACGAGACCGTCGAGCTGATCCGCAACCGCGCGATCGACATCGTTCAGCCCGATGTCTGCCGCGCAGGCGGCATCACCGAATGCCGGCGGATCGCGGAGCTCGCCGACTGCTTCGGCCTGGCCTTTCAACCGCACGTGAGCATCGGCTCCGCGATCCACGTCGCCGCGAGCGCACACCTCGCGGTGGCGATGCCAAACAGTCTCATATGCGAGTACTGGATCGGCAAGAATCCGATCGGCGCCGCCGTCGCGCACCACCCCGCGGTGGTGCGTGACGGCTATCTCTTCCCGCCGGATGCGCCGGGGCTGGGGATTGGCCTCGATGCGGATGCCTTATTGGCGCATCGGGCGCAATGAGCTATTGCCTGACGAACTTCACCATGCTGGCACGAGCGTTGCCTGTTCCTGAGTAGCCCATGGTCACATTTCCGCTCGAGCCCGCTGCGAAGCCATACGTTCCGAGGTCGACCCAACCGCTGCTGCCCGTAGTGAAGTTGACCGTCGTGGTGTAGGACCCACCATTGTAGTGGACTGTGAAAGGGGCCGCGGGATCGGAAGAGGAGTATTGCACCTTCCAGACTTGTACGTCGTAGTTTCCCGCGGCCAGGATGGTTGGGGTCCATTGCGCAATCGCGCCGGTCGAGCCACTGTAACGCGTGGGCAAGCCGGAAAACCCGGTGAGTGTGCTATTGGCCCAACCGGATCCATACTCCGCGTAGCCCGGCTCGAGGGCGTTCACGTAATAATCCCGCACGTAGTAGGAAACGTCGGCAAAGCTGTTGGGAGACGGATTTGCCGCCACCGAAATATCGGAGGTGTATCCGATGGAGGTAAGCCAGATATTTACCGGGTCGTGGGTCCAGCTAGACGCCGGATACGACTGTGTGCAGACTTGCGTGCCGTCGATGTAATACGTGATGCCGGATTCGGTCCACTCGATGCCATAGTAGTGGTAGCCTGCCGCCGTGCTGAATCCGGGATTGTAGTTGCTGTCACAGCGCGCTCCTCCCACGCTCGAGCCATTGTTCCACTTGATATAGCCCATTGAGATCGAGCTCGGATTGTCGGTGTTGATCTCAAAATCATCGATCTCCGTCTTTGCAGCGGGATTGAAAGTGGTGGTGCCATTGCCTGCGAAGAGCCAGAACGATGTATGCCAGCCGGGATTCGCCGTAATCTTGGCTTTCACCTGGTAGTACCCGTAGCGAAAGCTGTCCTTGCTCACCAGCCCGCCCCCGGTCCATGAAAAACCGGCGAAACTCTGCTGTGCGAGGTCGATATCGGCGTAACCGCCACTCTCAACCACGTTGGCCGGAAGCTGGGCGCTGAGGGCTTTGGCGTCGGTGCGATAATTCCATTTCGACTGATCCAGAACGCTCGACCCCAGACTGTCGCTGAAGGCGAGAGTGTAATTCGGCGGCGCAGTCTGGGCTTGCGCGCCAAGGCTCACGAGGAAGAGAAACGCTGCTGTGGAAATGGAAACGGCGCGATTCATGGAAACCTCCAGGACGGTTTACCGGAAATGAATGAGAGCAACCTCATCGGGAATCCACCAAGCCGGACCCGACTCAGGGCGGAATCAGTACGAAGTAGGCAGCGTCCGCCCGGGTATTGAGATGGGATGAGGTCAGTTTGACCTGCCCGCTCGTTCCCGCGTCGAAGTTGAAGATCCCCAGCGAGCGCCACTTGCCGGCATACTTCGTCTGATCGACCGTGACACCTGTCGATCCGTCGGCCGATGTCACGGTGTATTGCGCCGCCGTATCGCTGTTGGAATACGACGGAAACCATACGTAGACGGCGTAACGCCCTGTAGTCGGCAGGGTGGGCGTCCAAGTGGCCGTGGCGCCGCCGCCAGTGGCATAGAGGGTCGACGACTGGTTGAATCCCGTGAGCGTGCTGCTGTTCCAGGTGCCCGTCTTCGTAAATCCGGCGTCCGTATTGTCCACGATGATTGCGGGCTCGAAACGGACCGCGTCCGCACGGGTGATTCCGGCTGAAGTGACCGTCACGCTGCCGAGGCTGCCGGCGGCGAAGGGGTAGGTACCCAGCGAGCGCCAGATGCCCGCGAGGCCCGTCTGATCGACCGCGAAACTCTGGCTGCCTCCCGCGTACTGGACGGTGTAATTTGCGGCAAGTGTACTGTTGTCGTCGTATGGATATCGCACGTACACCGTGTAGTACCCGGCGCTCGCCAGCGCGGGCGTCCAGGTTGCCGTGCTGCCGTCAGTATGGCTGTAGAGAGTCGGACCTCCGTTGAAGCCCGTCAGAGTGCTGCTGTTCCACGAGCCAGTGGTCGAAAACCCCGTGTCTCCCACGGCCACGACGCCATCGGTCGGCTCCGGGTGCGACAGCTCGGTCGCCGAAAACGTGATCGGGTCGACGTACGCATTGGTGGTCACTTGCGAGGACGACAGGATCTGGTGCCCGCCCAGGGTGACATCCTCGACGCTGACGCCGGACACGCGGTGGGTCGAGTCATAACCGAGGATCGAGAAGCCGGTGCTGCTCGCGCCCGTCGCGGTAATGTTGCGCAGATAGAGACCGTCGAGGGTCCCCGGGACATAGCCGCTGACGGGATTGGTGTATTGCGTTTTGGCGAGCGCGACCTGAATGACGGTCGGGAGATTCGGGGTCAGCACCCAGTTCTCCAGGGTCACATTGCGGATGTTCGCGTAATCCGAGATGTCGCCCTCGAAGGCAGCCTCGTCCCAGTGGAGGCCATAGATGTTGCTCAGCGTGAGGTCACGGACGTAGTCGGTCTCGAATGAGGCTCCGAGGCGAAAGACGTTCCCGCCGACATCGTTGTAGATGACGATATTGTCGGCCAGGACCCGCGCCATCGGAAAATTGGGAACCGTCCCGATGGCATCGTTGCCGGATCCCAAGGCGTGCCACCCGAAGCTGTCGTCCCCGGAGTAGATGATCGAGTTGCGGATGGTCACGTCTTCGGCGCCGTCGAGGTCGATTCCGTCGCGGTTGACGACGATGCCGCCGAGCATGTTGACGTATGAGACGTCTATGTGATCCGAGTTGTAGTAGTGCGACTGTACGCCGTTGGCATTCCTCACTCCGATCCCCTGCACTTTGACGCCCGAGGCATCGTTGGCATAGATCACGGGTTGAGAGAAGACGCTACCGCTGTAGGTGGCGCCGTCGATCAGCCCACGTCCGATGATGCGCACGTCGTGCACACCGAACATGTTGAAGACGCCCTTCACCAGCGCCCCCGGAGCCAGGTAGTACGTCGTATCGCTGGTACAGCTGATGACGCCGGCGTCATGAATGCCCGGGCCGTAATAGACGACGTTCGGACCGCTCGCTGTGTACGTCTCCGTCTCGGCCGGCGTCGCGATCAGGAGCAGGTCCGGCTGACTGTTGATGTGGATTACCAGATTGACGGGGCCGGGCAACGAAACGCTGAGCTGGGAGCCACTCGCCGAGGCCGTCACCCCCGCCAGGGTCGGCGAGACCGAATAGGAAGTGATGGTCCCGGACGCGGTGATCACCGCCGTGCTGGGTGCCGACACGGTGAACTTGGCGATGTCGTAAAGGCGAGTGCTCGGAGTGTAGTGAAGGGTCTCGCTCTTCACGGGTACGGCAACGCCGCCGGCGGTCATGCTGGCGGTGGTGCTCACGGGAGCGGCGGGATTCCCGGGATCAGCCACGACGACCGCCGCCTGAGCGGTCGCGGCCAGCATGGCTGTCAGACACAGGGCGGAGCACTGGGCGAGCCAGCACAAGCGGAAGGTTACGAACGCTCGGCAAAAGGACGCGCTGCTCATTTTGGCTCTCCCACTCGTTGCTATTACTGCAATAACGGAGATGCTTTCGGCTGGGCGATGTCCGGAGAATTGCTGGAAATTGCTTCCTGTTCGGAATCCCTGCGGTCGCTCGATCGTTGCTATAATAGCGATACTACATCCGAAAACCCACGCATGTCTACCTGCCGCCCGGCCAAGGGCAGCGCGCGTGTTGGCCGTGCGGGAGCGGGAGCCTGGGAACTGTCGGGCTGCTGACGGAGCAGCCGGCGGGTCAGCTGGATCAGATCGCTTCGCGCTGATCGGGCACAGGGACCTGATCAACGTGATCTTCGAGAGCCACTCCGTCGATCTGGGCGGCGGCGGCGTGCAGCGCGCCGACGATCGTCTTCGTATTGGCCTTCGGAATCCAGCCGGAGACACCGATCGCGCTGTGGGCGGGATCCCCCACCGGGACGGCGATGGTGTGATAGTTCTGCTGCGGATCCACCAGCACGCGAGCGTAGCCCTTGGCGCGGATCTCTCTGAGCTCCATGAGAAGCGGCTGTATGCCCTGCGGGAATCGTGGAATTTCCGTGACATCGGCGTACAGGCGCCTGACATCTTCGTCCGGCAGCAGCGCCAGGAGCGCCATTCCGATTCCGCCGCGCGTCGCCGGATACAAGCCGATGCGGCCGAGCGCCTCGGAAACGTCGGTTCCCTGCGGCGCATGGAACAGGTAGCTGACGTTGTCGCGCCAGAGCACCCCGAGCGCCACGGTCAGACCGAATCGGCGAAGTTGATTCAGAGGCGGCAGAGCGCGACGGATCAACCCGGAGGCAAAGAGGCTCTGCGCCGCGAGCACGTGCATGCCCGGCCCGGAGGTGTATTTGCGATCGGCCGTCTGGCGGGCGATCCCCAGATAGGCGAGTGTGCGCAGCAGCCTATTGACACGCGTCACCTCGAAGCCCAGCCGCCGCGCCAGCTCGCGAGTGCCGACCGGCTCCGTCGAAGTTGCAAGCGCCTGCAGGGTGGCGATGCCGTCGATCAGGCTCTGGTTCGGCTGGGCATTCGGCTTCGCTAGCATGGCTCTCGCGGCGCGGGACAAAGCTCGCGCACGATATAGGCTAAGTTGTTGATCCGCAAGGAGCGGATGACTCTTGCGATTCCCACGCCGTTCCCGGCCGCGCTCGCTAGAATGGAGCCATGAAATCAGAGAACATGACGGCGCACAACGCGGCTGATTCAGGCTCGGTTGACTCCTGGGTGGTCTCGGCAGGACGCGATCGGCGTCCAGGCGCGCCATTGAACGTGCCTCCCTGGCCAGCGTCGAATTTCGTTCGAGGCGACCAGCGAGTGTACTCGCGAAACGAAGGCACACCCGGCTGGGAAGCGCTGGAAGAGATCATCGGCGGCCTGGAAGGCGGCTCGTCGGTCTGCTTCGCCTCGGGCATGGCGGCGATTGCGGCGATCTTCGATCAACTCCCAACGGGGTCGGTCATTGCCTTGCCGGATGACTGTTATCAGGGAGTAGTGGGACTCGTCCGAGCCGGCCAGAACCGCGGCAGATGGACGGTGCGTCGCATCGGTATGGCCGATACTCAAGGCTGGGTCGAGATGTGCGGCGCGGCCGACTTGCTGTGGCTCGAGTCGCCTTCGAACCCACTGCTGGCCGTGGCAGACTTGGATGTCATCTGCGCCGCTCCGCGCAAGCGCGGCGCGCTCCTGGGAGTGGACAGTACCTTCGCGACCCCACTCAATCAGCGTCCGCTGGCGCTCGGGGCCGATTTTGCCGTGCAGTCGGTGACCAAGTTCATCGGCGGTCACTCGGACCTCCTCGGCGGCGCCGTCAGCGTGCGCGATGCGGGCCTGCTTGCGGGACTGCGGCAGGCGCGCGAGCTCGCGGGAGCGACACCCGGCACTCTCGAAACGTTTCTTGCCGTTCGCGGTGTGAGAACGTTGGCGCTGCGGCTCGAACGGGCGCAGAGCAACGCCTCGATATTGGCCGAGCGGCTCGCGAAGCATCCAGGCGTCGCTGTAACGCGCTATCCCGGTCTCACAACCCACCCAACGCACGCAGCCGCGCGACGTCAGCTCAAGGGCTTCGGCACGATCATCTCCTTCGATGTGCGCGGCAGCGCCCGCGCCGCCGACGCGGTGTGCTCCGGGTTGCGGCTCATCCAACATGCCACCAGCCTGGGCGGGGTCGAGTCCAGCATCGAGCGGCGAGCCGGCATTCCCGGGCAGGACCACCTGCCCGCAACGCTGCTGCGCCTGAGCGTTGGCATCGAGGCCGTCGACGATCTATGGCTCGATCTGGATCGAGCCCTGCGCAACGCTGCCGAAGTGCAGTAGCCGCAGCGGACGCAGCTCCGCTTTGCAACCGATCACTGCGCTCAGCGCGCCACGCGCAGCTCGACGTCAGGTGGATTCCGCAGCGTCGCGAGAATCACGCAATACCGCTCCGTCGTCTCGATGAGCCGCTGGCGCGTCGGCTCATCGAGTGAGCCTTCGAGCTCGAAGGTCAGCGCGATGCTGCGGATGCCGACCGGCACACTCTTGTCGACGCCCAGCGTGCCACGCGCGTCCCAGGTGCCCACCGCGATGACCTTGCCGCCGGTCAAGTCCGCGCCCATGGACGTCGCGACGGCCATGACCGTCACGGCCGCACACGCCACCAGCGCCTCCAGCAGCAGGTCCGCCGAGCAGGCTTCATTTCCGGTGCCACCGGTCGCAGGGTGAAGGCCCGCGATTCTCGGCTGATCGCCCGCCAGCGTGGCGCGCAACCGTTCCGGGTCGAGCACCGCTTCTGCCCGTGAGGTGACGAGCGCCGAGCCCGGCTCGGCGCGATACCTCTGCTTCAGCGGAGCCTGAAGCGCCCGCAGCTGACTGGAATCCATCAACCGCCTCCGCGGGCGCCGCCAACGAGTGGAAAGACATCTTCGTGGATCAGCATCTGGTCGAATCGCGGCAGGTCCTGCTGCATCAGACTGTGATACTGCGCCTGGGCCGCGCTCAGCTTGCCGTCGAGAAGGTCAAGGACTTTCACGGTCGCATCAGTCGGCGGATATCCCGGATCACCGTATACGTCGCCGGCACCCGTGCCCAGCTCGCCGTTCAGCCAGATCAGGTAGAGGTACAGGCCGTAGGGGGCAAGATAGGATTTTTCATCACTGTTGGCCAGCGCCGGAGAGAACAGTTGGTTCTCCAGATCCTGGATCTTCTTGTCCATGTCCTTGACCGCCTGCAGCGTTTTCCCGTGGTCCGACTTCTTGTCGGCTTTCAGCGTCGACTCGACCGTCTGGAGTTGCTTGCGCAGCCATTCGATCTGGTTGGCCATCTCGGAGACGCCGGAAATATCGTCCCGGATGTGTAACAGCGTCTTCACTCTGGCCGCGGTCTGCGCGGGCGATTCCGGCGTGCTGGGATCGGCCGCGACCGTGATCGATTGTGTATAGGTTTTGCCGGCGACCGTGATGCGCGCCGTGTACGTGCCCGGCGCCACCAGGGGACCGACCTGTGCCTCCTCGATGCCCCAGTGGGTGATCGGCCGCGACTCCTTGCCGAGGAAGCGCAGATCATTCCAGACGTGGGGATTCGTCGCCGGTGTCGTGCGCAGCTTGATCAGCTTGGGCGGCTCATAGCGCAGATCCCAGTAGACGCGGTTGATCCCGGGATGTACGTGCGCATCGGGGTCGTGCGCCCAGTGTCCCTGCCTGCTCTCGTGGCGGTACGCGTTCTCATACTTGGGGTTGAGCCCGGGTTTCTTCTCGTCGATGAGCTTGAGCTTGCGCACCACATTTCCCTGCGCATCGAGAATGGCGACCTTGATGCCGGCCGTCTTTTCATTCTTCTCCTGTTTGTCCTGCTTGTCCTGCGCGTCGTCACTCTGGCTGTCATCCTGGCTGTCGTCCGTGTCGTCTTTGCTCTTGGGTGTTTCCTGCACCTTCGGGACCGACTGGAGCCAGAAGTCGACGAAGGCCTGGGAACCGTGGAAGAAGCGATATGCCGGCCGCGATTCGAAGACCCGGACGGGCGCATCCTCGCCGCCGTTGGCCAACTGTTCCAGCGGCGTGATGTCTTCCAGCACGTAAATGCCGCGGCCGTACGTCGCCACCACGAGGTCGTGGAATTGCTTCTGCACGGTTTCCCATGAGACCGGAGCATGCGGCAGCCCCGATTGCAGCGGCATCCAATTGTCGCCGGCGTCGAACGAGACATAGAGCGCGTTGCCGGTGCCGGCGAAGAGCAGATTGCCGGTGTAGGGATCTTCGGCCACCGAGCTCACGTTGCTCGTGGAGCTCGCGGGAATGCCGTGGACGATGAGTTTCCAGCTGCGCCCGAAATTCGTGGTCTTGAAGATGTAAGGCTTGGTATCGCCCACCAGGCCGAGGTCGATCGAGACATAAGCCGTGCCGGCATCGAAATGCGAGGGCTCTATGCGGGTGACCGTTCCCAACGGCGGCAGACCGTGGAGGTTCTTGGTGACGTTGGTCCAATTGCCGCCGCCGTCACGGGTCAGCCAGACCTGTCCATCGTTCGTACCCGCCCAGATGAGGCCCTGCTGTGCCGGCGAGGGTGCAATGGCGAATACCACTTCGCCGTAGAACTGTCCCAGGTTGTCCTGACGGCGCATCTTCCCCGTGACCGGAATTCCGCCCGACGGCACGAGATACTGGGGATCGTGCGTCGAAAGATCAGGACTGATCTCTTTCCAGGTCTGGCCGCCATCCGAGGTTTTGAAGATCACCTGACAGCCGTAGTACACCGTGTTGTGGTCGAACGGATCGATTGCCAGGGGCGGTGTCCAATGGCAGCGATACTTGACGTCCCCGGGAGGCGAGTCGAGCGGATGCAGCGGCCATGGGCTCACCGCACGCGGGTAACCGACCTTGGTGTCGAGCCGGGAAATCTCATCACCGTAGCAAGTGCTCCAGATGACGTCCGCATCGGTCGGATCCGGATAGATGAAGCCGGACTCGCACCCGCCGAGCGGCTCCTGCCAACCCGCGTTGGGCTCACCGATGCCGCCGAGCAGCGGCGTGGCCTGCGGATAGGCGGGACCCCGCTCGGCATCGTCGTCCTGCATGTTGGCATACACCCAATAGGGCACCCGGTTGTCGACGGAGACGTGGTACATCTGGCCTATCGCCAGCTCCACGTGGTGCCATTCCTGGCCGGCCGTCGTGCTGATTTCCGCGCCGCCGTCATCGCTGATCATGATCCGCCTGGAGTTGGTCGGATCGATCCAGATGTCGTGGTTGTCACCGCCCCAATGCACTTCCCGGAACGTCTTGCCTCCGTCCCCGGACAGATAGAAGGAGTTGCTGGCGACGTAAACCTTGTCCTCGTCGGTGGGAGACACCGCGAGGCGGACCGTGTAGCCGGCGCGCTCCGTCAGCAGACGGCTGTAGCTCGCCACATCCCAGTGCTTGCCGCCGTCGTCGGAACGCCACAGCGATCCGTCCTGGGCGGTCTCGATGAGCGCATAAACACGCTCGGGAGCGGACGGCGCGATGGCCACGTCGATCTTGCCCATCGTGGTGTGCGGCAGGCCGTGGCCCTTGATCTCGTTCCACGTATCGCCGCCGTCATGCGAGACATAAACGCCGCTCGATGGCCCGCCGCTCGTCATTGCCCACGGGCGGAGTTTCCATTCCCAGATGCCGGCGAAAAGAATGTGCGGATCCTGCGGATCCATCGCGAGGCCGGAGCAGCCGGCGTCGCCGTTGACGAAGAGCACGTGTTTCCAGGTTTTCCCGCCATCGTTGGTGCGCCACACACCGCGCGATTTTTCGGACTGCGTGCCCGTTCCCATCGCGCAGACGAAGACGTTCTGCGAATCGTGCGGATTGATCACGATGCGGCCGATCAGCCCGGTATCGGTCAGACCCATGTGGGTCCAGGTGCGGCCGGCGTCCGAAGATTTGTAGACGCCATCACCCGGCGTGATGCCGTTGCGGATCACCCACGATTCCCCGGTGCCGGCCCAGACCACCGCATGATCGCTGGGATCCACCGCCAGGGCCCCGATCGACTGCACCGGCTCCTTGTCGAACACCGGCTTGAATCGGCTACCGCCGTCAGTCGATTTCCAGACGCCGCCGGAAGCCGCGCCGATGTAATAGACGTTCGGGTCCCCGGGAACGCCGACCACCGCGCTGGCGCGGTTGCCGCGGTCCGGGCCGACGAAGCGGAACTTCATGGACTGAAGGTCCTTGGGGGTGACGTCGTGAACGCCGGCGGCTGAGGCCGCCGCGGTCACCGTCAGCAGGAAGAGCGCGACAAACCACTTCGTGGAAATTCTGATGTTCATCTCGGTTCGTCATTTTTGGCACGCGAAGCGCGCGATCTTAAGACGAACGGATGCTGTTAGCCAGAAAACGGGAGAAGGCCGGCGGAGCCTTCCGGTCAGTTTGCGGATATCGGCATATCTCTCGCCGATGTCGGCATATCCGCGTGTGGACCGGCGGCCGCTGCGGCATCACACGATGCCGCAGCCTGAGCCACCTTGCTTCATGTGTGCGCTTCGATGAACGCGTGCAACTGTGATCGGCTGAGGCTGCCGACGCGCGTTGCCACGGGATGACCATCCTTGAAAATCATCAGCGTTGGAATGCCGCGCACGCTGTAGCGCGTCGGCGTCCCGGGATTCTCGTCCACGTTCAGCTTTGCGACGGTCAGACGGTCGGCGTACTCGCCCGCGGATTCCTCGACGAGGGGCCCGATCATGCGGCAGGGGCCGCACCACTCGGCCCAGTAGTCCACGAGCACGGGCTTCGAAGAGTCCAGGACGTCGGCTTGGAAGGACTGATCGGTCACTACTTTGGGGGTTGGGCTCATCGCCTGAGTTCTCCAGGGTTGGGCGTACTGTAGCCAAAGGTATTGTTTCGTATCCATGGAATAAAGTCCGCTATAATGAAATCATTATTCCGAATATTGAATAATAGTCGCAGTGGATAAGCTCCAGGCCATGGCGCTGTTCGTCCGGGTGGTCGAAACCGGCGGCATCGCTCGGGCCGCCGAGAGCTTGCGGATTCCGAGGGCGACGGCCACGACGCTGATCCAGAAGCTGGAGGCCTCTCTCGGCGTGAAGCTGCTGAACCGCACCACGCGGCGAGTCAGCGTGACGGCCGACGGAGCGGCCTACTACGAGCGCGCGGCCGCCATTCTCGCGCAAGTGCGCGAAGCCGAGGAAGCCCTGTCGCGGCACTCCACGGCCCCGCATGGACGCGTGCGCGTCGATGCGCCAACACTGATCGCACGCTCCGTGATCGTGCCGGCGTTACCCGCATTCTTCGCCCGCTATCCTGACATCGAGCTGGCGCTGGCGGGCAACGAGCGGCACTTCGACCTGGTCGCGGAGGGAATCGACTGCGCACTGTGGGTCGGAGAGGTGGACGATCCCAACCTCGTGGCGCGCCGAGTCGGATTCCTCTACTTCGTCACTTGCGCGGCACCCTCTTATATCGCGGCGCATGGTCGACCGGCGCACCCGCGCGAGCTCGTCCGACATCGCTGCATCAACCATTTCTCACCGGGCAGCGGCGCGACCCTCGAATGGGTCTTCTCCAAGGATGGCGAGCGCGTACAGGCCGTGTTTCCCGGCCATCTGGCCCTGGAGGACGAGAACAGTTACGTGAGCGCCGCCGAGGCCGGCATCGGCATTGCGCAGATGCCGGCGTTCGTGGTGAAGGAGGCGATGGAGCGTGGCGCACTCGATCTCGTGCTCGCCGACTGGCTTCCCGAGCCCTCGCCGCTGCATGTCGTTTATCCGCAGAGCCGGCATCTGTCGCGGCGCGTGCGCGTCTTCGTCGACTGGCTGTCCACGCTGATCGGCGAGCACGATGGAATCCAACTGCGCTCGACGCTGCCCAAGCCGCCTCAGTGATCCACGAACACCGGATAGAGTGAGGCGAGCAGCAGCATGGCCATCACGATGTTGAAGATGCGGACCGAACGCGCGGAGCTGCGGACGGGCCGCAGCGCGCTGCCGAAGAGAACCCACGCGACCGTGGACGCCGTTCCGATCGCGATGCTGACTGCTGTCTGAATGACGATGTTCCATGGGAAGTGCGCGATCGCGGCATAGGCGGTGATCGTGCCGATGACGATCACCCATCCCTTGCCGTTGACCCACTGGAACAGGGCAGCGCCCCAGAAAGTCATCGGGCCGCGCAGTCCGCCTTGCTCGGCCGCGGCCGGAGCGGACATCGCAATGATGAAGGCAAGATAGACCAGATACGCGGCGCCGGCGTACTTCAGCACGGCCTCCAACACCGGGTAGGCGACGAAAACAGCTCCGAGGCCGACGCCCACCGAGGCGATCATGAATGCGAACCCGACCGTGACGCCCGCCATGTGAGGCAGCGTGCGACGGAAGCCGTATGTCAGGCCTGAGGACAGCAGCATGACGTTGTTCGGTCCCGGCGTGAAGAACATGACGCAGACGAACGCCACGAAGGCGAGAAGCAGCCGCTGAGAAACCGACATGGCCTTACGGAGCACCGCGCACGCTGTGGATCCAGCGCTCGAAGCTGGACATGAACCCGCGGCAGAAGTCGCTAGTAGACGGATTGGCGAAGCTCCCCTGCTCGTCCACCAGCTTGTCGATGCCGCCCAGGTACGCCTCCGGCTGCTGCATCACCGGCATGTTGAGAAACACCAGGGATTGGCGCAGGTGGTGATTGGCGCCGAAGGCGCCGAGCGCCCCAGGCGAGCAACTGACGACGGCGCAGGGCTTACCGCTCCAGACGCTGTGGCCGTACGGGCGCGAGCCGACGTCGATCGCGTTCTTCAGCGCTCCGGGCACGGAGCGGTTGTATTCCGGCGTCACGAACAGGACCGCATCCGCGGGGCGGACCCGGTCGCGGAATTCCCGCCAGGGCGCCGGCGGGTCGGCTTCCTCGTCCTGGTCATACAGCGCCAGCCCGCCGATCGGCACGAGATCGACTTTCATAGCGCTCGGCGCCACCGCGGCGAGACCGTGCGCGAGCCGGCGGGAGTAGGATTGTCGGCGCAGGCTTCCCACGATAGCGACCACATCGATGCCATCAGTCATGTTGCTCTCCTCTGTAAAAGCGCGCGCTACAGTCGCCGATCAGAGACTCGCCGGAAAACCCTGCGGAATCAAGCCGTTCAGTGCCAGCCCGCTCGCACCTTCTTTCCGCGGGCATGAGCCTTGCGATCGACCAGCCAGGCCAAGCAGCCGATAGGTTCCACATGTCAGCCATCCGATTCATCGCTCGCGGCAGCTGCCTCATCAGCCTGTTCGCTTTCCTGGCGGGCTGTGTCATCGCGCCCGCCCACCCGCATGAAGGCTATTACGACCGCGGCCATCATCGGTACTATCACGATCGCTCGTGGCACGAGTGTCACGAGCACGACCCGTACTGCCGTTGATGAGCGACCGGGCTCGGCCCGGTCAGTCTCGTCCGGAGTGCCCGAAGCCGCCTGCGCCGCGGGTGCTGTCCTCGAATGAATCGACGACTTCCAGTGCCACCTGCACGACGGGCACGACGACGAGCTGTGCGATGCGGTCACCCGGGCGGATGGTGAAAGGCTCGCGTCCCCTGTTCCAGCACGACACCATGAGCTGGCCCTGGTAGTCGGAGTCGATCAGACCCACCAGGTTGCCCAGCACGACGCCGTGCTTGTGGCCGAGACCTGAGCGCGGCAGGACCACGGCGGCGAGCCCGGGATCCTCCAGATGGATGGCCATGCCGGTCGGGATGAGCTCGGCTCGGCCGGGTTGGAGATCGAGCGGCGCGTCGAGGCAGGCTCGCAGATCCATGCCTGCGGAGCCCGAAGTCGCGTAGGCGGGCAGCGGAAAGTCCGTGCCGACGCGGGGATCTAGGATTTTGACCTTGAGCGGCCGCGTCATGCCTGCGCCGAATCGCGTTGGGTCGCGCCGGCGAGGGACGCCGCATAGGACTCCGCGATGAGGCGGACCAGTTCGCGCGCCAGCGAGAGCTTCGTGCCGTGCCCGAGGTCGCGGCGCGCATTGCGCCAGAGGACGATGAGATGGTTGTCCTCGCACTCGAACACCTTGTTGTCGCCCACCTCGTTGGCCGCGATCATGTCGAGGTTTTTCCTGAGGAGCTTCGCGCGCGCGTTCTGCTCGACCGATTCCGTCTCCGCGGCGAATCCCACCACGAACGGCCTGACCTGCCGTGCCGCGACCGTTGCCAACACATCGGGCGTCCGCTCCATGTTGAGATCGAGGGTGTTGGCCGTTTTCTTGATCTTCTGATCGTGCGGGTTCGCGGGCCGGTAGTCGGCGACCGCGGCCGTCGAGATGAAGATGTCGGCTTCGGCCACTTCCCGCAGCACCGCGGCCAGCATGCCGTCGGCATTCTCCACGTCCACCCGCCGCACGCCGGAGGGTGTCGGGATGCTGACGGGGCCGGCGACGAGGACGACCTCGGCTCCCGCCTCGCGCGCGGCCTGGGCGACCGCGAAGCCCATCTTTCCGGAGCTGCGATTGCTGATGAAGCGCACCGGGTCGATGCGCTCGCGCGTGGGACCCGCGGTGATGAGCACTCGCCGCCCCTGCAGCGGCCCGCTGCGGGGCAGCAGCATGTCGAGCCGGTCGGCGATCTCGAGAGGCTCCAACATCCTGCCCTCGCCGACTTCACCGCAGGCCTGCTCGCCCTCCGCCGGACCGAGGAGCTGAACACCCCGCTGGCGAAGGGTGGCGACGTTCGCCGCCGTGGCAGCGTTGGCCCACATGATGCAGTTCATCGCGGGCGCGACGGCAATGGGCGCCTGTGTCGCGAGACAGAGTGTGGCGAGAAGGTCATCCGCATGCCCGCCGGCCAGGCGCGCGAGGAAATCGGCGCTCGCCGGGGCCACCAGCACCAGCTCCGCCCAGCGCGCAAGCTCGATGTGGCCCATCGCGGCCTCGGCTGCCGCATCCCAGAGCTCCGCGCGCACGGGACGGCCGGAAAGCGCCTGGAACGTGGCTTCACCCACGAACTGCCGGGCGGCCGCCGTCAT
>Ga0134126_10003176_pt1 | contig 20532 bp, 12 predicted proteins | sample KB31752_FD_96881 | JGI IMG/M metagenome (GOLD analysis project Ga0134126, IMG submission 96881) | Terrestrial soil microbial communities with excess Nitrogen fertilizer from Kellogg Biological Station, Michigan, USA - KB3-175-2 | ecosystem: Environmental > Terrestrial > Soil > Unclassified ... | reverse complement strand
TCGATCACTTTCAACAGCGGATCGACGGCGCGGTAATCGCCATCGAGGATCGCGCGGTCGATGCACTGGATCGCGCCGGTAAGCCGCTCCACCTGCACGCGCACATATCGGTCGGGCCGGTCGAGATGGTGATGATCGAGCGCGCGGTCGACCTCGCGGCGCACCGTCCGGACGCTGACTTTGTGCTTTTGCGCGAGAAAAGCGTAGCTGCAACCGCTGACGATGTCATCGAGCATGTCCTCTCGCCTGGTGGAAAGCTCCGCGCGCCGCGCCTTCAGTCTGGCGAGTTGCTTTTCGCGGCGGGAGAGCGGGGTGGCGGCGGTGGGCATGCGGGGCTCCAGGGAGGGGCTGGAGGATAGCATGATTTTTGATTTTCAGAAAGAAACTTAACTCAACTGCGGCCTTCCCGAGTGTGTTTTTTCTCGGAATGGTACGCTTTTGGACTTGACGGGCGTTTGGTGAAAGCGTAGTCTTGCCTCAGGATCGGGGCCGACCATGAACGTCCTAGAGCTTTTCGAGTCCTTCCAGACCGACGAACAGGCAATAGCGCATTTGGAAGCCGTTCGCTGGCGCGGTCATCCGGTCTGCCCGTACTGCCAAAGCGAACTCGTTGGGCGTCACGCGAGCGGCGACCGCGCTAATCAGCGTTGGCAGTGCCGCGCTTGCTCACGCGCCTTTGCAGTGACCGTGGGCACGATATTTCACGGGACGCACATTTCGCTAAGGAAGTGGTTCCTTGTTTTGGCGCTGATGGTGAACGCTAAGAAGAGCGCCAGCGCCTACCAGATTGCTCGCGATCTCGGAATGCGTCGGCCTACTGTTTGGAGCATGATGCATCGCGTTCGGATGGCGATGGCAAACGACGAAGCTCAGGCTGGTTTATTGCATGGGATCGTTGAGGCGGACGAAACATACATCGGCGGGAAGCCCCGCAAAGGCAATCGTCGTGATGACGACAAGCCAAACAAACGTGGTCGCGGAACGAAGAAGGTTCCGGTAATCGGCGTCACGGAACGGCTGGGGCGCGTCGTCGCCAAGGTTGCTGAAGCGCACGAAATATCCGCTAAGGGTCTCGACACTTTCATTCGTCGGACTGTCGATACCGCCGCCTCATTCCTGATCACCGATGAGTTCGCAGCCTATCGGCGGGTCGCCTCGTCCATGAGAAGCGCGACGATAAATCACAAGGAATCGTATGCGGAAGGCGACATACACACCAATTCGATAGAAGGATTTTGGTCGCTAGTTAAGCGCGCTTGGTACGGTCAGCATCACCACTATAGCAGGAAATACATGCCGTTTTACATCGCAGAGGCTTGTTATAAATGCAACACTCGAGGGGCAACAAATGGATTTGGTATTTTGCTGAATGCAATGGTTGCGGCATGAACCACCTGTATTATGGCGACAATCTAACGATCATGCAAAGGATGCCGAAGTGGTCTGTTGATCTAATTTATCTTGATCCTCCGTTTAATTCAAAACAAAACTACAATCTTATTTATAAGAATTTGACTGGAAAACCTGTTCCGGATCAGGCGGAAGCGTTCTGCGATACGTGGGAAATGGACCCGCAAAAGGAGGAGATTGCTCGCGCAATGCCTATATTGATGCGAGAGCATGGCGTCGCTGATTATTATGTCGAATTCTGGCGACTATGGATAAACGCGCTTAGACACACGCAGCCGCACTTACTCGCTTATCTTGTGTACATGGTTCAAAGACTGCTGCACATGAAAAGCATACTGCGCCCAACGGGATCAATATATCTTCATTGTGATTCAACTGCGAGCCACTATATAAAAGTTATGATGGATGGAATTTTCAAACATGACAATTTTCGTAATGAAATAATTTGGAAACGCTATGACCGACCGAAAGGCTCGCAGCACAAATCTAAGCGGTATGGTCGATCAAGTGACACAATATTATTCTACAGTGCGAGTGACACTTACACATTTAATGCTGACAAAATTCGCGTCAAACTTACGCCCGAAGAGATTGAGGCTCGATACCCATATGTGGACAAGAAAGGGCGTTATATGAACGGCCCTTTATTGCGATCCGATTCAATGGGCGAAAGGCCAAATCTCGTTTTCGAGTTTGCGGGCTACACTCCCGGAAAAGCCGGTTGGAGAATGGAGAAAGAGAAACTTCAGAAACTGTTTGACGACGGTGACTTCCTCTTTACTTCAAGTGGAACGCCACGGCGCAAATTTCGTCCAACAAATGATCCCGGCCAAATCGTTGATAATGTTTGGACCGATATTCCTGCGCTTGCAGCTCAAGACAATGAACGGTTGGGATATCCTACACAAAAGCCGAAATCATTACTAAAAAGGATTATTGAAGCATCTTCAAATAAAGGAGACGTCGTGTTCGATCCATTTTGCGGATGTGGTACAACGATATACGCCGCTCAAGAACTTGAACGTCAATGGATAGGGTGTGATATAGCGATTCTCTCAATAAAAATAATGAGGGAAATCCTTACTGGGGATAAATATAGACTTGTTGAGGGTAGTCATTTTAAAGTTGACGGGATTCCGGTAAGTGTAGAACAAGCGGAAGATTTGTTTAATAGAGATCCATTTCAATTTGAACATTGGATTGTAGAACGTGTTGGCGGATTTCCGACGAAAAAGACTGGCGACAAGGGAATAGACGGGCGATTGTATTTTGAAACGATGAAGGGGCTAAAATGCATGGTTCTTTCAGTGAAGGGGGGTAAGCTTCGGCCTAGTGACGTTCGCGATTTGCGGGGGACAATGGTCGACTTGCCGGACGTCGAGATAGCTGGGTTTCTTTCCCTTCAAGAACCGTCGAAGGCTATGTATGACGCCGCCTCGCTCGCGGGTCAGTATGAATATTCCGGTACGAAATATGACCGAATTCAATTCTTGACCGTTAGGGAAATCCTAGAGGAGAAGCGCGATTTTCATACGCCGACCAAAATGGCTTCGCGTATTTCATCTCCGCAGGGGTCTTTTGCTTTTTGAAGCGTCAAATACGACAAAGCCCCGCACGAAGGCGGGGCTTTGCGAATACGTTCCTCGCGTCTCCCGTCGGATTAGCCGACGTATTGAGGGCCGACGGGCAAGCCCGGTAGCGTTCGTCCCTCTGCGAATTCTCTACACGAATAGGGTGAAACGGGCAAGCGAAAGCCGTGAGAGACGCGAGTGGGAATCGAACCCAACCTCCCCGCTACAGGGACCCCGGTTTGCAAAACCGGGTGCATTAACCAATCTGCCATCGCGTCGAGACGACTCATACGCGAAAACTGCGCCGGTGTCGAATCTTTCGTGTCGCGATAGATTTTCGCTCAAACCATTGAAAATACACGCCGCACACTTGTCATTAGTCCAAAAGCGTACCACTCCGTTTCTCTATCCTTCAGCCAACCGGGACACGCGTTCCCACAATCCTACAGCACCGACCGCGCAATCGCCGCCTCCGCTTCGCCAATCGTCTCCGGCCGCCCCACATGCAGCCACAACCCGTCGAGCCGCAGCCCGAACAGCCGCCCCTCATCCGCCGCGCGCCAGAAGAACGGCGCCAGCTTGAATACATCCTCCTTCACGCCATCGAACAGCCCCGGCTTCAGAATCCCAACCCCGGTATAGACGAAGGGGGCCACCGTCTTGGGGTCGCGACGGCTGAGCCGCCCCTCCTTGTCCATCTCGAAATCGCCGGGCCAGTCGACGCCGACGGCGCCGGGGGTCGCAGCCACCAGCAGCATCGCGTCCATCTCAGCAGGATCGAAGGCGGCGGCGAGGCGGTCGAGGTTGGAGTGCGGCCCCTCGATCCAGAACGCGTCGGTGTTGCAGACATAGAACGGCGCATCGCCGATCAGCCCCCGCGCTTTCTTGAGCGCGCCGCCCTGGTCGAGCAGCCGCGCCCGTTCGTCGGAGATGACGATGCGCGGGCGCTTGCGGGCCTTCAGATGCGCCTCGATCGGGTCGGCCAGGTAATGCACGTTGACGATGGCCGCCTCGACGCCATCGTCGGCGAAGCGGTCGAGGCAATGGTCGATCAGCGGCTTGCCGGCGACGGCGATCAGCGGCTTGGGAACCGTATCGGTCAGCGGCCGCATGCGCACGCCGAGGCCAGCGGCGAATACAAATACGAGCTTCGGCTTCACGGCTCCTCCAGGGGCGAGCCGAGCGCGCGCGGCAGGTGGGTGTCGAACCAGCGCCGCAGCGGCTCCAGCGCCGGATGGGCGAGGTCGCGGGCGAGCGTCTGCTCGACGCGCGGCAGCAGCTTGAGATATTGCGGCTTGCCGTCGCGGCGGTCGAGCCGCGTGAACAGGCCCAGAATCTTCGTCGCGCGCTGCGCGCCCATGATGGCGTAATGGGCGACGAAAGTCTCGAAATCGAAGCTCGGATCGGCCTGGCCGCGCCGCCGCCCGTAAAGCGCCAGCAGCCGCGCCTCGACGTCGCCCGGCACCGACTGGCGGGCGTCCTGCAACAGCGAAGCGACATCATAGGCCGGCGGCCCCATGAGCGCGTCCTGGTAATCGATGAGCCCGAGCCGGGCGAGGCCGTTGCGCTCGGCGAGCCAGTGGATGTTGGGCGAATGAAAATCGCGCAACGTCCAGGTCGGCGGCTCCGCCAGCGGGCCTGAGAGAATCTCGCGCCACAACCCGAGGAACTGCATGCGCGCCCCCGAGGACGGCGCGCCGCGCGCGATCGCCGGCGCGTACCAGTCGAGCGCCAACTCAACCTCGATCAGCATGGCGTCGAGGTCGTAGACCGGGAAAGTGTGAACCTCGCCGGCGAACACGAGTTCGCGCGGCAGCGGGTGCATGTGCAGGTCGGCGAGCAAAGCGGCGGCTTCGGCGTAGCGCGACGGGTTGACGCCATTGGCGTCGGCGATGGTCTCGGCGCCGAAATCCTCGATCAGCGCCAGCCCGTCGTCGATGCTGTGGGCGTAGACGCGCGGCGTCGAATAGCCCAGCGCCCGCAGGCCCTCGCCGACGGCGAGAAAGGCGCGGATGTCGCCGGAGAGCCTGGCGATCTCGGCATAGGATTTGCCGAAGCGCAGCGGCGGTCCCGGCGGGCGCGGCGGCGCGATCATCAGGATCGCGGTGCGCCCGTGCGGATCGGTCAGCCGCTCATAGGCGCGCGTCGAGGCGTCGCCATACATCGGCTGACGCCGGGCCTGCGCCCAGCCAGCCTGCTCAAGCAGCGCCTCGACGGCGCGCGCCGCCTTGAAGCGGACGGTCATCGTCTGCCCGCGCGGCCGGAATAGCAGCAGCCGATAATCGGAGCCATGCGCGGGGTCGAACTCCAGCGTCACGTCGAGCCGCTCGGCCGGCAGCGCCGCCAGCGCCCGCTCGCCCCACTCGATCAACGTCACCGCGCCCTGAACGGCCTCGGCAAAGCCGATCTCGCGCAGGTCGTCGGGGCCGCTGAGCCGGTAGAAATCGGCATGCACGATCGGCCCCTCGCGCCCCTCGTAGGTTTGCAGCAGGGTGAAGGTCGGGCTCGGCGTTTCGAGCTCGGGATCGTCGCAGGCCGCGCGCAGGAAGGCGCGCGCGAGCGCGGTCTTGCCGGCCCCGAGTTCGCCGCTGAGGACGATGAAATCGCCGGGGCGGGCGAAGCTCGCCAGCCAGCCGGCGATCCCGGCCGTGGCCGCTTCGTCATCGAGTTCGACGATTTCGACTGGCAAATCCGCGTGAAGATAAGCGCTCATGTCAACTCGCCGCCAGGACCGCCGTCCCGGCGGCCCTGGTAGGGAAAACGCAGGTGACGACCGTGCCCTCTCCTACCACGGAATCGATCGTCGCCTTGCCGCCGTGCAACTCCACCAGCGCCTTGACCATCGACAGGCCGAGCCCGGGTCCGCGATGGCGGGCGCCGCCGCTGCTGGATTCGAAGGGGTCGAACACCCTTTCCAGCGCCTCCGGCGATATGCCGCGGCCGCGATCGGAAACCTTGAACACGATCTCCTCCGGCCGCCGCATCGCCGCCAGCGTAACGGTTTGCCCGGGCTCGGAAAAGCCGATGGCGTTGGAAAGCAGGTTGAACAGCACCTGACGCACCCGCCGCCCGTCGGCGTACATCTTCCCGACGCCGTCGGTGGCGACGATGCGCAATTCGATATTGGCCTCGCGCAGCCGGTCTTGCACGCCTTCCGCCGCCGCCTTCATCGCGTCGGCGACATCGACATCCTCGGGCGTCAGTTCCAGCGCGCCGGCGCCGATCGAGGCGAGATCGAGAATGTCGTTGATGATGGCGAGCAGCGCCGAGGACGAGGCTCGTATGTAGCCGGAATATTCGAGCTGCTTGGCTGAGAGCGCGCCGGCGCCGCCGTCAGCGAGAAACTGGGTGAAGCCGATGATGTTGGTCAACGGGGTGCGCAGTTCGTAGGAGACATGCTTGACGAAATCGTTGCGCAGCTTCTCGGCGCTGACCAGCGCCTCGTTGCGCTCGGCCAGTGCCCGGGCGGCGTTGGCGCTGTCGGTTACGTCGAGGAAGGTCATCAGCGTGCCGCCGTCGGGCAGCGGCAGCGCGGCAGCTTCGAGGATCGCGCCGTCGGTGCGCTCGATGCGCTCGCCGATCGGCCGGCGCTGCTCGGCCATGCCCAACGCCGCGCCGCGCAGCGGCTCCCATTTCGCCGGGTCCGAGACCAGCGGCAGGCAGGCTTTGGCGATCTCGTCGAAATGCGGCCGTTCGCTTGCCGGCGGCGTCGCGATCCCCCAGACCGCCGCGAAGGCGGAATTGGCGAGCCGCAGACGGCCGTCGGCGCCGAACACCGCGACGCCCTCCTTCAGCGCGTCGAGCGTCTCGCCTTGCAGGCGGGTCAGCGCGTTGAGCTGGGCGGCGAGCGTGAAGCTGGCAGTGGCGTCATCGTAGAGGTAGGCGACGCCGCCCTCGGCGTTCGGGCTGGCGGAGACGCGCAGCGCGCGGCCGTCCGGCAGATGCCACACGGTCTCCACCGGCTCCATCGTCTGCGCCTGATAGGTCGACAGGATTTGCGCCTTCCAGGTGCGGAAATCGGCCTGCTCGGGCAGCAACCGGCGGGCGCGCAGATGATCGAGGATTTCCCCGTCGGTCGGCTTGGAATCGAGAAAGGCGGCGTCGAGCGACCAGAACTGCCGGTAGGCGGCATTGTGGAAATCGAGCCGCTTGGCGCCGTCGAAGATCGCCACCGCCGTCGCCAGCCGGTCGAGCAGGCCCTTGTAGGCGCGCTCGCGCCGGTCCTTCTCGGCCCGCAGCGCCTCGTTTTCGGAGAGATCGAGCGCGAGCCCCGCCGCGCCGCCCTCGGTGGCGACCTCGCAGGCTTCGAACGGCCGCCGCGCGCCGGCGACGGTGGCGTGGGCGCGGGCGCGCCAAACCCCGCTGGCGGCGCGCGCCTCATCGGCCTCGCGCAGCGTCGCGCCGTCGAACAGTTCCGCCGTCGTTTCCAGCGGCCGGCGCTCCTTGGGCTCCAGCGCCCGCGCGAACGCCGCGCTGCGCCACGAAAGCCGACCGTCGCGGCCGCGCATCCACGCCGGATGCGGCAGCGCATCGAGCAACTTGCGGAACGCGGCAAGCTCGCTCTGCGCCGCGGCGAAATTCTCCTGCAAGCGCAGCCGCTCCAACCGGTCGCCGGAAATATCGCGGATGCGCATGACGGCGTTGCCGCCGATGGCGCGGCCGGCAAGCTCCAGGTGGCGGCCGCGCAGGCTCGCCACCTCGGCCGCAAAGCTCTCGCCGCGCGACAGCAGCTTGCCCACCATATCCTCGACCCGCGCCGCCGTCTCGACATCGAGCCAACCGGAAAAGGCGAGGATGCGGCGCGGGTTCATCGCGTCAGAGACCAGCGCGAATTCGCCCTCGACGCGCGGCTCGTTGTCGGCGCGGTCCCACACCACGACGATTTGCGGCTCGCCGGCGAGAAACTGCTTGACCCGCTCGACCTCGGCGCGCGCGCGCTCCAGATCCTGGGCGAACTGGCGCTCTTTCTGCGCGTGGCGGCGTCGTGTCGAGCTTAGCACGAGCGCGCCGAGCGAGAAGATGACGATGAGCGCCGCGAGCATGACCGGCGACATCTCCGCGTCGAACAGGTCGAGGCCGGCGGCGCGCGCCGGGGTCGCCAGCAGGATCGCGGCGAAGCCCAAGCAGGGGCCCAAGCAAGAGCCCAAGCAAGAAGCCGTTATCCGACCGCTGCGTTCGAGTCGCCAAAACGCCGTCGCCGAGCTCGCCAAGCCTCGCGCTCCCCACAAAACGCGAAGCCGCGCGCCCCGCCCGGCCCGCGCTTCGCATGTCCGATGCGCGCCTTCCGCCGACGACGCGAATCAGACGCTTCCAGGCTTACGCAAAGCCGGAGAGAAAGTCGTTAACCACGTCGCCGCGCCACGGCGCCGCCACAGACGGTCACGCCTATATTTAGATTATATTGCTGATCGCCACGCGATATGTTGCGAACGGCGCGGCGAGACTGCGGCGTCACAGCGGCGAAATTTTTCTTTAACCCTATCGGACGAGGCCCAGGATATCCTTGACCGACGCCCACACCGGCTGGGCGATCTCGCGCGCCCGCACGCCGCCTTGCGCGAGCACGGCGTCGATATGCTCGGGCGCCTCGACGAGCCGGATCATCTCGGCGCGGATCGGCCCCAATTTGGCGACGATCAATTCCGTCAAAGCCGATTTGAAGGCGGAGAATTGCGCCCCGCCGCGCTCGGCCAGGACTTCGTCCTTGGTCTGGTCGTTGAGGCCGGCGAAGATGCCGACGAGATTGTCGGCCTCCGGCCGCCCGGCAAGGCCGGCGATCTCGCTCGGCAACGGCTCGGCGTCGGTCTTCGCCTTGCGGATTTTCTGCGCGACCGTGTGGGCGTCGTCCATGATCGCGATCAGCGAATATTCGGACGGGTCCGATTTCGACATTTTCTTGGCGCCGTCGCGCAGGCTCATCACCCGCGTCGCCGGCCCCTGGATCAGCGGTTCCGGCAACGGAAAGAAGCTGTCGCCGTGGCCGTTGTCGGCGATGCTGGCGGCGAAATCGCTGTTGAACTTCTGCGCGATGTCGCGGGCCAGCTCCAGGTGTTGCTTCTGGTCGTCGCCGACCGGCACATGGGTGGCGCGATAGACGAGAATGTCGGCCGCCATCAGCACCGGATAGTTGAAGATGCCGACCGAGGCGTTCTCGCGATCCTTGCCGGCCTTCTCCTTGAACTGGGTCATGCGGTTGAGCCAGCCCATGCGGGCCACGCAATCGAACGCCCAGGTCAGTTCCGCATGCTCGGGCACGCGGCTCTGGTTGAAAACGATGTTCTTCCTGGGATCGATGCCGCAGGCGAGAAACGCGGCGGTGACTTCGCGCGTCGCGCTCCTCAGCGTCGCCGGATCGTGCGCCATCGTCATCGCGTGCAGATCGACGACGCAATAGATGCACGGATGCGTCGCCTGCATCTCGACGAAACGCTTCAGCGCGCCGAGGTAATTGCCCAGATGCAGATTGCCGGTCGGCTGCACACCGGAGAAAACGAGTTCCTTGAACTTGGCCATGACCCCATCCCGTCGAACGCGGCGTTATCGCCAAGCGCGCGGCCCCGCGCAAGGCTCGCGGCGGCCCGATTTCGGTGCGCGGCGAGCTTCGGCAAGTCCGACAAACTATGAGGACTTGTAATTATGCGATCAGCCCGAAGCATCGGCTATCTATCGGAAAGGCTGGCGGGGGAACCGCTCTCTTTGTCGCGTCCGGCCTTTGTGCGCAAAAGTTTGCGCACGCCGTTGAAAGTATCGCCGATTTGGCGCATATATTTACGCATAACCGACAATCCACGGAGGTTTGATGGATGAGCTAAGTTCGCGCGAAGTTTGTAATCGGCTCGTAGCCGAAGGATGGTTATCCCGAAATGGCGGTCGTCACACCGTCTCCAAACATCCCAAAAGGCCCCAGGAACGCATCGTCGTTCCGCGCCACCGTACCCTTTCCCCCGGCGTCGGTCGGGAGATCGCGAAAATAGCCGGCTGGCGATAGCCGCCGGCGCCGCTGGGCGGCTCAGGCCGCTCAGCCTCCGATCTTCGATCGCGCCGATGAAATGAAACCGTGCAACTCGCACCTAATACAGGACTTATAAAAATGGCTCGATACATCGGCCTCTTGGATGGCGTCAAAGGCGCCTATGGCGTCGTCTTTCCCGATCTGCCCGGCTGTACTGCCGGCGGAGATACGATTGCCGAGGTCAACGCCGATGCGATCGCCGCTGTCCGCGAATGGATACTCGACGCCCGCGAAGGCGACGAAGCGCTTCCACACGCTCGCGACATGGCGGCGCTGAAGGATGACAAGGAAGTCGCTCAGGCCCTGCGCGACGGCGCGGCGTTCATCGTCGTTCCCGTCCTCATCGACTCCGGCCGTCCAGCGAAAGCCAATCTTTCGCTGGACTCCGGATTGCTGGAGGCGATTGACGACGCGGCGCGCACGAGCGGTCTGACGCGATCGAGTTTCATCGCAACGGCCGCGCGCGAAAAGATCGAGCGCGTCTCGGCGTAAGCTTTGCGGCGCCCGGTCGATGGAAGCGGCGGCGCGCAAGCCGAGCAAGCGCAGGCACGCCATACCCGAGCTAGGGATCAGGGCGTCGGCTTGGCGTCCGGGGCAGCGTCGGCGGCCAGGCGCGGCAGATCCTCGACCTCCCAGCCGCCGCCGAGCGCCACGATCAGCGACACGGCGGCGGCCAGCCGCGACGCCTTGGTGGCGACAAGCGCCTCCTCGTCCGACAGCGCCGTCGCTTCCGCGGTGACGACGGTGGTGAAGTTCTGCGTGCCGGCGCGATATTCGTTGAGCGCGATCTGCACCGCCTGGCGGGCGATGCGCACCGCTTCTTTCTGCACCTTCAACTCGCGGTCATAGATGATGATGGTGGCGAGATTGTCCTCGACCTGCTGGAAGGCGCTCAGCACCGTCTGCCGGTAGGTCGCCACGCTCGCCTGATAGGCCGCCTTCGCCGCCTCGACCTGCGCCGCGGTGAGCCCGGCGTCGAACAAAGGTTGCGCCAGCGCGGCGCCATAGGACCAGACCGGATTGGCCCCGGCGATTTGCCTGATGAACGGATTGCCCGCGTAACCGAAGGCGCCGGAAAGCGAGATGTCGGGGTAATAGCCGGCGACGGCGACGCCGATGGCGGCGTTCTGCTGTTTCATCGTGCGCTCGGCCGCGGCGATATCGGGCCGCCGCTCAAGCAGCGTCGAGGGCAGCCGCACCGGCGGATGCGGCGCCGTCTCGGCGAGGTCGCGATGCGAGATAGACACTTCCGAGGGTGGCTTGCCCATCAGCACGGCGATGGCGTGCTCGTTCTGCTTGCGCGCGACCTCGACATTGATCTCCTGCGCCTGAGCGGCCAGCACGAGCGCGTGGGCGGTGATAACGTCGGACTTGGCGGCCGTGCCGGCGTCGTACTGATTCTGCGCGATCGCCAGCGCGCGCCGGTATTGCTCGACGGTGACGGCGAACAGGTCGTGCAGCGAATCGGCCTGGCGCACCAGCATATAAGCGAGCGCCAGCGCCGACTGCTCGGACAAGGCGGCGTTGGCGAGATCGGCGGCGGACGCTTGCGCGCTGGCGCCGTTCTCCTCGATCGTGCGGCGCACGCGGCCCCAGACGTCGAGCGTCCACGAGCCGGTGATCTCGGCGTCCAGGGTCGTGGGCGATTGCACGACCGCCGCTGGACCGGCTTGAGTGAGCGAGGGGTTGAAGTTGAGCGTCGGAAACAGCCCGGCGCGCGCCTGCGCGATGAGCGCCACGGCCTGACGATAGTTGGCCTCGCTGACCTTCAATGTCTGGTTGGAGACAGCGACGGTCGCCTCCAGCCGATCAAGCTCGGCGTCACGGAAGGCGCGCCACCACGCGCCCTTGGGCGCCGTGTCGCGCGGGTTGGCGAGCCTCCAACCTTTGATCTCCTTATAACGATACGGCACGATCGCCGCCGGCTTCAGATAATCCGGCCCGACGGCGAGGCAGCCGCCGAGCGTCAGGGTGAGCCCGGCGGCCAGCAGACGCGCGCTCATGCCGGGGACGCGCCCGGTTCGCCGAGATAATATCTGCGCCAAGCGCGCCCAGCCCCCTTGCCTATCCTGTCGAGGAACAGGAAGACCACCGGCGTCGTATACAGGGTTAACGCCTGGCTGACGAGCAGGCCGCCGACAATGGTGATGCCGAGAGGATGGCGCAATTCCGAGCCCTCGCCGGCGCCGAAGGCGAGCGGCAGCGCGCCGAACAAAGCCGCCATCGTCGTCATCATGATCGGGCGGAAGCGCATGAGGCAGGCCTGGCGAATCGCCTCCCGCGCGTCGAGCCCCTGGCGCTCGGCGGCGAGCGCGAAATCGATCATCATGATCGCGTTCTTCTTGACGATGCCGATCAGCAGAATGATGCCGATGAAGGCGATGATCGTCACCTCGGTATTGAAGATCCGCAGCGCTGCCAGCGCGCCGACGCTGGCCGAAGGCAGCGTCGATATGATCGTGATCGGATGGATATAGCTCTCGTAGAGAATGCCGAGCACGAGATAGACGGTGAGCAGCGCCGCGCCGATCAGCAAGAGCTGGCCGCCCTGCGCCTGCTTGGAGGCGAGCGCCGTGCCGGCGAAAGCGCCGCGAATGGTCGACGGCATGTCGATCTCGGCGGTCGCTGCGTCAATCGCCTTCTGCGCATCGCTGAGCGCTTTGCCCTCCGCGAGGTTGAACGAGATCGTCGCCGCCGTGAACTGGCTTTGATGATTGACGCCGAGCGCGGTGTGGCCGAGACGGAAGGAGGCGATCGCCGACAGCGGAACCATCGTCTCCTTCGCCGTCGACACCGCCGCGCCTGCGGAGGCCGCGGAATGGCCGCTGGCGGCCAGCGAGTTGGTGGCGAGGTTGCGCGCGGAATTGGCGGCGAGCGCGGCGAGCGTCGAAGAGGTTGAGGCGCTATTGGGCGCTAAATAGCTGGCGGGGCTGAAGTTGGTGCTGCCGACGCCCGAGGGCGTCGCCCCCGAGGTCGAGATATAAACATTTTTCAGCGATTGCGGGCTCTGCCAGTAGCGCGGCGCCGCCTCCATGACGACATGATACTGGTTGAGCGTGTTGTAGATCGTCGACACCTGACGCTGGCCGAAAGCGTCGTAAAGCGTATTGTCGATCGCGCTCAGCGTGAGGCCGAGCCGCGCCGTCGTCGGGCGGTCGATCTGGACATCGGCTTCCAGCCCCGATTGCTGCTGATCGGAGTTGACGTCCTTCAACACATCGGAATGCGACAGCGCCTCCGTCAACCGCGGCGCCCATTTATAGAGGTCCTCTGTATTATCGGCCAGCAGTGTATATTGATAACTGCCATTGCCTTGCCTGCCGCCGACGCGCAGATCGGAAACCGCGAGCAGGAACAGCCGCGCTCCTGCGACGCGGCCGAGCTTTTTGCGCAAGCGGGAAACGACGCCGTCCGCCGTGATCTTGCGCTGATCGTAGGGCTTCAGCGAAATGTAAACGAAGCCGGAATTGACCTGCCGGCCGCCGGTGACGCCGACGATGGTCGCCACCGCCGGGTCCTGCTGCACGATATCCTGCAATTGCGCCAGCTTCTTCTTCATGCTCTGGAACGAGATGCTCTGATCGCCCTGAAGAAAGCCGATCATCAACCCGGTGTCCTGCACCGGAAACAGGCTGTATTTGGCGCTGCGGAACAAGTCGACGTTGAGCCAGAGGGTGCTGAAGAACACCGCCAGCGTCACCCAAGGGTGGCGCAGCGCCACGTCGAGAGTGACGCGGTAGAAAGCGAGCATGCCGTCGAAGCCGGCTTCGGTGAGGCGGTAGAGCCGGCCGTGCTGCTTGCGCGCCTGGCGCGGCAGGATCAGCGCGCACATCATCGGCGTCGTCGTCAGCGACACCACCATCGAGATCAGCACCGCCATCGACAACGTGACGGTGAACTCCTTGAACAGCCGCCCGACCAGGCCGCCCATCAGCAACAGCGGCAGGAACACCGCCACCAGCGACAGGCTGATCGACACCACTGTGAAGCTGACCTCCTTCGCGCCCTCGATCGCGGCTTCGAGGCGCGACTTGCCCTCCTCCAGATGACGGCTGACGTTCTCCAGCACGACGATGGCGTCGTCGACGACGAAGCCGGTCGAGATCGTCAGCGCCATCAGCGACAGATTGTTGAGGCTGAAGCCGAGCAGATACATCGCCGCGAACGAGCCGATGATCGACACCGGCACCGCGACGCTCGGCACGGCCGACGCCCGCACGTCGCGCAGGAACACGAAGACGACGAAGATCACCAGCGCCACCGAGGCGACGAGCGTCCACAGCGTATCGCGCAGCGAGCCTCTGATCGTGATCGAGCGGTCGACGACCACCTTGAGATCGACATCGCCGGGCAACGAGGCGATCAGCCTCGGCAACTCCGCCTTCACGTTGTCGACGGCCTGGATGATGTTGGCGCCGGGCTCGCGCGATAGCACGATGCCGATCGCCGGTTCGCCGTTGGCGAGGCCGGCGTTGCGCAGATCTTCGACCGAATCCTCGACGTCGGCGACGTCCTTGAGCTTCACCGCCGCATGGTTGCGATAGGCGATGACGAGATCGCGATATTGCGCCGCCTTGGTCGCCTGATCGTTGGCGTAGATCTGATAATTGAAATCGGCGTCCTCGATCTGCCCCTTCGGCGAATTGGCGTTGGCCGAGGCGAGCGCCGCGCGCACGTCTTCGAGCCCGATGCCGTAGTGGTAAAGCGCCGTCGGGTTAAGCTCGACGCGCACCGCCGGCAGCGCGCTGCCGGTGACGTCGACCTCGCCGATGCCGGGAAGCTGCGACAGCCGCTGTTGCAGGATGTTCGAGGCGACATCGTAAAGCTCACCGGGCGGGCGCGTCGTCGAGGTCAGCGCCAGCACCATGATCGGCGCGTCGGCGGGATTGATCTTGTGATAGCTCGGGTTCTGCCGCAGGCTCGCCGGCAGATCGGCGCGCGCGGCGTTGATCGCCGCCTGCACGTCGCGCGCGGCGCCGTTGATGTCGCGGTCGAGACCGAATTGCAGCACGACGCGCGTGTAGCCGAGCGAACTCATCGAGGTCATCTCGGTCACGTCGGCGATCTGGCCGAGATGGCGTTCGAGCGGCGCCGCGACATTGGTCGCCATGTTGTCGGGGCTGGCGCCGGCCATGTTGGCCTGCACCGAAATGGTGGCGAAATCGATCTGCGGCAGCGGCGACACCGGCAATTGCGCGAACGCCAGCAGCCCCGCCAGCGCGATGCCGATGGTCAGCAGGATGGTCGCCACCGGCCGCCGGATGAACAGCGCCGAGAAGCCGCCGCTCATGTCGCTTCCGGCGCGACCGCGCCGCTTTGCGAGGAGAAGCCGAGCGCCGCGCCGAGGCGCTCGAAATACAGGTAGATCACCGGCGTCGTATAGAGCGTCAACACCTGGCTGAACAACAGGCCGCCGACGATGGCCAGGCCGAGCGGTTGGCGCAACTCCGAGCCGACGCCGCGCCCGAGCATCAGCGGCAGCGCGCCGAATATCGCCGCCATCGTCGTCATCAGGATCGGCCGCAGACGCAGCAGGCAGGCCTGATAGATCGCCTCGCGCGCCGGCAGACCCTGCACGCGCTGCGCCTCCAGCGCGAAGTCGATCATCATGATGGCGTTCTTCTTGACGATGCCGATCAGCAGCACAATGCCGATGACGCCAATGATGTCGAGCCCGGCGCCGGCGGCATTGAGCGCCAGCAGCGCGCCGATGCCGGCCGAGGGCAAGGTCGAAAGAATGGTGATCGGATGGATGAAGCTCTCGTAGAGCACGCCGAGCACGATATACATCGTCAGCACCGCCGCCGCGAGCAGGAACAACTCGTTCGACAGCGACGCCTGAAACGCCTGCGCCGCGCCCTGGAAGGCGACCTGGAAGCTCGGCGGCAGATTGAGCCCGGCCAGCGCCGCGTTGATCCCGTCAACCGCCCCGCCCAGCGAGGCGCCCGGCGCCAGGTTGAACGAGATCGTCGTCACCGGGAACTGCTTGAGATGCGAGATCTGTAGCGGCGAGGGTTTAATCGTCAGTTTCGAGATCACCTCCAGCGGAACCTGCCCGGTCGAGGAGGCGGCGGAGGGCAGATAGATGTCGCCCAGCGCCTTCAGCGACGTGCGCATTTCTGGTTCAACGTCGAGGATGACGCGATATTGCGCCGTCTGAGTGAAGATGGTCGAGATGATGCGCTGGCCGAAGGCGTCGTAGAGGGCATTGTCGATCGAGGCCGGAGTCACCCCGAAGCGCGCCGCGGTGGCGCGGTCGATGTCGACGAAGACGGCGCGGCCGTTGGGTTGCAGGTCGCTCGCGACGTCGGTGATGGCGGGAATCTGGCCCAGCCGTTGCAACACCTTCGGCGTCCACTCCTGGAGCAGCGCCAGATCCTGATTCTGGAAGGTGAACTGATATTGCGCCGCGCTTACCGCGGTATCGACGCTCAGATCCTGCACCGGCTGCATGAATAGCGCAATGCCGGCGATGTCGGCGGTCTCCGCCTTCAGACGCCGGATGACAGCGCTGGCGTTCGACTTGCGCTTGTCGTGCGGCTTCAGGTTAATCAGGAAGCGCCCGGAATTGAGGGTGACGTTGGAGCCGTCGACGCCAATGAACGAGGACAGACTGACGACGTCGGCGTCCTTCAGGATGACATCGGCGAGCGCCTGTTGCAGCTTCGCCATCTTGGCGAAGGAGATCGCCTGGTTGGCCTGCGTCACGCCCTCGATGACGCCGGTGTCCTGCACCGGAAAGAAGCCCTTGGGGATCGTCACATACAGATAGCCGGTGAGCACGAAGGTGCCGAGCGCCACCAGCAGCGTGAAAAAGCTGTGGTTCAAGGTGAAGCGCAATGTCGAGGCGTAGAAGCGCGACACGGCGCGGAACACGGTGCCGCCGCTCGCCTGATGGCCGCGCCCGCCCGGCGGCGCCGGCTTTAGGAACAGCGCGCACAGCATGGGAACCATCGTCAACGACACCAGCGCCGAGATGACGATGGTCGCCGCCAGCGTGATGGCGAATTCGTGGAACAACCGGCCGACGACATCGCCCATGAACAACAGCGGAATCAGCACCGCGAGCAGCGAGATGGTCAGCGAGATGATGGTGAAGCCGATCTGCTGCGAGCCCTTGAGCGCCGCCTCCTTCGGCGACAGCCCCTGTTCGAGATATCGCGCGATGTTCTCGATGACGACGATGGCGTCGTCGACGACGAAGCCGGTGGCGATGGTCAGCGCCATCAGCGACAGATTGTCGAGGCTGAAGCCGAATTCGTACATGATGGCGAGCGCGCCGACCAGCGACAACGGCACCGTGAGGCTCGGAATCAGCGTCGCCGGCAGGTTGCGCAGGAACAGGAAGATCACCAGCACGACGAGCCCGATAGCCAGCGCCAGTTCGAACTCGACGTCCGCGACCGAAGCGCGGATCGTCACCGTGCGGTCGGTCAGCGGCGCAATCTGGATCGCCGCCGGCAGCGAGGCCGTCAGTTGCGGCAACAGCTTTTTGACGCCGTCGACGACCTGAATGACATTGGCGCCGGGCTGGCGCTGGATATTGACGATCAGCCCGGCGGCGCGATTGCTCCAGGCCGACAGCCGGTTGTTCTCGGCCCCGATCTCGACGCGCGCGACGTCCTTGAGGCGCACCGGCGCATTGTTGCGATAGGCGATGACGGCGTTGAGATAGTCTTTCGGGTCCTGGATCTGATCGTTGGCGTTGACGGCGTAGGATTGCGCCGGCCCATCGAAACTGCCCTTCGGCGTATTGACGTTGAGACTGGCGATGGTCGTGCGCAGGTCGTCGAGGTTGATGGCGTAGGCCGCCAGCGCCAACGGATTGGCGTGAATGCGCACGGACGGGCGCTGCCCGCCGGAGATCGTCACCAGGCCGACGCCCGGAAGCTGCGAAAGCTTCGGCACGAGCCGGCTTTCGAGCAGGTTCTCCATTTCGGTGAGCTTCATCGTCTTGGAGGTGACGCCGAGGGTGAGGATCGGCGCGTCAGCCGGGTTCACCTTGGCGTAGGTCGGCGGCGTCGGCAGATCGGCGGGCAGATACGAATTGGCGGCGTTGATCGCCGCCTGCACTTCCTGTTCGGCGATGTCGATCGGCAGGTCGAGTCCGAAGCGCAGCGTGATTAGCGAGGCGCCGCCGGAACTCGCCGACAGCATCTGTTGCAGATTGGCCATGGCGCCGAACTGGCGCTCCAGCGGCGCCGTGACCGAGGAGGTCATCACCTGCGGGCTGCCGCCGGGATAGAAGGTCTGCACCTGGATCGTCGGGTAATCGACCTCCGGCAGCGCCGACAGCGGCAGGAACCTGTAGGCGACAAAGCCGACGAGCAGGATGGCGAACATCAACAGCGAAGTCGCCACCGGCCGCTCGATGAACAGGCGCGAGGGGTTCACGGCGACTTCGTCCCCGCCGCTCCCGATTTCTTGTGGCCATTATGGCGAGGACCGCCGGGCGCGACGCCGCCGCCGGCCGCGGGGGTCTCAGGCTTGGCGGCGGCGAAGCGCACCGCCGCGCCGTCGCGCAACCGGTCGACGCCGTCGATCACCACGCTGTCGCCGGCGTCCAGGCCGCTCGCTATCACCGTGTGTTCGGCGTCGGACGGCCCCGTCTGCACTTGACGCGCCTCGACCGTCTTGCCGTTCTTCACGACATAGACGAACGGCCCCTTCTGCCCGAGTTGCACCGCCGCGTTGGGAACCAGGATGACGTTGTCGAGCGTGTCGACCAGCAACCGCGCATTGACGAACTGGCTCGGAAACAACACATTGTCGGGGTTTGCAAAACTGGCGCGCAGCTTGAACGTGCCGGTGGTGGTGTCGATCTGGTTGTCGATGCTGGTCAGTTCGCCAACGTCGAGTTGCTTGGCATTGCCGCGGTCGAAGGCGGTCACCTGAAGCTTCGCGCCGGAGTGAAACCGCTTGCTGATATCAGGCAGATTATCTTCCGGCGTCGAGAAGATGATCGAGATCGGGTCGAGTTCGGTGATCACGACGAGCCCGGTGGCGTCGGTCGGCGTTACGTAATTGCCGGGATCGACAAGCCGCAGGCCGACGCGTCCGTTGATCGGCGAGACGATGCGGGTATAGGAGATGTTGAGCTTGGCGGTCTGGATCTGGGCCTGATCGGATTGGATCGAGGCCTTGTCCTGCGCCACCAGGAATCTCTGATCGTCGACCTGCTGCTTGGAGATCGAATCCTGCTTGCTCAGCGTCTGGTAGCGCACGAGGTCCGCCTGCGCCTGTTGCAGCAGTGCGGTGTCCTTGGCCAGTTGTCCCTGGGCGAGATCGAGAGCGGCTTGGTAGGGGCGCGGATCGACCTGGGCGATGAAATCGCCGATCTTGACGAGTTGGCCCTCCTTGAAGCCGACGCTCATCAGCTTGCCCGAGATTTGGGTGCGCACCGTGATGGTGGCGAGCGGCGCCACCGTGCCGAGCGCGTCGATGGTGATCGGCATCTGCCCGCGCACCGCCTCGGCGGCGCGGATGGTCTGCGCCGGCGCGATCTTGCCCTGCTGCTTCTTGGCCTCGATCGTGCCGGGGGCGAGCTTCTCCCAGCGCTCCCAGGCGAAAATAGCGAGCACGGCGAGCGCGACAGCCGCCAGCCCGCGCACCCACCGACGACGCCGGCGGACAGGCTTGGCGACCGTGGGCTCGGGCGGATGCGCCGGCCGGACCTCGCGCATGGTGGCGGGGTCCACGCTTTCATTCATAAAATTCGCCTCGCGCGCTGGAGATAGCCCGGCGCCCCGGACGCGTCCTCCGCTTCTTTTAGCGTGCGTCGCCGTTTAAGCTATACCGCCCGAGAAGGGGAGTTGCATTTTATTACGGTCTACGCCATAAGCCCCTCCGTCGGCGTCGCTGACAGGATGCGGGTGTAGCTCAGGGGTAGAGCACAACCTTGCCAAGGTTGGGGTCGAGGGTTCGAATCCCTTCGCCCGCTCCAAGTTTCCCTCAAGGAAATCAGAGCGTTATGACAGGGCCGCCGATAGGCGGCCCTTCGCTTTTGGCGCTTACATTTCCCAGCCGGGAAAAATGTAAGCACTATGTAAGCAGTTGAGAGAAAACGCGGGGCGGTTTCAGCGTGTTTGGGCGGGCATCGCGCCGTGTTGTGCTTCCAACCGCCCGCGCCTGCGGACGCAGCTTCATGCCGGCGGCCTTGAATTAGCCACGCTCGCTATTAAGATATACGGCATTATGCTTTAATAGCGGTGAGGCTAATTAAAGGATCGCGCGTGGCGGACGGAGAGAACCAAAGGCTCGGCGCCTATGTCGAAACGAGCGCGGGAGGCGAGCGCGTGCGCGCCTATGTGCCTGCCCCGCTGCCTCCGAAGCCGCCGCTCGAACTCGGACGGTTCATGCGGGTCTACGAACGCGCCATCGCCGCGGTCGGGCGCCTGGACGGCGTGACGACGATCCTGCCCTCGACGCCTTTGTTCCTCTACATGTACGTCCGCAAGGAAGCCCTGCTGTCCTCTCAGATCGAGGGGACGCAATCGTCGCTGTCGGATCTGCTGCTGTTCGAAAATCACGAGGCGCCGG
>Ga0134126_10003174_pt1 | contig 20535 bp, 25 predicted proteins | sample KB31752_FD_96881 | JGI IMG/M metagenome (GOLD analysis project Ga0134126, IMG submission 96881) | Terrestrial soil microbial communities with excess Nitrogen fertilizer from Kellogg Biological Station, Michigan, USA - KB3-175-2 | ecosystem: Environmental > Terrestrial > Soil > Unclassified ... | reverse complement strand
GCCATCGGGGGGTACCGTGGCCTTCGAGGGGGTCGATTTTGCTTATGGCGTGCGGGACGACCGGCCGGTGCTCAGCGGGGTCAGCTTCGCCGTCCGGAAGGGTGAGACGGTGGCGCTGATGGGGCCGTCGGGCGCCGGCAAGTCGACTATCTTTGCGTTGGTGCAACGCTTCTACGACGTGCAGGAGGGGACCATCCGGGTCGACGGCCTCGATATCCGCCAGGTCGACCAGCAGGCGCTGCGGCGGCAATTCGCCTATGTCGAGCAGGAGCCGACGATCTTTGCGGGCACCATTGCCGACAATATCCGGTTCGGGCGGCCGGAGGCCGGAGACAGTGAAATCCGGGCCGCGGCGGCGGCGGCGCTGGTCGATGAATTTGTCGGCGACTTGCCGGACGGCTATGAGACGCTGGTCGGGGAGCGCGGGGTGACCCTGTCGGGCGGGCAGAAGCAGCGGCTAGCGATCGCCCGGGCGTTGCTCAAGGACGCGCCGATCCTGCTGCTCGACGAGGCGACGAGCGCCCTCGATGCACAAAGCGAGCGGCTGGTGCAGATCGCGCTGGGGCGGCTGATGCGGGGGCGCACGGCACTGGTCATCGCGCACCGGCTCGCCACCATCCGCGACGCCGACCGCATCCTGGTGTTCGACCACGGGCGGCTGATCGATGAGGGTACGCACGACGAACTGGTGCGGAAAGGCGGCCGCTATGCCGAACTGGCGCGGCTGCAGTTTCGCCCGGACGAGCCGCTGCCGGCGATCGGGGCGGAATAGGGCTCAGGCGGCGTTCACATGCCGGTCAGCAGGGCGGCAAAGCCGCGCAGCGCCTCGAACGCCAGCAGGGTAAGGCCGACAAGGCCGACTGCGCCCACGGCCAGTATGCCGAGCACCCAGTAAAAGCCCAGTTGTTCCACGTGCTCGAGCGTTTCGTCCCGGGTGGAGATCATCATTGCACTCCTCGGATTCTCGCTTCGCCGCCGCGAAACTGTCGTAGCGGGTACCCCTCTTAAATGTGTGGAGGGCGCATTAGGTTCAAGGGCGGGCGCAGAAAGCGCGGGTACAGGGGCTTGAGCGCCCAGCGCTTAATCGGGATCGCCCAGCTCTCCGTCGTCGTGGCCGGGCTTGACCCGGCCATCCAACCGGATGCTCCGCCAAAGAGTGCGCACTTGTCCCGGAACACGCTAGCCGTCGGTCAGGCGGAACTCGATGCGGCGGTTCTTGGCGTAGGCTTCCGGCGTATCGGCGGGATCAATCGGCTTGAATTCGCCAAAGCCGGCGGGCACCAGCCGGGTCGGGTCGATGCCCTGGCTGACGAGGAATTTTGCCACCGAGATGGCGCGGGCGGCCGACAGCTCCCAGTTGGAAGGGAATTGCGGCGTCGAGATCGGGCGCTTGTCGGTGTGGCCGTCGATCCGCAGCACCCAATTGATGTCGGGTGGAATTTCGGCAGCGATCTGCTTGAGGGCGTCTGCGAGAGAGGCGAGTTCCGCCTTGCCGTCGTCCGAGATCGTCGCCTGGCCGGCCGGGAACAGCAGTTCGGACTGGAAGACGAAGCGGTCGCCCACGACGTGGATATCGGCGCGGTTTTCGAGCACCTGCCGCAGCCGGCCAAAGAAGTCGGAGCGGTAACGCGACAGGTCCTGGACGCGCTGGGCCAGCGCCAGGTTGAGCCGGCGGCCGAGATCGGCAATGGCGGTCTTGGACTGGGTGTCCTTGGCTTCCGAGGCGTTGAGGGCGGTTTCGAGAGCGCCGATCTGGGTGCGGAGCGCGGCCAGTTGCTGGTTGAGCAGGGCCACCTGGGCGTCCGCCTCGGCCGATAGCTGCTTCTGGTTGTCGAGCTGCGAATTCAGCCCGGCGATCACCGCGTCCTTGCCGCCGGTGCCCGCGCCGAGGGCGGCAACCTGGCCGGAGAGCTTGTCCTTTTCAGACTGTGTCGAGGCGAGGGTCGCCGTCAGATTGGCGATCTGGGACTGCAGGTCCGCGCCGTTGGAGCGCTCGAGCTGCAGCATATTGGTCAGTTCGGCGATCTGCGTGTTGAGCTGGGTGAGGGCGGTGTCCTTGCCCTTGATCTGCTGGCCGAGGAAGAACTGGGCCAGCATGAACAGCGACAGCAGGAAGATGATGACGAGCAAGAGGCTCGACAGCGCGTCGACGAACCCCGGCCAATAATTGGTGACCTGGCCGCGCCGGGAGCGGGAGGAGGGCATGGGCTAGCCTCGCCGCTCGGTGTTCTGGTCTTCGCGCAGCAGCGCCTCGATCAGATCGCGCAGCTTCTTGTTGGTCTCGCCCTGTTCGGAGATGTGGGCGCGGATGTCGTCCTGCTCGGCGCGGATGTGCTTGACCAGGCCGTCGATGCCGCGCGCCAGCTCGGCCATGGCGCGGATAGCGTTCTGCGAGGAATCGGTGCGCTGCATGGTCGAGCCAAGCTGCTCGAACATCGCCTGGATCTCGCCGCCCGAGACGCCCAGGCCGGAGGCCTGCAAGGCGGTGACGGGGTGATCGAGCTCGGTCATCGAGGTCATCCAGTCCTCGAGATCGGTGAAGAAGGCGTTCTGCGCCTGGCTGGTCTGGAGGTCGAGAAAGCCCAGGATCAGGGAGCCGGAAAGGCCGAACAAGGAGGCGGAGAAGGCCGTGCCCATGCCGCTCAGCGGCGCCACGAGGCCGTTCTTCAAATTCGCGAACAGCGTGTTGGTATCGGCCGAGCTGGTATCGAGGTTCTGGATGATGGTGGCGACCGAGGTCACCGTCTCGAGCAGGCCGTAGAAGGTCCCGAGCAGGCCGAGAAAGACCAGGAGGCCGGTGAGATAGCGCGAGGTGTCCTTGGCCTCGTCCAGCCGGTTGCCGACGGAATCGAGGATGGAGCGCATGCTCGAGGGGGTGATGACGGATTCCCCGATGCGGTCGCGCAGGATGCCGGCGACCGGGGCCAGCAGCACTGGCGGGCGGGCATCGTTGAGGCCGCCGTCCTGCAGCGAATTCAGCCATTTGATCTCCGGAAACAGCCGGACGATCTGGCGGAAGCTGAGGAAGATGCCGGTCGCCGCGACCAGCAGAATCAGCGAGTTGATGAACGGATTGGCCCAGTAGAAGGTAACGACGGTGTTACCGAGAATAAGCCCGACGAAGGCGATAATGATCAAGAAAATCAGTATCTTGATGAGATATACAACCGGACTGGCCAGATGGTAGGGGTCGTAAGCTTGCGCCATGGGCCTGGACGGGTTGGGAAAGGCTGAAGAAAGCTTAGTCACACCTTCAAGGCCTGACAATGGCTTGGCGGCACTGACGCACCGGTGAGGTGAGGTGCATTGCCGCCACGGCAGGTGCCCAACCTCGTGCCACATCCACCACCCTCATCGTGCCACACCCACTACCTCATCCTGAGCTTGTCGAAGGATGGGCTACAGGCTGAGCGTCCGCCCTCGCGGTTCGACAAGCTCACCATGAGTGCTACGAGGCGAGGGAATGGCTGGGCGCGAGGAACTGGCGTTTGCGGCGAGGTTGCTGCTCGGGGAGACGAGCCGCCTTCTTGCCCATCCCACACCCACCACCCTCATCCTGAGCCTGTCGAAGGATGGGCCACCCGCTCATACCCGCCCTCGTGGTTCGGCAAGCTCACCATGAGGGCTACGAGGGGCAACGGGCGCTACTTTACGGCCTGCAGGGCCTTCAGCAATTGGCGCTGCACGTCTTCGTTGCCGGCAACGACCTGGCCGTTCCAGATGCTGCCCGGGGTGCCGGAATAGTCGCTCATGGTGCCGCCGGCCTCGCGCAGCATCAGCCAGCCGGGCGCCACGTCCCAGGGGGACAGGCGGCCTTCCCAGAAGCCGTCGAAGCGGCCGGCGGCGAGCCAGGCGAGGTCGGTCGAGGCGCTGCCGGTGCGGCGGATGCCGGCGGTCGCCGGCGAGACCTGGCTGAGCTGGCGCAGCGTCAGGGCGTCGTCGGGCGTGCCGGTGGTCTTGATGCCGGTGGCGACGACGCAGTCGGCAAGATGCTTGCGGGCCGCGACACGCAGGCGCTTGCGGTCGCCGAGCCACGCGCCGCCGCCCTTTTCGGCGGTGAACAGCTCATCCATCACCGGATTGAAGATCACCGAGGCGACGATTTCCTGGCCGCGCTCGAGGGCGATGGCGACGGCAAACATCGGGATGCCGTGCAGGAAATTGGTGGTGCCGTCGAGGGGGTCGACGATCCAGCGGTGCTGGCCGTCGGTGCCCGTCACTTCGCCGCCTTCCTCCATCAGGAAGGCATAGGTCGGGCGGGCCTTGCGCAGTTCCTCGAAGACGATTTCCTCGGCCTTGCGGTCGGCGTTGGAGACGAAATCGGCGGGGCCCTTCTTCGACACCTGCAGGTTTTCGATCTCGCCGAAATCGCGGGTCAGCGACCGGCCCGCCTTGTAGGCGGCGTTGACCATGACATTGAGGAGTGCGGAGCGTGCCATCGGACGGCCTTATCTGGAAAGCGCTGGGCGGAGGGGGAATGCGACGCAAGGGCGGGGGAGTGGTCTTCTGCGCTTGGGCCGAACCCGCCCGGACGGAAGAAACGACGGGCCTTCTTGCCGCAGATGCCGGCGGCGTTCAAGGAGTTTGCGTGGGAGCGGCCGGCGCCGGGGCCGGGAGGGCCGTCGTGGTGGTTGGCGGGGCGGCAGCGGCAGGCGGCGTTGCGGCGAGTTTTGGCGTTTCAGCCGTCGGCGGTGGGGAGGGCCAGAAGCGCGCCAGCTCGGAGGCCTTGGCGAGGTCGGCGGGAGAAATCGAAATCAGCAGCTTGTCGAGTACCGGATCACTGAGGCCCTGACGGCGGGCCAGGATGCGCCACATGGCGGCCTGCTGGAGATCGAGATCGACGCCCTCGCCGACCGCCAGCAGCTTGGCGTAGCGGTTCTGGGCCACCGGGTTGCCGCCCTCGGCGGCCTGCCGGTACCAGCGCACGGCGCCGGCGAGGTCGCGGGGTACGCCCTTGCCGAGATAGAGCATGGTGGCATAATCAACCTGGGCGGCGAGCAGCCCACCCTCGGCGGCCAGCCCGATTTCGTGCGCCGCCGCCTTCTCGTCGGGCAGCACGCCGCCGCCCTCCAACAGCATGTTGCCATAGTCGTACTGGGCATCGGCGAGGCCGGAATCGGCGGCTTGCTTCATCAAGGCGGCGGCCTTGACGAGGTCGGGCTCGACATAGACGCCTTCGATATAGAGCAGGGCCAGATTGTACTTGGCCGGCATGTAGCCGGCATCAGCAGACTGCTTGAACAACTCGGCCGCCCGTTTCTTGTCCTGCGGCACGCCGGCGCCCTGCTGGTAGAGCAGGGCCAGCTCGAACGCGGCGAGCATGTCGCCGCGCTGGCTGGCCAGCTTGAACCAGCCGGCGGCCTTGGCTGAGTCCTGGCCGACGCCGAGCCCCTTGGCGTAGATTTCCCCGATCAGGGTCTGGGCGGCGGCATCGTGCTTTTGGGCGCGCGGCAGGGCCAGCGCGAGGGCGGTCAGATATTGGCCGCGCTGGTAGGCGCCGTAGGCGTCGTCCTCGGTCGGCCGGGATGCGCCGAAGACGGCGCTGCTGATGGCTTCGGCGTCCTGCTGCTGGTGGCCGGGCCTTGATGGCGCCGTCGGGGCGGCAGGCGGGGGAAGCGACGGTGCATTTGGCGCGGTGCGGGCCGGCGGAGCCAGGGGGACCGGCGCGGACTCCGCCGCCAGCGCCGCGGCCGGCAGCAGGAAGACCAAGGCCGAGAGGGCGGGAACGGGGTACCGGTTCACGTCGCTTGTCTCAGACGTGCGGCGATGGCGACGACGGCAGCCTGCGGGTCGGGCGCCCGCCAGACGCTGTCCGACAGGGCGAGAAACTCGCAGCCCGCCGCATCGGCAGTCGTCGCGGATGCCTCGGGATCGCAGAGTATGCCGGGAATTTCCATGGTTTCCGCCCACCAGCCCGCCAACTCGCGGGTTTCGGGGGCGATATCACCCGAAATTGGCCCAAACATGATGTAATCGAGGCCTAATTCACCCTTGCCCATGGCATCGTCCCGGGTGCCGTCCGTCGCGGCGCCGACGATGAAATCGGGCTTGAGGACACTCAGCGCCGCCTGTACGGCGCCGACCGAACCGGAGACATGCAGGCCGTCGGCTCCCAGCGTTCGCACCAGGCCGGGTTCGCCCTCGATCAGCACGGCGCAGCCGGCCGCCTGGGCCACCGGCGCGACGGCCTTGACGAAGCTGCGATAGGCGTTTTCACCGCGACTGCCGCGCGGCAGCAGCAGGGCGGAAATCGTAACGTCGGCCAGGAGGCGCTGCAGCAGCGCTGCGAAGCCGTCGGCCTCGACGTCGACCGGGGCGATGAGGTAGAGTTCTGGAACCATGGGCGGTCTTATAGCCTCGGCCATAACGCTGTGGAGGCGAAATCGGCAGGTCCGGGCGGCCCGGCGCTCGAGCCTCGCCCTACGCGGTCTTCAACGCTTCGACACCGGGGAGGGGCTTGCCTTCCATCCATTCCAGGAAGGCGCCGCCGGCGGTCGACACATACGTGAACTGTTCTTTCACGCCGGCATGGGCGAGCGCGGATACCGTGTCGCCGCCACCGGCGACCGAGACCAGCTTGCCGGCCCGGGTGCGGGCGGCGGCGTGCCGGGCGACTTCGGTGGTGCCGGTATCGAAGGGCGGGAACTCGAAGGCGCCGAGCGGGCCGTTCCAGACCAGGGTGGCCGCTTCGTCGATCGCCGATTTGATGCGATCCACCGATTGCGGTCCAATGTCGAGGATCATGCCGTCGGGATCCATGGCATCCATGCCGTAGGTCCGGTGGGGCGCGTTGGCCGCCAGCTTGTGGGCGGCCGTAGCGTCGATCGGCAGGATGACGCTGCAGCCGCTCTTTTCGGCCGTCGCCATGATGCGATTGGCGGTAGCGGACAAATCCTTCTCGCACAGCGACTTGCCGACCTCGAGGCCAAGCGCGAAGAGGAAGGTGTTGGCCATGCCGCCCCCGATCACCAGGGCCTCGACCTTGGTGACGAGATTTTCGAGCAGGTCGATTTTCGACGATACCTTGGCGCCGCCGACGAGCGCGATCACCGGCTGGCGGGGATTCTCGAGCGCCCGGTCGAGCGCCTTCAATTCGGCCTCCATGGCGCGGCCCGCGGCCGCCGGGAGCAGGTGCGCGAGCGCTTCCGTCGAAGCGTGCGCCCGATGGGCCGCCGAGAACGCGTCGTTGACGTAAACATCGCCGAGGCTTGCCATGCGCTTGGCCAATTCGAGATCGTTGGCTTCCTCGCCAGGATGGAAGCGGGTGTTTTCCAGCACCAGGATGCTGCCGGCAGGGGCTTCGTCGATCGCCTCTTTGGCGAGGCTCACATCGTTCCAGTCGGTGGCAATGAAGCCGACCGGGTGGCCGGTCGCTTCGGCCACGGCCGGGCAGACCTGCTCCAGCGAGAAGGCCGGATCGGGTTTGCCCTTGGGCCGGCCGAAATGCGAAATCAGGATGGCCTTGCCGTCGACCTTGATGATTTCCCGAATGGTTTGGACGATGCGTTCGATGCGCGTGGCGTCGGTCACCTTGCCGTCCGCCACCGGCACGTTGAGGTCGGCGCGGACCAGCACCCGCTTGTGCCGGAGGTCGAGGTCGTCGAGGGTCTTGAAGCCGGCCATTTAACTATCCGCAACAGGGTTTGAGAAGGGCGACGCCCATGGCGAAGCCTGGAGCGGAGCCTATAGCAAAGATCGCGCCACGAACAATGTGCCTCCGCCATCTTCGGCGGGCAGCGCCGGGCTTCGGTAACGGGGCTTCGTTAAAATGCGGACCGCCCGCGCAAGGCATCGGCAAGCAGGCCGGGCTAACATGGCGGCGCCTGATGAGTGACGAGTTGCAACTCTTGCCGAAATCGATCGATTTTTCTGCCCGCGGCCGGGCCCGCGTCCTGTTGTGGACGGTGTTCGGGACGCTTGGGGCTATCGTCGCCACGCTGTGCATGGACTCGTTCAACTTCGGCACGTTCACCCCGGCGCAATTGCAGCGAGCCATCATTACCGACATCATCTTGCCGCTGGTGATCGCGCCGCCGGTCTTCCTGTTCTTTTCATCCAAGCTCCGCGAACTGGCGATCGCTCATCACAAGCTCGCTATCTACGCCTCCACCGACAGCCTGACGGCGGTCCTCAACCGCGGCGCCTTTACCACGGTCGTAGACGCCTATCTCAGCGAAGTGCACAGCCACGAACGCGGCGGGGCGCTTTTGGTCATCGACGTCGATCATTTCAAGCGCATCAACGACAGTTTTGGCCATGAGCGGGGGGATGAGGCGCTGCGGCTGATCGCTCAGACCATCAGGGAGGCGCTGCGCAGCGTGGATCTGGTCGGCCGCATGGGGGGCGAGGAGTTCGGCGTGTTCCTGCCGGGGGCTACTGCAAGCCGGGCCGAGATCGCCGCCGAGCGCATCCGGCAAGCCATCAGCGATGTCGATTTCCAGCCCAATGGCGTGCGACGACCGCTTTCGGTGAGCGTCGGCGGCGCCAGTTTTCGCGATCGGGTGGCGTTTTCGGCGCTCTATCGGGAGGCCGACCGGCGGCTCTACGAGGCCAAGGATCTGGGGCGCAACCGGGTGGTGTTTTCGCGCCCCGACGATGCGCTGGGGCAAGTCGCGGCCTGAGCCATGCCTATTCCCTAGCGATAGTGCGCTCGATGCGGCGGTCGGGAATGAACCAGATGACCGCAACAGCCACATAGAGGCAGCAGGCGATCCACGGCTGGACGAACGCCGAACCAATGCCGAGCACGCAGAGGATGGGCGAGATCCAGCCCTTGAGGTCGCGGCCGAAAGCTTTCGCCAGTGCCGAGTCGGGACCGTGCAGGCCGATCAGCAAATGGGCGAGGATGAAGAACGCAACGCCGCTCATGAACAGCACGGCGCCATAGAGGGCAACCGGTACGGCGGCGAAGCCGGTTTCGTCCATCCAGCCGGTGGTGAAGGGCACCAGCGACAGCCAGAACAGCAGGAAATTGTTGGCCCACAGGATGGGGCCGTTGACCCGTTCGGCGGCGTGGAACAGGTGGTGATGGTTGTTCCAGTAGATGCCGATGAAGACAAAGCTCAGCACGTAGCCGAAAAACGCCGGCAGCCGCTGGAACAGAGCCTGCAGGTCGGGCGATTCGGGCGGGTGCAATTCCAGCACCATGATGGTGATGATCACGGCCAGCACGCCGTCGCTGAACGCCTCGAGCCGACCCTTGCCCATGCCCATGTCTCCGCCGGTGCGACAGTAGGCCACGGGTCGGGTGGAGCTGGCAACATCGCTATGCGGTGGTGTATTGACAATGATTGCCAATCTTTGCCAAACTATTTTGTAATGGAGGAGATCATGGCGACGATGAATGTATCCTTGCCCGAGCAGATGAAGGACTGGGTCGAGGCGCGTGCGGCGACTGGCCGCTACAGCAATGCCAGCGACTATGTTCGCGACCTCATCCGGCGCGATCAGCAGCGCGCCGAGGCGATTGCCACGCTGCAGCAAGTGGTTGACGATGCCTTGGCGAGCGGTATCAGCCCGCGTACACCAGATGAGATCTTTGCCTTGGCGCGGGCTCGCGCTCTCGATCTGGACAACTAGTACGTGGCCATTCGGACGACACTGGAGGCAGAGCGCGACATCTATCGGCTCTTCGAACTTGGGGTGCGCGACTACGGCTTCGCCGCAGCAGACCGCTATGCGACGGATTTGCGGGAGGCGCTGCACGGCCTGTCGGCCAATCCCTACATGGTACGAGAACGGCATGAAACTGGCCGGCCGGTGCGTCTCTACCGGTTCCGCGCTCACCACATTCTCTACACCATCGATAATGAGGACGTGCTGGTGCTGCGCGTGCTCAGCAATCGGCAGGATTGGCTGCACCAGCTATGAGCGGCGTTGCTGCGTCGCTGCGAAGCGCCTATATGTCTGAGGCTGCCCGGTACGTGAGGACGTCTACATCCCCGGGGCCTTATCGATCCTGAAGGGAGCTGTCCCTGACCGGAGCCGTGGTTCCGGACATACGGCGCCCACCTACGTGAGTAGGTTCCCGGGATCGCATGTCCCACGGCCAGGGCGGCACCTGAATTTGCTTCCTCACGGACCACGCATGGTTGATGAACAGATCGAGGAAGCCAAGGCGGCGCTCCGCATCCGGGCCCGTGCCCAGCGCACGGCCATCGGGCCTACCGTCAAGGCGGAGGCCGCCCACGCAGCCGCCGCGCACTTCTTCGAGGGCGTGACGCTGGCGCCGAACGAGATCGTCGCCCTCTACTGGCCGATCCGCGAAGAGCTCGACTGCCGGCCGCTGCTGACTCGGCTGGTGGATGGTTTCCAGCCGGTCTGCCTGCCGGTGGTAATGGGCGATGAGATGCCGCTCGAGATGCGGCTCTGGGAGCAGGGGGCGCCGCTCTATCCCTCCGGCTTCGGCACGCTGGCGCCGTCCGAGATCGCGCCCCGCGTCGAGCCAGATGTGGTGGTGATGCCGTTGCTCGGCTTCGATGCGAGAGGCACCCGTCTCGGCTATGGCGGGGGGTATTACGACCGCACCCTGGCCGGCATGCACAAGCGCCCGCGGCTCGTCGGGTTTGCCTTTTCAGGACAGGAATTGCCCGAGGTGCCGCGCGAGCCGCATGACCGGCCGCTCGACATGATCGTCACGGAACTCGGCCTGCGGCAGTTCTCGCCGACGGAAACGCCGGTATGAGGCTACTTTTTCTGGGGGATGTGGTCGGCCGGGCCGGCCGCGACGCGGTGAGCGAGCGCGTGCCGCGTCTGATCGCGGATTATCGTTTCGATTGCGTCGTGATCAACGGCGAAAACGCCAGCCACGGCCGCGGCCTTACCGAGCCGCACTATGAGGGGCTGAAGGCAGCCGGGGCCGATGTGGTAACGCTCGGCGATCACGCTTTCGACCAACGCGACACCCTCACCTATATCGGCCGGGCCGAAACCCTGCTGCGGCCCATCAACATGGCGCCCGGTACGCCGGGGCGAGGCGCCATGCTGGTCGAGGTCCGGGGCGGCTTTCGCGTGCTGGTGATCAATGCCCTCGGGCGGGTGTTCATGGGGCCGGCCGACGATCCGTTCCGCGCCGTCGAGGCGGCCGTCGCCGCCTGCCCGCTGGGCGAGCAGGCCGATGCGATCGTTGTCGATTTCCATACCGAGGCAACGTCGGAAATCCAGGGCATGGGGCATTTTCTCGACGGCAGGGTGTCGCTGGTCGTCGGCACCCACACGCATATCCCGACCGCCGACGCGCGCATTCTCAAGGGCGGCACGGCCCTGATGGCGGACGCCGGCATGTGCGGCGATTTCGACTCGGTCATCGGGATGGAGGCCGACGAGCCGCTGAACCGGTTCCTCACCGGTATCTCAAATGGCCGGTTCACGCCCGCCGAGGGCGAAGCAACGCTGTGCGGCATCGCCATCGAGACGGATGCGGCGACCGGCCTCGTCACCCGTCTCAGCCCGGTGCGCATCGGCGGCGTGCTGGCGCAGGCATTGCCGGATTTCTAGGGTCGCTTCACAAGCCGCTTCGGCGCTTCTATAAGGCGCCTCCGAACGCAATACGCTCCCAAGGGGAAAGCATGGCCGGCCATTCGCACGCCAAGAACATCATGTTCCGCAAGAGCAAGAGCGACCAGGTCCGCTCGAAAGTCTTTTCCAAGCTGGCTCGCGAAATTACCGTCGCAGCCAAGCTCGGGACGCCCGACCCGGCGATGAATTCGCGCCTTCGCCTCGCCGTCACCAATGCGCGGGCCCTGTCGATGCCGCGCGACAATATCGAGCGGGCGATCAAGAAGGCCATCGGCAGCGACGGCGAGAACTACGAGTCGATCCGCTATGAGGGATACGGACCGGGTGGCGTTGCCATCATCATCGAGGCGCTGACCGACAATCGCAACCGCACCGCCTCCAATGTCCGCGCTACCCTGTCGAAGAATGGCGGGGCGCTCGGGGAAACCAATTCGGTCGGATTCATGTTCGATCATGTCGGGGAAATCAGCTATCCGGCCTCGGCCGGCAGCGCCGACAAGGTGCTCGAGGCGGCCATCGAGGCCGGTGCCGATGATGTCGAGAGCGACGATGAAGGCCACTGGATCTATACCAGCTTCGAGACGCTCGGGGAGGTTGCGGCGGCGCTCGAGAAATCCCTCGGCGAGGCCGAGTCGGTGAAGGCGATCTGGCGGCCGCAGAACACCATCGCGGTCGACGGCGAGAAGGGCGCGACCCTGCTCCGGGTCATCGGCCTGCTCGAGGACGACGATGACGTGCAGAACGTCTACGCCAATTTCGAAATGAGCGACGACGACATGGCGCGGCTGGAGGCCTGAGGGCGACTGCCGGACGACGGGGCCGATCCGGTCCGCGGCCGTGCGGGTAGTGCTTTGTTAGCCACAAATTCCGCCGATCGGCGCGGGCTCGCGCTGCATTCAGATTCTGTTCAGGGGTAGTGCCGCATTTGGACCGTGATCGAGCGCCCTATGGGCGCGTCTTCACGTCAGCTTCGAATCGCAGGGCAGCCCAAATGCGCAGCTTCATCGCCTCCGTCATGATCATCGCGCTGATGCTGATCGGGCAGCAATGGGTGGTGAAGACGACGTCGGCGGCGGCGGCGACTGCCGTCAGCCTGATCGACTGAGCGGGCAGCGCGCTTTACGAGGCGCGGCGCGGGAAGCTGAAGAAGCTGCTTCGCAGCATGATGGCGAGGGCCGTGTTGTCCTCGAGATTCCAGCCCCGGTGGTCGCCGAGCTTTTCGTGGCACCCCTCGTGCAGGGCAATCGGCAGCAGATTGGTCGGATCGGCGGGATCGCGCACGAAATAGAGGCCGGCCGAGTTGCCGAAACTGTTGTCGCAGTCGGTGAAGAGCTGGCCCGGGCCGGCGCGGCTGAGATTGATCGACTGGATGCGACAGGCCTGGATCTCGGGCGAACGCATGGCGGGCGGCTGCACCGAAACCATGATTACCTGCTGGCCGACCGCCAGCTTGATCCGGTTGAAATCCGGCAGGGGAAGCGCCTTCGCCCCCGCAATGGAGCGGAGCAGGCGTAGCCGGGCGCGATCCTGCCCGGGGCTGTCGCCCTGCGGCTGGAAGGTCGCAAGGGCGAGCTGGTTGCGATTCTTTGGCAAATCAAGGTCATAGGCCGCTGCCTTGATGCCGCTTGCCACCAGATCGCGGTAGGAATGCACCTGGCACTTGTCGAGTGGCTCGATGAAGTTGGAACGACGGTCGGCGCCAATGTCGATGATGCCGTGGGCATTGGTATAAAAGCTCGATGCGTCATCGCCGAGGAACCAGCCGTTGAGCGTGCCGCCATTGCTATGCACGGTGCCGGGGCAACTCATGGCGACACCCGCATCGAGGATACGCTGGACCATCCTGCTCGAGATGCCGAGCTGGCGGGCGCCGGTGCGGAGCGGCATCCAGTCATTCGTCGGACCGATGATCGCGGCGAGGGACAGCCCCGGCCACAGCATCGCGAAACCCATGATAATGGCGAGAACACGCCTGTGCATGTCGGAGCCCCCCTCGACGTTGCCCGGCCATTCAGGTCTCTGCGACAACTTCGCCAGCATGGGGCACGAGCCGTGGCCCGTCAAAACACATTGTCAATTTGAATAGAGTTCAGGCGGGCCCCGCTGCCTTGAGGCCCCGCTTCGTCTCAGGCTTGCCCGATCATGCGCTAGTTCGCGCCGGCGCCGGTCTCGTCGATGGCGGTGGCGATGGATTCGATCTTGCGCGCCGCTTCGGCGAGCTGGCGGGTGAATTTCTGCTCGGTTGCTTCGGTTTCGGTGGCCATGGCCTCGCCGGCCCGCGTCAGCTCCTCGACATCGGCCTTGAGCTTGCTGATCTGGCTCTGTGCCTCGTAGAGCTCATCGAGCGCCGCAATGCCGGCCATTACCGTCAGGCGATTGTCGCCGATCTCGCCAAAGCTGCCCTTGAGGGCATCGATCTTGCGGTTGAAGGTGTCGGCCAGCATGTTGAGATGCGGCTCCTGGCCTTCCTCGCAGGCCATGCGGTACTTGCGGCCGTTGATCTCGACGTTGACCTCGGGCATTTCCCCTCCTGCTCGCGCTATCTGGCCAGCACCTGCCGCACGGTTTCCATTGCATCCACCAGCCGCCGCGAGACTTCGTGCGCGCTGTCGTCGAGGCGCTTCGCACGAGCGCTCGTCTTGTCGAGTTCGGCGGCGAGCCGGGCACGCTCGTTCACCAGCTTCTGGGTATCGAGTTCGATCCGGGCGTGGGTCCGCATGCGACCGTTGAGTGCCCTTACGCTGACCTCGAGCCGGGCCAGCGCCCGGTCCAGTCGCGCCGCAGCGCCCGCATAGCCATCGTCATCGGTCGTTTCAGCCATACGCACGCCCGGCGCTGAATCAATGCAATCACATCATAGACGTTGGGGTGGGGACCGCAACAGGCGAGGCGGCATGACAGCCGTCTATCGGTCGGGCCACATCCGGGCCGCATCATTGACAGGTCACGGCAACCTGTTATGCCTCCAATTCGCCTTTGAACGCCGCTTCGAGGGCGAGAATTTCCGGCCGTTCCGGCCGTCCCGATGCAACCCCGCGAGCCCCCGATGACCGATCAGCCCACCGCTAATGACATGGCCAATGCGATCCGTTCCCTTTCGATGGACGCGGTGGAAAAAGCCAATTCGGGGCATCCCGGCCTGCCGATGGGCGCGGCCGACGTGGCGGTGGCGTTGTTCACCAAGGTGATGAAGTTCGATCCGGCCGATCCGCATTGGCCCGATCGCGACCTTTTCGTGCTGAGCGCCGGGCATGGCTCGATGCTGCTCTATTCGGCGCTCTATCTCCTCGGCTACCAGGACATGACGATCGACCAGATCAAGAATTTCCGGCAGCTCAACTCGAAGACGCCGGGCCACCCGGAACACGGGTTTGCGGCGGGCGTCGAGGCGACCACGGGACCCCTCGGGCAGGGCATCGCCAACGGCGTCGGTATGGCGGTGGCTGAGGCGCATCTGGCGGCCGAGTTCGGCAATGAGTTGGTCGACCACCACACCTGGGTGCTGTGCGGCGACGGCTGCCTGATGGAGGGCATCTCGCAGGAAGCGATTTCGCTCGCCGGGCACCTGAAGCTCAACAAGCTGACGCTGATCTGGGACAACAACCACGTTACCCTCGACGGCAAGCTCGACGACGAGGATTCGACCGACCAGCACGAGCGGTTCCGGGCCGTCGGCTGGCACACCATCACGGTGGACGGCCACGATCAGGAAGCGGTCGAGAAGGCGCTGCTCGAGGCCAAGGCCTCCGACAAGCCGACGATGATCGCGGCGCGCACCACCATCGGGTTCGGCGCCCCCACCAAGGCCGGCACTTCCAAGGTGCATGGCTCGCCGCTCGGAGCTGAAGAACTCGCCGGGGCGAAGAAGAATCTCGGCATCACCTATCCGGCGTTCGTGGTGCCGAACCAGATCATCGATGCCTGGCGGCAGGCCGGTGGACGCGGCGCTCCGGCGCGTGCCGCATGGCAGCAGCGGCTCGATGCGGCCGAGGCCGGCAAGCGGGCGCAATTCGAGCGGCGGCAGAAGATGGGCCTGCCTGCTGAATATGCCGGGGCGGTCGACGCGCTGAAGCAGAAGCTGGCGGCCGAAAAGCCGAAGCTCGCGACGCGCAAGGCGTCGCAGAACGCCCTCGAGGTGATCAACGGCGTGCTGCCCGGCACGTTTGGCGGCTCGGCCGACCTGACTTCGTCGAACTTCACCAATACGTCGCAGACCCAGCCGTTTACCGTCGGTGATCGCCTCGGCCGGTATATGCGCTACGGGGTGCGCGAGCACGCCATGGCGGCGACGATGAACGGCATCGCGCTGCATGGGGGCCTGCTGCCCTATGGCGGCACCTTCCTCACCTTTACCGATTACGCCCGACCGGCGATCCGTCTGTCGGCGCTGATGAAGCAGCGCGTCGTCTATGTGATGACGCACGATTCGATCGGGCTCGGCGAAGACGGGCCGACGCACCAGCCGGTGGAGCATCTTTCCTCGCTGCGCACCATTCCGGACCTGCTGGTCTTGCGGCCCGCCGATGCGACCGAGACGCTCGAATGCTGGCAGATTGCCATCGAGACCAAGGATCATCCCTCGATCCTGGCGTTGAGCCGACAGGGCCTGCCCGCTCTGCGGACCGAGTACGTCAAGGAAAACCTCTCGGCCAAGGGGGCCTACGTCATCGCCGGCGACAAGGGGGCGGACGTGGTGATCTTTGCCACCGGCTCCGAGGTTGCCATCGCCGTCGATGCACAGAAGGCGCTGGCCGCGGAGGGCATTCCCGCCAAGGTGGTTTCCGTGCCGTCGCAGGAATTGTTCTTCAAGCAGTCGGACGCCTATCGCGCCGAAGTGATCGGCAAGCCGCGCGCCAGGGTTGCCGTCGAAGCAGGCGTGCAGATGAGCTGGGACCGTTTCCTCGGGGATCGCGGGCGCTTCGTCGGCATGCATTCGTTCGGTGCCTCGGCCCCCATCGAAGCGCTCTACGAGCACTTCAACATTACCCCGAAAGCGGTGGTTGAAGCCGTCAAGGCGCAGTTGTAAGAACCGGCGCGTCGGCGGTTTCAGCCGCGCGTCCCTGTCTCGTTTTCCAGTCCTTCCAGGAGCATTCCATGGCCGTTCGCGTCGCGATCAATGGTTTTGGCCGTATCGGCCGCAACATTCTGCGGGCGATCGTCGAGTCGGGCCGCACCGATATCGAGGTGGTGGCGGTCAACGATCTCGGGCCGGTGGAAACCAATGCGCATCTGCTGCGCTTCGATTCCGTGCACGGGCGCTTCCCGCACGAAGTGGTGGTGAAGGGCGATACGATCTCGGCGGGCGATGGGCAGACGTTCAAGGTCACTGCCGTCAAGAATCCGGCCGAATTGCCGCACAAGGCGATGGGCGTCGATATCGTGCTCGAATGCACCGGCATCTTCACGAGCAAGGAAAAGGCTTCGGCGCACCTGACCGCGGGAGCGAAGAAGGTGATCATCTCCGCTCCCGCGGAAGGCGCCGACCTCACCGTCGTCTATGGCATCAACCACCAGAAGCTGGGCAAGGAGCACGTCGTCATTTCGAACGGCTCGTGCACCACCAACTGCCTCGCGCCGATGGCCCTGATCATGAACGAGCTGGTTGGCATCGAGAAGGGGATGATGACCACCATCCATTCCTATACCGGTGACCAGCCGACGCTCGACACCATGCACAAGGATTTGTATCGCGCCCGCGCTGCGGCGCTGAGCCAGATCCCGACCTCGACCGGCGCCGCCAAGGCGATCGGCCTCGTGCTGCCCGAGCTCAAGGGCAAACTCGACGGCATTTCGGTTCGCGTGCCGACCCCTAATGTGTCGCTGGTGAACCTGAACTTCCTGGCCGGGCGCCACACCACGCCGCAGGAAGTGAACAATGCGCTGATCGCCGCCTCCGAGGGCAAGCTGAAGGGCATCATGACCTTCACGCGGTTTCCGAACGTGTCGAGCGACTTCAACCACGATCCGCATTCGGCGACGATCCTGCTGGACCAGACCAAGGTCATCGACGGCAATTTCGTCAATATCCTCGGCTGGTACGACAATGAGTGGGGCTTCTCGAACCGCATGGTCGACGTGACGTCGACGTTCGCGAAGACGCTGTAGCTTGGCGTTCCGGGCGTTACTGCTCGCGGTTTCAGCCAGCCTGGCGCTGGTCGCCGGCCCCGCGGCGGCGGCCGGCTTCGTCGATGCCGCGACCGGCTTTGCCGTCGATCCACCGGCTCCTTTCCTGGTGGCGCCGGCGAAGAGTCCGTCCTACGACGTGGCGACGATCATCAATTCGGCTACGGGTTCGCCCTCGCTCGGGGTGGGGGACGACTATCTCTGCCAGATCGGGTTCAAGGCCGAGGCGCAGTCCGCCGATTTCACCCAGGAAGAGATCAATCTCGAGGTGGAGCAGCCGAACTGGCTCGATAACGCCGCCGCGGCACTGTCGCGGACCTTCGACGTGACCACCAAGCAGACCTTCGTGCTCGACGGGGCGACCGGCGTCGAGCTGGTTGGCAAGCCGAAGGCGGGAGTGCCGGGAGCGGGCGTCTTCATCTCGATGATCGATACGCCGCGCGGCCGCACGACGCTCAACTGCGCCACGCGCATCGAGGAACTCGACGGCGCGCTGAACCAGTTCCGCCTGATCCGCGCCGGGATCACCCTGCCGAAAGCCGCCAAGTAGGCGGCGCGCGACACACGATTGCACCATGCAATTCTGTTGCTGATTTGTTCACATGACGCTTGGTATGTTCCGGCCCCAACCATAAGGTCGCGGTCATGGGACGGGTGCGAATCATCGGCATTGATCCGGGGCTCAGGCGGTGCGGCTGGGGCATCGTCGACAGCGATGGCAACCGGCTGAGTTTCGTGGCGGCGGGCACCATCAAGCCGGGGGGGGATATCGGCCTGCCGGAGCGGCTCAAGGCGCTGTTCGACGGGCTCTCCGAGTTGATCCTGCGGCACCGGCCGGACGAGGCGGCGGTCGAGGAGACGTTCGTCAATGCCGGGGTGCGCTCGGCGCTGCTGCTCGGGCAGGCGCGCGGCGTGGCGCTGCTGACGCCGGCCTCGTACGGCCTGCCGGTCGGTGAATACGCCGCCAATTTGGTGAAGAAATCGATCGTCGGGGCGGGACACGCCGAGAAGGGGCAGATCCAGATGATGGTGAAGATCCTGCTGCCGCAGGCGAGTTTCGACGGGGCCGATGCGGCGGATGCGCTGGCCATCGCGATCTGCCACGCCCATCACCGGTCCGCCGCGCTGAGGGCCGTCGGATGATCGGCAAGCTCAAGGGGCTGGTCGAGGCGTTCGGCGACGATTTCGTGCAGATCGACGTCGGCGGCGTCGTCTACGAGGCGTCGTGCTCGTCGAAGACGCTGGCGACCCTGCCGCGCGTCGGCGAGGCGGCGGTGGTGTTCATCGAGATGATCGTGCGCGAGGACATGATCCGCCTCTACGGCTTTGCCAGCGAGGCAGAAAAGGCCTGGTTCCGCATCCTGATGACGGTGCAGGGGGTGGGGGCGCGGGTGGCGCTGAGCCTGCTGTCGACGCTGACGCCGGGCGAACTGGCGAGCGCCATCGCGCTGCAGGACAAGGCGATGGTGGGCCGCGCCAATGGCGTCGGGCCAAAACTCGCGGTGCGGCTGATCACCGAACTCAAGGGCAAGGCGCCGGCGGCCGGTGTCATCGAGGCCGGCGTGCTGGGGCTGCAGACGGCGCTCGGCGAGGGGACGGCGCGCGGCAATGTGGCGGACGCGGTGTCGGCCCTCGCCAATCTCGGCTATTCGGGCGCGCAGGCCTCGGCGGCCGTGGCACGCGTGGTGGCGCGGGAAGGCGACGACCTCGCCACCGAGCGGCTGATCCGGCTCGGGCTCAGGGAATTGAGTTCGTGAGCGCCTTGCGAACGATATTTTTCCTTACTATGTTTTATAGGTAAGGAATTGTTTGGAGGTAAGGATGGCTTTCGTGACTATTACCAGTAAGGGCCAGATGACCTTGCCGAAGGAGGTTCGCGACGACCTGAAGGTTAAGCCGGGAGACAAGCTCATCATCGAGAAGCAGGGCGACAATTATGTGCTTCGCGCGCGGCGGAGCGCCTTAGACCTGTTTGCCGAATTACCTCGGTATGAAGGGCCGCCAATCACGGTCGAACAGATGAACGAGGCGATCGAAGCGGAAGTGTGGGAACGGAACAAGCCGAAACATGATCGGTCTAGATAGCAATGTCCTGGTCCGCCTCATCACGCGCGACGATCCGGTCCAGACGGCCGCGGCACAGGGGCTTGTCGAAGGTGCCGGTGACGATGGGATGTTCGTGAGCCTCGTCGTCCTGGCGGAGATCGCGTGGGTCCTGCGAAGAGCCTACCGTTACGAGGCGGCAATGGTGCTGAGCGCCATTGAGCGCGTCTTGGACGGGAGGGAGTTCCTGGTGGAGCGCCAAGCGCTGGCCAAGGCAGCCCTGGCCGATGCCAGGGCTGCCGGATGCGGCTACGCTGACGCACTCATTGCGCTGCTCGCCGTCGAGGCGGGTGCCAGCTTCACCCTGACCTTCGATTTCAAGGCGAAGGGGCTTCCGACGATGCGCGACGCGGGCTCCTACAAGTGACCCTCACCTCCCCCACTGACGGGCGCGATGAGCCGCTCGAAGTGTCGCTCCGGCCGACCGGCTTTGCCGAATTCGTCGGGCAGGCGGAGGCGCGGGCGAATTTGCAAGTGTTTATCGCCGCGGCGAAAACCCGCAAGCAGGCGCTGGACCATGTGCTGTTCGTCGGCCCGCCGGGGCTCGGCAAGACGACGCTGGCGCAGATCGTGGCGCGCGAACTCGGGGTCGGCTTTCGCTCGACCTCGGGGCCGGTGATCGCCAAGGCGGGGGATTTGGCCGCGCTGCTCACCAATCTCGAGGACCGGGATGTGCTGTTCATCGACGAGATCCACCGGCTCAACCCGGCGGTCGAGGAAATCCTCTATCCGGCGATGGAGGACTTTCAGCTCGACCTGATCATCGGGGAGGGCCCGGCGGCGCGCTCGGTC
>Ga0134126_10003171_pt1 | contig 20538 bp, 18 predicted proteins | sample KB31752_FD_96881 | JGI IMG/M metagenome (GOLD analysis project Ga0134126, IMG submission 96881) | Terrestrial soil microbial communities with excess Nitrogen fertilizer from Kellogg Biological Station, Michigan, USA - KB3-175-2 | ecosystem: Environmental > Terrestrial > Soil > Unclassified ... | reverse complement strand
CGCAGGCGGTTTCAGATACTTTCGCTGGACGATGAAAAATCTTATTTGCGCGCATCCGTGGAATTCTTCAATGACGACGACGCGGAGGCGGCTCCAGCTCGATTGCGCGGCCGGGCGGTCACGGCATACAAGAAACTGCGCGATGTGTTACAGGAGCAGCCGTCCGTCGAGCCGCGGTTGGACGACCCTCAATTGAGCTTCCAGCTTGCCCAGTTCGTGGAAGACCTGGATCACCGCCAGGCGATACTTGGCATGAAATCCGAAACAGAGCGGCTGGAGTTCTTTGTTCGCAGCCTGCCGGATTACCTTACGAAGCGTGAGCGCGTGATGCTGGCGCGCCGCGTCGGTCCCCAGAACGGGCACGCCAAACACTATACGGAGTGACAGCGTTCATTCGATGGGAAGTTTCTACCTTATTTTCGATGCGGACGATACTTTGTGGGAAAACAATATCTACTTCGAAGAAGCATTCGACCGCTTCTGCGATTACCTCGCGCATTCGTGTCTTTCGCCGGACCAGGTCCGGTCGGTGCTGAATGAAATCGAAATCGCGAATGCAAGAGTGCATGGTTATGGCTCCAGAAATTTTGCACGAAATCTGGAGCAATGCTTTCGAAACCTGGCGGAGAGAGAAATCTGCGAGCAGGATGTCGAAACTGTTCGGGAGTATGCGTACGCGATTCTCGAGCGCGTGCCGGAAGTGATCGGAGGCGTAAAAGAAACGCTAGAGGAGTTGGCCAGCCGGCATGAACTTGCCTTGTTCACCAAAGGCGATCGCGACGAGCAGCAGTTAAAGCTCGACAGATCCGGCCTGTCACAGTTCTTCCGGCACGTCGGGATTGTAAAAGAGAAACACGAACAGGCCTACCGCGATCTCGCAATCGACCGCAACTACTCGCTGGAGCGAACATGGATGATCGGGAACTCTCCGAAATCCGACATCAATCCGGCTCTGTCCGCCGGATTAAGCGCGGTGTATGTGCCGCATCCGCGCACGTGGAGCATCGAGCAGGAGGCCGTTCCGGAACGGCATCCGCGGTTGCTGACGATTGAGCGGATCACGGAGTTAACGCAGTATTTTTAGAACGGCGGCCGCGGCATGCCTTCACGCAGAGCCGCATTTCGCGACCGGTTCGGACGACCACGAAACCCGCCTACCGACGCGGGGCGGCTTCGTTTCGAGTTTGCTTTCGTTCTATTGACGCCCTAACATACTGGCCGAATAAGACAAGAAGGGCAGCAGAACGGACGGGAAAATACCGAGGATGAGCGTGCCCAGCGCGGCGGCCCAGACAGCGACACGCGTTCCAGAGGAAAGAGGCGCGAGGTCCGCCATCGACTCGCCCGGCTCCTTCATATACATGGCGACGACGATCTTCAGGTAATAGAACGCGGCTACGGCGCTGGTGGCCAGCCCGAGCACAGTCAGCCAAACGAGATGCGCTTCCAACGCGGCACGGAACACATAAAATTTCGCGAAGAAGCCGCCTGTCAGCGGGACTCCGATTAACGAGAACACGAACAGAGCAAACAGAGCGGCGGTCGCGGGCTGGCGCTTGGCCAGACCCGCGAGATCTTCAATGCGCACGTACCGCTCGTTCTTCGCGGCCACGTGACCGATCACCACGAACGCGCCGATGTTCATGAGAGCGTATGCGGCAAGATAGAACATAACAGCGGCAATGCCCAACTGAGAATCGGCGGTTATGGCCACGAGTATGTAGCCCGCATGAGCAATGGAGCTGTATGCCATGAGGCGCTTCACATTCGACTGAGTCAACGCGGCGAAATTACCAATGATCATCGTCAGCAGCGCGATGGACCAGAGCAGGGGCGCCCAGCGAAAGCTGAGCGATCCGAATCCGGTCATGAAAATACGCAGGAGCACGGCAAAAGCCGCCGCCTTCGGACCGGCCGACAGGAACGCAGTGACCGGGCTCGCAGCCCCTTGGTATACATCGGGCGCCCAGATCTGGAACGGCGCGGCCGAAACCTTGAACAAGAGGCCAATCAGAATCAACGCGGCGGCGATGCCAGTAAGAACGACGGGCGGCCGCAGACCGGGATCGGAAATAACGCGGTGTATCTCGTTCAGATTCGTGGAACCGGTAAGACCGTAGCACCATGCAATCCCATAAAGAAGAAACGCGGTCGCGAACGATCCGAGCAGAAAGTATTTGAGCGCCGCTTCGTTATTGCGCCGGTCGTCGCGAAAGTAACCCGCGAGCACGTACGTGGCAATCGAGGAGATCTCCAGGCCAATGAAGACCATAATCAACTCGTTCGCCGTCGACAAAATGCATTGTCCGATCAATGAGAAGAGAATGAGAGAGTAATATTCACCCGATTCCGCATGCTGCCGCCGAAGGTATCCGAGGGATGCAAAGACACACAGTAAACCCACAACCAGGACGAGCCCACGAAAAAAGGTTGCGAAAGCGTCGATGGTGATGACATTCTGGAACGCCTGGCCGGGAACGGTGTAGGCGTAGAGATTCGCCGCAAACGCCACAACGATGCCAACCAGCGCCAATACGCCGAGCATGCGCTTCTGGCCCTCCGCCGTGACGGCCTCAAGCACCATGATGAGAATGCCAAAGATACAAAGAAGGATCTCGGGCAGAATGCGAATGTATTCGACGCCGTGCGGCACGTAGTTGCCGATCATCGACCAGCCTCCGCCACGGCGGGAAGCACTTGCGCCCGCACGTCAGTGTGTGGCGCAGTGTTGCGCACCTGAATTTCAAGATTCATTTTCGATTGTTCGAGGAGGTGGTGGGTCGCGGCCGTCACCGGAGGCATAAACGACTGCGTATAGGTCCCGAGCCAAACCATCATCACTACTAGCGGTGCAATCGCAATCCATTCTCTCCCGCCCAGATCCCGGAACGAGACGGTATCGCTGGTGGTTTTACCTAAAAACGTCCGCTGATAGAGCCACAGCATGTAAACCACGGAAAGGATCACGCCGACAGCGGCCCAAGCGGCCCAGGTAAAGTTGGCAAAGGCGGTGCCCTGCAGAACCAGGTACTCGCCCACAAAATTGCTGAGCATCGGCAGGCCAACGCTCGCCAGCATGGCGATCATGAACGCTGTCGCGAGGCCGGGAGCAGGCGTGGCGACGCCGCCGAAATCGGCGATCTCCATGGAACCGCGGCGATGCTCCAGGTATCCGGCAAGGATGAAAAGCGCGCCAGTCGAAATGCCGTGCGCGAGCATCTGGTACACGGCGCCATCGGCGCCCTGCTGTTCAAACGTGAAGATGCCAAGCACAATAAAACCAAGATGGCTGATCGACGAATAGGCGATCACGCGTTTCAGGTTCGGCTGAACAAAAGCGAGCAGAGCGCCATAAATGATGCCAATGATCGCAAGAACGGCGATCCAATCGGCGCACTTGTGCGCGGCATTCGGAAAGAGCGGGATGCAGAAGCGGATCAGCCCGTAGGCGCCCATCTTGGACATCACCGCGGCAATTAAGAACGTCGCCGGGGCGGGCGCTTCCGAATACGTAATGGGCAACCACGTGTGCAGTGGAAAGATCGGAACCTTGATTGCGAAGGCAAGCAGGAAACCGAGGAATAGCCAAAGTTGCTCGGTGGAGGACAGCGTGACCGTGCCGCTGTTCAGCGCCGCCAGGACTTGCGCGTAATCGAATGAGCCGGCTTTCGTGGCGAGATAGATGATGCTCGTGAGCATCATCACCGAGCCGGCCATTGTGTAAACGAAAAACTTCACGGCCGCATAGCCGCGGCGCGCGCCGCCCCAGCCACCGACCATTAGATACATCGGGACCAGCGCCACTTCCCAAAAGACATAGAACACGAACAGATCGTAAGCGGAAAAAACGCCGATCAATCCGAATTCGAATAGAAGCAGCAGCGCGTAAAAGGCGTTGTGCCTCTCTTTGATCAGGGTGTCGGAAATCCAGATGCCGATGGGAATCAGCAGTGTCGTCAGCAGGATGAGCCACAAACTGATGCCATCGACCGCGAGGTGGAAATGGATGTTGAGATTGGTTACCCACATCGTATCCACGGCCGAACTCTGTTGCGCAGGCAAGCTGAATGCAGGACCGATCAACCCCAATGAAGAAAGAAATGCCGCCAGCGAGAAGATCAACGCAACCGGCCAGCCCGACTTAGACTGGCGGGGCAGAAACAAAAGAACAAAAAAGCCGGCGAGCGGAAGGAACAGCGTCAGCAACAGGATATTCATCGTCCGCCTCCCGCGAGACCGAGGACGAATAAGACCAGCAGCGACCCGAGCACGACCCAGGTTGCATAGTTACGAATACTCCCGGATTGCATCTGCCGGAAAATAGCGCCAATGCCACGGAGGCGATGGCCGAGGCCGTCCACGCCGCCGTCGATTGCAGCTATATCCGCACCCTTCCAGAGCACCGTCCGCGAAAAAGCCTCAACCGGCCTGACGATCAGCGCTCCATATATTTCATCGACGTAGTATTTATGATCGATTAGCTTATAAACCGGACCCGTTGCGGCGGCTATAGACTCAGCCGTCCCCGGCTTCAGAATGTAAATGTAATAGGCGATTACTATGCCGAGAATGCTGACAGCCGCTGAAATCCACATGAGCAGAGGACTGCCGTGCTCCACATTCGGGAACATCGGCGCCAGCCAATTGGGAACATTCAGGAATCCGCCGCCGACCGAGAACACCGCCAACACAATTAAGGGCAACGTCATCACCCAGGGGGATTCGTGCGGGTGGTGGTGGCCGCGATAATCCCCAAAGAAGGCAAGGAAAAATGCGCGAAACACATAAAATGCGGTAATGCCCGCGGTGATCACGCCAACCCAATACATCCACGGCGCGTAGTCATAGGCTGCCGAAAGAATCGCGTCCTTACTGAAGAAACCCGAGAATCCCGGGAAGCCCGAGATCGCCAGACTCGCGGCAAGCAGCGTAATGAAGGTGATGGGCATGTATTTTCGGAGCCCGCCCATGCGGCGCAGGTCCTGTTCCCCGCCGATGCCGTGAATGATGCTGCCGGCGCCCAGGAATAAAAGAGCTTTGAAGAACGCATGCGTCATTACATGGAAGATGCCGTCGGAATAGGCTCCAACGCCGATGCCCAGGAACATGTAGCCCAGTTGTGAAACCGTCGAATACGCGTACACGCGCTTAATGTCGTTCTGCGTCATGCCGATAGTCGCAGCCATCACGGCGGTAAACAAACCGATGAGCGCGACTACATGCAAAGTGATTGGCGTGTGGCCATACAGGAAGGCTGCGCGCGCAATCATATAGACGCCGGCGGTCACCATGGTCGCCGCGTGGATAAGGGCGGAAACCGGCGTTGGGCCGGCCATCGCATCCGGGAGCCAGACGAACAACGGGATTTGCGCGGATTTACCGGTGGCGCCCACGAACAGCAGAAGCGTGATGGCTGTCAGCACACCGGCGCTCGCCTCGACGGGCATGGAGGCAACCGCCGAAGCAATCGTGGCGAAATCGAGCGTTCCGAAGTGGACGACGATCAGCAACATGCCGAGCAGGAAGCCGAAATCGCCGATCCTGTTAACGACGAAAGCTTTTGTGCCCGCATTGTTCGCGAAGTCCTCGCCGAAATAGAATCCGATCAACAGATAGCTGCAGAGTCCGACGCCTTCCCAACCAACGAATAGCAGCAGGAAGTTCGATGCCAGCACCAGCAGCAGCATGAAGAACATAAAGAGATTCAGGAAGCTGAAGAAGCGGTGATAGCCGCCCTCATGTTCCATGTAGCCGGCGGAATAGATGTGTATCAGCAGGCCAACGCCGGTGATAATCAGCAGCATGATCGCGGTCAGGCGATCGACGGTCAAGTCGAACCCGATTTGCAGAGAGCCGCTATGTATCCAGGTGAAGTAAGTCTCGGTATGCGCGGTTGTCAGGGGGTATAGGGCCGAGAGGACCCACAGAACATAGGCAAATGAGGCGACCACAGAGCCGACGGCGAAGAGGTTGACGAGCGCCTTCGAAAAGCGACGTCCCCAAATTCCGTTGATCAGGAATCCGAGGAGAGGAAAGAGCGGAATGAGCCAGAGATTCATTTGATGGGTGGGCTACAGCTTCATGGAATCGATTTCGTCGATCTGCAGCGTTTTGCGATTTTTGAACACCGTGAGGATGATCGCCAGGCCAACGGCGGCCTCGGCGGCGGCCACCACCATGACGAAGAACGCATAGATCTGGCCGTCAACCTGACGCAACTGATAAGCGAAAGCGACGAAACTCAGATTCACGGCGTTCAGCATCAGTTCGATGGACATGAACACGGTGATGATGTTCTTCCGGTAAATGAATCCGGCAATGCCAAGCGCAAACAGGATCGCGCTCAGGATGAGGTACCACGATAAGGGGACGTGATGCATGCCTAGTCGATCTCCTTACGAGCGAGCACAACGGCGCCCAGAATGGCGATGAGGATCAGCACGGAAGTCACTTCAAACGGCAACAGGTATTCGGTAAAGAGCACACGCCCGATTTCGCGCGCGGTGCCGCCCGCGAAACTGCCGAACCGCACCGAGCGTAGCGCAGGAAGAAACGTCTCGATGACGAAACCCATGACCGCAATGAAGGCCAACAGCAGCGGTATCCCGGCGATCTGCGCAAACCATGACTTGCCGCCAGGCTTCTCGGAGCCGGCATTTAACAGCATAATGACGAACACAAACAGCACCATGATGGCGCCCGCGTAGACAATCACTTGTGCCGCCGCGAGAAACTCCGCGCCCAACATCAGGTAGAGAACCGCGAGCGATCCCATAACGCCGATCAGTGAGAGCGCACTCGATATTGGATGCTTCTGCAGCACCAGATTCAGGCCGCACACAACGGCAATGATCGCGAAAATAAAGAACAGAATCGTATCCATTACGAACTCCAGGGCGTCAGTGGCCCGTCGTGACGGCAACAAGCAGCCCGGTAACCAGCAAGTTGATCAGCGCAACCGGAAACAGGAAGGTCCACGCGAAACGCATGAGCTGGTCATAGCGGAAGCGCGGCAGCGTGCCGCGCACCCAGATGAAGACGAACAGCAGTAAGCCGACCTTGCTCAAAAACCAGAATATCGGGATAAGAATAGTATTTAAAACCGGGACGAAGAACAGACCGGCGAGAATGAGCGCGATAACGCCCACTATTGGAAAGGTGATATTGTCCCATTTGCGAGCGGGCTGCAAGCCATGGAAAAAGGCGAGGGCGGCGACTACCACGAAGACAACGACAGGCACAAGATTGGAGTAAGGCGCCGGAAACAGGGGATGCCAGCCGCCAAGGAAGAGCAGCGCCGCAATACAACAGACCGTGGTCATGTTTGCGTATTCAGCCATGAAGTAGCCGGCAAACTTCATGCTGCTGTATTCGGTGTGGTATCCGGCCACCAGTTCATTCTCCGCTTCAGGCAGATCGAACGGAATGCGATTGGTTTCGGCAAATGCGGCAATCAGATAAATAATGAAGCCGAAGACCTGCGGGAAAGGGTATTGGAAAACGGTCCAGCGGGGAATGAATCCGAGCGAATAGCCCGCCTGGTTGTTCACCATCTCACGGAAGCTGAGGGAGTTCAGCATCAAAAGCGGAGCGATGATCGCGAGGCCCATCGGCAGTTCATAGCTGATCATTTGCGCCGCGCTGCGCAGACCGCCCATCAGCGAATATTTGTTGTTCGAAGCCCACCCACCAATGGCGATGCCGTACACACCGACCGACGTGACCGCCAGCACGAACAGTATTCCGATATTCAGATCGGTAATCTGCATCTGCGTGCGCACGCCGAAGATCTCGATTTCGGGGCCAAACGGGAAGACCGCGACCGATAGAAGGCAAAGAAAGACAGCAACTGCAGGCGCCAGCCGATAAAGGAAGCGGTTCACATGCGCCGGCATCAGGTCTTCCTTCAGGAACAGCTTCAGGGTGTCGGCCAATGGCTGTAAAAGGCCATGCGGGCCGACCCGGCGTGGACCGACCCGCAGTTGAATATGCGACAGAACTTTGCGCTCAATCCATTGCAGATACGCCAGAACCGTCATGAAAAAGGCCATGACAATGGCGATTTTGATGAGACTTACGACGATAAAGGTCATTGTTGTGTGGTCGACGGTTCGAGCGCTTCCTCCGGCTCGTTGACGAGTTCGCCGTAGATCGTGCCGGGCGCTTCGACGACCGCTTTCAGCGTGCTGCAATGGCGGCCAAGAGTACCTGAATGGAAGAGATTGTTCCGCGCAGACTGGACAAGGTCGGAGCGTGTGGAGGGGACCGGGCCATTCACCGGATTCGTCGCCGCGGCGCCGCCGCTTTCAACGACCATCAGTGGGAACCGATACGAACTAACCTCGGCGCGAATTTCGTTGAAAACCTTCGAGGACTTCCAAATACCGATGTTTGCTTTCATCTCTTTTGAGATCAGGCCGATGATTTCGAGGTCCGGCTTCGGGCCCATGACGCGGGCCGCGCGTTTCAGTTGCTGCACTTCACCGCAAACGTTCGTCACTGTGCCCTCCTTCTCATAAGCCGATGAGGCAGGCAGCACGATATCCGCGCGTTGCGCGGTCTCCGTCAGAAACAGATCCTGAACTACCACGAATGCATTTGCCGCTACGAGTTCATGACGCGAAAGAGGATTCGCTCCAATTACCCATAGAGCGTCCAGATCCGAAGAATTCAGTATCTCGTCGTATGCCAAGCCCGGCTCCAGCCCGGCATCGCGAACGCTGCGGTAGCCGGGCAATAGATCCGGAAGCAGCCCCATATCCGCGGCGCCGCGCGAGTTCGAATAATCGACCAGGCAGACGTACTTTACCGGTTTGCCGAGCGAATCCCCGAAGGCAACGAGCTTTCGTACTGCATCGCCTTTGATGGGATCGCCAAACAGGATTACCAGTTCCTCTTCGGCTTGCAATTGATCACGCAGCGATTCGAGCGCTTCGAATTCCTGGCCTTCGGCGGCGCGGACAATCTTTTTTGCGTACTGATCTTCCCGAACCGGTCCCGGCGTAACCGCATAAACGTTCGCCTTATGATGGCGCCAGTTCGCACGCAATTGGAACGCAAGCAGAGGCTGCTGCTGCGCCAGATCGTTATCGACAATCAAGGCGGCCTTAGTCGTATAAAGATCGCCAACCGTTGCAAGCGCGTTTTCCCTGCCCTGCAGCGCATCCATCAGTGTGGTGATATCGCCCGTCCGGTGGTGGTCGATATTAGATGTACCGAGAACGTGGCGCGCAAACTTCTGCAAATAGAAATTCTCTTCGTTGGTTGTGTGGTTGGAACCAATGATGCCGAATTTGCCGTTGCGCTGCTTGATTTCCGAGAACTTTTGCCCGACAGCCGCCAATGCTTGCGCCCAGGAGACAGGCTGGAGTTTTCCGTTGACCCTCATCAGGGGCGTTTCGAGCCGTCCAGGGGCTTTGGTGAAGTCGAAGGCGTAGCGTCCCTTGACGCAAAGGAACTCGCCGTTGACGCCCGAACGATCGCGGTTATTGCCGCGAATGATTTCGCCATTGCGGACACCCAGCGTCGTTTTGCAGCCGTTTGAGCAATGGGTGCAAATCGTGCCGACGTGATCCATCTCCCACGGACGTGTCTTATAGCGATACGCTCCGCTGGTCAGCGCGCCGACCGGGCAAATGTCGATGCAGGCTCCGCATTCGTCGCAATTAAGATGGTCGGAATCGTTTGGAATGATCTCCGAGTGCACGCCGCGATTCCCAATGCTGAGCGCATTGACACCCAAGCCTTCGTCGCAGATCCGAACGCAGCGATAGCACAGGATGCAGCGGGCCGGGTCGTAGTAAACCACCGGCGACCACTGCTTCTCATCCTCATGAACCTTGATCTCGACAAAGCGGCTTTCCGCGGCGCCATAGCGGAAGGTCATGTCCTGCAGTTCGCATTCGCCGCCTTTATCGCAAACAGGACAGTCGAGCGGGTGGTTCGTAAGCAGAAATTCGAGCATGCCCTTGCGAGCGCCCTTTACCTGCTCCGAATCCGTATGCACCACCATGCCCTCCGCAACCGGCATTGTGCATGACGGCTGCAGTTTGGGCATCTTTTCAATTTCCACCAGACACATGCGGCAGGCAGCCTGAAGCGCGAGGCCATCGTAATAGCAGAACGCCGGAATCTCGATTCCCGCCTTCTTCGCGGCGTTGATCACCAACGTGCCCGCCGGAGCCTGCAATTGCCTGCCGTCTATGGTGAATGTAACCAGGTCAGCCATACATCCTTTACTTCACGCCCCTAGGCCACAATCAACTCGGGAGCTTGGGGGTCTTGCGTCTTCAACAAGTGGGCCTCAAATTCATCGCGAAACTTCTCGATGAAACCGATGGTCGGCATGGCCGCGGCATCGCCCAGGGCGCAGAATGTGCGGCCGAGCATGTTCCTTGCGAGTTCTCCGATGAGCGGAATATCCTCGGAGCGGCCATCTCCTTCATGAAAGCGGTCGAGGATTTTTTTCAGCCAAGTGGTGCCTTCCCGGCAAGGAATACACCAGCCGCAGCTCTCGTGCTGGTAAAACTTCATAGTGCGCATCGCAAGCTGAACGATGTCGGTATCTTCGTCCAGCACGACGACACCACCCGACCCGGCCATGGTCTTCAACTTCGCCATGGAGTCGAAGTCCATCGGCACATCGCACTCCTGGGCCTTCAACACAGGCGAGGAAGAACCTCCCGGGATTACGGCCTTCAACTTTTTGCCGTTCCGCATGCCGCCGCAGACCTCGTCGATCATTCGCAGCAGATTGAACCCAAGCGGCAATTCATAAACGCCAGGCTTGTTCACATGGCCCGAGATACAGAACAGGCGCGTTCCGCCATTCTTCGGCGTACCCAACTCGGCATAGGCGGGGCCGCCCATCCGGAGAATCGCCGGAACAGCCGAAAACGTTTCGCAGTTATTCAGTAGTGTTGGAGACTGCCAGGCGCCGACAACGGCCGGGAACGGAGGCTTTAGGCGCGGGATGCCACGCTTGCCTTCCAACGATTCCAGCAACGCCGATTCTTCACCACACTCATACGCGCCCGCGCCGGTGTGCGTGTAAATGTCGAAATCCCACCCGCTGCCGAACACATTTTTACCAAGGAAGCCGCGTTCGTAGGCTTCCGCAATGGCGCGGTCCACGATATCGATCAGATAGCGATACTCGCCACGGATGAAGACATAGCCCTTGTTGGATCCCACGGTCCAACCGGCGATCATCATTCCTTCCAGCAATTGATGAGGATCGTTCTCCATCAACAAGCGGTCTTTGCAGGTGCCGGGCTCGCTCTCATCGGAGTTGCAGATGATATAACGCGGCTTATCGGTTTTGCGCGGCACGAAGCTCCACTTCATGCCCGTCGGAAAACCGGCGCCGCCGCGCCCACGCAGATTGGAAGCCTTCATCTCGTCGATAATGGCTTCGGGCGTCATCCCTAGCGCCTTCTTGACCGCCAGGTATCCATCAGTCGCGAGATACGTATCGATGGCCGCCGAATTCGGCAGAGTGAATCGCTGTGAGATGACTTTGACTTCGAGCGGACTCGGTTCGTTATAGATCATGCCTTAAGAAACCTGTTTCGTCCCCTGGGCTTTGCGGATATCTTCGATGAGTCGATCCAGACGTTCCGGCGTCACCTTGTGGTGGAAATCGTAGTTCACTTGAATGGCAGGAGCCCAGGAACACGCGCCCATGCATTCCACTTCCTCCAGAGAGAACAGCCCGTCGGCAGTCACCTGCTTGTTGCCGATGCCAAGAGTTTTCGATGCGTGTTCGAAGAGACTCTGACCGCCGACCAGAAGGCAGCAGATGTTCGTGCAAACCTGAACGTGATACTTGCCGAGCGGCTTGCGATGAAGCATGGAGTAATATCCGATAACTTCATCCACCTGCATGGGAGCGATGCCGACGCGGTGAGCAATTTCGTCGATCACTTCTTGCGAAACATGACCAATTTCGTCCTGCGCGTAGAGCAGCATCGGCACAACGGCGGACCGCTGGCGGCCAGGAGGATAAATGGTTAAGATTCGTGCAAATTTCTCTTCGAGAGCGGGCGAAAACGTCATCTTTTATCGGTCCACATCCCCTAAGACAAGATCGATGCTCCCCATCGAAGCGATGGAGTCGGCGAGCAGACGCCCTTCGAGCATCGCTGGTATGGACTGCAGATTGGCAAAGCTCGGCGTTCGCATGAACAGGCGGTGCGGCTTGCTGGAGCCGTTACTTACGATGTAATAGCCGAGCTGGCCGCGCGGAGACTCGACCACCTGGAACACTTCGCCCGCGGGAACGGGGAAGCCTTCGGTCACGATCTTGAAGTGATAGATCAGCGCTTCCATTTGCGTCTTCATCTGCTCACGGTCGGGCAAGATGATGCCGGGCGCTTTCGCAATCCACGCTCCGGCAGGCATTCCGGCCAGGGCCTGCTTCACAATTCGGGTGCTTTGCCGCATCTCGTCCATGCGCACGAGGAATCGCGCATAGACGTCGTTGCCGGTGTATGTCGGCACTTCGAAATCGAACTTTTCGTAGCCTGAATAAGGATTGTCTTTGCGCTCGTCGATCTTCAAACCAGCCGCGCGAAGAATGGGGCCTGTCACACCAAGGTCGATTAATGTCTCCAGCGGCACGATCCCAACGCCCTTCGTGCGTTGCATCCAGATAGGATTCGCATTCAGAAGTTCTTCGTATTCATCGACTTTCGAATCGAATCCGTTGATGAAATCGGAAACAACCTTTTGCCACCCCCGCGGCGGCTCAAGCGCCAAACCGCCGACGCGAATGTAGCTCGTCATCATGCGCTGGCCGGAGAACATCTCGAAAATTTTGAGAATGTCTTCACGCTCGCGGAAGCAGTAGAAGAACATGCTCATCGCGCCCATGTCGAGGGCGTGCGTACCCAACCAGACCAGGTGGCTGTTGAGGCGAGTCAACTCGGAAAGCATCACGCGCATCCACTGCGCCATTTCCGGCACTTCCAGTTGCAGCAGCTTTTCGACAGCCAGCGCGTAGCAAAGATTGTTGATCAGGTTGGCAAGATAGTCGACGCGATCCGTCAGCGGCGTCACTTGCTGCCACTTCTTAACCTCGCACTCCTTCTCGATGCCGGTGTGAAGATACCCAATCTCTGGACGAGCTCGGAGGATTGTCTCGCCGTCCAACTCCAGCAGCACGCGCAAGACGCCGTGGGTCGAAGGGTGTTGCGGTCCCATATTGAGGACCATGCGCCGGGCGGACGGCGCGGTGTCCGGTTCGGGAAACAAATCGCCCGGGCCTGGCATTGCCAGTTCGTGCTCGGCGTCGAGCGAGGCAACGTGTGTTTCTAGCTTGTCCAAGTTGTGATCCCTCGCATGCTGTTTCTCTCTTCGCCGCGCGTCATCTATTCATCCGCGTAAGAATACCGATGGCCGTGAACCGGGTAATCTTTTCGGAGCGGATGCCCTTCCCAATCCGCCGGCATCATGATTCGCTCCAGGTCGGGGTGGTTACTAAACGTTACGCCGAACAGGTCGAACACCTCACGTTCGTACCAGTTGGCGCCCCGCCAAACCGGCGTCACCGAATCGAGGCCATCGTGTTCGGAAATCCGCACCTTCAGCCGCAAGCGTCTGTTCTTGCTGATGGAATGCAGTTGATAGACGATTTCGAACCGTGGCTCCTGCGGCCACCAATCGACGGCCGTAACACCGGTCAACTGTTCAAAGGCAAAATCCTGTTTCAGCGCGCTGCATACTTCGACAATCCGTGCAGGATCGATGAAAAGGCTCACTTCGCCTAGTGCGAACTTTCCTTCGACGATAGCTCCTGGGAAACGTTGATCGAGAGGACCAGCAACGGGATGCTCCGCCAGCGGCTCAGGCAACACGCTTATTCTCCTGTTCTCTTTCGCCGTGGGCCTCTGTCGACCAATCGAGCACGCCCTTCTTCCAGATATAGAAAAAGCCGCACAAAACCAAGGCGATGAACAGCAGCATCTCGAAGAATCCGAACAGTCTCAACTCGCGATAGACGACCGCCCACGGATAAAGGAATATGGCTTCGATGTCGAACAGAATGAAAACCATCGCGACCAGGTAAAATTTCACGCTATATCGTTCGCGGGCGTTGCCGACAGGCTCCATGCCGGATTCATAGGGCGAGTTCTTCACTCGATCTTTTATTTTTCGTCCAACGAAAGCCGAGGCGCCGATCATTCCGCCTGCAACGGCAAGCGCGATCAGAATTTGAATAAGCAGCGGAAAATACGTCTCTGCATACGTAGTTGGCATGTCGTTGGATTCCCGCGAGATGCAGCCGGAACTTTCACTATAATACGGATGACCATCGAGTTGAACCTTTTGGACGTCCAGTGCAGCCACAAACAATTGAAATCACAGTAAATGGTGAGGCCACCTTTATTCCCGAAGGACAGAACGTCGAGACGCTTCTCAGGCGACTTGGAGTGCAGCCGGACAGAGTGGCAGTCGAGATCGATCGCCGCATTGTCGGGAAGCGGGATTGGGCGGCAACCGCTATCACAAATGGAGCCGAACTCGAGATAGTCGAGTTCGTCGGCGGCGGCTGACGTGCTTTTGCCGGCCGAGGGACATCCGCGGAGGACAGAGATTCACGATACGCTAGCCTATTGACACTACGCGCGAGTGGAGTAAAATTGGGGGGCTATTTCAGTCCAAACGGATTTCTGGGAATATGTTCAAAACGCGAAGGGCACGTCCTGATTTAGAACAACCCGAACGAGCTTATACCAGCACCGAAGTGGCCCGCATCGCCCAAGTCAGCCTGCGGCAACTACAGTGGTGGGATGAGCGGAAGGTAGTCTCGCCGCGCCATGAAGGGCACAAGCGCGTTTACGTTCCGGAAGAAGTCGTCGAAATTACAATCATCGCCGAACTGCGCCGCAAAGGCTTTTCTCTTCAAAAGATTAGGCGGGTGCTCCGTTTTCTTCAGCGGGAGATGGGGCGCAGGCTCGCCGAGACACAGGCTGGCGGTTCGAACCTGCATCTCCTTACCGACGGGCGGTCAATCTATCTTGAGGACCAGCAGGACAGGATCATCGATTTGCTGAAGCAAGCCCGCCAGCCTATGTTCCTGGTCTGCGTCACCGATCAAGTCCGGCGGCTGGACGACACGCCGCGAAAGTCCGTGCGCAGCGAAACCATGGGGGCGGCGCGCCGGAAATCGGCCGTCGTGTGAGCGGCTAAGTCGTCGGCACGATTCTCACGGCTTATTTCGCCGGCAACTCGAAAATCGCAAGAATCCAGTCCGTGTTTCTCCGCACCGCGTCCCCGCGTATTGACGTCTATACTGAAGGAAGAACTGCGAGGTTGAATGGCTGCCCAGCGGCGTGCTCTTTTTGTATTACCGGCATTTATCCTGGGCTGCGCCCTGGCCGGAGGACTCCTCGGCTCGAGCGGGCAACGGTCCGACACGGCGGCTCCGTCTGGTTCCGAAGAATCCGTGAACTCGGCGTTGAATTCGTTTGCCAAGGTGTACGACCTGGTTCAGCAAAACGAAGCTTCCAAAGTAGCGCCCGACAAGAGCATTTATAAGGGAGCCATCCCCGGCATGCTGCGGACACTCGATCCGCACTCCAATTTCTTCGACCCCAAAGAATTCGCAGCGATGCGCGAAGAGCAGCACGGCCTGTACTACGGTGTCGGCATGCAGATCGGCCCGCAACCACATTCCGGCAAAACCATGGTGATCGCGCCGTTCGGCGGCTCGCCGGCGTACAAGGCCGGCATCCGTCCGGGTGACATTATCACGGCCGTCAACGATAAGCGCGTCGACAACATGACAACCCAGGAGGTGGCAGACCTTCTACGGGGACCGAAGGACACTAAGGTTCAGATTATGGTCCAGCGGGACGGCGTCGAAAAGCCGATTGTGTTCAACATCATGCGTGGCGAGATTCCCCGCTACTCGATTGACGGCGCGTTCTGGATCAAACCGGGCATAGCCTACATCGATATCACCCAGTTCACGGAGACGACCAGCGATGAACTGGAAAGCGATCTGAAGAAATTTGGCGAACAGAACATCAAGGGTCTTGTTCTCGATCTCCGTAACGACCCGGGAGGATTGCTCCAGGAGGCGGTTCTCGTTGCGGGCCGCTGGCTGCAAAAAGGACAAGTGGTTGTTTCGCACAAGGGGCGCGCCTATAGCGAGAAACCATACCTGGCGCGCGGCACTCAATACGGCTTGAATTACCCGATCGTCGTGCTTGTGGATCGCTACACGGCATCCGCGGCCGAAATCGTAAGCGGTGCGCTTCAGGACCATGACCGCGGCTGGATACTCGGAGATACGACATTTGGCAAGGGCCTTGTGCAGACCGTTTATCCGCTTAGCGATAACACCGGACTGGCGCTGACAACCCAGCATTACTACACGCCGAGCGGACGTCTGATTCAGCGCGACTACTCAAAGATGTCATTCCTCGACTACTACTACGGACGGCCGACCACCGCCAAAGATCCGGCAGACGTGAAGCAGACCGATTTGGGCCGTGTGGTTTATGGGGGCGGCGGTATCGCGCCCGACGAGAAATACGAGCCGCCCAAGGCCAATCCGTTCCAAATCGCCGTCCTGCGCAAAAACGCGTTCTTCAGTTTCACGGCGCGGTATTTCGGCGACAAAGAGGCTCACCTTCCGAAAGGCTGGACGCCGGATGAGGCAGTGATGAACCAATTGCACGATTACCTCATGAAGAATGGCATTCAGTTCAGCGAAGCCGACTGGACGGCCAATCGCGACTGGCTACGGAACCGTCTGCAACAGGAGATGTACATCACGGCCTTCAGCCTGGAGGATTCGCGAAAGCTTCAGGTAGAAGAGGATCCCGAAGTCGCAAAAGCGGTAGACGCCATGCCCAAAGCTTCCGATCTGCTCGCGAAGATGAAGGCACATTCGGAAATCATCCGGGCGAGCTTGAAAAAATAAAAAAAGGTTAGAGAACCGCGCAACGCGCGCTCACGTGCGGCCCTCCGTTTGGAGTTTTCCTTGACGCGGGGCCGGGTTGTGCCGGCAGGCGGGTTCGGATAAACCGCCGCAACGCGCGCACAGCGGCTCCGTTTCCAGAGTTCTGTAACTACTCGGCAAATTCGCGGCTGGTTTGGCCGGGTTCACCAGTTACACTGGCAGTAGCCCTTTGAGTTCGATTTCCAGTACAACTGTATCGCCGCAGGCCTCTTCAGCCCCGGCCGCGCAGATCACCGTGCTCGATACGGGCGGCCAATACACCCATCTGATTGCGCGTAAGGTGAGGGAACTGGGTGTGTTTGCCGACGTACAGCCCAGCGAGACTCCGGCCGAACTGCTGCGGAATCGCAAAGGCGTTATTATTTCGGGTGGCCCCTGCAGTGTGTACGAAGTCGGCAGTCCCGATATTGATCCGGCTCTTCTGCGAAACGGTCCTCCGGTCCTTGGCATTTGCTACGGCCACCAACTGATTGCGCACCATCTCGGTGGGGCGGTGGAAAAAGGCGAACGCGGCGAGTATGGCATTGCTCAACTCAAGTTGACAGCCGACGATTTTCTGTGGAAGAACGTCGCGCCATCTCAGCAGATCTGGATGAGCCATCGGGACAGCGTGGCGCAACCGCCGCCGGGGTTCGCGATTATTGCTTCCACCGAGACATCCGGCGTCGCCGCGATGTCCGATTCAACGCGAAAGATCTATGGTCTACAGTTCCATCCCGAAGTCGTGCATACGCCGGCCGGCAAGGACATCCTGAGCAATTTTCTGTTCGGCGTTTGTGGAGCAAAGCGCGACTGGGATGTATCGCAGCGAGTTCCTCTCATCGAAGAACAGATCCGCAAGATCGCCGGCGATCGAAGTATTTTCTTCTTCGTAAGCGGCGGCGTCGATTCCACGGTGGCCTACACGCTTTGCCTGCGCGCGCTTGGTCCGGAACGCGTATATGGAATGTACGTCGACACAGGATTGATGCGGCTCGAAGAAACCGAATTTGTCCAAACTATTTTCGAGCGCCTCGGGGCCGCGCATTTTCACGTCGAGCATGCAGATACGGAATTTCTGACTGTGCTCGCGGGTCTTCACGAACCGGAGCAGAAACGGCGCGCCATTGGCGAGCAGTTCGTGAAAGTCCAGGAACGTATCTTGCAGACGGGCCATTTCCTCGACGGTCATTGGATTCTCGGTCAAGGCACCATTTACCCAGACACAATCGAATCGGGCGGAACGGCGAAAGCGGATCTGATCAAGACGCATCACAACCGTGTCGCGGGCATTCAGGCCCTGATCGATAATAATCGAATCATTGAGCCGTTGACGTCTTTTTACAAGGACGAGGTGCGCGAAATCGGCGGCGAGATCGGCGTCCCGCAAGAATTTTTGGCGCGACATCCATTCCCAGGCCCGGGGCTAGCTATACGATGCCTTTGTTCTTCTCGCGGCGCGCCTCTGGTGGAGTCAGCGGACGGTTGGATTTTGCCGGTTCGATCTGTAGGCGTACAAGGCGATTCGCGCAGCTATCGCCATGTACTCGCTATTGAAGCAACGCCCACCAGCAACATGATTCGCAAGGAAGCTCCCGCTCTCACCAACCGGCGGCGCGATATCAATCGAGTAGTGGCGCTGGCCGGCGCACAATCGGCACTGCGCTCGATGAAATTGTTCGAGGCATATCTGACGCGTGAGAGGCTGGATACTCTGCGCGAGGCGGATGCGATTGTCCGCAGATTCGCCTCCGAAACCGGAATAGAACAAAGCGTATGGCAGTTCCCGGTTGTTTTGCTTCCTATTGGAACCACATCCGCGCGTGAATCGATCGTGCTCCGGCCCATCGATTCGATCGACGGCATGACGGCTGAGGCTGTCTTGATAGAACCGGCCCATCTGGAATGCCTTACGAACCAACTGCTTCAGATACCGGGAATTTGCGCAGTTTTTTACGACGTCACGAACAAGCCACCCGGAACGATCGAGTGGGAATAAAGCTCATTTCAGCAGTATGTGCATTATCGTCGCCGACGTATCGACGATAATGGTTCACAAACTGCATGTCTACAAACAGACCCATTAGCGGCGGCTCCCGCCGTAATTTCGTTCGATCCACCGCGGGTTTCCTCGCAGCCGCGCCCTTATTCGCGCGGCCGGCCCAAACACCGGATAAGAGCCACGGCGGCCCAGCGCTGGCGTATGTTGGCACATACAGTTCGCCACAAGGTCCTGAAGGCAGCAAGGGACGCGGCAAAGGCATTTACCTCTTCGAAATGAATCGCTCGACGGGGGCACTATCGCAGCGAGCGCTTTTCGAAAACGACTCAAATCCTTCGTGGCTCGCTCTCAATTCGTCCCGAACGCATTTGTATTCCGGGAATGAGACGGACACATACAAGGGCGCCTCTTCGGGATCGGTGAGCGCGTATTCCATTGAGCGATCGAGCGGACGTCTGACGCTCTTGAATACAGTGGCTTCGGGAGGCGCCGGCCCGGCGTATATCAGCGTGCATCCTTCGGGTAAATATGTTCTCTCGGCCAACTATGCGGGTGGCACAGTGGCGGTACTGCCCATTCGCGCTAACGGTGAAGTTGGCGATGCTACCGATGTGAAGCACGATCATGGACCGGTCGGCTCGCTACATGCAGCGAGTGCCCCTCCGGGCAGTTTTGCGATTAGCGGCCATGATAAACCGCACGCCCATACCATCGAATCCGACCCGTCCGGAAGGTTTGTGATTTCGACCGATCTTGGAATGGATCGCATCCTGGTCTGGAAGTTCGATAGCGAGCGCGGAAAGCTTATGCCGAACGATCCGGCCTTCGTACCGGTTCCGCCCGGAGACGGGCCGCGCCACATCGTATTCCATCCGAATAAGCGCTGGTTCTATTCGCTGCAGGAGGAAGGGTCGACGCTTATTGCCTTCGACTACGACAGCGCGACGGGAAAGCTGACGGCGAAGCAGACGATATCAACCTTGCCCAAAGGATTCACGGGCACGAGCTTTACGTCCGAAGTGAGAATTTCGTCCGACGGCAGGTTTCTCTACGCGGGCAACCGCCTGCACGACACGATTGCATTTTTTTCAATCGACGCCGCCGACGGCAAGCTTGCGTTCGTTGGCGAAGAGTGGACGCGCGGCGACTATCCCCGCAGCTTCACCATCGATCCCACCGGGAATTTCCTTTATTCGTGCAACCAGCGGAGCGATGCCGTCACCACGTTCCGTGTCAACCGGCAAACCGGCCGCTTGACGTTCACGGGGCAATATACACCCGTCGGAACGCCCGCGATCGTGGTGTTTCTAAGCTGAACCGGCGCGCAAATGGTAGCGAGGCGCAAGACCTTGCGCTCAAATTGGACTAGTAGGTGGCCCGACCGCCGCTGACGTCATAGCACTGACCCGTAACAAACGAGCAGTCGGCACTCGACAGAAAATGAACCACGGCCGCGACTTCCTCCGGTTTCGCAGTACGCTTCATGGGAATCCGGTCGGTCATATACGCGACTTGTTCGGGAGTCAATTGCTCCAATATCTGGGTCCGAACGACTGCGGGCGCAACGGCATTGACGCAGATCCCT